>OMKS01000341.1_pt1 | contig 43759 bp, 37 predicted proteins | sample 1674721 | NCBI WGS metagenome assembly OMKS01 (sample SAMN06264996, study PRJEB25208) | sediment metagenome | isolation source: hot spring sediment | place: USA: California | collected 2014-09-02 | reverse complement strand
TTGAATTTTGATGTGTGGTTTTGCATTTTGATTTTTAATCTTTGATTTTGCGACATGAACGCGGATTCTCAGCATAAGTTGCGCTGTAGTATTAAATCCTTTCATTTATTTTAAAACAGGTGTTACCACCAAATAAGTGATCGTGTTAAAAAAGCCCACCAGAAAGCCCAGCAATATCGCTTGTCGAAGTGTTGCATTAAACAATACTCTCCAAAGCACAAAATTCAAGGACGCAAGCAATACAAACCCACAAATAAGTAAAAACAACTGCGGCTCCGGTCGGACGTCGGGCCGCAAAACGAAGAAACCGTCTCGTGCAAAACGCAGGTTGCGCGACAGTTCTGTCGTAAGTCCGGAAAGGATCATGCCGGCGGCGACAATCGGAATCAGATAAACCGCAAACATCCAAAAGGCAAGCGTTCTAAGCTTTCGCAAAATACTGAAAGCGATGAGAAACGTAATTGAGTTAGCCACGGTAAGAGTGCAAATCACTGAAAAGACACCTGCATAGACCATGGAAGGATTCAATATCAAACCAATCAGGCATATCATTGTAACGGCAGACATCCCCAAAAACCATTGCGATGAAGTTGTACGCATATTAACCCTTTCCTAATTTGAACGTAACCTGATATCAGTTAATGACCCTTGGCCTTTGATACGGTAATTATTAACCGCATCGTCTTCACCAAATTCAGTTTGTACGTTAATGGCGTAAGGGGTAATAGCACATTGAACGGGTAGTTGAGACAAACCCCGTTCAGCTTCTAATAGATTCAAAGCAATTTTCAAATGCCGATGATACCAATGAGCTTGTGCAATCAACTCACTGGTATATTTTAATTGATCATTGGTATACACCACAAAATCGGGCATAAAATCTTTTGCGATACGCGCAGAGATTTTAGGAAATACTGCATCCGGAGCATATCTAATAACCGGGTCAGGATAGGTCATACCATCGACAACTATTGTTTTTTCGCTGAGAGGTTCCGGCCATTCGGTAACATTCGCCATCGAATTAAGCCGCTGTGTTGTCTGACGCCATAATACCGCTTGGACAATCACGACAATAGACAAAACAATAATTACAATGTTATTTTTCATAACCAAAGCCTTTCATTGATCATCAATTCCCGAAACGACTATCCTGCAGATTCAGAGCAAGACTCATATCCGAATGCGGACCATCATAGACGACGCCCATCTGACCGGTGAGGTTGTGATATAGTACACATCATTTGCATCCCATATCTGCCCTTTGAAATGCATAGGATTATCCTCCTCAAATGAGTTATCCCTGTTTTTAAGTTGACCTCTTGCAAGACCCTTTAATGATACACTGAAAAGAAAGACAAATTAATCTGTTATTCAGTTGGATTCAGCGAAATTCTCAGTTTCCCTATGCCGCAGAATATGAACCAAATAGAATCCAGATACTCCAAAAAAAGACCTGTTCTGTACTTAATGCAATGAAACTACAACACAATGTGTGCGAGTATCAAGAAAATTCCGATAATAAATCGGTTTTCATGACCAATCATCGATTTCGGCCAGCAATGTTGACGAGTCGAGAATCTCACTGTATAATATTGTTCCGAATATAATCGACAGAACAAACGTCATTTTTGCCTCATCGGCTCACTGGCAAAGATTTTGGAAGTTATGAAAAAAACCGTCGCAGGGATGCAGAATAAGATTTGGCAGGTTCGACCCGCTCACGCGGCTGCGGCCGGGTTGAGCGAACAGCTCAATATCACGCCGCTTTTTGCGCAAGTTTTGTTGAATCGCAAGCTGAGTGAAATAGCCCATGCCCGCGGCTTTTTATCGCCCAAACTGACCGATCTAATCGAGCCGACCCGAATGCCCGGCCTGACCGCGGCGGTGCATCGGATGATGCGGGCGGTCAGCGAAAAGGAAAAAATCGCGATTTACGGCGATTATGATGTGGACGGAATCACGTCGGTGGCGATTTTGTGGCATTTGCTGCAAATGCTGGGTGCGGACGTGGATTATTACATTCCGCATCGGGTCGATGAAGGGTACGGCCTGAACGACGAGGCGGTGCGACAACTGGCCGAGGCGGGCACACAGCTTCTGATCACGGTTGACTGCGGCGTGACCGCGGTGCGGCAGGTCCGCTTGGCCGGCGAGCTGGGCATGGACGTGATTGTGACCGATCATCACCAGCTTGGCGCCGAATTGCCGCCGGCCGAGGCGATTGTGCATCCGCTGCTGGATTCCGATTATGCCAACCCGGCCTCGTCCGGCGCGATGGTGGCCTTCAAGCTGGCCTGGGGGGTGGCCGAGGCGCACAAGCGGGGCGGACGGATTCCGGACGCCCTGCGGCAGTTTCTGTTGAACGCCACGACGCTGGCGGGTATCGGTACCATTGCCGATGTGGTGGATTTACGCGGCGAAAATCGTGTGCTGGCCGGCTATGGGCTTCGCGCGGTGGAGCAATCCGGCCTGGTGGGTGTCCGGGCGCTGATTGAGACCGCTCAGCTTGCCGGCGATGCGGTCAACAGCTATGATGTGGCCTTCAAACTGGCCCCGATGCTCAACGCCGCCGGACGGATGGGACATGCCCGTCTGGCCGTGGAGCTGCTGACGACCGACAACCAGGTGCGGGCGCTGTATATCGCCCAGTACCTGAAAGAGCAAAACCGTCTGCGGCAGAAATGTCAGCGGGATATTTTCAAGCAGGCCAAGGCACGCATTCTTCAGCACGGCCTGAACCACCCGGATCGCAAAACGATTGTACTGGCCGACGAGAATTGGCACAGCGGGGTCATCGGCATCGTGGCCTCGCGGATTATCGATGAGTTCTATCGTCCGACGATTTTGATTAACACGGCCAACGGTCTGGGGCAGGGATCCGGACGGTCGATTGAGGGCTTTAATCTGTATGCGTCGCTGGCGGCCTGCAGCGAACATCTGGTCAGCTTCGGCGGCCACGAGATGGCTGCCGGCCTGAAGGTCGAGACCCGCAAAGTAGGCGATTTTTCCGAGGCGTTTGAGGCCTATGCGCAGCAATCGCTGGGGCGGATGACGCTGGAGTCGTTTTTGGACATTGAGGCCGAGACGTGTATCGGCGAGTTTAACGACCGGCTGATGCGGGAGCTGAAAAGCCTCGAGCCGTTCGGGCAGGGCAATCCGCGGCCGATGTTTGCCACCCGCGGTGTGCGTCTGATTGCGCCGCCGCGACGCGTCGGGGCGCGCAGCGACCATTTGCAGCTTTCGATTGCCGATGCGACCGGCGCGGTTCGCTGTATCGGCTTTGGGATGGGCAATCTGGAAAAGAAACTGCTCGAAATCGATTCCTTCAGCGTCGCCTATGAGCCGCAGCACAACACCTATAACGGAAAAACCATGCTCCAGTTTGTCCTGAGCGACATCCGGTTTGACTGAAATCTCAACAGCAACATCACCAACACAAGCGACGCGCAGGCAAGTCCCTTGAAATCGGATCACACACCCCACAGGGGCCGTGATGATGTGGAGCTTTTGTCTGTTTCAGTTTGTTGTATATAAGATATGGTTTATGAGTTATTTGCGCGTTCCGGATGCTTCAGAGATGTTTTTTATAACTGGTTTTATCCATTCAACTTATATCAAAACCGAAAAGATCGGGGTCGGTCGGCAGTCAAATGCATAGACTGATTCAAAAGAATCATGTCCAATTTTTGATCCGGATGGTATTACAATAGGAAATGTATGGAAAATCGAATGATGGCCGATGAACAATTAGAATTTGAAACGAACCCTGAAGAGCTGTTTTTTCAGCTCTTCATCGCAAACCAGCAGAGTTTGTATGCCTATATTTTGGCTTCGGTTCATAATTTTTCAGACGCAGATGACATCTTGCAGGAAACCGCGGCGGTTTTGTGGCGACGGTTCAGCGAATTTGAGGAAGGAACGAGTTTTATCGCCTGGGGAATCAGCATTGCCCGCAATTTGATTTTGAAACATTTTAACGAACGCAAACGCTCGCGTCTCCAGTTTGATAATGAATTGCTCAGTCAACTGGCGGACTTGACGCTGCAGGATACCGACTCAAGCCAAATCCAGGCGTTGAAAAAGGCGTTTCATGAGTGTTTTGGGCGATTGAGCGAAAACAACCGGAATATTTTGCAACTGCGCTACCAGGATGGAATGAAGATTAAAGACATCGCAAACAAAACCCAAAAACCGGTTCAGGGCATGTATAAAGCGGTTGCACGTATCCACGACGCACTGCAGCGTTGTATCGACGTGGTTCTCTCGCAGCGGGGGCAATTCAATGGATGAAAAAACGCAGCAAAAATTAGCGAACTTAATCCAATTGGAGCTGGATGGATTACTCTCCGATGCGCAGTTCGCGGAGATCAGTTCGATTTTGAAATCGTCTCCGCAGGCTCGCCGATACTATGCGCGCACCATCTCTATGATCGCTTTGTTTCGCAGTTCATCCTCTTTCCAGCGGCTTGAGATAGACATCGATGAGTCGTTTGACAGTGCGTTGTGGCAGGCGTTGTCGCAGGATGAAAAGCAGGCCGACCCCATACAAATTGAAAAAACGCCACAACAGCCTGAACGGGTCACCAATGTCCGTCAGCGCAAGGCAATGCTCAAAGAAAAAAGCAAGCCTTTACCGCCCAGTGTGTGGGCGGCGACGGCGGCATTGGCGGCGATGTTGCTGATGGTGCTCTATGTCTATGTGCGCCCGCCTTTGGGCTATGAGGTGGCGACCATTACGGACTCCATCGACCTGCAATGGTCCTCTTCCATCGCGCCGCGAAAGGGGGGGCGTCTCATGGCGTCCTCTGAATTGATTGAAGTGCAAAGAGGCATCGTCAGGCTTCGCTCCGATAAAGGCGTTACCGTCCTTCTTGAAGCCCCGGCGCAGTTTCGATTTGCCGGTACCGATGAGATTGTACTGACGTATGGACGGTTGTTTGCCGACGTGTCTGAGAACGGCGGCGGTTTTGCCGTTCAGACGAGCAATTCCAAAATCATCGATTTGGGCACCCGATTCGGGGTGTATGCCGATGTGAAGGGCGAAACGGAATTGCACATGTTCGACGGCAAAGCCCTTGTTATTGCGGGAGGGGATCAAAATCCCAAGCAGCCGACAACCTTGTCTTCGGGGCGTGCACTCCGCGTCGATCATACCGGTCAAACCATTGCGGATATACCGCTGCGCCAGGATGTTTTTGCTCAAAACATTGATTCGCTGACCGGCCTGATCTGGCGCGGCCGAAAAGTCATTCATCTGGCCGATGTCGTCGGCGGCGGCAACGGCTTTGGAACAGGCGATCAGGGCGTCGGCATCAATCCCGTCAGCGGCGCTGTTCGAAAGGCCGAGGTGCAAAGACGAAAACACAGCAATGTTTATACGCCGGTGGATTCAAACATTTTTGTCGATGGGGTGTTCATCCCGAACGGAACCGACGAACAGGTGGTGACTACAGCCGGACACGTTTTTGCCGAATGCCCTCCGACGAGCGGTTACTTTTATGCGGATATTTCGAATACGTCGATGGGCAGGATGATCAATGACCAGAAACATTATCCGCTGTATCTGAATCAGATAAATTATGCGTCGAAAGACAATCCCTGCATTTTTATGCATTCCAATACGGGAATCACGTTTGATCTGCACTCGTTTCGATCCCGTTTACCGGGTACGCGGATTGTGCGTTTTCAGTCCGAAATCGGCGTCAGTGATTCCGCTCCGAATAAGCTGTACATCGCGGATTTCTGGGTGCTGATTGACGGTCAGGTGCGGTACACCAATGTCGAGCCGATGCACCGGGGAGAGGCGGTTGAAGTGAATATTGAAATTTACGATCAGGATCGATTTTTGACGCTGATGGTCACGGACGGCAGCGTTCGCGAGGGGCCGCAGGACGAAAATGCCATCCGATCCGACTGGGGTCTGTTCGGCAGGCCGCTTTTGATCCTCCAATAGGCGTAAGGAACAGCTTGGGTTTTGCATTAAATTATAGTCAAAGTCAAAAAAAATGAATAAACAGCAACGCAATCAATGACTCGGGGGGGTATTATGAAGACAATCGGTTCGGCAATGCTCGTGATGGGATCGCTGCTGTCGGTACTGTGTTCGGCAGAGCAAACGGCAACACTGACCAGTGTCGCGGATACGGGTCTTCGAGATGCGTCCAATACCTATGGTTCGGATCCGTATATGTATATCTACGGCGCGTCGAATGTCTATCATATGGGCTATGTCCGCTTCGATCTCAGGTCTCTTGATATTCATACGGTGGTCAATGCTCAACTGGTGATGACCGTCTCCGGCGGCGCGCCGCGAAACGACAACCTCACAACGGGTCGTTTTGCCGCGTATGGTCTGGACAACGCAGCCGGCAATACCCCGCAGGACTGGAACGAAGCGGTTCTGAATAAAGGCAACACCGGTCTGGAGGTCAACTGGGCTGACGGCGGGGGGACCATGGATTTTTCCAGAATCATCAATCTGGACGCCAATGACGGCGCAGGAACGACCGAAAGCATCGCCGGAGGAACGTATCATACGGGAACCACGATGACGTTGACGGGACAGCCTCTGGTTGATTTTCTCCAGAGCCGCGTCGATGACAACGGCCTTGCGACCTTTATTATCCGCCAGCGGGACGGCGGCGGCAGAGGTTATGGACTGGCGACCAGAGAAAATCCCGAGCACAGCTATCGCCCGGCGCTGCAGATCACTTATGTCCCGGCCAATTCCCCCCGTGCGACGGATCCCTGGCCAAAGGACGGCGATACGATCACCGGCCAAATGCTTTCGCGCTTGAGCTGGAAAGGCTGGGGGATTGATCGATATGACGTGTGGTTCGGCCCCGGGGACGCGGATGAAACCACCTATCAATCTCTGCTGACAAAGATTGCGGTGATTGATAATCCGGACAGAGATGTCAGTGCGTTCATTCCACAGCAGATGCTGCCGCTGGCCGCACCGCAACACTACACCTGGGTCGTTGAGGGGTATGAATCGGATGAGCTTCATTCCGCCGCGATCTGGCAGTTTTCGGTTTCCGAGAGGGGGCGAATAATGGAAAACCTTGGCCGCGGCGTAGTCGCCACCTGTTCGGCGTCGAATCAGGCGTTTATCTCCTGGCGGCTGCTGGGGACGGATCCCGAAGATATCGCCTTTAATTTGTACCGAAAAGTCGGCGACGGCAATCCGATTCGCGTCAACAGCACGCCCCTGACCGGCGGGACGAACTATCAGGACACCGGGATTTCGTTTACCCAGCCGATTTCTTATTTTGTACGTCCGGTCATCAGCGGTCAGGAGCTGGAAGCCAGTGGTGCGTTTACGCTGGCTGCAAACACCCCCGTGCAGCCGTGTGTGGTCGTACCCCTCAGCGGCGGGGACACCGATCAGATTCATTTCGTGTGGGTCGGCGATTTAACCGGCGACGGCGAGTATGATTTTGTTGTCGATCGCCTGAATTGGCAAGGGCGCCCCCAAAAGCTTGAGGCCTTCACCCGCGACGGTACGCGGTTGTGGGTCGTGAATCTTGGCCCCAACAGTACGGATACCTACAACATTGAACCGGGATCGGCGACGATTGACGTGGGGCACTGGGACGGCGTTACCGTCTATGACCTCGATTGTGACGGCAAGGCTGAAGTCGTGATCCGAACGGCCAACGGAGTCACGTTTGGCGACGGCAGCACACTGGTCCACTCCAATAACAATGTTCAGTTCATCTCTGTGCTGGACGGCATGACGGGAGCCGAGAGAGCCAGAATACAGATTCCGACCGATTACATTGCCGATGGACCGATGGCCGCTCAAATGGGCATCGGCTATTTGAACGGCCGTACGCCCAGCATCATTGCATCCATGAAAAACCGCATCGGCTCGGGCGCCTTCAATATGATGATCTGCGCGTGGGATTTTGACGGGCAGTCGCTGACACAAAAATGGAAATGGAATCGCGATTCGGGGAATTATCACGACGGCCACAATATTCGCATCGTGGATGTAACGGGCGACGGGCGGGACGAAATCGGTCATATCGGTTTTATGCTGAAGGGCGACGGGACAGTGCTCTACAATTTGGCGGACACCGGCGGCGTGGTGCACGGCGACCGCTGGCATATCGGCAAGTTCGACCCGGCCCGACCCGGCCTGCAGGGTCATGGAGTCCAGCAGAATAACCCGAGCGGCCTGCTGGAGTACTACTACGATGCGACTAACGGTCAGATGCTCTGGCAGCGGATCGGCACGCCCGGTGATCTGGGCCGCGGCGATGTCGGCGACGTTGACCCGCGTACGCCGGGTTTTGAGTGCTGGGCGTTCAATGGCGTGTGGAATCTGCCGACTCATACACAACTCTCAACGGCTTCCCCCTGGCCGGTTCTGCGCCTGTGGTGGGACGGCGACGATTTGAGTGAAAGCTATAACGACGGCAAGATTGAGAAATGGATGTACAGCAGCAGTTCTGTTGCGCGCCTGGTGACGACCTGGCATTTTGAGGGAGCCACCGGCAGCGACCGCGGCGCTCCGATGTTTTACGGCGATATTCTCGGCGACTGGCGCGAAGAGACTGTGCAGACGAATCCCAATTATACGAAATTGGTTATTTTCACGACAAACATTCCGACGAGCCGACGTCTCTACACGCTGCCGCACAACCCGGCGTATCGAAATAGCATGACGGTGAAGGGCTATATGCAGTCCCATCATCTGGATTATTATCTGGGACACGGCATGGAAACGCCGCCCAGACCGAGGATCGAGCTGGCCGGCGTCTGGTGGAATCCCGCCGACATCACCCGCAGCGGACGGATCGATCTGGATGACTTTGCCGTCTTGGCCGCCCAGTGGCTTAGCGCCGAAAGCGGTTTGTCCGCTGACATTGCCCCGTTCGGCGGAGACGGACAGGTCAATCTGCCTGACCTGCTCCTGATGGCTGACAACTGGCTTTTCGCTGAAGAGCAATAGCATAACGATGTATGACCATTACATCGTGTAATGGCAGGATAATAAAGTATTGTTTTTTTCGGAGGATTTTTTATGAAAAAGCAATGTTGGTTATGGGTAACGTGTATTACCCTATCGCTGACAACCTTGGCCGGGGCCGAGGTTATCCGCGATACAAGCTTCGGCCTGGGCGCCGATGCATTCGTGGGCAATGATTCCAATAAGGGCCCGGATAACAATTACGGCGGCGGAGCTACTATGGATATAAGAAATTATCCGGGAGTTCGCGCTCACATCGGCTATGTTAAGTTTGACATCAGCGGCGTCTCCGGCAGCATGGCAGATGCACAGCTTCAGATCTATATCACCCAAGGCGGGGCAACCCGGACCTGGGACATCTACGGGCTGATTGATGATGATGTGGATGACGCCTGGGGGGAAATGACCATCACGTACAACAATGCTCCCGGGATGTTGTCCGCAACGGCCGGTAGTTTTACGATTGATGAAACCAAATTGATCCTGCTGGGAACATTGGCGGTATCGAGTGCTACCAATGTGGCTGTGATCTCTGATCCGGCTACGCTGGACCTGTCTTCGTTTTTGAAAAACGACACCAACGGCCTGGTGACATTTGTGCTGATCCCGCAGCCCCCCGAACGGCAGTTCTATGTCGCCGCCAAAGAGGGCGTTACCGAAGAAAACGGCTGGTTAGCGCCCACGCTGATTATGCCGAACGCATCTCTTGGAGGCGCCTCCGATCCTGAGCCGAAAGACGGCGCTACCGTTACCGATCTGAATCTGTCGCAGCTTTGTTGGACAAATACGGCCAGCGATCTTGCGATTGTGTGGTTTGGGCAGGCTGACGCCAACGAGATGAATTACCAGACGCTGCTGACGCCTTTGGCCGTGATTGACGATCCCGAAGAAACAGAGTGTGTTCCGATTCCCGCCGAGTATCTGCCGCTGGACGTTCCCGCCACATTCACGTGGGTGGTTGAATCGTGGGCATATCCGCAGTCCGATCCGAATCATTACGGCGAACCCAACGACTTTCTCAATACCCAAATCTGGAAGTTTTATACTTCTGAGGTTCCTCTGGTCATAAGCTCGCCGGCGGATCAGTACAGGTTCCCCGCAGAGACGGCGACCTTTACCGCCGTGTTCGAATCGCTGTCGCCGCTGACCGATGTCATCTGGTATCAAGACGGCCAGCCCGTCAATCTCGACGAACCTGAGGTTGAAGTAACGATCACTGAACTGGGAAACTTTCAGTATTCAACGACGCTGACGCTTGAGAATGTCTCTGTTCTCAACGACGGAGCTTATGACTGTATCGGCGTCAATGCCGGCGGCCAGTCCGACCCGACCGAAGTTGCGTATTTGATTGTCAAACGCAAACTGGCACACTGGGCGCTTGACGTTAATGCCGACGACGAAACGGGCGTGTATAACGGCACGCTTTTTGGTGAGCCGAATTTTGTGCAGGACGGCGTGCATGACGCGATGGAATTTGACGGGATCGACGATTATGTACAGTTACCGGAAGGCTTTGCCAACTTCCGGTCGGGGATGACCTGTACGATGTGGGCCAAGCCGTCCACGGTTTCCAACTGGGCGAGGTTCTTTGATTTCGGAAACGGTGCAGGCGTTGACAATGTTTTCCTGACCCGTAACGGAACGACCGCCAACCTGACCTTCAACACTTATAACGGCCTGGTCACAGCCAACAACGCTCTTACGCTCAATGAGTGGCAATTCTTTGCGGTCACGATGACGGAAGCGGGCGATGTGGTGATCTATAAAAACGGCTTTTCCATTCAGACCGGAACGCTGGGTGTCCCGACGATTGTTACCCGTACACTCAATTACCTCGGCCAAAGCAACTGGGAAGCCGATGCGCTGTATCACGGCCTGATGGACGATTTGCAGATTTATAATTATGCGCTGGATGCCGACACGCTGGCGACGATGTATTCGGATGTGGCCGGCAGGTATTGCCGCTTCAAGCCGGAACTGGACTTGAACGACAACTGCATCGTCGATATCGGCGACTTTGCGATACTGGCCCAATCCTGGCTCGAATGCGGCTTCTGGCCGGACTGCGACCTGTAATTTCGTCGTATCAACGAAAATATATCAAACGGGCGGCGTCCGGAACGGGCGCTGCCCGTGCTGTATCGTGCTGTTTATTTTGCGATGCCATGTTGAGCCTTTGCGGTACGGGTGCATATAGGCAGAGGCCGACGGCAGGCCCAAATGGTGAAGATTGTTCAGGAGTTATTGACGAAAGGACACATTGGATGATTTTTTTGCGCATTGATTTTTGCAAACGACTGTTGCTTGTTCTAAGCGTGTTGGGATCGGGATGTCTTTACGCTCAAACGCGGCAAACCTTGAGTATGAATCCGGATTGGCGAGTCAAAATCGGCGATGTTGACGCGGCGCGCGATCCTGACTTCGACGATTCGCAGTGGAAACGCATCAGTCTGCCGTATGCGTGGAATGAAGACGATGCGTTTCGTCTGGACATTCGCGATTTGCCGACCGGGATCGCATGGTATCGCAAAACATTTACGCTGCCTGAGGGGAGCGAAGACAAGAAGATTTTTCTTGAATTTGAGGGCGTGCGCCAGGCGGCGGACGTGTTTCTGAACGGTCAATTCATTGGTCGGCATGAGAACGGCGTGATGGCCTTCGGCTTTGATATTTCAAAACTGGTCAAGCCCGCCCCGGCCGAGAATGGGCTGGCCGTCAGAACCGATAATGACTGGAGTTACCGCGAGAAAGCGACCGGCCAGCGGTTTCAGTGGGTAGATCGCAATTTCAACGTCAATTACGGCGGAATTACAAAAAACGTCAAGCTGCATATCACGGACAAACTGTATCAGACGCTGCCGCTGTATTCGTGGCTGGGAACGACGGGCGTGTATGTGTATGCCGATGACATCGATGTTGAGGCGCGAACCGCCCGCATCACCGCCGAGGCGCAGGTACGCAATGAACATGCCGCGGCCAAAACCGTTCTGTTTGAGGTCGAAGTGCGGGATAACACCGGCCAAACGGTTGCGACCTTTGCAGGCCATCGTCGGGCCGTCGCGCCGGGAGCGACTATTAACGTCAGCGCCTCAGCGGAATTGGACAACCTGCACTTCTGGAGCTGGGGTTACGGGTATCTGTATGAGGTCATCACGCGCCTGAAGGAGGACGGCCAAACCGTTGATGAAGTCCGCACGCGCACCGGATTTCGCAAGACCGCTTTTGAAAACGGGATGGTTTATCTCAATGATCGCGTCCTGCAAATCAAAGGATACGCCCAGCGCACCACCAACGAATGGCCCGCCGTCGGCGGCAGCGTCCCGGCCTGGTTGAGCGACTACAGCAACGACCTGATGGTCAAAAGCGGCGCCAACACGGTGCGATGGATGCACATCACGCCGTGGAAACAGGACGTCGAGTCGTGCGATCGGGTCGGCCTGATTCAATTGATGCCGGCCGGCGACGCCGAGCACGATGTGACCGGACGCCGCTGGGAACAGCGGATCGAACTGATGCGCGACGCGATCCTCTACAATCGCAACAATCCGAGCATCCTATTTTACGAGGCAGGCAATACGACGATCAGCGAAGCCCATATGGCCGAGATGGTTGCGCTGCGCGACCAATACGACCCGCACGGCGGACGGGCGATGGGCAGCCGCGGAATGCTGGGCAGCGAAATCGCCGAGTGGGGCGGCGATATGCTCTACGTCAACAAAAGCGGCGGCAAACCCCTGTTCGCGACCGAGTACAACCGCAACGAAAATCTCCGCCGTTATTGGGACGACGATTCGCCGCCGTATCACAAAGACGGCAGCGGTGCAGGTCAGGGCGCCGCGTACAATATGAATCAGGACTCATTTGCCATTGAAAATGTGATCCGATGGGTTGAATATTGGCGCGAACGACCCGGGACCGGCCGACGGGTCAGCGCCGGCGGACTGAATATCATCTTCTCCGATACCAACACACACCATCGCGGCGAAGAAAACTACCGGCGCAGCGGCGTTGTGGATCCGATGCGGATTGCCAAAGACGCCTTTTACGCCCATCAGGTTATGTGGGACGGCTGGGTCGGCCATGATCGGCCCCGCGCGGCGATAGTGGGACACTGGAATTACACGCCCGGCACGGCCAGGGACATTACGGTGGTTTCCAGCGCCGAGGAAGTGGAGTTGTTTCTGAACGGCAAGTCGCTGGGACGCGGCAGCCAATCCCATCGCTACCTGTTCACGTTTAAGGATGTCGCCTGGCAGCCGGGCATGCTGCGGGCTGTAGGTTATGACGCCGACGGCAAACCGGTCTGCGAAGCGCAGCACGAGACAACCGGCCAGACCGTCGCCCTGAAACTGACGCCGCTGACGTCGCCGACCGGCTGGAAGGCCGACGGACACGATCTGGCGCTGGTGCAGGTCGAGACGGTGGACGAACAGGGACGACGCTGTCCGATTGCCTTCAATGAGGTCGAATTTGAACTGGACGGCCCGGCCGTTTGGCGCGGCGGCATTGCCAAGGGACCGGATAATTACATCCTTTCGAAAACCCTGCCGGTTGAGCTGGGCGTCAATCGTGTCCTGCTTCGTTCGACACCGGAGCCGGGCGACGTGCGGCTGACCGCTCGCAGCGAAGGCTTGAAACCGGTCGTGATCGAATTGCAGACTCAGCCCATCACACGGGTCGGCGGGTTAAGCCCGCAGTTGCCCGGTGACGATCTGCCCGTACGTCTGGATCGCGGGCCGACTCCCGCAGAACCGACGCTGCGCATTGTCCGTCGTTCGCTTCCGATTGCCGAGGCGGTTGCCGGCTCCAATCAGGACCAGGCGTCTTTTGCGATGGATGACAACGAGGCGACCGGCTGGCGCAGTCGCGGCGATGTTCAGGACGGCTGGATTCGCTTTGATTTGACCGAGCCGCAGTTGATTCACCAGGTCGCAATGAAGGTCGGCAGGCATCGGACGACCAGCTATCCGATTCGGGTAGCGATTGACGGCCGCGAGGTCTGGAGCGGATCGGTCGGACGCACGCTGACCTACGACACCATCGATTTTGAACCGACCAAAGGCCGCAGCGTGATGATTATGCTGGCCGGCGTCACGCACGTTGAGGACGCCTTCGGCGAAATCGTCGAAGTAACCGGCCTGCGCGACCAGGCCGACGGACGAGGCGGTCAGGGCCGACTGGATCTGATCGAAGTGGATATCTATGGACCCGGGCAAGATTAAGAATTCGCAAGATGTGTTGAAACAGGCAGTGTATTTATCCATAAAGACGTGATGGATAAGAAAAAATGTTCACTTTTTTATCGGAGGTATGTATGAACACAAAAAATGTATTGACAATGATGCTGGCGGCGATGTGCGTATTAGGACTTGCAGCCCGCGCGGAAATCGTCGTCACCACCGCGGACGGCAACGGCGCTGATACTTTTGTCGGCAATGATTCCAACAAGTCGCCAAACAACAACTATGGCGGCGGCATCACGCTCGATATCCGCTGGTGGGACGGCGTGCGGGCACATATCGGGTACATCCGATTCGACATCACGGAGATCGGCGGCATCGACCCGACCGGGGCCTACTTGAAATTATACCTGACCCAGGCGCAGAACTCCAGAACCTGGGACATTTACGGCCTGAATGATAACGCCGTGGATGATGCCTGGGGTGAGATGGCGGTTAACTACAATACCATTCCCGGTATGCTGCCGACAGAGACGCCGAGCAACGGCACGTTCAACCTGGATGAGGAAAAGACCACGTTCCTGGGAACGATGTTTGTTGGCGCCGGAGCGGGAGAGAAAACGTCGAATCCGGAATCGCTGGATTTGGCGCCGTTCATTAAACAGGACACCAACAATCTGATTACCCTCATACTGATAGGTTCCAACGATCCCGGCGACGGCGCGCAATACTATGTCCTGAGCAAAGAAGGCGCCGCCGCCTCAACGGACCCCAACCTGTTCCCGCCGAGCCTGATCCTGCCGACCGAGATTAATCCGTTCCAGGCGACCAATCCCAGTCCTCAAATGAATGAGGTGGTGTCGGAAGAGTTGACCCAGTTGTGCTGGACGGCTCCCGAACCGAACGCCCCCGAAGGGGTCATTACCTTTGACGTTTATTTCGGCACAAACGAGCCGAACCTCAACGAACCCGATTACGGCCTGGAGTACACCCTGGCCGTCGGCACGGCGGATGCCTGCGTGGCGTTGCCGATTGCTCCAGAGCCGCTGACAAAGTACTATTGGGTCGTCGATGTACATGATACTACGTACCCTGAGGTCACAAGAGGCCGCCTGTGGTCCTTTAACACCTTTAATATGCCGCCCTCAGTGGATATCGGGACAGATCAGTATATCTGGCTGGGACATCTGGGCGATCCTGCCACCGCAACCGCGACCATTACTGCGACCGTTACCGATGACGGCCAGCCGTTCGGCACGCTGACCTATCTGTGGGAACAGACCAGCGGACCGGAACTGACGATCAGTCCCAATGATGTCAAAGACCTGACTCAGGTATTTACGGAAGCCGGCGCCTATATACTCCGGTTAACGGCCAGCGACGGTCTGGCGTCCAATTATGACACGGTTCGAATTGTGGTGGGTCAGGATGCGTGTGATGCGGCTCAGGCCATGCCGGGTTACAGCGCCAACCCGATGGATTTCAATTCCGATTGTGTGGTGGACATCAATGATTTTGCGGACTTTGCCGCCGAATGGCTTGACTGTACCAGTTTGGATTGTCCGTAATGGGGCAAAGTGAGTATGTCGATAAAAAAACGGCGGGCGGCGGCGTTGTCGCCCGCCCTGGATTGTTCTTTTTTGTGGAGGTATGAATGATGAAAAGGTTACTTATGATGTTGTTGGTTGCGACGCTGGTTTCCGCGACGCAGGCCGCCGTGGTTTCGCTGGGCAGCGATGCGGATACCTGGGTGCGAGACGGCAGCGGCTCGAATTATGGCGACGCTCCCGAACTATACCTGTTAGGCGATGTCGGCAGAGTTGCTTACTATCGATTTGACCTGTCTTCTCTGGGGTCAGGCGCCACAATCCAGAGCGCTGCACTCACTCTGACCAAAGTCGCCGCACCTTGGGGACGCAGCGACTCGATGGTGACCAGTCGTGTGGGTATTGTCGGGCTGGACAACATAACAGGCAATACGCCTCAGAATTGGGACGAATTCGCCTTGACGGCCGGCAATGTCGGCGATGAATTCGTAGGCGGCAGCGGCGGCGCAGAGCCAATCGATCTGACCAGAGCGACCAACCTGGATGCAGAGGCCGGCGCCGATGTGTCCGAACATGTTGCAGACGGCGTTGTTTTTACGCTGACCGGTAATGATCTGGTTGATTTTCTTCAGGCAAGAGTTGACGAGGGTGGTCTGGTCACATTGATTGCGACATTAACACAAGCAGACCAGAGAGGTTTTTGGCTGGGTTCCAAAGAACACCCCGACGAGGCGTCTCGTCCCGTTCTGGAAGTAACCTACGTTCCGGAGCCGGCAACCCTTGCGTTGCTCGGACTGGGCAGCCTGGCGACCATCCGCAGAAAACGCGAATCGCTTTAACAGCGGACAGCATCGATGCGCCCGCGATTGGCCTGCAGGCGTCAGATATGGATTATTGAACGGATGACAACTTCAAGAGAGTGGGCAATAGATTTATTGCCCGCTCATTTTTTTTAGTCCACATGATAGCTCGGCAGGGTGGGCCGTGCCCGCCTCTCATAAAGCCCTTACAGAATGATTTCCCCCATTACGCCACCGTTTCAACGCCGGATGTGCCCGATTCTGTCCCTTTTTTCACCTGATCGAAGTTATCGGTCGTAGAACCTGATGTGAAAGCCTGTAGTTTCAGGAAAATGCGTTTTTCTCATCCAATCGTTATAGTCGTCCCGTTTTAAGACGATAAACAGATCGGAAAATGGAGAAACGTCGGGTAGGGAAAAGCCCTGTAGAGCATGATGCACCCTGAGACATATTCGGCGTTATGGCCGCCAAAGGGAAACTTATGATAAAGCGTAAAGATGTATTGACAACCGGTCAGGTTGCCCAGATCTGCCATGTTGCGCCCCGCACCGTGACCAAATGGTTTGATTCAGGGCAACTCAAAGGCTACCGGATCCCCGGCTCACGGGATCGCCGTATCCCCGCCGGCGAACTGATTCGGTTTATGAAAGCCCATAATATGCCGACCGATGAGCTGGAAAAAGGGCATATCCGGATACTTTTAATCGATAGTCGAGTTGAAGTCGCTCGGCAACTTGCCCGGGATTTGCAAACCAAAGGCAGTTTCTCCGTCGAAATTGCCCAAAACAGCTTTGACGCCGGCCTGATGGCCCAGAAAATGCGTCCGAACATCATCCTTGTGGAGCTGATGAATCCGGACATTGACGCCCATGAAATGTGCAGTTATGTCTGTGACAATGAGGAGCTGAAAGACTGCTGCGTCATCGCCCTGGCGGGGGGATTGTCCTCAACAGAGGTCCAGGCCCTCTTGAAACAAGGCTTCGGCGGCGTGGTCACCGAGCCGGTCAATATCAACAAGATTCTGGCGTGTATTCAGGAAAAGTGCCCCGTCTTTTATTGAAAAACACACCGCTCCCAACCCTGTCAAATCCGGAATAATCAACGTTTGCCGCACGTCAGGCGAATGCAGCGGCCTGCCTTTGCATTCGGCCTTAAGACACAGCGGGCGATCGGAATCGAACCGACATGGCCAGCTTGGAAGGCTGGAGCTTTACCATTAAGCTACGCCCGCATTTGTAAAAACTCTATGATACTCGAACTGACCGAAAACCGGCTCCATTTCGACATAAATATAGTCTATAAAAAATGTTACAGTGTTCCCAAAAAGGCCGCAAAACGGCTCGCCCGAAAGGGCGAATCCTCAATTTTGCTTTTTAATCTTTAATTTTTGCTCTCTCAAACTGGCCATCAGTCAGTTGGTGTATTATAGAGCATCGGTCAAGCCGTGACAAGCCCTTATTCCAAAGTTTTTACTGGCTTGATAACCACATTGCCGATACACTGAAACATTTGGAAACATTGAAAGAAATGATTCAGAGGAGTGCGACGATGACAATTGCGCAAACAGCCCGACAGGCGCGCCGAGCATCCCGACAGCTTGCCGCCTGTCCTTCCGAGCGGAAAAACGCCGCCTTGAAGGCCGTCCGAGACGCCTTGCGGACGCAGTCGCAGGCCATTATCCACGCCAACCGGGCGGACATCGAGCAGGCCGAGCAGGACAATCTATCCAAACCCTTGCTCAAACGCCTGAAATTTGACGAAGACAAAATCAGCGAAGCCTGTGCGGGGCTGGACAGCCTGATCGCTCTCGAAGACCCCGTCGGCAAGACCCTGGCCGCAACGGAACTGGATGAAAGTCTGGAGTTGTACAAGGTCACCTGCCCGATTGGCGTCATCGGCGTGATTTTTGAGTCGCGACCGGACGCGCTGGTGCAGATTTCCTCGCTGTGCCTTAAAAGCGGCAACGCCGTGCTGCTCAAGGGCGGTTCAGAGGCGGCCCGGACCAACCGCGTGCTGGCTGAGACCATCACCCGGGCCGCGGCCGCGGCAGGGCTGCCTGACGGCTGGCTGGGACTGCTCGAAACGCGGGCCGATGTGGCCGCGATGTTGGCGCTGGATGACGATATCGATCTAATCATCCCCCGCGGCAGCAACGAATTCGTCCGGCACATTATGGACAACACCCGCATCCCCGTGATGGGGCATGCCGATGGCATCTGCCATGTCTATGTCGATGCGGCGGCGGATATCCCGATGGCGGTCAAGCTGACGGTCGATTCCAAGTGTCAGTATGTCGCGGTCTGCAACGCCGCCGAGACGCTGCTGGTGCATCAGGCGGTTGCGGCCGACTTTCTCCCGAAGCTCAAGACGGAACTGAATGCCCACGGCGTCGATCTGCGCGGCTGCGACAAGACCCGGCAGATCATCGACTGTGCCGTTGCCGACGAACACGACTGGAAGACCGAATACCTCGACGCGGTTCTGTCGATTCGCGTGGTGGATTCACTCGAAGAGGCCATCGAACACATCAACACCTACGGCTCCGGCCATACCGACGCTATTGTTACCGACGACCGGAATGCCGCGATGCAGTTTATGGATCAGATCGATTCGGCCGACGTATTCTGGAACGCGAGCACCCGCTTTGCCGACGGTTACCGGTACGGCCTCGGCGCCGAAGTCGGCATCAGCACCGGCAAACTCCACGCCCGCGGCCCGGTTGGGATGGAAGGCCTGCTCATCTACAAATGGCGGCTTCTCGGCAAAGGCCACATTGTCGCCGATTACACTGGCGCTGGCGACAAGCCCTTTACACACAACAAGCTCAATAAGTCCTATCGCATGTAGCTGGAAGGAGATCGTATGAGCTGGATTCATTTTTTCTCAGCCGCATTGTCTGGAGGGTTTGTTGTAAAAATTTTGGACTTTGTATATTCTGAGTTTTCGAGAAAACGAGAAAAAACTACCTCTGCAAAGCAAGTTGTTGCTAAACACATCGACCCGATATTGAAGTCTGCCGACCAACTTCTTGGACAGTTGATTTCTTTGGCTAAAAACGATTTTCGCCCTTTATTTTCCCAAAGCGATACCAAACAAATTGAAGTTGAATATACAATGTATCTTATTGCAAACTTTTGGGCATGTTTGTTAGTTTTAGAAAAAGACAGCATTCATGTCGATTTGGCTGAACGGAAAGAGGGAAGGCATCTTTTACGATTTATTTCCACTCTCAAAGCAAAAAGAAACAGATTGCTCTCACGTGCAGAACAACAAGTTATCGGAGAGTCTATTATTGAAGAAAGTCATAGGGGATTAAAAATAAAATCCTTTTATCATTTTCTGGATAGCTACAAAAATCCCCAAACATCTTTTAATATATGGTTTAACCCTTTAAGGTCTCTGCTTGAACGCTCCAAAAGCAGAGCAATCCGACAGCATATTTTGCTCTATGGTGTAATTCTTCACGCCATGGTAGATAATCTGGATGCACGACATCACTATGTTAGGGATAGGAAGTCTTACCCCAATAAGCTGACAAGACGAACACGAAACGACATCAAGAACAGGATATTTGGGGTCTATTTAACTGAAATAAGAGAACATGCTAAGTATTGGAAAGTCTAAAAAAAACGCCCGCGTTGCACTTCGGTGTAAACACCTTCGCAAGTTGGGCGATTCTATCCTATTTATATAATACGTTAAAATCTGGAAAATACAAGATTATTTTTCGTACAAAAACAAATTTAGATGGAATTATGCGAAATTTCACACAATCCAGCCGCGTCGTCATCAAGATCGGCACTTCGACGCTCAGTACGCCCGACGGCATCAACACCGCGTATTTTACCGCCCTGGCCGAACAGGTTGCCGCCCTGAAGGCCGCCGGCCGACAGGTCATCATCGTCACCAGCGGCGCCATCGGGATGGGCGCCAAACGCCTCAGACTCAACGGTCCGGTGGTGGATTTGAAATTGCGGCAGGCCTGCGCCGCCATCGGCCAGCCGCTGCTGATGCACGAATATCACAAGGCCTTTGCCGAACACGACATCATCGTCTCACAGGTGTTGCTGACCGCCGAGGTTCTCAGCCGTCGAAAGACCTATCTGAATTTGCGCAATGCCGTCGAGGCCCTGCTTCGGCTCGGCGTCGTGCCCGTTGTCAACGAAAACGACAGCATCTCCACCGCCGAGATCGGCACGGCCTTTGGCGATAACGACAAACTCAGCGCCCTGGTCGCCAGCAAAATCGACGCCGATTTGCTGCTGATGCTCACCGACATCGACGCGCTGTACGACAAAGATCCCCGCCGCTGTCCCGACGCTCAACCCATTCGTCTGGTTCGGGATATCACTGCGGACATCGAAAAAGCCGCCGGCAGAAAAAAGGGCAGCCTCTATTCGACCGGCGGAATGAAAAGCAAGATCGCCGCCGCGCGCATCGCCGCCCTGGCCGGCTGCCGCATAGTTCTGGCTGATGGCCGCGAGTCGAATGTCATCCGACGCATCCTCGACGGCGAACCGCTCGGCACGCTGTTTATGCCCAAAGGCAAGCTGGCCAACCGCGCCCGCTGGATCCTCAACTGTGAGCCGGAAGGCGTCGTGCGCATTGATGCCGGGGCGATGGCCGCCCTGCGCCGACGCAAAAGCTTGCTGCCCAGCGGCGTCATCGGCATCGAAGGACACTTTGAGGCCGGCGCGGTGGTGATGATCAACGACGCCGCCAAAGCCCTGACCAGCCTCAGCGCCGATGAATTACGCGAGCTGGCCGGCAAACACAGCGCCGAAATCCGCGACCGCCTCGGCAAAGACCGACGCGATGTCGTCGCCGTGCCCGAAGACATTGTCTTTCTCGATCCGTAAAGCCGAGCGGTGCGAGCCGCCGGATACCGCTGCCAACAAACTAACAACAGCCGAACGGCGCAAGTGAGCCGGATACCGCCGCCGCTAACAACAGCCGAACGGCGCAAGCCGTCGGATACTGCTGCGACATCCTGCACCATCCGACCCCTGTATAGGAGCCGGATGAGATTGCCTTGTCCGCCTCGCGGCATTCCGTTACGTCAACGTACCGGGGTCATTCGACGTAACGGCAAGCTCGTTGATTTGAGGGCGTAAATTTTTTAGCATCTTGCGAAAATGATACCCATAGATTGAAAAGCGCACCGCCTGCGGCAGTCGCCGGGGGTTTTTCAAAGCCCAGAGTATCAGCAGCCAATAATGCAGTTTTCCCTTCTCGATGATTCCGATTTGCCACATCGATTTGACAAACGCCTTGATGCCTGAAAAGCGTATTTTCAGCCGTAATGTGTTGCTGAGGTTATAGTTTTCCAGAAATATTTTGATGCGTTTGCAGTAGTATTTCTGGGAGTAGATCGTGTCAAGCACCTTGTGATATCCCTCCAGCAGTTCGTGTACATCCATCCGCGGAACAAAATTCATCGTGCAGTCCATATTGTCCCCGCTGGGCGGCTGGGTCAATCGATTTTCGTGCATCAGCTTTTTGTACAGCTTGGTTCCGCGCGGCGCGTTGAGCAATCCAACCATCGCCATCACAATGCCGCTGTTCTGAATCAGATCGATCATTCTGTCAAACACCGTCGGCTGGTCGCTGTCAAAACCGACAATAAAGCCGCCCTGAACCTGCAGCCCGAATCGCTGCATTTTTTTGATTGCGTTCACCATATCGCGTCCGGTGTTCTGTATTTTATTGCACTCGGTCAAACAGGTCTCATCCGGCGACTCAACGCCGACAAACACGCAGTCAAACCCCGCGCGCACCATCAACGTCATGAGTTCCTCATCATCAGCCAGATCGATGGAGGCTTGCGTATTGAAATAGAACGGACGGTTCCGGTGTTCCATCCATTCAATCATCGCCGGCAGCAGTTCCGTTTTTAATGCGTGTCGCTTTCCGATAAAATTATCATCCACAAAAAACACCTCGCCGCGCCATCCCGCGGCATACAGACGGTCCAGCTCCGCCAGTATCTGTCCGGTTGTCTTGGTACGCAGACGGTGCCCGAACAGCCGTGTGACATCGCAAAAATCGCAATCAAACGGACAGCCCCGCGAGTACTGAATCCCCATCATCGCGTATTGCTTCATCTGAATCAAGTCCCATCGCGGAATCGGCGTTGTCCCAAGATCGGGTTTTTCACGAGTGGTGTAATAGCGCTGGGGATGTCCTTCTTCCAGATCCTTTAAAAATTTCGGCAGCGTAATTTCAGCCTCCTTAAGCACCAGATGCCCGATGTCCTCATACGGCTCCGGAAACGCCGTAAACAGCGGACCGCCGGCGACAATCGTCACATTCAGGTCCTTGCAGCGTTTCACAATCTGGTCAACCGAGTTTTTCTGAACGGCCATACCCGTCGTAAACACCATATCCGCCCACTTGAGATGCTTGTTTCGCAGGCCGGTCACATTCATATCGATTAGTTTAAGCTCCCAGTTTTCCGGCAGCATCGCCGCCACCGTCAGCAGTCCGATCGGCGGCAGCAGCGCCTTTTTGGAAACGAATTTCAGTGCGTATTTCAAACTCCAAAACGTATTGGGTACTTCCGGATTAATAAGCAGTATCTTCATGATGCTTCCTTTCAGCCGTCGCAAATGAGACGGCGATAAATAATCGATTGGCCCGTGCAAACGCAGTACTCAGAGATGTCGATACGGCTTGGTCTTGCCTTCGCCCGAAATCTTCTCCAGGTGGATATGGCAATAGTCCTGATGATTATAGATGCTTAATAACCGTCGGCAATGGGGATACTTGCATCGTCTGCCCTCGGCGGACGTTTTCGCTGTTTTTGACATGAATGTCCTTTCATCGTGGCGTCCGCCCCACGTCAGCGGATAGCGATTCCGCGTTTTTAGGTCGAAAACCGTCGATTTCTCTATACTCATACTATAGCAGGTCTTGCCCGGTACTGCAAGTGTTTTCGGACGTTTATCCATTCGAGGGCGTTAATACCGCTTGGATGATTTATCGATGGATGAGGCTGACGGACAAAAAAATAGGCTTGACGAGGCGGCAGTTTTGAGGTATGTTGCCGCTTCTTTAACGCCGGAGTGGCGGAATTGGCAGACGCGCGGGATTCAAAATCCCGTCCTGGCAACAGGGTGTGGGTTCAAGTCCCACCTCCGGCAGTGCATTTCTTGTGTCCCGAATGCGTTCAATCTCTGTTTTATACAGGTTCCGCAACAGTATTTGAGTCATTTGACCGATATAAACAGCGAAACAAGAGTCAATTTCTTCATCGGGATTATAACGGGAAGGGTCCAGAAATGCATAAAAAAAGAGCGATTTTTCTTTCTATTGCGAATGTGGCGATTTTGCTGGCGATCTTTGTCGGGATCATCTCAACCGTCCGAGCCGCCGACCGCAGCCGTGACTATATCGTCGCTGTCGAGCCGCAAAAAAGCGACGCCGTCCGGATGATCGAGGCCTATGAACGGCTCAGCAGCCAGTACCTGACCCTCGTCCAGCAGAACCTCGCCCAGATGGCCGCCGCCGACCGCGACATCCTCAACAAGCTGACCGCCATCGAAAACAAACTCGACGCCCTGTCCAAACGCCTGACTCGTCTCGAAACGTCGTCTTCTGCGCCTCGGAATCCGTCCCCAACGCCATAGCCCAAGACACAACAGCGCGGCACAATAGCGCGGCCGCGCAAGCGGCCCGATGCGGGGATGCGGATAGACGGAGCGTTTTCCAAGACGTAAATTATCCGGTCGCTTGCGCGACTCGGCTATTGTACGATGACGCAACGCACCAGCGCGGACAACAGTGCGGCCGCGCAAGGGCGCCCGATACGAATACGGACAAGTCAGCTCGACATGCAAGACGCGGTGTTTGGCTTATACAATCAATCGCAAACGCTGTCGAAATGGCAGGGCATCGACCGCAGCGGGGTAAATACAACTCTTTTAATATCAATAATTTACATTGTTTCTTCTGGGCTGGCACGCTGTTTGCGACTCCATTGATTGGAACAAAAAAACAAAACCGTTTTAAGAAATGGAGGTGATTGCTATGTTGCTCAGTAAACGCTTTCCGTTTTGGGATATCGAGCGGACGCTCGATGAGATGAACCGTGTGTTTGATGTGTTCAGCGGTCCGGCCGGGCTGCGCAGTATGCCGGTCGGGGCGTTCCCGGCCCTGAACGTCTATGACGCCGGCGACAAGCTGGTCGTCACCGCCGAGATGCCCGGCGTCGATCCCAACGACATCGAGCTGAACGTCGTCGAAAACAGCCTGACCCTCAGCGGCAAACGCAACGGCCAACCCGAAGGCGACGGCCTGCAGTACTATCGCCGCGAGCGGTTCGCCGGCCAGTTCAGCCGCACGATCGCGCTGGCCGAGAAGGTCAACCCCGACGCGGCCAAAGCGACGGCCAAAAACGGCATCCTGACCATTGAGCTGCCCAAGGCCGAAGACGCCAAACCGCGCAGCATCAAGATCAAGGCCGAGTAACCGGAGTGCATTCGAAATGTCTGTTTTGAAAGATCATCATTCAGGAGGTGATTGTTATGGCAGATAAAGAACTCACTAAAAAAACACAGGCGGATGTAACCCGCCGCGAGCAGCCGCAGGAACGGCCGGTCTTTGTCCCCGCCGCCGATATCTGGGAAACGCCGGACGCCATCACGCTCAAACTGGATATGCCCGGCGTCGGGCCGGAGGATGTCGAAGTCAACGTCCAGCGCGGCACCCTGCGCATCCACGGCAAAGTCAACGCCGACGCGCCCGAGACGGTCCTGTACGCCGAGCAGCGTGTCGGCGATTTCGAGCGGGAGTTCACCCTCAGCGAGGACCTGGACACCGACAACGTCGCCGCCGCAATGAATGCCGGCGTCCTGACCCTGACCATCGGCAAAGCCGACAAAGTCAAACCCCGAAAGATCGCCGTCAAGGCCGAGTAAAAACGCAATTCCTCGGTTTCTTTACAGCCGCCCCCGCACCGCCGGGAGCGGCTTTTTTTTTCACCCGACCCATAAACACCAGCCCAGCCGCCTCAGCCGCGTCGCGCAAGCGACCGGATAACCTTGCGATTTGGAAAACGCCTCGTCTATCCGTACTCCCCCATCGGGCGCCGCTCGCGCGGCCGCGCTGTTGTCGCCCCGAAGGAGCGGCCGGTCATTTAGCCGTGGGCGTAAGCCCACGGCAGCAGGGCATCGGCCCAATCAAAGCCCCGACGGGGCGACAGTGCACTTTCGTCCTTTCAGGGCTAATGCCCCCCCGACCCGCTTTCCGGGGGCTGGTCAGCTTCTTGTTGAGCTGTTTGACCTGGTTTTCCAGTACATACTCCTTGGGGACACGGGGCGGGTCAAAGGCCGCTGTGCCGTGTTCAAAAAACTGCTTTTGCCACTGATAAAACTGGGTCGGGGCGATGCCGTACTGCTCGCACACCTCCGACAGCGGCCGCTTGTCAACAAGATGTTCCCGAATGATTTTCACCTTTTCTGCCGGCTCGAACCGTCTGCGCTGCCTGCTCATACCAAATCCCTTTCAATAATATCCACAATAGAGTAACACTTTTAAGGATTTGTCCATTTCCAACTGAGGCAATACAACATTAAACGTGACCAAAGAAAAAACTTGGTACGACGCCCTCGGTCGGCTGACGGCTATTGAGGTCGGGGCGACTCGGAGAGGTTTGTTCTGCGGGAGGTCTGCCTGTGCGGCGGGAGAGTATCATCCGGCCGCTGGCGCGGCTCGGCTGTTGTTGATGCGTTGGCCGCTTCAGGGCGGGGTTATTGCAGGCTGCCGGTCAGTTCGTTCATTGTGGTCAGTCCTTTTCGGGTGCAGTAGCGGCGGACGCCTTCGATGATGTGCAGGGCGGTATCGGGCTGGACGAAAGTGGCGGTTCCGATGGTCACGGCGGCGGCGCCGGCGATCATAAATTCGACGGCATCGGCGGCGGTTCGTATGCCGCCTCCGCCGAGGATCGGGACGCCGGCGGGCCTGGCGACCTCCTGATAGACTTTGCTGACCAGATAGATGGCAATCGGCTTGACCGCCGGGCCGCTCAGCCCGCCGGTACGATTGGCCAGCACGGGGCGTCGGGTCTCGATGTCGATGACCATGGCGGTGAAGGTGTTGACCATGCTCAGGGCGTCGGCTCCGGCCTCGACGGCGGCCCGTGCGGCGGCGGAAATATCGGTCACCATCGGGGTCAGCTTGACGATGAGGGGTTTGTGGCCGCAGGCTGCTTTGACCTGTTTTGTGATGTCTCGAATCTGCGTCGGATCGGTGCCGAAGCTGATGCCGCCCTGTTTGACATTGGGGCAGCTTATGTTCAATTCCAGACCTGCGACAGCCTTTTCCTTGGCCAGCCGCTCGGCGACCTGCACATAATCGTCGATCATCTGCCCGGCGACATTGACAAAGACCGTCGTGCCGAGTTGTTCGAGAACGGGGATTTTCTCGCTGACGAAGCGTTCCAGTCCGATGTTGGCCAGCCCGATGGCGTTGAGCATCCCGGCGTCGGTTTCCACGATTCGCGGGGTGGGGTTGCCTTTGCGCGGAGCGGCGGTGATGCTTTTGGTAATCACGCCGCCCAGCTTTGACACATCCATAAACTCGGCCAGTTCGTCGGCATAGCCGCAGGTTCCCGACGCCGTGAGCACCGGGTTTTTCAGCTTCAGTCCCGCAAAATCAACGGTCAAATCAACATTTTGTTCCATCGTTTTATGTGCAAAAGATTATGGTTTCAGTTCAAAATAACGGCGTCGTCTGCCAATCAACGTGCAGCGGCACAAGCCGACCGATTGCATCGCGCACTAAGCGTTGTTATCCGGCAGCTTGCGCGGCTTGGCTTTTTAATCCCATCTGCTTTGTCGCTATCCGGCCGCTTGCGCGGCTCGGCTTATAAATTAAAGATCACGTTTCGGCTGTCAAAGACCGGGCCGTCTTTGCAGCAGAGTTTATATTCGGTTTGGCCGGGGGAGTCTGTTTTGATTTCCACCGCGCAACTTTGGCATAGACCGATGCCGCAGGCCATCATCCGTTCCATACTGACCTGACAGGGCAGGTCAAACTCCTTGGCCAGTCGCGCCGCCTCGGCCAGCATCGGTTCCGGTCCGCAGGCGTAAACGAGGGTCTCGCCGGGGTTCGGCTGATTGTCGCGGAGCCAGCGCCGGGCGCAATCGGTGACGAACCCCCTAAAGCCGGCCGAGCCGTCGTCTGTGGCGACGAGCGAGGGGATGCCCAAGACGTCAAATTCTTCGAGCACCAGGCCGGTCAGATTGCCGATTTTGAGCGTAAAGGGCAAGTCCTCACAACTTTTGGCGCCGGCGAAGCAGATCGTTTCCACTTCGGGGCGGTGTCTTTTCAGATAGCCGCCCAAGTGCAGCAGCGGCGGGGCGCCCATCCCGCCGGCGATCAAAACCGCTTTTTTGAGGGTGTCAGGGAGGGCAAAGCCGTTGCCCAGCGGGCCGATCAGATTGAGGGTGTCGCCGCCGGCCAGCGTCATCATTCGCAAGGTCGCCGGGCCGAGGATGCAATAGAGAATCTCCAGTTTGACGCACGGGCCGTTCTGGCCGGGGACGAAGATGACGTCTGAAAAACTAAACGGACGACGCAGAAGGATTTGTCGATAGGCTGCGTCGCGCAGGGCGGGGGGAATTTTGTCTTCAGGCGGCAGCGGCAGTCCGGCCAAATCTATCTCCACAAACCGGCCGGGCTTGGCCGTCTCAAATAAACGGCTCCCGATCGGGTCAAGTTTCAGATTCAGACGATAGTAACATTCGCGAATCTGCTGATTGCTCAGCACTTTGGCCGTGAAGCTCCCTTTGTGTCCGGCGCCAACCTCTTTTTCCATAAGATTTTGTCCAAAAAGAAGTTACGTAAAAATAAAGCTTCCGGAACATTCATCCACTGATATTCCGGAAGCCCGCCACGGCAAAGAAAGCCGTCAAGTTCTCACCTCAAAAATCTACTGTTCATCTTTACAGTACCCAATATAGCAGGCGGAGGCGTGGCTGTCAATCATCACCCGGCCAAGAATAACAAGACTTTTTTTTCCGGTATAGGATTTTAACGTAACTTCTTAAAATTATGATAGTTATCCGAAGGCAGATTTTTCTTTGTCGTACGTTGGTTTTTGGCAGTTGAGTGAGCGGCAGATATATTTATATCAAGATGTTATATGGCCTGTTTTTGTTTTTTTATAAAAATATTGACATAAGTTGCGACTTGTATTAAGTTTAATTATACTAATTTTCGCAACGCGTAGAGCGAATCAACAAGGGTTGGCGGGTTGCTACGATGAATAAGGATGCTTTGATTCTTGTTGCCGAGGACGACGACGGGCATTTTGCCTTAATTGAGCGGAATCTGATTCGCAGCGGTATTCTCAATACGATTTTACGTTTCAAAGACGGCCAAGAGATACTGGACTTTCTTGAGGATGCCAAGTCGCCGGAGTCGGAAAATTACCGTCGTCCGATGCTGTTGCTGCTGGATATTCGAATGCCCAAAGTCGATGGTCTGGATGTCCTGAGGCGACTGAAATCCGATGACACACTTCGAAAAATCCCCATCGTGATTTTGACCACCACCGGAGATCGTCAAGCTGTGGAGCAATGTCAACAACTCGGATGCAGTCTGTACGTGGTCAAGCCGATCGAATACGAAAAATTTATCGAGTCCATTCAAAAAATCTGCCGGTTCCTGACGGACCTTGAGGTACCTGCTTTGGGCGGTTGTTAACTTCCCTTTTTGGCCATCGCTCACGGGCCGTCGTCGCGTTCCCCCTTATGGCAAAAGCGTTTTCCCTTTTCAAAGGCGGCAAGACTTGCGATCTGTTTCATGGCGGGCACAGTGGAGAGTGCCGCTTCGGTGATGATTTCTCATTTTATGGGTTGTTGCCTCTTGAAACGGCGTGCGGATTGTGTTAAATAACACGGCATTATGAAGACGGTTTTTTTATATTGCATCATCGCGTCATCGGTTGTGCCGTGGCCAGCGAGGGCGAACACGATTTCGCAAATCATCAGCCGGTCCAATCAACGCACGGCCGAGTTTGCGATTCTGGCGGTGCGGGCCGAGGACGGTAAGGTACTGTATCGTCGAAACGCCGAAAAGACGATGATTCCCGCGTCGAATATGAAACTGGCGACTTCGGCCGCGGCGCTGCATTATCTCGGCCCGGATTATGAATTTCAAACGCACGTTGCCTTGCTGGGCGACAGTCTCGTTATTATCGGCGGCGGCGATCCGGTATTGGGTGATTCATTGATTGATCAGCGATACGGTCGCGGTCAGGACTGGATTTTTGGGGACATCATTCGAATTCTGGCCGATCGCGGCATTGACCGCCTCGAAGATATTGTGATCGACAGTTTTTTCTTCGATTTGAATCGTGTGCATCCGTCGTGGCCGGCTGATCAGCTCAATCAGGCTTACGCCTGCGAAGTCAGCGGACTGAACTACAATCGCAACTGTGTGCGCATCACGGCGACGCGACAAAACGGCAGGGCGGCGCTGCGCATCGAGCCGGACAACGACTATGTGACGCTGATCAATCAGCTTCGATTGATCAGCAGCGGCAACAGCGCCATCGGGGGCTATCGCACGACGACGCCCAATCGGCTCTCCATCCGCGGCAATCTCAATCAATCCGCGGGTTTTGATGCGGCCGTTGAGCAGCCGGCCGGGTTGTTTGCCCATCTGCTTGTTGGCCATCTTCGCTCGGCCGGCATTGCCGTCAACGGCAGGATCGTGAAAAAATATGTTCGGCAGGAAGCCGATTTGAAGCGGCTGCACACCTTTTCCACGCCTATTTGGGATGTGCTTGACCGCTGCAACAAGGACAGCCTGAATCTGGCCGCCGAGAGCCTGATCAAAACCATTTCTGCCGAGCATACGCAGGGGCGGATCAATGGTGAATGGCCGCACGGGCTGATGCTGGTCGGTCGCTATTTGAATCTGCTCGGTGTGGACAGCGAGCAGTTTGAACTCGACGACGGCAGCGGCCTGAGCCGCAAGAACCGCCTGTCGTGTCAAGTCCTTGTCGCTGTTCTTGAGGACATGCTGAAAAAACCGTATGCCGACCGCTATCTGGCCGCGCTGGCTGAGGCCGGAAACGACGGCACCCTTGCCCGGTATTTTCAGCAGGCCCCGTATCGCGGGCACATCTACGGCAAGACCGGCTATATTGCCGGCGTTCGCACGTTTTCAGGGGTTTGCCGAACCCCGCGCGGCGATATTGTCTTTAGCATCTTGACGCAGCGCGGCAATGCCACGACGCGCCAAGCCATTAACGATATCGCAAAAGCCATCTTTGACGGGACGTTCTGAACGCTGCGTCTGCAAAACCTTCAATCTACAGTCCGGCGGCTTTGCGAAGTTTGTCGGCCATATCGGTCTGTTCCCACGTAAAATCCCTGTGGTTGCGTCCGAAGTGGCCGTTGCGTGCGGTTTCTTTGTAAATAGGACGTTTGAGTTTGAGCTGGTTGATCATTCCCTTGGGCGTCAGGGGGAAAAGCTTGCGCACCAACTGTTCAATCTCAATTTCGTCGATTTTTCCGGTTCCTTCGGTATCGACCAATACGCTGATCGGCTCTGCAACGCCGATGGCATAAGAAAGCTGCACCTCGCAGGCGTCGGCAAGACCGGCCGCGACGATGTTTTTGGCGATGTATCGAGCCATATAACTGGCCGAGCGATCAACCTTGGAGGGGTCTTTTCCGCTGAAGGCGCCGCCGCCGTGGCTGCCGCGTCCGCCGTAGGTATCGACAATAATTTTGCGTCCGGTCAGGCCGCAGTCGCCTTTGGGGCCGCCGGTCACGAATCGTCCGGTGGGGTTGACGTGAACGATCAAATGTTTATCGACCAGTTTGGGCGGCAACACGGGCAGGATAATGTTTTCAATGATCTGTTTTTTTATCTCGCGATAAGGGATGTCCTCGCTGTGCTGCGTTGAGACGACGACAGTGTGAATGCGTTTGGGTTTGCCGTTCTCGCCGTATTCGACCGTGACCTGACTCTTGCCGTCCGGTCGGAGCCAGGGCATCTTGCCGTTTTGCCGCAGTTTGGCCAGACGGTCGGTGATTTTGTGCGCCAGATAAATCGGCATTGGCATCAGTGCGGGTGTTTCCCGACAGGCAAAGCCGAACATCAGTCCCTGGTCGCCGGCGCCTTGTTCTTTGTGCAGGCCCTGGCCTTCGGTAACGCCTTGTGAGATGTCAGGACTTTGCTTGCCCAGGGCGACGATCACGGCGCAATTCTCGGCGTCAAAACCGATTTGCGGATCGGTGTACCCGATTTCTTTAATGGTCGTGCGCACGACATCGCTGATATTGACGATGGCGTTGGTGGTTACTTCTCCGGCAATGACGGCCATTCCGGTGGCGACCAGTGTTTCGCAGGCCACTCGGCTGTCCGGATCCTGGGCCAACATGGCATCCAGGATGGCGTCGGATATCTGGTCGGCGACTTTGTCCGGATGTCCCATGGTGACCGATTCACTGGTAAACAGATGGCCGCGTCCGAGAAATCGGCCGTTTTGGGTTTCGCTCTTTTTTGCCATTGGTCCTAACTCCTGAGGGTTACGTGGATCAGTGAAAATAAATAACTTACTATAACCATCGGAGCTGAAGGGGTCAAATGAAAAGAATACAGAAATGAGAATTTGAGAACTGTGAATTCAGAGGGTACAAAAGGCCAAAGTTTATTTTTCGTTGAGGTTCCAGTCAAAATCGATAAAGCGGATCGTCGGGTCGTTGGCGTCCAGCCACTGGGCGTCCTCTTGGGGCAGGTACTTGGACAGAAAATTGAGCCAGGCCCGTTCTTCGGGTTTTCGAGCACGAAAACGAAGAATTTCGGCGTATTCTGATTCAAGAAACACCTTTTTATTCATTGAAAAGACGTTCGACAGATGGAGTACGTTACTCTGTCGGTTGATCCGCAGGCCATGCGGGGAATTGAGAAAGCGATGGACCTGGTCGTCCAGTTGCTCTTCAAGTGTGTCGGGCAGATACGGTTCATTGCGCAGGATGGCGCCGCCGCGCGCCGCCTCGGTCAATGCAAAACAGATACGCGGATCCCTGTACCGATCCAAAAGCAGATCATTGCGCATTTCTTTCAGGTTATACTCCAGCCCCATAATTCGGAAAAAGACCTTCGTTGTGGCGCCTGGAATCTGCATGATGCTGTTGCTCGGATACAGAATCATATACCACTTGGGCTGAATGGGGTAATTATCGATAATCAATTTCAGTATGCAGGTATTGTAGGTATTGATCCAAAAGGCGATTCGCTGCTCTCGATTCAGGCTCATCAAGACTGCCGGGTGCAGCTTTTCGAGCAGATTGGATGCCTTGATCAGATCGGCCCGTTTGCGTCGAAGCGTGGTGTAATCCACAAAGCCGGTTTCGGTGATGTACTGGTCGTTGAATATTCGACCAAAAAGATCGAAAAGCTCGACCATATCTTCTGCATCAGGAAACATCGAGTCGTCGTCTTCTTCGTTCCCGTTCTCGACGAGGCCGTTGGCCGGTGGCTGGTTGGGATCGGACGGGTCGTTATCGCGGTGAGCAGGGGGGCTTTTGGGTGTATTGGGGTCTTTTGGCTCTCCTTTTTCGTCTGATGGCGCCTGTTGTTGCTCGGCAGCGGGCGCAGCGTCAGCGCCGTTGGCGATGACCTCTGTCAGGGCGACCAGAGACAACAACATCCCCGCGACAGTCCACACCACGGCCCTGAAATATCCGTCTGGCTTCTTTATCCAAGGCGTTGTCATGATACGATCATAAATGGCGATTATGGCGTTTTACAGAGTAAAAATATCGTTATAAGAAATCTACTGTTCCGAATTTTGAAAAGTTCGCCGTAAATTATTTATACCATTTTTTCGGCGGATTTCGAAGTTATAATAACCATCGTCTGCCAAGAAAGCTTCATAAAGTCTATAAAAAAGTTATTGACTTTGTTTATCGGACTTTCTATGTACCGTCAGGGTTTCAAATGAGTCGAATGACGCATTAGAATACAAATGAATTACCTTGACAGGCATCGGACAGGGGGGTATCTTCTTGTGCGGTAAACGTTTTGCATTCGGCGAATCGAATAATCGATGTCGAAAATCAACTTAATTTGAAGTGGCGGGATAATGAAGCAAACAATAGTCTTTTTCTTGGTCTGCGCAATCACGGCGGTTTATGCGGTGGTTCCTACCGACCGAATCGCGGACGTTCGACAGCGACTGGTCAGCAGCGGCGGCCAGATGAGCGATTCGGATCGTGCGGTTGTCAATGATTTTTGGCGTATCGCCCTGGATGCGATGCTGCTGGCTGAGGAATCTGAACAGATTGTTGCGATTCGCCGTCAGATCCAGCAGGAAAAAGGCAGCGAGCCGCTCAGCCTGTACGCGGCCGGGTATGTGCAGATCGGCCGGCAGCACTTGCAGCAGGCGTTTGAGACGGTGGGGCAGTGGGAAGCGTCCGACAGAAAGACGCTGATGCGACGTAATTTGATGATTCTGACGGCTCAACTGCACAGTCCTCTGCTTGCAGAGTTTGGACTGGAGCGTTTGGATGATCCTGACGACGTGGTCCGCTATTGGGCGGTCAAGTGTGTGGCCGGTTCGGGGGTCGCGGTTCAGCTCATTGATCCGTCCATCGGGGATGAAGTGCTGATGGAAAGGATTCTGGAGGCGTTGCGTGAGCGTGTTTCTGACGAGTCGGATACGCAAATCCTTCGCACGATTGTTACCTTTGCGTCCATGGTCAACCATGAAACGGCCCGCGACATTCTGATGGCTGTCGCGCAGCGCCGGATTGACGCTTATAAGGGCTGGAACGTCAATGACGAGCAGTTTGACGCCGTCTTGCTCCGGTCGATGGGGCAACTTATTTTGGATCAACGGGAATCCGCGGCGCGTGCGGCGATGGCGCGTCATTTTGCGGAGCTGTTGTCGCTGGTGTTTCAGCGTTATATGGTCGAGCCGAGTCCCTTGACCGATGATCAGCGCAACGCATTGGCCAATGTGATTGCTGAAGTGGACAGCCAGGTGTTAACTCGTGTTATGGAACAACAGACTCCATTTATCCGCATTCTTCAGCGCGGCGGATCGGGCCTGGATCGCGAATTTGAGGCCTATTTCGGCAGTGATATGGGGCCGGGCTATCTGGCCACACGTTTGAAGTTTAATTACGGACAAACCGAAGCCGGACGCCCCAGGCACGCTCCGCCCCAATTACCCCCTCCGCCGGTGAGGTGAGTCTCGGCTTGACCGATGAGCAATACGACGGTACGACAGCATAACGGCAGAGCATGCCGTACGAAAGAATATGCCGATAAAAAGCATCGCATTCTGCGTTGGCTGGGCGCAGGCGTTTGCAGTTTGACTGCGGCGGCGGTTTTATTCGGTTGTGAACGCAAAGGTGCGCACAATACGGATGAAATGGTCATTTATCATCGTTTGCGCGAAAGTATCCAGACGTTGGATCCGGCGGAAATGGGGGATGCGGTTACCCACGCCGTGGTAGGGGATATTTTTGAGTGTTTATACGATTATGATTACACCGAACGGCCTTATCGGATGGTTCCCCTGTTGGCGGCGGATATGCCTCAGATCAGCGAAGACGGTTTGGTCTATCGTATTCCCATCCGCGGGGGGGTCTATTTTCACGACAATCCCTGTTTTCCGGATGGAAAGGGCCGCGAACTGACGGCGCACGATTTTGTGTTTGCCTGGAAGCGTATCGCAAACGTCAAAAACCGCAGCAAAAGCTGGTGGATATTTGACGGGCGGATCGTCGGTTTGGATGCGTTTCGCGAATACACCAAGCAATGCGATCCGGATCAGGTTGATTACGACCGGCACGTGGAGGGGCTGTACGCCGAGGATGATCATATGCTGGTGGTGCGACTGGTGCGTCCCTGGCCGCAGTTTGTGATGTGGCTTCAATATACCGCGACCGCGCCGATCCCGCCCGAGGCGGTTGCGTATTACGGCAAGCGTATCGGCTCCAATCCCGTCGGAACCGGTGCGTATCAGCTTGTCCAATGGCGGCGGGGCAGTTTTATCGAAGCCGAACGAAATCCGAATTATCACTGGATCGTACAAGAGCGGGACGGGACATCCCGGCGTCTGCCCTATATTGACCGCATTTTCTGGCGGATCATCATCGAAGATCAGCCGCGATGGTTGCTGTTTATTCGGGGCGAGCTGGATATTAACAGCATTCCGAAAGATAATTTCGGCCAGGTGATTTCGATGGGCGTCGAGATGACCGAGATGATGAAAGAGCGAGACATTCAATTGAAAACCTTTGATGAGCCGAATACCTTTTGGATCGGCTTCACTATGTCCGACAGGACGGTGGGCGGCAATCTTGCGCTGCGCAAGGCAATCAGTTACAGCATTGACCGGCAGCGATTTATCGATTTGTTTTTGAACGGTCGCGGCAGGGTCGCGCACGGCTATATTCCGCCGGTGATGCAGGGGTATGATCCGACGATTGACGAGATTTCTTCATCGCAGCGTGATTTGGCCCGCGCCGAGAGGTATTTGCGGGAAGCCGAGCGGATCAACGGCGGTCCGTTGGGACGGCTGCGGTTGGCGATGGGCGGTACCGATGCGACGATTCGCCAGATGGGGCAGTTTTTGCAGAGCTGTATGGCTCAGATCGGCTTGACGGTGGAGCTGGAGATGTTCGACTGGCCGACGTTTTTGGAGCGGATGCGCAACGGCAGCCATCAGATGTTTTTTTCCGGATGGATCGCCGATTATCCCGATGCGGAAAACTTTATGCAGGTGTATTACAGCAAGAATTCGCCCTGGCCCAACAGCACCCAATACAGCAATCCCGAATTTGACGCGATTTATGAGCAGATTTCCGTGATGCCGGACAGTCCGGAACGCACCGAGTTGTATCATCGGGCGCAGCGGATTGTCGTTCATGATTTGCCGGCGGCGTATGTCTATCATCGCATCTCGTATCTGCTGCATCATGACTGGGTGGAAAACATTGTGCCGAACTCTTATCGACCCGATACGAACGGAATGGGTCTGACGAAATTTTTCCAAGTGGACAATGACAAGCGTGAGCTTTACAAGAAGACATTTCGATAACTTGTCGGGGCGATGCTTCACGGCGTCGGCGATGTTGTTGTCGCTTAAGCTTTCGGCCCTCTGGCTGATTATCAGCGCGGCGTTTTGCGGCTGCGGATGGCACAAAACCCCGCACGACGACGATGAGGTCGTGCTTCATTTGTCGCTGATTACCAAAGTTCAGACGCTGGACAGCGGCAACATGCGCGATGTCTATGGGATGACCGTCGGGGGCAACATTTATGAAGCGCTGTATGAATACCATTACTTGAAGCGGCCGTATGAGATCATTCCGCTGCTGGCTGAAGCTATGCCTGACATCAGTGAGGACAAGCTGACTTATACCATTCGAATCAAACAGGGCGTTTTGTTTCAGGATGACCCCTGTTTTCCGGGCGGCAAGGGACGGCACGTGACGGCGCATGATTTTGTGTATGCCCTGAAGCGCATTGCCAATGTCAAATATCGCAGTCAAAACTGGCCGTCCTGGAATGATCGCGTCGTCGGGCTTGACGCCTTTCGCGACTATACCAAGCAGTTTCCCGATGAATGGGCCGTTGATTACAGCTATGAGGTCGAAGGACTTCGGGCGCTGGACGATTATACCCTGCAAATCAAACTGATTCGTCCCTGGCCGCAGTTGGTCGAATCCATGCTTTCGGATATCTCCGCTGCGCCGGTGCCGCATGAGGCGGTTGATTATTATCGTGCTCAGATTCGCAATCGTCCGGTCGGAACCGGCCCGTATCGGCTCAAGGCCTGGCGGCGCGGCAGCTATGTCGAACTGGTACGCAACGCCAACTGGCGGGGGCAGGTGTATCCGTCCGAGGGAGAAGTGGGCGATGCGGAGGCCGGATTGCTGGATGACGCGGGCAAACCGCTTCCTTTTGCCGACCGGATTATCTTTCGCGTGATTGAAGAAGACCACCCGCGCTGGCTGCTGTTTATGCGTGGCGAGCTGGATTTTTCGGGTATTCCCAAGGATAATTTTGACGAGGCCATCGGCGCCGGCGGCGGCGAACTGACCGAGGAAATGATTCGGCGCAACATCCGGCTGGAAACCTATGTCGATCCGTCCACGTTTTGGGTGGGCTTTAATCTCAGAGATCCGGTTCTGGGGGCGAACAAGCCGCTGCGTATGGCCATCTCGCATGCGATTGATCGTCAGGCGATGATTGATTTGCTGTTCAACGGGCGATTTGAGATTGCTCACGGGTTTGTGTCGCCCGGTTTGAATTCCTACGACCCCGATATCGCCGAGTACGGTTATTCCCGCTATGACCCGGTCGAAGCGGCTGACCTGCTCAAAGAGGCCGAACGCATTCACGGCGGCCCCATTCCGCCGTTGAAGCTGGGCATGCCGGGGACGGACAATTTTGCGCGTCAGTACGGCCAGTTTTTGCAGAAATACGTGTCCCGGATCGGTCTTCGTTTGAATGTCGATTATATGGACTGGCCGACCTATCTGTCGGAAATGAATAGCGGTCATTTGCAGTTGTTTGCCAGCGGCGTCAGCGCCGGGATGCCGGATGCGATTGATTTTCTGGAACTGTTCGGATCAAAATATTTTGCTCCCGGCGGAAATAAGTTTTTTTATTCCAATCCGGAATATGATACACTGCTTGAGCAGGCTCAGGCAATGTTCGACAGCCCGGAGCGAACGGAACTGTACCGGCGGATGGAACGGATGGTGATGGAAGACTACCCGGCGGCGTTTACCTCGCATCGCGTTTCGTATGCGCTTTGTCATGGATGGTATAAAAATTACAAGCCGCACGTGTTTTCGTATAATGTGCTGAAATATCGACGGGTCGATGTGGAACAGCGCGATGCATACAGACATTTGTTGACGGAATTGAAACGAAAATAAGAATCTATGACGGCCTTTATTATACGACGACTGCTTTATACGATTCCGATTGTGTTCGGGGTGTTATTGCTGACGTTTGTGTTGTTTACGCTGCTTGGGGGCGACATTTCCTATCAGATAGCCGGTCGTGACGCCGACGCCGAGACCATCGCTGAGATTCGCCATGAATACGGGTTGGATAAGCCGCTGTTTGTCGGGTTGGAGCCGCTGGACGAGGACGACTGGCAGGCCGGCAAAGCGGCTTATCTTGAGCAGGCCCGCGCGGCCGAAGCGGCCCGTCTGGAAGACGCCGAATCCGCTGCCGTTCGTCCCTTAAGTGAGTTTGAGCTTGAGCAACAAGCCAAAGCCCTTTGGCTGTCAGAACTGTTCAAAGAACGTCTCAGCAGTGTCCGGTGGGTGCGATCCTGGAAAATGCTGGATTTTGACAGTCAATTTTTCAATCACTTTACACGGGCACTGACGTTTAATTTCGGCTACGATTTGAACCGTGAACTGATTTCCGACCGTATTCTGTGGGGGGTGGGGCCGTCGCTGGCGCTGACGACGCCGATGTTTGCCGGGACGCTGGCGATTTCGATTACGCTGGCGCTGGTGGTGGCGTTTGTCCGCGGCTCGGCGTGGGACGTGACGGTGGTGGTGATTTGTGTGGCGGGGATGAGCATACCCTATCTGAGCTTTATTATTTTCGGTCAGTATTTCTTTGCGTATCAGTTGGACTGGTTCCCGATCTTTTTTGTGCCCGACCGTTCGATCTGGGTCAGTGTGGCGCTGCCGGCGCTGATCGGCATTGCGGCCGGTCTGGGGGCCAATTTACGGTTTTACCGCACGGTGATGCTGGATGAGATGCGCTGTGATTATGTTCGCACGGCCTTTGCCAAGGGGCTTTCGACGCGCACGGTATTGTTTAAGCACGTCCTGAAAAACGCCATGATCCCGATTATCACCAACGTCGTGCTGTCCATTCCGTATCTGATTCTCGGCTCGCTGCTGCTGGAGCGATTTTTCGGGATTCCGGGATTGGGCGATTTGATGATTCAGGCGATCAATTCGCGCGACTTTTTTGTGCTGAATGCAATGACCTATATAATGTCCTTGCTGATTATCGTATTTACTTTATTGACGGATATTTGTTATGCCTGGGTGGATCCGAGGGTTTCATTGGAATAAATCCGGAAATGGACGATTGACGATGGACGATGGACGAAGGTCTGTAATGGACAACAAAGAACTGAAAAAACGAACCAAACAGTTTGCTTTAAGGTGTATCAAGTTAAGCGATGCCATACCTGATACGCTGCTGGGGCGACACATCAAGGGGCAAATCGTCCGTTCTTTAACGTCGGTTGCGGCGAATTACCGAACGGCCTGTCTGGCACAGTCAAAACCCGGATTCATTGGAAAATTAAGCATAGTTGTCGAAGAAGTAGATAAAACGTTGTTCTGGCTCGAAATTATTATTGAGGAGAAATTGATATCCCAAGGAAAGGTTGAGTTGCTGATGCAGGAAGCGGATGAAATGACCGCAATTTTTGTCACCGCACGCAACACCGCCAGAAAGAATCGTCCATCGTCCATCGTCCATCGTCAACCGGATGAGTAAGCTCATGGAAACATCCAATACGAGTTCAATCACGCTCTCGAAGGGTCGCAGTTTGTGGGCGGACGGATTGCGCCGGTTACGCAAACGGCCGCTGGCGATTGTGTGTTTTTGGATTTCGATGGCGTATTTTGTATTGGCCGGATTTGTGTTTGTCTGTGAGACCGCCGGAGTGGATAATGTGCTGATGCGATGGAATGAGGACATCGGTCCTTCGTATCAGGCGCCGCTGGCGTCGTATGAATGGCAGACGCTGGACGGGGATACCCGGTCGGGCTGGTCGCTGCTGGGAACGGATTTTCTGGGGCGTTCCACCTTGCGAAAAACGCTGTACGGGGCCAAAACATCAATCACCGTGGCGCTTTGTGCGTCCGTCATCAGTTTGCTGATCGGCGTGCCGCTGGGGGCGATAGCCGGTTATTTTCGCGGCTGGATTGATGATCTGGTGGTCTGGCTGCTGACTACGCTCAATACGATTCCCTATATTCTGCTGGTGATGGCCTTTGCGGTGGTGCTGCGGGATAAATCGCTGTTCGGCGTGCCGCTGCGCGGCGTAACGGGGGTGTATCTGGCGATGGGGCTGACCAGTTGGGTCGGCATTGCCCGGCTGATTCGCGGCGAGATTATGAAACGCAAAGAAAGTGAATACGTCCTGGCGGCGCGGGCGATGGGCTGTTCGTCGGGTCGGATTATCTTTCAGCATTTGCTGCCGAATGTGTTTCATATCATCATCATCAATTTTTCGCTGCGTTTTGTGACCTTTATTCACGCCGAGGTCATTTTGAGCTTTTTGGGGCTGGGCGAGACCGACAAACCCAGTTGGGGCGCGATGATCGACGCGGCCCGGGCGGAACTGGCCCGCAATGTCTGGTGGGAAATGGTGGCGGCGACCGCGGCGATTTTTGTGTTGTCGCTGGCCTTGAATTTGTTCGGTGATGCGTTGCGGGATTGTCTGGATCCGAAACTGAGGACGGATTGATGAACTATCGAAACGAACAGCAAACAGGATGACAGAAAACCGGTATGACGCAGAATAACTCCAATTTATTGTCGATCCGAAATCTTTCGACCCATTTTTATACCGAGCTGGGTCTGGTGCGAGCGGTGCAGGAGGTTAGTTTTGATCTGCATGCGGGCAAGACGCTGGCGGTGGTCGGCGAAAGCGGCTGCGGCAAGAGCGTCACGGCGCTGTCGGTGATGCGTCTGATCCCGTATCCGCCCGGTCGAATTGTGGCAGGGGATATTCAATTCAGCGGGCGTTCGCTGCTGTGTCTGCCTGAAAGCCGAATGCGTCAGATTCGCGGCAATGAGATTGCGATGATTTTTCAGGAGCCGATGACCAGTCTGAATCCGGTCTTCACGGTTGGCAACCAGATTACCGAGGCGATTCGGCTGCACCGCGGACTGAATACCCGTCAGGCCCGAGCGCAGGCGATTGAGATGATGCGGCGCGTCGGGATTGCCGACCCGCAGCGCCGGATTGATGAATATCCGCATCAGATGAGCGGGGGGATGCGGCAGCGTGTGATGATTGCGATGGCGCTGAGCTGTTCGCCCAAACTGCTGATTGCCGATGAGCCGACCACGGCGCTGGATGTGACGATTCAGGCCCAGATTCTGGACTTGCTGCGGCAGTTGCAGCGTGAACATCGGATGAGCATTATGCTGATTACCCATGATCTGGGCGTGGTGGCCGAGAACGCCGACGATGTGGCGGTGATGTACGCTTCACGCGTGGTCGAATCGGCGACGGTCAGGCCGTTGTTTGAAAACCCGCTGCATCCTTATACGCAGGGATTGCTGCGGTCGCTTCCGCGGCTGGGCGAACGTAAACATCGGCTGGATGTCATCGGCGGGGCCGTGCCCAACCCGCTGGATTTTCCGAGCGGCTGCAAGTTTCATCCGCGCTGTCCGGTGGGCAAAGACGATCGGCGATGCCAAACCGAAGAACCGCCGCTCAAAGAGGTTTCCGCAGGCCGATGTGTCGCCTGCTGGTATGCCGAGGGATATGAGGCGTAAATATCAGAAGTCAGAAGACAGAAGCCTGAAATAATGAGTCAAACGAACGATTATCTTGTTGAAGTCAGCAATCTGAAGACCTGGTTTCCCATTCGGGCGGGTGTTTTGCGTAAGACGGTGGGTTATACCAAGGCGGTTGACGGCGTCAGTTTTCGTGTCCGTCGCGGCAGGACGCTGGGGCTGGTCGGGGAAAGCGGCTGCGGAAAAACAACGGTCGGACGGACGCTGCTGCGACTGTCAGAGCCGGCGGAGGGGCGATTTGTGTTTGACGGCGAGGATGTGTTTGCCGCCGACGCCAAACGGATGAAGCATCTGCTTCGGGATATGCAGATGATCTTTCAGGATCCGTATGGCTCGCTGAACCCGCGTATGAATGTGGAACAAATCGTCAGTGAGCCGCTGCTGGTACACCGATTGGCCGGACGCTCTGAGCGACGTGACAAAGCGGCCAAACTGCTTGATCGGGTCGGGCTGTCGGCCGAACATCTGGGACGCTATCCGCATGAGTTTTCCGGCGGGCAGCGGCAGCGCATCGGCATTGCCCGTGCCCTGGCGCTGGAGCCGAAGCTGTTGATTTGCGATGAGCCGGTCAGTGCACTGGATGTGTCCATTCAGTCGCAGATCATCAATCTGCTGCAGGACTTGCAGGAACAGATGGGACTGACGTACATCTTTGTTGCGCACGATCTGGCGGTGGTTGAGCATATCAGCGAGGACGTGGCGGTGATGTATTTGGGACGTATCGTGGAGTTTGCCCAACGCGATGCGCTGTACGCCGATCCGCGTCATCCTTATACGCAGGCGCTGCTCAGCGCGATTCCGGAGCCGACGCCGGTCAAGACTCGGCAGCGCACGGTGCTGGGCGGCGAGGTGCCTAGTCCGTCCAATCCGCCGTCAGGTTGTCCGTTTCATCCGCGTTGTCCATTGGCCGAGGCCCGCTGTCGCGAGGAGGTCCAATCGCTTGACCCCAAGGATCCGAGCGGAACCCATCTGGCGGCGTGCTGGAAGGCGAAAACAGGATAACAAGACGAACATCGATAGTAATCGTGTGGCCGTGATCATTTGTCTTAACCTATTGGAAAGGGGTTGGCGATGCATTTGGATACGCAGTTCTCAATTTTTATGGTCAATAAACCCGGCGTGCTGGCCCGGATACTCAAAGAGCTGGCGAATGCGAAAATCAATATCGTGGCGATGACCATGATGGATTCGATGGAACACGGGGTGATGCGGCTGGTCGGCAGCGCCGCGTCGCGGATACGAGAGGTGTTGAACAAGCTGAATCTGCAATTCAGCGAGACGGAAGTGCTGTGCGTGAATCTGCCCAACAAGGCCGGGGCGTTTGCCGATGTGACTGAGAAACTCGCCAAGTCGCACGTCAATATCGCCTATGCCTACTGCACCGCCGGCGCGCGGGGCGGACGCACCACCGGCGTGCTGAAGGTTGCCGATGTCAAAAAGGCGATGAAGGTGCTGCAGGGCCACGCGGACATCCCCAAAGCCAAAACCGACAACAACGTCCGCCGTCCGCCGGCAGGACGAAAATAGTCCCGCGACGGTCAAAACCGATCCTGCGCAACAGCCGAGCCGCGCCAGCGGCCGGATAATACGGCGTCTTGGATAACGTTCAACGCATAAGGATTCCGTATCGGGCGGCTCGCGCCGCCGCGCTATTGTTAAGACGATACCCACGGCGTTACGTCCCATCGGGCGGCT
>OMKS01000340.1_pt1 | contig 43927 bp, 34 predicted proteins | sample 1674721 | NCBI WGS metagenome assembly OMKS01 (sample SAMN06264996, study PRJEB25208) | sediment metagenome | isolation source: hot spring sediment | place: USA: California | collected 2014-09-02 | reverse complement strand
GTCGAGGACAACGGCGTGGGGATTCCCACCGAGATGCACGCCGAGGCCAAGAAGAGCGCCCTGGAGGTCGTGCTGACGACGCTGCATGCCGGCGGCAAGTTCGACAACAAGGTCTACCGTGTCGCCGGCGGGTTGCACGGCGTGGGCGTGTCGGTCGTCAACGCGTTGAGCGAGTGGCTCGAGGCCGACGTCTATCGCAACGGTCGGCACTACCACTTCGAGTGTGTTCGGGGGGTGCCCAAGGGACCAGTTCGGGAGATCGGCGAGACGACCAAGCGCGGCACGCGGATCACGTTCCTGCCCGATGAAGAGATCTTCGAGGATATCGAGTTCAAGTATGATACGCTTGAGAAACGCATCCGGGAGCTGGCGTATCTGAACGCGGGCGTGCGGATCATCTTCCAGGATGACCGGCACAAGAAGAAGCAGACCTTCCACTATGAGCACGGCCTGAAGGAGTTCATCGCCTATCTCAATGAGGGCAAAACCGCCTTGGCGGAGATCCTGTACTTCTCTAAGGAGGATGCCGAAACCGGCTTGGCGGCCGAGATCGCCATGCAATACACCGACAGCTACCAGGAAAACATCCTGGCGTTTGCGAATAACATCCGCAACATCGACGGCGGCACGCACCTGTCGGGCTTTCGCACGGCGCTGACGCGGACGATGAACGCCTACGCCCGCAACGCGAACATGGTCAAGGAAGGCATGGCCCCGACCGGCGAGGACCTGCGCGAGGGCCTGACGGCGATCGTCTCGGTGAAGGTGCCCGAGCCGCACTTCGAGGCGCAGACGAAGGTCCGCCTGTCCAACCCCGAGGTGGCCGGGTTTGTCGAGACCATGCTCAACGAGCAGTTGGCCATCTACCTGGAGGAGAATCCCGGCCAGGCCAAGCAGATCCTCAACAAGGCGATCCAGGCGGCGGCGGCCCGTGAGGCGGCCCGCAAGGCACGGGAGCTGACGCGTCGCAAGGGCGCCCTCAGTGGGACGGACCTGCCCGGCAAGCTGTGGGATTGCTCCCACCGCGACACGGTCAGTACGGAGGTCTTCATCGTCGAGGGCGACTCGGCCGGCGGCTCGGCCAAGGCCGGGCGCGACCGCACCGTGCAAGCGATTCTGCCCTTGCGCGGCAAGATCCTCAACGTCGAGAAGGCTCGCCTGGAACGCATGCTCGGCCATGAGGAGATTCGCACGATCATCAGCGCCCTGGGCACGGGCATCGGCGTGGATGAGTTTAACGTTGAGAAGTGCCGCTACGGCAAGGTCGTGCTCATGACCGACGCCGACGTCGATGGGGCGCACATTCGCACGCTGCTGCTGACGTTTTTCTTCCGTCAGATGCCGCAGTTGATCGAGGCCGGACGTATCTTCATCGCTCAGCCGCCGCTGTATGAGATCCGTCGCAAGGGACAGCGCAAATCGGAGTACATCCTCAATGAGCGGGAGATGCGGCGACGCACCGAACAGCGCGGCCTGGAGGGGACCGTGCTCGAGATTCGGCCCGACGAGGGGGCGTCCATCCACGTGGAGGGGGAGGCCCTGGCCGATCTGGTGAAGATGCTCAACGACCTGGAGCGCGGCGTTGACGTGATCGAGCGACGAGGCGTGGTGTTCCGGTCGTTTGTGGAGGATCTGTACGACGGGTGTCGGCTGCCGACCTATCATATCCGTGCCGGCGGCGAGAGCGAGTTCTTCTACGACAAGCACGAATACGAGGAACGGCTGGCCCAGTTGGAGCCCGAAGGCCAGGCCCCTTCGCCGGGCGATGACGCCCTTCACGCCGAAGAACTGCACGAGGTCGAACGGATCAACGAGATCAACGCCCGGCTGGGCGAGCTCTACGGCCTGGACATCCGGGACTACCTGCTGCGGACGGCGCGAAGCGTCTCCGGCGAGGCCCTGCCGACGAAGTTCGAGCTGAGCAATAACCGACAGTCCTACCCCGTGGCCTCGCTGGCGGGCATCGCCACCACCATCCGGCAGATCGGCTCACAGGATATCGAGATCAAGCGTTTCAAGGGCCTGGGCGAGATGAACGCCGAACAGCTCTGGGAAACGACCATGGACCCGGCCCGGCGGATCCTGCTCAAGGTCCGCCTGGAAGACGCCGGTCAGGCCGACCGTCTGTTCAGCATTCTCATGGGCGATGACGTGGAGAAACGCCGCAACTTCATCCGCGAGCACGCCCTGGAGGTGCAGAACCTCGACATCTAGGCCCGCCGAATCAACGCGCTTGCCATGTCCGTGAGAACTTCGCGCGGCACTGAGTATAAAGAAACCGTTAATTGTTGCGTCCTATATTGTCCGGCATTTTGCTGGCACCAGTGCCATTTTCAGGCCATCATCTGGGATGCGATCGATAGCCACTCTAATATTTCCTTGACATTTGTTCCTCGTTCGGGTATACTGCTGTTTAGTGAGTGGGGGCCTTGATCGTGATGTCTCGACGGGCCCGTTGTGGGGGGAAAAGACGTGAGCAACAGTCATCCATCCGAGCTTTGCTTGGCCGTTCAAGGGGCCCGTGGCCCGCCGAACCCGGCAAAAAAAGGTTCTCGCCCGGCCCAATCACAGGGCCGGCTGGGCACGCCAGGCCGGTGTATTCACCCGGCGGATTGTCCCGTTTGCATGGGGGTGGAATGTTTCTTATGCTTTGTGTGACGACAGGTGTAGTACTTCCCGGAGTTGGGAGAATAACGCGTATGCCGCCGAGGTTTGTACACAACGCACTCAGAAATTCCTATCGCCCGTGCTACGACGCCTGTCAGCGACCTCCGCCGGACGGATCCGGGAATCCGATTTTGACGTCTCCTGACCCGATTGGATTAGACGTATGAGCGGTTGGTACCCGCATTTTATGGATGCGGCTTTTTTTATGCGCGGGGAAAAAATCCTGCCTGCTCAGAACTCCTTCTTGATGCCCGGCCAGGGACTTCGAGAGGTGTGTTCAGTACAAAAATTACGAATTGTACAAAATAGTAAAAACGAACATTTTGTACTTGCCTCCGCACCCTTTCCAGGCGATAATATGGCAGATCAATGGAGCCTGTTGGGAAGGGGAAACGATGACCACTTTGAGCGTGTCCGATTTACGCAAGAACATAGCTGATGTGACGGGCCGGGCGAAGTTTAAGGGCGAACGATTCTGCATTAAGAAGCACGAAACGGCCGTGTTTGCCATTGTAAGCATGGAGGACCTTGAATTGCTGCAGGCCGTCGAAGATCACTTGGACGCGGTGGATGCACTGGCCGCGTTGAAGAAGGGCAAGTTCACGCCTTGGGAAGAGGTGAAGGCCGAACTAAACTTGTAACCGATGCCCTACCAGATAGACATCAGCGATGACGCGCGGGACTACTTGAGGGGGCTCGAGGCACGAGATCGCCGCCTCGTCGGGGAGAAGATCAGTGAACTGGCGGAGAACCCACGACCTCGGGGTTCGCAGATGAAAGGATACCCCGGTCTCCGGAAGAAACGGGCGGGTAATTATAGGATTGTATATAAGGTCGAGAACCGAGCAATCAAAGTTCTGGTTCTTGTGATTGCCGACCGCCGAGAAGTCTACCCACGCGTGGCGAGGTTCTTGCGAGGCCGCTGACTCTTCCTTCTGCGCGTGCAGCACGTGCTTCCGTTTTTTGTGTGTACCTCCGCTGCTCAGCACTCCTTTGTGACGCCCGGCTGCGGGGCCGGGTAGAGGCCGTCGGGCCCTTCGTGAATCGGGGCGGGTGTCTCAAACGTCATGTTGTCGATGTCTGCGACGAACTGAAAATCGGAATTGAGCACCTGGTCCTGGGTGATGTACTGGCCGGTGTGCGTGGCGATGCGACCCATCAGGGCGACCGCGTCCGCCATCGCGGCGCGGCGGGCCTCGTTGTGCTTGCGCCCCGCGCGGACGGCATCCAGCAGCAACTGCCACTCGACGACGTAAGGATTATCGTCCGGTCGGCCATACTGCCACACCACCTGGTCGGGCTCCATCTTCTGGCTGCGGTAAATGACGGGCCGCGGATCATGCAACTGCGCCATGATCAGCGCCGAGCCCTTGGTGCCGTGGGCATAGTCCGAATACGTGTTCCAGCAGCCGTTCATGTGCCGGCTAAACGCGAAGAGCTTAGCGCCGTCCTCGAAGGTGTACTCGACGGTATAGTGATCGAACTGGTTGCCGGATTCCGGATAGCACCGTCCGCCGAATCCCTGGGCCCGGACCGGCCAGGCGTCCTTGATCCAGCACGCGACGTCCACGTTGTGGCAGTGCCAGTCCACGAAGAAGCCCGCCGAGGCCCACGTAAAGCTGGTGGCGTGCTGAATCTGAAAGGCCAATTCGTTCATCTCGGCCGGCCGACGGGGGCAGTGGACCGGCCCATGCACGCGATAGATCCGCATCGTGTGGACGTCACCGATCGCGCCGTCGTGAATCCGCGCAATCACCTCCTCGCGGGCCTTGGAATGGCGCCACATGAAACCGACGCCCACCTTCAGCCCCTTCTTCTCCGAGGCGTCGGCAGCCCTGAGCAGCCGTCGCACGGCCGGGCCGTCCACGGCGAAGGACTTCTCCATGAACACGTTCACGCCCCGCTGCACGGCGTACTCGAAATGCAGCGGACGAAACGCCGCGTGCGTCGCGAGGATCACCACGTCGCCGGGCCTCAGCGTGTCGATCGCCTTTCGGTACCCGTCGAAGCCGACGAACCGGCGCTCCGGCGGCACCTCCACGCGATCGGCATACGACGGGACGAGGTTCGCCAGGCTGCCCTTGAGCCGGTTCTCGAACACGTCGGCCATGGCCCACAGCTTCACGGGCCCCCCGGTCGTCGAAAAGGCATCGGCCACGGCCCCTGTGCCGCGGCCGCCGCAACCGACCAGCGCCAGGCGGATCGCCTCGTCCCCGGCCGCGTAAACGCGGGGGCCCAAGGCCGCGGCGAGCATCGAGGTGGCGCCCAAGCGACCGGTGTTCTTGAGGAACTCACGGCGGGAGGAACGTGGCGGAACATGCGTGCTCATGGGGGTCCTTTCTGCTTTTCCGACCGGTTCAACGGGGTCGGACCGCCTCAGGCACCCGGACGGTCCGGCCGTAACCACACCGGTATTATCCCGCATTGCGCCGGCTGCGACAAGGGGGCAGGGCAAGATAGAGTGTGGGTCTGATGACAGGCGTGTACGGGGTCGATTCGGGGTCGTATTCGGGCCGCGTCGTCCTGGAATTGGCCCGTCGAACCTACCAGCCTTGGGGGTACGACACGCGGTCTTTGGCGATGCCGAAGCGTTGCACCAAGGTGTCGATCAAGTGCTTGGTGGTGCGTTTTTGGGAGTCGGTGGGCCCGGCGTTCGGTGGGTCGGCCACGACACACACGGACAACGTGTCGCTGCCGCCGTGGAATCGCGCGCCCGGCACACAGGCCATCTGGTTGACCCAGCGGGTTGTGTCCAGCACCGGCTTGGGGGCCGGCGCGACGGGGACCACGAAGTGGAAATTCACGGGCTGCGTCCGGCTTGTGGAATCCGTGCCGACCAGGGCGCTGAGGTCCTCGCTCGCCACGCCGCTGTAGAACACCTCGATACCCTGCCAGCCGTGGTAAGGGACGCGGGCGGTATCGAGCAGGGAGGCATAGTAATTGTGGGCGTACAGACTCCAGGGGCCCTGGGAGATCCCTCCGCCGTCCAGGGCCATCAGGATCACTGCGCCGACGGTCATGGCGGCCACCAGCACGAGAAAGACCCTGGATGTTCTGGCTTGCTTTGTCACGGTATCCTTCCCGCGCAACCCAAAACGTTCATCCTTGGGTTGCGCATTCTACGCTACTGTTTCGGCCAAGTCCATGGCTTTTGTTGAGAAGTTTTCCGCCTTTTCAGCCTGGTCCTCCAATAAAACCTACGAAACAACAGGCGGCGGGCCAAACGGCGTTGAGGCCACGGCAAGGCATGGTCTATCGGACGGCGGCGCGGCGGGGCGGCACCAAGCAGGGGTCCTGAGGCGTTGCGCGGGGGCGGCCCTTCGGCATGGATAATGCGTCCGGTAATCGCGACCTGGTCAGTGTAATGTCAGGGTGCGAGGTCCGGCCGAACGGCCCGGTCGGGGATGGGCAACGCGTCGTCGAAAACGGTCATCCGGTCGTAGGGTTCGACGGTCACGAAGCTCTCGTCGATCCCGCCGTGGGCATCGCTGATGCGATCCAGGTCCAGGCCCAAATGACGCGAGAAAAAGTGGTACACGGCGACTCGCTTGTTCAGCCCGTAATCATGCCCCTCCTGGGGCAGGTACACGCTTTCCGCGCGGTCGGTCGCCCCGTACAGCGCGTAAACCCGCTGAATGTAGGGGAACTCCACCACGGGGACGTTTTTGGTCCAATCCTGACCGTTGGAGACCAGCAGCAGCGGACGCGGGGCGGCCAGGGCGGCGATCTCGGCGTTGTTCGTCTCGTGATCGCGGCTCTTGTGGATCGGCATGCCGCTCTCGCACACGCAGCCACCGAAGAAGTGCGCCGAGACCATTACCACTGGTGCGGCCGCGGCGATGCGGTCGTCCACCGCGGTCAAGAGAAACGTCTGCGTCCCCCCGCCCGAGGCGCCGGTCACGCCGATCCGGCGGGGGTCGACGTCGTCCAGGGTCAACAGAAAATCCACGGCCCGAATGCTGTTGAGCAATTGCCGGCGGAGCACGCCCGGCCGCCGGTGCTCCCAGCCGATCTTGCGCAGCTCGCCGTAGCCGACCATGTCGTACGCGAAGACCACCGCCCCCATACGGGCGAAGGCGGCGCAGCGCTTCTGCATATCCGGGCGGAAGCGGCCGTAATCCCGCTCGTTGCTCCAGTGGCCGTGCGTGCACAGGATCCCGGCGAACGGGCCCTTGCCCTCGGTCGGCCGATACAGGCTGCCCGTCACGAAAAAGCCCGGCATCGACTCGAAGGCCACGTTTTCGACCGTGTAGCCATCGTATTGCCGCTTCTTACGGATGATCGGATTCAGCGGGGTTTTGGGTGGCATTGGGTCCAGGTCCGCGCCGCGGAGGATGCACCGACGGATGTTGGCGGCGCGGGCCTTCCACTGGTCAAGCGTGTGCCAGGTCGCGGCAAATCGCTGCAATTGCTCGGCCGCCTGGCGCTCGGTCTGGTAGTCGCCCACGCACAGTTGCGGCTCGTCGACTTCCGACTCCTGACCCCGCGTGGCCGGAATAACAAGCATCAACGCCCCGATGAACGCGATCACGTAAAGTCTCATCGACACTCCCCTGCTTGATGTCCCTGGTCTGGGCCGAAGCGGCGCTCCGGTCCAACCAGCGTAGGCCGCCACCCGTCCGCCGTCAAGATCCGAGGCGGTTTTGGCCTGTTTGGGATTGAAACATCCGGCTGATTCGACTATAGTCCGTGGTTCTTGTCGGCTTGGTCCCTGCGCCGGCGAAGTCCCCGTGACGATCGCGGGGGCAGGGTCATTGTGTACAAGTGGGGCGGCGACCCCAAACGCGCGGGGGCGGCAAGACGGTTTTTCCACCGTGTGTGGAACGATAAGTGTTTTCAAAGAAAGAAGTTACGGCGGAAAGGCCGGGTTTTGTTTGACGCGTTGACGGACAAGTTCAGCGGGATTTTCCGCTCGCTTTCGGGTCGGGGCCGGATCACCGAGGCGAACGTCTCGGATGCGATGCGCGAGGTGCGCAAGGCCCTGCTCGAGGCGGACGTCAACTACCAGGTCGTCAAGCAGTTCTGCAAGGACTGCCTGGACGCGGCCATGGGGGCCGACGTCATCAAGAGCCTGCACCCCGGGCAGGTGATGGTCAAGATCGTGCACGATGAACTCGTGCGGCTCATGGGGCCCGTGGACACGCGGATCTACTTTGTTTCGCCGGGCCCGACGGTGATCCTGCTGGCTGGCCTGCAGGGCAGCGGCAAAACGACCACGGCGGCCAAGCTCGGCCGGTACATCCGGGCCAAGGGCCGCAATCCCGTGCTCGTGGCCGATGACTTGCAGCGGCCCGCGGCCATCGACCAGTTGGAGACGCTGGGCCAGCAGTCGGGCATCCCGGTCTACACCGATCGCATCCAGGACGCGGTCAAGGTCGCTCGCGACGGCGTACGCTACGCCAAACAGAACGGGCACGACGTGGTGATCCTCGATACGGCCGGACGGCTGCATATCGACGAAGAGATGATGCAGCAGATCGCCGACGTGGCCAAGACCGTCACCCCACATCAGATCTATCTGGTCTGCGACGCGATGACCGGCCAGGATGCGGTCAACAGCGCCAAGGCGTTCAACGAGCGGCTCGAGCTGGACGGCGTGATCCTGACGAAGCTCGACGGCGACGCCCGCGGCGGCGCGGCCCTGAGCGTCAAGGCCGTCACGGGCAAGCCCATCAAGTTCGTCGGCCTCGGCGAGAAGCTCGACGCGATCGAGGAGTTCCACCCCGACCGGATGGCCGGGCGGATTCTCGGCATGGGCGACGTGGTCACGCTCGTGGAGAAGGCCCAGGAGCAGTTTGACGCCGACGAGGCGGCCAAGCTGCAGGCCAAGATGGCCAAGGGCACGTTCGGTTTTGACGACTTCCTCAAGCAGATGGAGGCCGTCAAGAAAATGGGTGGCATGGGCGGCATGCTCAAGCTGCTGCCCGGCATCGGCTCGCAGCTCAAGAACATGGAGATCGACGAGCGCGAGATCGATCAGATGCGCGGGATCGTGCACTCGATGACCGCCGAGGAGCGGCGTGATCCGGATATCATCGACGCCTCGCGGCGGCGGCGGATCGCCCGCGGCTGTGGGCGCAGCGTGCAGGACGTGGCGGGTCTGGTCAAGACGTTCCGGCGCAGCCGGGACATGATGCAATCGCTCAGCAGCGGCGGCATGGGCGGCTTCAAGAGTCTGCTGAGCGGCAAGACGGACCTGTTCGGGGCGATGGCCAGCGGGCGGGTGCCCAAGATCAAGCAACGCTCGAAGCGCAAACGGGCGCCGCGGCGGAAAGGCAATAAGCGACGGCGGTAGAACGCTCCATGTCGTTGGAGGCGTACCTGGAGCGGGTGGCCGCGTTCACCGACGATGAGTTCGGCCGGCGGATGCGGACGCAGTTCCAGGATCATCGCGGCTGGGCGGAATTGTCGATGCTCAAGTCGCCCTGCCGCGAGGAGATCGAGCAGTTGCGCCGGGCCGTGGCGATCATGACGCCGCGGGAAAAGGCCGCCGCGGACGTGTTGAGCGACGAACAGGTGCGGCGGATCGCCGACGATGCACGGGTGGACCCGGCGTTGTTTGCGATTTTCATCAACGGTTACGCGTTGGAATGCCGGGCGCGCCGTGGTGACGCGGAAAGCGGCTAGGCGACGGGCAGCGTTAACGTGTTTCGTGGTCCGCATCGGGCCGACCACGAAAATTAAACATAGCGTTGACGAAAGGAACATAACATGTCGGTACGAATTCGGATGACCCGGATGGGTCGGCGGCATCGCCCGTTCTTCCGCATCAACGCGGTGGATGGGCGAACGCCGCGGGACGGGCGGATCATCGAAAAGCTGGGGCACTACGATCCGCTGGAGCAGGATCCGGACAAGCAGGTGGTGCTGGACAAGGACAAGACCGCCGCGTGGCTGGCCAAGGGCGCGGTGCCGTCGGACAGGGTGATCCCCATCCTCAAGCGGCTGGGGCTCTCGTGCGCCTACATGGAGCAGAAGGAGCAGCGTCGCGCCCGGGCCCGGCAGATCGCCCGCAAGCTGAAGAAGCCCTTCACCAAGGCCGAGCGGATCACGGCCGGGCACCTGCCGGCGGATGGCTCGAAATAATCGCCTCCACGGCGCCCGCTTCGGCGGCTGAACCTCATGCGGATCGACGTGCTGACGCTGTTTCCGGAGATGTTCGCCTCGCCGCTGGCCCACTCGATCCTGAGGCGGGCCCAGGACGCGGGCGTGGTGGAGATTGTTCTTTCAAATATACGGGATTTCGCGATAGGGCGCTACCGGCAGGTGGACGACAAGCCCTACGGCGGCGGCCCGGGCATGGTGATGATGTGCGAGCCGGTGTTCGCGTGCATCGAGCACGTGCGGTCGTTGTCGCCCGCGGCGGGGCGGACGCTCCTGCTGACGCCGCAGGGCCGGCGGTTCGACCAGGCGATGGCGACGGAGTTGAGCGCTCAGGAGCGGCTGATTCTCATCGCCGGGCGGTACGAGGGATTCGACGAGCGGATCCGCACCGGCCTGGGGGCCGAGGAGCTGTCCATCGGCGATTACGTGCTCAGCGGCGGCGAGTTGCCGGCGATGGTGGTGATCGACGCGGTCGTGCGGCTGCTGGAGGGCGCCTTGGGCGATGAGGACTCGGCCCAGAACGACTCATTCCGCGACGGGCTGCTCGAGTATCCGCAGTACACGCGGCCCGAGGACTTCCGCGGGATGCCGGTGCCGGAGGTGCTGCTCAGCGGCGATCACGCGCGGATCGCCGCCTGGCGCCGGGACCAGGCCCTGGAGCGAACCCGACAACGACGGCCCGATCTGTATCGGGCCCACTGTGAGAAAAACGAATCGGACCAGACGGGAGATCGATCGTGAAGACGGAGATTTTGGATTCTGTCGAAGCCAGGCACTTGAAGCCGGAGGTGCCGCATTTTGAGGTGGGCGACACGGTGGATGTGCACTGCCGTATCGTCGAAGGCAACAAGACGCGGGTGCAGGTCTTCAACGGGACGGTGATCGCGCGGAGCGGCCGCGGCATCAATGAGACGTTCACCGTGCGTCGCATGGTGGGCGATGAGGGGGTGGAGCGGATCTTTCCGCTGCATTCGCCGAACGTGGTGGACATCCGCCCGCTGCGCAGCGGCAAGGCCCGACGGGCCAAGCTGTACTACCTGCGCAAGCGTTCCGGCAAGAGCGTGCGGCTGGCGCAGCGGCACAGCGACCACATGGTCCGCAAGTAGGCTCGGCCGGGGTGTTCGGGCTCGGTGCCTACCGCCGGTGGCTCCGGTCGGATCGGGTGCGACTGGGGCGATGGGGGGAGCGCCGGGCCCGTGCGTTTCTGCGGCGGCGGGGGTATCGGATCATCGCCCGCAATTGGCGCTGCCCGGCCGGGGAGGTGGACCTGGTGGCGGCCGATCCGTCGGGGCCGATTGCCTTTGTCGAGGTCAAGACGCGTCGGGATGAGCACTGGGCCCCGGGCCAGCAGGCCGTGCACGAGCGCAAGCAGCAGCACCTGGCGCGGGTGGCGCAGTGGTTCGCGCGGCGCTACGGGCTCAAGGACCGGTCGCTGCGGTTTGACGTGATCGTCGTGGTCGTGCCGGAAACCGGCCGCGTGGAGGTGCGTCACTACCCGAGTGCGTTCAGACCACCATGCTGAAAAGGCGGGGGGCGACTGCAACTGCTTGTCTATAAATGAGTTACAAGCTGGAACGATGAAAATCGTTGTGCAAAGAACAATGAAAAGGGCGGGATTTTTCGCAGAAAATGCAGAAAAAATACTGCGGTCATCACCGCAAATATGCGTATACTATAATGTGGATGCCTCGGTAAGGGGCACAAGTCATGGTGGGAATGATTGCTTGGGCTGCGGCCCGAGCGTGATACCGTCGCGGGAGGCTGCGTGCTTCCCGCATTCTTTTTGGGAACGGACAGGATGAAGCGGGTATGTATATTCCTGGACGGTGAAAACTTTCGCCATTCTATTGTCCGCCTCTTTGAGGCTTTCAAGAAAGCTGATTACCTTCCCTCTCAGGCGGACTGGGCAAACTTATTCCAGTACATGGTCCGGCGCGCCCATCCGGACGGCGAGCTGGTCCGGGTCTACTGGTACGTGATCGAACTGTTGGATTTTTTCCCCTATCGGTTCCCCAAGGATTCGGAAATGGATCAAGCCACCCCTGACTCACTCGGTTGGTTTCTAAGATGTGACCGATCCTTCGGCAGGGGGATGCAAGCGTTGCCGCCCGAAGCCTTTCGAACTTGCTTGACTAAGGAGGTCAAACGGCTGAAGGACGCCCAAGACAGAATGAGGACGCGGTTCGTGGGTTGGCGGCGGGTCCAGGATGGAATCGCTTCCCGATGGCCGCGGATCGAGTTTCGGCGGGCCGGAGCGATCATGTACAATGCCTTTACGGGCAAGCTGGGGTCGGAGAAGGCCGTCGATGTGAAGCTGGCGACGGACCTGATCATGCTCCGAGAGATCTACGACATCGCGGTTATTGTGTCCGGTGACCAGGATTATGTTCCCGCCGTTCAAGTTGTGAAGGATTCGGGCAAGATCGTGCACAATGTGGTGTTCAGAACTCGAGGTGGGCGGTTGTTACCCGGTGGCGCTCGTCGGCTCAACTTGCTGACGGACTCCTGTATAGAGGTTTCGTATGGTGATTTGCTGGTTCACCTCAATATTCCGGGTCATTCCTGTTGAAGGGCCTTTCTGTTGGAGGTGATGCGGCGTGGACTGGATTGATACGCACGCACATCTGACGTTTGACGAGCTCTACGCGGACGTGGAGCAGGTGATGTCGCGCAGCAGGATGGCCGGCGTGCGGCGGTGGATTACCGTGGGCACGGACCCGGGGCACAACCGCAAGGCGGTGAACCTCGCCGAGCGGCATGAGGACGTGTACGCGGCCGTGGGGATTCACCCGCATCACGCCAAGGATGTGACCGAGGAGGATCTGGCCGAGGTGCGACGGCTGGCCGGGGCCGGCAAGGTGGTCGCGATCGGCGAGACGGGCCTGGATTTCCATTACAATTTCAGCAAGCAGGATGCGCAGCGACGGCTCTTCCGGGCCCAGTTGGACCTGGCCGCCGAATTGGAGCTGCCGGTCATCATCCACTGCCGCGAGGCGTTCGACGACGTGCTGGATATTTTGGCGGAATACGATGAACGGCTCCAGGGTGTCGTGTTCCACTGCTTCAGCGGCGGACCGGGGGAGGCGGATCGGCTCATCGAGCGGGATTACCACGTATCCTTCACCGGCATCGTGACGTTTCGCAGCGGCCAGGCCGTGCGCGACGCCGCGGCGAGGGTGCCACTGGAGCGGATGATGCTCGAGACGGATTGCCCGTACATCTCGCCGGAACCGGTGCGGAACCAACGCCCGTGCGAGCCGGCGCTGCTGCTGCACACCGCCGCTCGGATCGCCGAGCTCACGGGCCTTTCGCTGGAGGCGCTGTCGCGAGGCGTGACGGCGACCAGCGAGCGGTTCTTTCGATTGGGCTGAGGCCCAGGGACCGGAGGGGGTGCGATGAACACGGCACCGGACAATCCCCAACACAAAGGCCGGGCCGTCGCCTGGCGGGCGCTGACGTTGCATGATCGGATGCACCGCCCGGTCCAGGAGATCCTGGAGACCCTGTCCTGCGACCGGTCCTCGCGGGCCCACGCGGTGGATCTGGTCTGCGGAACCGTCCGCAACCGGCGGGCGCTGGAGCGGTTGTTGGAGCTTGCCTCGGGCCGACCGGCAACACGCATCGCCCCGCGCCTGCGGCCCCTGGTGCAGATCGCGGCCTATGAGTTGGTCTATTGCCCGGCGACACCCGATTACGCGGTCGTCAACGAGGCGGTGGACCTGGCCCATCGGCGGATGGGCAAACGGGCCGCGGGATTCGTGAACGCGGTGCTGCGGAATCTGACTCGCATGATCGCCGAGCGTTCGGCGCCACGGCCCGCCGCCGATGCGGCCGAGGCTCGCCGCGTGTTGCCTCGGTCGCTTGGGGCGGGTTGTCGATTCACGGCCGACGTGCTCCCCCCCGCAGAGCCGCTGGGGGCGTATCTGGCCGCGGCGTTCTCGCTGCCGGAGTGGCTGACGGGCGAGTGGGTCCGGCGATGGGGTCCCGAAGCGGCTTGGCGGGTGTGCTTCGGGTCGAACCGTCGGCCGGGGGTGTACCTGCAACCGAACACGCTCAAAACCTCTGCCGAGGCGCTGGCGGCGGACCTGAACAAGGCGGGGATCGCCGCCGGCATCGTGGCCGAGGGGCGTATGCTCCGGCTGGAAAGCCACGTATCGGTCGCGCAACTGCCGGGGTACGAGGAGGGGCTCTTCACGGTGCAGGACCCGACCGCGGCCGACGTCGCCGAGATCGCTGCGCCGCAACGGGGGCAGGTCGTGGTCGATTGGTGCGCGGCCCCGGGCGGCAAGACGGCGCGGATGGCCCAGCTCATGGAGGGCGGCGGCGCGATCTGGGCGTGCGACGTCGATGCCGAGCGACTGGCCCGTGTCGAGGCGACCTGTCGGCGGCTGGGGCTTGCGAACGTGCGGATCGTCCGTCCGGCGGAGCGGGCCGCCGTGCTGGGCAAGCTGGAGCGGGTGGACGTGCTGCTGCTGGATGTGCCGTGCTCGAACACGGGTGTGCTGGCGCGTCGGCCGGAGGTGCGGTCGCGCCTGCGGCCCGAGGCGGTGCAGCGCCTGGTTGAAACCCAGCGGCGCTTGATCGACGAAGCGTTGTCGTTGCTTCCGGCGGTCGGGCGAATCGTGTACAGCACGTGCAGCCTGCTGTCCGCCGAGAATGAGCAGTGCGTCGAGTGGATGCTGCAGCGATACCCTTATTTCCAGGTCGTCTCGACGCGATTGACCTTGCCTGCTGCGGAATCCGACGCCGGTTTCGATCATGATGGGGGGGGCGTGGCCGTTCTCACAGGGCCCGCGCCGTCCGCGAATCCGTGAATTCACCCGTGGCAGTACTGAAATCGCCGATGGCGCCGCACAGCCCGCCGCGGGCCGAATCGTCATGCACAGGTTTTCCACAACCGTGACTTACGTTGGGGATAACCGGTGGGCAATATTTTTTTCGCGCGTGTAAGTTGTGTCGGCCGGCGGCGTTGGCGGCGTGGAAAAGATTCAGGGCCCTCGACCCCTTGCATCGGGGGCGCTGGGGTCCTAAGATTCCGCCTGACAAGTCCATAGCGTGGAGTGTTTCGCAAGTCTCTGTGAACCGACGCCACGACGGCGCCCGGGAGCGGGAGAGGGATTCCTATGCAGGCTACATTCACGGATGAAGTAGACGCGATCGACAAGGCTATCGCCGAACGGATTGGGCGGGAAAAACACCGGATCTGGTTTCGCAATTCCACGCGGTTGCGCCTGGTCGAGGATACGTTGACCATCGCCGTCCCCAACCGCTTCATCGGGACGTGGGTGGAGAATCATTTCATGGCGGACATCGCCGCCGCCGCGCGCCACGTGACGGGCGCCGAACGCAAGATCGCGTTCTCCATAGATCCGACGCTGGCGGCGCCGAGCGAGTCGGCCCCGGCCGGCGACGCGGGCGCCCTGCGACAGCGCCGCCAGGAGACCATGCAGACGCGGGTCCGCAAGGAAGCCGCCTCCACGGGCGGGCGGTTGAAGCTGAGCCTGGATACGTTCGTGGTCGGGGCCAAGAACGAGCTGGCGTACAACGCGGCGCGGGCCCTCATCCAGGAGGAGAGCAGCCCGTTCAATCCCCTGTTCGTGCACGGCGGGTACGGGGTGGGCAAGACCCACCTGTTGCAGGGCGTGTGCAACGCGATCGCCGATCGTCGGCCGGGGGCGCGGTGGTTGTACGTCTCCGCGGAGGACTTCGCCAATCAGTACGTCATGGCGCTGAAGACCAAGAAGCTGGACGCCTTCCGGCGGCGCTTTCGACAGGTCGATCTGCTGGCCATCGACGATATTCACTTCCTGTCGAACAAGAACGCCATGCAGGAGGAGTTTCTGCACACGTTCAACACGATCGACCTGGCGGGCAAACAGGTGGTGCTGGCCTCGGATGCACACCCGAAGATGATCGGGCAGTTGTGCGAGCGGCTGGTCAACCGGTTCGTCTCCGGCATGGTGGTCAAGATGGACCCGCCCGATTTCGAGATGCGCTGCCGCATCTGCCGGCAGCGGGCGCAGCAGTTGAAGAAGGACATCCCCGACGCCGTGATCCGTTACGTCGCCGAGAACGTGCCCAGCAACGTGCGCGAATTGGAGGGCGCGCTGCTCAAGCTGGTGGCGTTCGCCTCGCTGGGCCAGGAGCGGATCACGCTGGCGGTGGCGCGGAACGTGCTGGCCGATCATATCTCCCGCACCGATCCGATCGTGCATATCTCCGAGATCGAATCGACGGTGGCCTCGTTTTTCGGCGTGACCGCGGCCGACATCCATTCGGCCCGCAAGGACCGCACGGTGAGTCTGGCGCGGTCGTTCTGCATGCACCTGGCCCGGCGGTTCACGAAGATGTCCTACCCCGAGATCGGGCGTCTGATGGGCGGCAAGAACCACGCGACGGTGATCCTGGCCAACCGCAAGGTCGAGGACCTCGTGCAGCGCAACGCCCAAATCTGCTGGCACGGCCCGCAGGGCAACCGCGTGGCCCGGGCCAAGGACGTGCTGGAAGGTTTCCTCGCGAACCTGTCCTGAATCCTCTCGGTCGATCGGAGACGCCGCCCGGGGCGTGGCGGCGCCGAAGCCTTGCTGCCCCGCCGAGCGCATTCGGGCGGGACCCGTGCGGTCAGCCGGTTGAGCCGAAGTCGTAGGTGAACTTGACGAATGCGTTCCAGTTGTCCTTGCCCGTCTTGAGCTTGGTCAGGGTCAGGGTGTCGCAGGTCAGCCCCGGCCATTGGGCCAGCAGGTCCGACAGAAAGGCGCTGAGCCGCTCGATGTTGATGTTGTCGATGGTCATCTCCGCCCGCTGGGTCTTCTCCTTGCCGGTGGTACCGGGCTTGCTGGAGACCCGGTACACACTGGGGGGAATGCCGTGCCGCTTGGCGTAGGCGTTGATGATGTTGGCGTAGTCGAACTGTCGGTCGGTGGTCTTGCCCGGCTTGTAGTCGAGGCGTTCGGGCGCGTAGATGAGAATCTGCGCGATACGGGCCTCGGTCGCCTTGAATTCCTCCTGTTGGTCCTTCCACTCGGTCGCGGCCCGCGGCAGGACGACCGCCGCTTGGGTCAACATCGCCAGGCCCGCGACCAGGGGCCCCAGGACGAAGTAGAAGTTGGGATTTCGCAGGTGTTCTTTAATCTCCATGGGGTCAGGCTCCCTTCTTGAGTTCAACCGTAACGGTGAAGCCGTCGCGGGCCCCATCCGCGAACATGGTCTCGGCGACCTTGTTGAGCCGCGGATGGTTGCTCAGGGCGTTGAGCAGGGACATGGTCTGGGCGCGGCTTCCGGTCGTTCCGGTGAGCTTCATGGTGCGGGTGGTCAGGGACAGGGACTGGATCTGCAGGTCGATCGCGTTGGGGTTTTGGGTCTCCTCGGCGCCCATGGCTTGGTTGAGGGCCTCCAGGATATAGGTCAGCCGGGCGGGAATGGAGTCCTCGTCGCCGACGTTTCGACCGTCCTTTTTCATACCGCGCAGAACGCGGTCGAGGAATTTATGCGGGGCTTCGCCCTTCGGGGGCTTGTTGCCCATCATGGCCTGCTCGTAATCCACCTCGAGCTTGCTCCATAGCGCGCCGGCGTTCCGTGTGTACGTTTGCGACTGCCGTCGGAACTCAAAAGCCAGCAGGCAGAAGAGGATCGTCAGGGCAATCGCGGCGACCCGCAGGCAGCGCTGAACGCGAACCTGCTTGCCGAGGAATGGGGCGAAATCGGCCCGCAGGTCGGCCTGTTTGAGGCGGGGGGCCGGCGCGGCGGCCCACGCGGCCAGGAGGCTGACCGGGGGGGTGTCGAGCATGTCGAGCGGGGCCGAGGGCAGGAGGTCCGCGACGGCGAGGGGGTGAACGGGATGATGCACGGCCCGCGCAACGCGTTCGATATCAAGCCCGTCCGTATGGCCGATCAGGGCGACGTGCTCGACGGGGTGCTTGCCGTTCCATGAGGCCAGAGTCAGCGGGATTTCACGGGCTAGAACGGCAGACCGGTCCTGCACGGGGCTCCACAGGAAGCTCCGCACCGCCGGGGCTCCTTGGGCATGGGCCGGGCCTATGATGTAACAGGCCCGCTCGGCGAGCAGGACGAACAGCGTGGTCTCGGCCGGCGGGTCGGGGTGCTCTTCAAGCCGCCGGGCCAGGCAGACCAGGTCGGGTTCTATGACCGTAGGATCGAGGCCATGGGCCTGAAGGTCGTCCAGAAAGGCCGCCAGCAGCGGCCGATCGGCGCTGAAGACGGCAACATCCGAGCCCTGCTCGTCGCGATCCGTGATCCAGGAGGCGATCGCCATGCCACTGGCGTCGGTGGCCAGGGCCTCTTCGACGTCGAAGCGGATGGTCGCCTGGATCTGCTTGAGATCGGTGAACTCGGACCGCAGGCGGTGCTGGGTGATCAGGCTGCTGTCCAACGCCACAAAGACCTCGGCGCACACGAGGTTGCGAGCGGCGAGCTGCTGGGCGATCTGCTCGGCCAACGAGGCCGACGTCTGCTCATCCGTTCGGACGCTGAAGGCCGCCTGCACCTGCTGGTCATGCAGCCCCACCACCACGGCGGTGGCCCGGTCGGCGGTCAAGTGAATGCCGAGTCGATTCTGTTGTTCCACGAATAGGACTCCTCTTCGAGGCAGCGATCGTTTCTTTCTATATGGTTCGTCAAGATCCAGGGTTCATCGGTGGGTCAACATGGCGACCTTTTGCACCTGTTTGCCATCCTTGATGATGGTGGTGACGGCCGAGGCCTTGGCCGTGCCGGCCCACGCGGTCACCCGGACACTGAAGAAGGTGCTCGTGGTGGTCAGATAGGGCCGACACTCGCGTATGCTGGTCGCATAGCCATAGAGCATCTCCTCCAGTTCGTCGATACTCTTGAACGGTTCGCTGCGGCGTCGCTGGATGATGGCCTCGGCGATCTCCACGTGGTGTCCGCCGAAAACGAAGGCCGCCTCGAGCACGTGACGCGGGGCGGTGTTGATATTCACGCGTTGCGAGCCCCACAGGGCCAGGTACTTCAGGGGCGATTCGGCCCGCTCGCCGGTTTGCAGGTTGGGGCGGGCGAGTGTTTCAAGATCGATCTCAGTGCTGTGGAGCAGCCGGGCGAAATCGGCCGTGTGCATAATGGCCGGCCGGGCCGTCCGCCGCAGGGTGGTGCCGCTCTGACTGAGCGATCGCGTGCTGGTGCGCACGGCGCTGCCGGTGACGGTGCGGACGGTGCGCGTCGGCGTGGGCACCCGTTGCGTGACGGTGACGGGTTTGGGGTCGATCGTAAAGCGTTTGATCTTCTCAACCCTCTCAAGCTGGGCAAAGAGTCCGTCGATCTCGGACCGCTCCATGCCCATCCATTCGCAGAAGAGCGTTACGGCATCGGTGGCGGCACGTTGGGCCTTCTGATCGGAGGTAATCGCCCACGTGAGAGGCAGCTTGGCGTTCTCGTCGATGATCTCGATGCGGACGCGGGCCTGGCCCACCTCGATCTCGATGGGCTCGACGACCAGGGGCCAGGGCGGGCCGTAGGGACCGCGGATGGTGATCTCGTTGGGATCCATCGCAAACGGATCGCCGGCGTAGGCCGTCGTCTGGGCGCCGCCGCCAAAAGGCCCGGTCGCGTTGGGATCGGCCGAGGCGCCCCCGCCCAGCAGGGCGGCCAGTGCGGCCAAGGGATCGTCCGATCCGGACATGCCGGCGCCCGCGCCGAAGGAGCCGCCCTGTTCGATCTGTCGGGCGGCGAGCACTTCGGCCCAGGCGGCCAGGTATTGCTGATACTGACCGGTGGTCATGTAGAACACGTCCGAGAAGTCGGGCTCATCGGGCCGCTCGACCAGCCGGACGGACGTGTCCGGCAACGTGGCCAGCGCGTACTTCATACCCGAGTCGCAGGCATACCGGGCGTTCTGGTAGTCGATCATGTACTGCTGGCGGTGTTTATGCGTGGCGATGCGCGACGCGAGAATGGCGACCACCGTCACCAGCACCGTCAGGACGATCAGCGTGAACAGCAGAACCACGCCCGCGCGGCGACGAGGACCTCGTCGAATTCGGTGGCTTGGCCCGCGGTGCGTCATTGCTGTACCTCCTGTGGCACTCGCGACGCAGCGGGGATGTCGTCGTCGCTATTGGACGCGCCGCGCCCATCGGTCGGCACGTCGGTCGAATCCGTGGCGTCGAGCGGCTCAAGGCTGTTCGGGTCGTGGGCGTCCAGTGCGGAGAGGTCGAACTCCCCTGCGACGAATCGGAACGGCACGTTCCGGGTGCGGTCAATGGCGATAGTGCGGGTGTAGATGCCCGTCTCGGGGATGACCCACTCGCCCAGATCGTTTTGGACGGGCAGGGCGGTGGACATCGAGACGACGACGGCGTTCGGCAGGCGGCTTTGCGTCCAGGCGTTGACCAGACTTTGACCGCTGGGGACGAGGATTTCGAAGTAGGTAATGCCGTCGGCGACGGGGACGAAGCGCTGCACGTCCTCACGAGGCGCACCGGACGCGTCCACGTCAAGCAGGGGGTCCTCCAGGCGAAGCCCCTGATGGGCACGATAGAGGATCAGAGCGTCGGTCATCGGGTCGTAGTCGGTTTGCCAGATCACCTTTTCGTAGACCTCGGGGCGGGTCGTGTTTCCATAGTACTGGCTCAGGATGGTGAGCTGTGAGACGTTGTAGCCGTTCTTGTTTTTATTGAGCACGGTCACGGTGGTGTCGAAGCCGGGCAGGGCGAGGCGGTCGAGGTCCTCGGCGATGCGCTGAAGCACCTCGGTGCACAACAGGTCCTTGCCGAGGCGGGCGTGAAGCGTGTCGGCCGTGCGACGCACGTGGCTGTAGACCTCGACGGCGGTGATCATCAGGATCGACGCGATGATCAGCACCGTCAGGGCCTCGATGAGCGTAAAGCCTCGGCGATCAGGCCGCGCCGACCGGGATAGGCGGTTCATCGGGTACATGGTCATCCGCCTCCCCCGAAGACTTGATCGATGAATTCATCCGACCAGCCCAAGGCCTCTCGCAGCACTTTGCGAAGTTCCGGACTCACGCGGCTCGAATCCTGGGCGCCGCTCGACGTGCCGTCGGACCCCGATCCGGGTGTCTGGCCGGACGAGCCGGTACCCGATCCGGGGGTGGCGCCGCCGGTCGAGGCGGTGGCGCCGGTCCCGCCATAGAAGATCGGGGGGCGACTGTAGATTTCGGCGACGACGTCGGCGTTGTCGCCTTTCCATTGATCGAAATCGGCTGCGTCAAAACCTTGGTCGGCGAGCCAGTCCTGTTCGCGCTGATACATCTCGCGGAGCAGCTCGTCGAACAGGTCCGGGTCGTACTCGTACTCCTGAATCCACCGCTCCTTTTCGGCCTTCTGCTGAAGGAGAACCTGGTCATATCCGGCCACGTCCATCCCACGGTCCGTCAAATAGTGGCGGACGACCTGCTGCCATTGGAGATGCTCATCGTTCTCACTGAGCATGTCCATGTATTGCTGTTCGATATCTCGCTGCTTCTGGATCTGTGCGATCTGTTTGTCGGTCAGGCTCGTCAGCCAGTGGGTCAGGGTCACCGTTTGCGTCTCGTCGCGGCTGTCGACGTAGGAGGCCGAACACACGGCCCGAATCCACATACGGCCGGTGGCCGGCTCATGGAAGGGCTCGACGACCGTCTGCCAGACGATGGCCGGATTTCGCTCATCCTGTCCGATTTCGGTCTTCTCCGTCACGCCGGTTTCACCCAGAAGGCGCTCCATGTTCTCGCGGGCGACGATGAACGCCCGGGCGCGAAGCTCCATGTTCGCAGTCGCCGCGATACAGCGGTCCACGATGACCATCACCGATCCGGCCAGGACGGCCATGACCAACGTCGCGGCGACGACCTCGATCAGGGTGAAGGCGCGCGGCGCCCGCTCCGGACGCCGGCGACCGCGAGCGCACGTCGGGCTGAACGGGATGGTCCTAGAAGAGCACATTATCGACGGGTTCGGGAATCTGGTATTCGCCTTCGTACATGGTGATCACGCCGCTGAGACGGTTGACGACGATGGTGTACGGGTTGTCCTCGCGGTCGAGCACGCCGATCTGGATGGAGTTTTGCCAGCCGCTCTGACTGGCCAGCAGCCACACGCGGTACACCTCGACGGCGTTGGTTTCCACGTACCGGGTGTCCTTGCCGTCGTCGAACCGCACGTAATCCAGCCGGAAATCCTCCGTGAAGCGTCCGGTGATAATGGTCTCCTCCGTCACCGGGATGGCGTCGGCGTCGAGGGCGACGAACGGCTGCAGCGTATAGGTGCCCTCATCGAGATCGAGCAGGACCGCGTAGCGTCGGTCGCTCTGGGAGGCGGCGTTGTGGGCCATTTTAAGCGTATTAATGAACTCCTGGGCCTGTTGATCAAACCGGCTGCGCAGCGCCTTGGGCACGAGGTTGATCGTCGCGATACCCACGAGCATGGCGACCATGGCCACGATGGCCATGATCTCGATGTAGAACATGCCGGCCGGCGCAGACCGACGGTGCAGACGCCAAACCGGCAGGACGGGCGCCCGGGGCCTAGTCCGTGCTGTACAAGTCCTTGTCATAGCCCTCCCCTTCTTCCTGGCCGTCGGCGCCGAGGCTGATGATCACGAAAGGCTTTCCGCTGTCGGGGTTGAGCTGGTAGATGAAGTCCCGGTTCCAGGCGTCCTGGGGGACCGACGTGGTCTCCAGGTAGCCGCCGGGCTGCCAGTTCTCGACGTCGCTGGGTTGTTCGATCAGCGCCAGCAGCCCTTCTTCCTCGGTGGGGTACCGCCCCGTGTCGAGCTTGAACAGGTTGACCGCCTGGTGAAGCATGCGCAGCTTCGCTTGGGTGGCCTTCTGCTTGGCGCGGTCGGTCTGGCCCATGAAGTTCTGAATGGCCAGGCCGGCCAGCAGCCCGACGATGAGCAGAACGGCCATGACTTCGACCAGCGTAAAACCGTATCGGCGACGGATTTGGTTGTTCATGATGTCTCCTTTCCTCAGAGAATCGGCGACTATCCAAATTGGCCGGAGCTGTACTTGATGATCGGCAGCAGCGCCGCAAAGGCGATGAGGCCCACCAGTCCGGCCATGAGCAGAATGATAAAGGGTTCCAGAATGGCGCTGAGGCGATCGATCACGACGTCGGACGAGGATTCGAGATTCTCGCTGATATGCTGGAGCATCGGGCCCAGCTCGCCGCTGCGCTCGCCGACGGTGACCATGTGCGCGATGGTCGGGTCGATGACGCCGCTTTCCCGCAACGGCGTGGCGATATCCGCGCCGGAGAGGATGCGCTCGCGGGCCAGCCGGACGGCGTCGGCCATGATGATGTTGCCGGTGACCTCGGCGACGACCTTCAGCGAGTCGGCCATGCTCAGTCCCGACCCCAGCAAGGTGGACAATGTCGAGGCAAACCGGGCCACGATCCGCTGCTTGAGCAGCGGGCCCACCATCGGCAGCGACAACAGAAAGCGGTCACGCAGGTACGCGCCGCGGCGGGTCCGCAGGAATCGGCGGATGCCGTAGCTGACCGCCAGGAACCCGGCGAGAATCGCGATGACGTAGCCCACGTTGGTCAGCACGTCGCTGACGGCGACCAGGGCCCGGGTGATCCATGGCAATTGCTGGCCGGTCTTGGTCATCTGCTCGGCGATGCGGGGGATGACCATGATCGTCAGGAAGATGGACACGAGAACGCACATGACCAGCAGGAACACCGGGTACACCATGGCCGTGGTCATCTTGGCTTCGAGCCGCTGTCGCTTGTCCATGAACGCGGCCATCTTGTTCAGACTCTGCGGCAGGGTCCCGGTCACCTCGCCGACGCGAATCATGGCGATATAGATCACGTCGAAGTAGTCGGCGTACTCGGTCAGGGCGTCGGCGAACGACTCGCCCGTGACGACGCGGTCGCGGATGTCCGTGACGGCGCTGCGGAATCGGGGGTCGGTGATCTGCTGGGCGAGCACGCCCAGGGCTTCGGTGAGCTTGATCCCCGCGCCGAGCATCGTGGCCAGTTGCGTGGTGAATTCGGCGATCAGCCGACCGGATCGACGGCGCAGCAGCGACCCCAGGCTGCGTTTCTCATCCTCGAACGCCACCTCCTTGACCTGCGTGGCATGCAGTCCCTTGGTGCGCAGGTGCTTTCGGGCGGCGTAGGCGCTCTCTGCGGTAAGCGTCCCCTTGGCCGTCTTGCGGCGATGGTCGATTGCGATGTAGGCGAATCGCGGCACGGTCGTGTTCCTGTTTCTGGTCGTCCCGCCGGCCGCCGGGCGCCGGCATGTGTCACATCTGGTCCGATTGGGTGACGCGCAACACCTCCGAGACGGTGGTCCTCCCGCTGAGGGCCTTCCGCGCGCCGTCCATGCGCAGGGTCTTCATCCCCATGTCCAGGGCCCGTTTCTTGATGGCCCCGGCGCTTTGCTTCTGGTAGATCATCTCACGGATGTCATCGTTGATGAGCATGAGCTCGAAAATGCCGACCCGGCCGCGGTAGCCGGTGTTGTAGCACTTGTCACAGCCGGAGCCGACGTAAAAGGTGGCGTCGGGGCCCGCCTCGTCGATGCCGATCTCGTGCAACTCCTGCGGCTTGGGTTGATACGGCTGCTTGCAGTCCGGGCAGATGCGGCGGACCAGCCGCTGGGCCAGGACGGCGATGAGCGAGGAGCTGACCAGATACGGCTCGACGCCGAAGTCCAGCAATCGGCTGATGGCCCCGGCGGCGTCATTGGTGTGCAGCGTGCTGAAGACCAGGTGCCCCGTGAGCGAGGACTGAATGGCCATCGCGGCGGTCTCCTGGTCGCGAACCTCGCCGACCATGATCACGTCGGGATCCTGCCGCAGCACGTGCCGCAGGGCATTGACGAAGTTCATGCCCTTCTTGGGCGAGACCTGCATCTGGCTGATCCCGCCGAGCTGGTACTCGATGGGGTCCTCGATGGTCATCACATTTTTCTGCACCGAATCGATGCGGTTCAGGCACGCGTAGAGCGTGGTGCTCTTTCCACTGCCGGTCGGTCCCGTCACGAAGATCACGCCGTGGGACCGGTTGATGATCTTGTCGAAGCTGTCGCGGTCCTCCCGCGACAGGCCGAGCTGATCGAGCGTGAACAGGCCCGTGCTCTTGTCCAGGATACGCAGCACGGCCCGCTCGCCGTAGCTGGTGGGCACGGTGCTGACCCGCAGGTCGATCTCGCGTTGCCCCAGCCGGACGCTGCAGCGGCCGTCCTGCGGCATGCGCCGCTCGGCGATGTCCATCCCGGCCATGACCTTGATCCGCGAGATGATCAGCGACAGCACGTTGCGGCTGAGCGTGAGCGTGTCGTAGAGGATGCCGTCGATGCGGTAGCGGATCTGGATCTTGGATTCGTAGGGATGCACGTGGATGTCGCTGGCCCGCATCTGCAACGCGCGGAAGAGGATGTCGTTCACCAGGCGGATGACCGGCGGGCGGTTGACCACGTCCAGCAGGTCGTCGGACAGGGCCACCTCGTCGGCCAGGGCGTCGAGGTTCTGGCTGTCGAGCTCCTCGGCCACCTCCTCGATGACCGAGCTCTTCTGTTCGTAGGCGACGTCGATGGCGGCGGTGATGGCCGCCCGCGTGCTGACCGCCGGCCGCACGGGGCAGGCCAGCATCTTCGAGACGTTGTCCAGCACGCTGGTGTTGAGCGGGTTGGCGATGGCCACGGTCATCTCGCCGTCGGCCTCGACCTCCGCCCGTCGCAGGCCGATCAGGTAGTGATGCTGGGCGTAGGTGGCCGGCACCCGTTCGATGAAGTCCTTGGGCACGGCGTCCGGTGGAATCTCCGGCAGGTACTCCATGCCGAGGCACTCGGCCAGGAGCCGCAGGGACATGTCCTCGGTGAACTCGGGTGCGGCCAGGAGCAGCTCATCGGCGCGGCGCGGATCGTCCGCGTGGGCCCGGAAGTAGGACGCCAGGGCCTCGGCATTCAGAATGCCCGTGCGTTCGGCGGTCTGGATGAGCAGGTCTCTCATTGGCCGTTATCCTGGCCGGGCACAACGGTCTCGCCGACTCTCTCAATGTCTTCTTCCAGGACACGGAGCGGGTCCATCGGCTTGGGCTTGATCCCCGGCCAGTCCTCGTATTTCTGCATCTGGTCCTCGGCCTTTTCAAACTCCGCCCGGTTTCGTTCGGAGATGCGCACCAGATCGTCACGCCCTTCGGCGCGATTGCCCGGCCGCAGGATGTGGGCCTTGATGAAGATGTACAGTTTGCTCTGGTCGCTGGTATTGCTCGCGCTGCGGAACAGACCGCCCAACAGCGGGATATCGCCCAGAATCGGCACTTTATCGCCGCCCCTGGACTGATTGACCTTGTCCATGCCGCCCAGGATGATGGTCGAATTGTTGGGCACGGTCACGACGGTCTGTACGTCGCTGATGGCTTGGTTCGGGGGTTTCTCGCTGCTCGGGTCCAGGTTGAGGAAGTCCGAACGTGACAAGGTGATTCGCAACCGGAGGTTGTCGCCCTGACTGATGTGCGGCTCGATCGCCAGACTGATACTGGCGTCGTAGGGCTCGAACGTCGTGTCCGTGGTGGTAAACGGTGCCCCGGTATCCGGCACCTGGGTGCTGCTGCGGGTGCGTGTGATGTACGTCGTGGTCTTCGTCTCGATCGTGCCCTCCTGGTTGTCATCGACGAGCAGCTTGGGCTTGGCCAGGATGCGCCCGTACTTCTTGGTCTGAATGGCTGTGAACAGCGCCTGGATTTTGTTGTCCCCGTAAAAGCCGGTGAAATTGCCGGAGTTGGACTGGAGGTCGATGAACTCATTACGGTCGGGGGCCGCACTGAGCAGGTCCAAAATATCTCCGACCCTCGTGCCCCCACTGATACTGCCGGTCAAGCCGCTGGTGTAGGCCAGGTCGGGAATACTGCTGATCAGATTCAGGTCATAACTGAAATCGTCTTGTCTGGTAATCTCGACAAGGGTGACGTCCAGCAGAACCTGAGGCCGATAGTTGTCGAGCTGCTTGATGAGCTCGCTGATCCACTGCTGGTTCTTCTTGTTGGCGTAGACGACCAGCGAGTAGGTGGCCTTGTCGGGCACGATCGTGATGTCGAAGTCGTCGCTGCGTCGGCCCGCGCCGGGTGTGGTGCGGGTCTGGATCCGGGGGTCTCGGGCGGCCGCGGCGCCGCCGGCTGCGGCCCCCCCGGCCTGTGCCGCTTGGGCGCGGATCTGGGCGTTGACCAGTTCGCCGAGCGTGCCCGCCAGTTCCTCAGGGTCCTGGTTCTCCAGGGCGTACACCACAAACGGCGTGCTGACCTGATCCAGCTCGCGGTCCACGTGCGAGATGATCAGCGCGATGGCGGCGTGCTGCCGCGGCGTGGCGCTGACCAGCAGCGAGTTGGTGGCCTCCAGAACGGCGATCTGCGGATAATCGGCCACGATGTCCTGCGCGGTGGCCGGCTCGCCGCCGCCGGTGGCCGGCGGCGGCGCCGGGGCGGCCTGAGCGGGGGCCTGTGGGTTGGCGCCCGGCTGCGTGGGCCGTGGCGGGGTGGTGGTGCGCGCCGGCGTGGTCCGTGTCGTGCCGGACGTGCCGGTCATGCCGCGCGTCGCGGGCTGAAGAAAACCGAGTTCCGAGAGGGTGTTGATGATCTCGGCGGCATCGACGTGCTGGATTTCGTATTCCTTGATCGTGCGGCTGTCGGTCTGCTCGGTGTCGACGTGAGCGATGACCATGGCGATCTCGGCGTGCTGCTCCTCGGTGGCGTTAATCAACAGCGAATTCGTCGCCTGACGGACGGAGATGAGCGGATCGTCCGGCGAGGCGGTCTCTTCGGCGGCGGAAGGCCGCGGTCGGCTCGGGGTCGGCGTCCGCGAGGGTGTCGAACGCAGCGTGCCCACCGGGGCGGTGGTTTCCGGCCGCGTGCTGATCACGCCCAGCTCGTAGAGGGCGTTCACGACCTCACTGGTGTCGATGTATTGAATCTCGTATTCGCGGATGGTGCGCAGGCTCTGGCCCGGCACGTCGAGCTGGTCGATCAGTCCTTCCACGACCTTGACCTTGTCCTCCAGCCCGATCATGAAAATGCGGTTGGTGCGATCGTCGGTGTCCAGATGCACGGTGTCGGCGGCCTGCGCTTGTGCGGCGGCGGCGGGCGTCGGTCGTGCGGGTGTCGCCGGGCGGGCCGCAGTGGTCCGCGCCTGGGCCGGCGTCGGGGGCGTGGGGGCCGCGGGGGCTTCGCTGACGGTCACCTGGACCGTATCGAGAAAACCGGCCAGGGTCTGGACCTTGGGCGCCAGCTTGCTGGCGACCGTGTACTTGAGCGTGCGTGACGTGATACGCCGTTGCTGCCCGGAGACGTCGACCAGGTCGATGATCTCCTGGATGCGCCGCATGCGGTAGGCGTAGTCGGTGACGATCAGCGTCTGTGTCTCCGGAATCGAATTGAAGCCCAGGCCAAGCTGCATGCTTTTGAGCATGTTCTCGGCGGTCTGCGTCGTGATGTTCTCGAGCTGCATCACGCCGGTGACAATGATGTCGCCGGGCTGGATGGGCCGATCCGGCGTGATGATGGCCGGATCATACTTGAGCGCCTCGGCCTCGCGGATGATCGTCACCAGGTTGCCCCGACGGGTCATGACCAGACCCTTGAACTTGAGAACGGATTCGAGCAGGGCGTAGGTGTCCTTGACCTTGATCTTGCCGTCGTGCACCTTGAGCATCACGGTGCCTTTGACCTGCGTGGGGTCGTAGACGTAGTTGAGACCGAGTTCCTTGCCGACCAGCTCGATCAGGGCCATGATCTCGATCTGTTCGGGAACCGTGACGATCGTGTCCAGCTCCTTCTCCGCGTTCGGGATGTTGAGGTGGTCGATGTAATCATCCGTTGCCGATGGAGCGGTTTGCGTCTCGCTCGGGGTCGGTTCCGGCGTCGGCGCCGGGGTTTGATCGGGGGTTTGATCGGGGGCTTGAGTGCCCGGTTGGACCTGGATCTTCGGCGCCGCCTTGGGCTCAGAGGGGGCCGGGGTCGTGGTATCCGCGCTTGGCGTCGGTCGCGGCGGCACCGAGGGTTCGGGCTGGCTCTTGGCCGCCTCGGACTGCACCAATTCCAGCAGTTTCATCAGACCGGCCTGTCCCTCGGCCTCGATCTGCTTCATCTGCTCCGGCGTCAGCGCTTTGGCGTCGGGTTCCGTGGCCTCGCCGACGGGCTTCTGAGCAGGGGCGGCCTGAGCGGGTTCCTCGGCGGCCTTCTGCGATTCCGACGGCCCCGTCGCAGCCGGTTTGGCCGTCGGTCTGGTCGACCCGCTCCCCGTCGGGGCGGGCTTGGGTTGTGCGGCCTCGGTAGGCTCACTTTCGGTGGCGGCCGGTGGCGTCGGCGTCTGTTCGCCTTCGGCTTCGGGCTTGACTTGGTCGGTGGGCTTTTCCGCATCCGCCGCGGCCGGCTGATCGGTCTGCTCCACCAGGGCCATGAGCTTGGCCAGCGCTTCGTCGGTCTCCTTGGCCTTGCGCTCGGCCTCGGCAGCTTCCAGTTCGGCGAGGACGGCCTCCTTCTCGGCCTCAACCGCGCGCTCGATGGCCTGATCGATCTTGTCCTCCTCCTGAACAGGCGCCGCAGGTGTGGCGTTGGGCTCGGTTTGCGCTGCGGGCTTGATCGCCGTGAGCATCTCCTCGCCGGTCGTTTTTGGCTTCTCTGTGCCAGTCGCCTCAGACGGGCTCACGGATGCGGTCGGATCAGCGGGCTCGGACGCCCCCGGAGAAGTCGGTTCGGGAGAAGTCGGTTCGGTGGACCGCCGGGCCAGCTCCTCGGTGGGTGGCGCCGGGGGTCCCACGAAGGGTTCTTCAGCGGTTGTCGTGGTTCTTGCCCCTGTGGCCGGCGGCAGCGATGGGGAGTCGGTCCTTTCATCTTTGGGGGCGGGCTGTGACACGGCGGCGGGCTTAGGGGAGGCCGCCGCGATACGTTGTCGAACGGCCTCGATGAGCCGCTGGTCGTTGTCCTTGGGCGCGATCACGAGCAGCCGGCCGGATCGAACGTCCACCAGCGCCGAATGGGCGCTGCTGGCGGCAGGCGGATCGTCGAAGGTGCCCACGGCAAAACCCTCGATGTTGAAGACCAAGGGGTTCTTCCGGCAGGCCTCCAGGAACGAGGCGGGGGCATCGAGGGGTGTCAGCGTGTAGGTCTTGGGACTGTCAACCACCTTGAACACGGCCGAGGCCACGCGCAGTTCGCCCGAATCGGTCGAGGTGAAGATGACGGCATCGGTACCGACCACGGACAATTCGCCGCGAAGATCCAATTCCGCGACAAGCTTCTCGGCGGCCTGGCTGTTGAGATGCTTGAGTCGGAAGACACGGCTTCGGGCGGCCGGCTGCCCATCCGGTTGGGCAAGAATCCAGGACCCGACGAGCGAGGCGATGACAACGCCCGCCAGAAGGCCGAAAAGAGGGGACTTACAACGATGCGTCACACTGCGTCCTGATTGCATTGCGTACTCCGTGCTCGCCTGAAACCACCGGTCCTTGTTTTCGTCCCTGGACACGCGGCATCGGCTCGGCGCCGGCGCGCATCTTCCTGTTTATCGGGTATTTACGGCGTGGCCTGAGCATTTTTTGAGTGTCGATGACTCCGGCCGTAACTCTTTCGAGCCGCACTGCTTATGAGACACCCGCGGCGTCGGAAAGTTCCCACGGAAAGCGGCAAAACGCACGCTTCAAAGGCGGCGTAGAATCCGGTTTCGCGCCCCGGATATGCCAGTGCTGCAAGGCGGGGTATTAACGGGCCTATCGCGTCTTGATCGGCTCGCTCTTCTCGGTCTCGGGCGGCGGCTCCGTGATCCGCTGTTTTTCCTGCTCCATGATCTGCAGGAGTTTGTTCCAAAGCTCCCTCTCGCGGGCCTTTTCCTCCTCGGAGACGCCGGGCAGGCTGTCGGACTCCTTGATGAGCTTCTTGATGTCGGTGATGTTCTGCTCGGCCATCTCCAGCCGCTCCTGCGGGCTGGGCGGCACGGGGGTGGTGCGGAAGGTCCTATCGGTTCCGCTGGTTCTCGTCGGGATACTCGTCGGAGTCGCTGTACGGGTGCGGGAGCTGAGCGATGGGGGTACCGCCGCCGCCCGCGAGGCGCCGCCCGGCTCGGTACGACCGCTATTGACCGTGGCCCTCGGTTCCGGCAGGGCCCCGGGAGCCGTCGAAATCGCGGGTGTTGACCCGATCTGGTCCTCCATGGCGGGCCTCGTGTCGGCCTGGGCGATCAGCGATTTGTAGGCCTTGGGGGGATCGGACTGGATCGGGACCGTCTCCATCCGGCCGGCGTGGGCCAGGACGACGCGATCCGGGTGAATCTCATGTACGGTCTGATGATTGACTGACTCACCGATGCGGACCCACTTGAGTCCGATAACGTTGCCCATATCCAGCAGGGCCAGCGACTTCTCAGGATAATCCGGGTACACCGCCGTGGCCAGGAGCTTCGACTTCGCCGTGAAGGTCACGTTGGTCGGTTTGGGCGGCTCCGGCTTGGACGCTTCACGCGACGCGGTGGCCACGGGCGTTGTCCGCTCGGGTCGGGGCGGTGGCGGCGGCGGAGGTGGATTGATGCCCAAGGCGAACAGCCGGGCCTGCCCCACGAGAGCGGATTCCTGCTGTTCCGTGGTCGCGCCCGTGGGGCGCTGGGCCCGGAGGCGGGTGACGATGCCGGGCTCGGCGAGGATCGCGGGTGCCGGATCCGGACCGCCCAGCCATCGCACGATCAGCCACGCAGTGCCCACGACGATCGCGACGACCGATAAGATCGCTGCCGCTTTTGCCGCTTTGACCGGATCGACTCTCATGTATCTGCTCCTGATTCCTATCGGACAGATCGGTCAGATCGAGGCGTTTCGTTAGGGCTCGACCGCCTTTTTCGACAGGTCAGGGGCTTTTTTGTTCCCGCCAATGGACGATTTTCCGCAGGTACTCCTCCTCGTGACCGGCGTATCCGACGCTGTGTTCGGGGGTGTGGCAGTCGATGCAGCCCAGGCGGGGCCGGCCCGGGGCGACGTATGGCCCGCCGGCCAACTGCGAGGCGACGTGGGCCGAACCGGGCCCGTGGCAGACCTCACACCCTACGTCCCGCAGGTCCGTCGGGCTGTTCTCGTTGCGAAAACCGCTGACGTATCCAAAGCCGACGACGTGACAGGCGATGCATTCCGGGTCGTACTGCTGATTAATCTCAACAAGCGTCCGATAGGCACGGGCGTGCTTTTTCGTGGCCCAGCGTTCGTACTCGTATTCGTGGCAACTCTTGCACGTGCCCGACCCGACGTATTCGAGGTTGTCGGGCAGGGGCAACTGGGGCATGCGGTCGATGAGTCGCTCTTCCTTGACGCGGAGCTTGTAGTTTTCGTAGAGCTCGACGAGCAGCGGGTCCTCCGGCAGCCTCTCATCGACGGCCACCTCCTTGAACTGGAAGACGGGCCGGTTGTCGGCGCCCCACCGAACGCCCACGCGGGCGATGTACTCGCCGAGCCGCCCGACGGCAATGACCCAGGGGCCGGCGACGCCGTCGTGGAGGACCTGCGGCTCATTGGCCGCCGCCGGACGGATCACCAAATCGACGCCGGACCACTGCGACACCACGCCCGGCTCGACCGGCGGCTCATCCGGCGTGATGACGACGTGCAACCGAGGTCCGGCCGATTCCGGGCCGAAGACCTCGGCCAGGCCTCGCGGCGTCATGGCGTCGGCCCGCATCGCCGCCACGACGACCCGGACCTCTCGCCCGGCCAGGTCGAGCGTCCGCGACCAACGCCGAAGCTGCGGGTCCGGGCCCGCCAACGGTGCCGAGGTAATCCAGTCGAACAAGACGGCCTGCACCAGGCCGCGCTGCCGGGCGACGTCGTAATCCTCCGGATCCAAGTGGACCAGGTCATAGTCGAGGATGGTCAGGGCCTGGAAGAAGACTTCCAGCTTGATGCGATCCTGCTCCGAATCCGCGGCGAGCAGCCCGCCGGTGTCGATGACCAGCCGCCGATCCGGCGCGATCATGTTCAAGATGGCCTGTCGTCGGCTCAGGCCGCCAAGCTGATCCTCGGAGCAGCCACAGGGTTTGAGCGTGCTCAGGGCCTGGCCCGTGAGCAACAGCGTCAGTTCCGCGCGATCTTGCGCCGACGGAGGGGGCGTGGGCGTGCTTGGGGATTCTGGTTTCTCCGGTCCGCAGCCCGCCCAGAACAGCAGGGCGAGCATGCACGCCATACCCACGCGACAGGGCCGCGACAGTCCGTCACGGGGCCTTGCACGGTTCACGCCGATCAGACTGTGCGACGTTGTCAGTCCGGACGGGATCCGGGCCCGACGTCCCATATCCTGGATACGGTTTCCCGGATTCGCGAGGGAGACACGTGGATAATCGCTCATGGCGTGGTCCGTTCAATTCCCGCAGGTTCGTGGCGAAGGCCTCATTGCATCTTGTACCAGCCCGTGCAGTAGATCGTGGCCGAGCGCCCGTCGGTGAACGTGAGCGTCAAGCCGTCGCTGATGTAGCGCATGACCTCGTCTTTCCGCGCGGGCGGCGTGATGCGGATATCCAGCTTGAGATGGCCGTCCTTGCTTTCCTGGCCGGCGATCTCCATCATCCCCTTGGTGCTTTCGGCCGAGGCGATTTCCAGGGTCCCCCCGCAATGATTCGTGACCCAGACGGTCCGCGTGACGGTCTGGCCGGGCTCGGCGTTCTGCAGGATGAACCGTGGCTGGCTCAGCGTGATGCACGGCTGCGCCGTCCACGGGATCGTCAGCTCCGGCACCTCCGGATGCGTCGTCTGAATCCGCACGTAGCCGTTGAGCGTCTGCTCGAGTTTGGACTGGTCGACCTTGGGCTGCAGAACGAACTCAGTGGCCTTTTTCTCGGGATCGTAATCGAAGGTCACGGCATTGTTCGAGGCGGTGATGTTCCGGATGGCAAAGGGCGTCTGATCGGTGCACGAGAGGCGAATGGGTACGGCGCCGGCGTTCTCCTTGGCGGCGGTGAACTGCAGACTGGTCGGTTCGGTGACGACCTTGAGTCGGATCGTGCCCGTGATGACCAGACTGGCGCTGGGCTGCTTGGGGTCGTTGCTGATGATGTAGAGCGTTTTGTGTACCGGCCCGGCGCTGGAGCCGGCGTGGTAGACGGCGTTGACCGTGCCGCTCTCGCCGGGGGCGTAGTCCTTCTTCGCGAGTTCGGGAACGAAACAACTGCACGTGGTGGTGACACGGGTGATCTTCAGGTCCGCGTCGCCGACGTTCTTGAATTTGAAGACGGCGCGATGTTGCGTACTCGGTCCGATAACGCCCAAGTCAATCTCCGGATTCTCCACCTCGATGCGGGGGGCCGGGCCGGCGGCCTGATCGCCGGTCGTTTGAGCGGTTTCGGCGGGGGCGGGACGGAGTATTTCGGCCGGCTTGGTCGCGGTCGGAGTAGACCGCACCGGGGCCGTTGGGTTACTCGGCTCGATCGGCGTGTCGGACGAGGGGGATCGCTGCGACTCACCGCAACCGCTGCCCAAAGCCAGAACGAGGCAAAGGATTCCCGCCAGAGTCGTGTATCGTGCTTTCATGGCCTGTTCCTCATAACGAAGGACGACGGATACGAGACTGCCCATACCACTCGGCACCGGATTGGTTATTCTACCGATACGGGTTTCCAAGGGCAACAGTTCGGTCGGTGGATGATCGGGGGCACTTGAGGACCGCCGGCCGAGGGGTTCCACAGGAGACAGGGGGGATTCTGAACGATAACAGAGACAGGCCGCTTGGATCGGCGGCCGAGGCGCAGGTCCGGCCGATGGTTCCCGCTTTACACCGTGGCGGGCCATGGCTACCATGCGTCCTCTGCGAGGGACGTGAACGGTCGTGACAGAGGAATGATTCGTGGGCGAATCGTCCGATAAGCAGTTGTCGATTGTGGTTCCCGTGTTCAACGAGCGGGAGAATCTGGAGGCGCTGCACGAGGAGATCCGGGCGGCGCTGGACGGCCGTTGCCGCTACGAGATCATCTACATCGACGATGGCAGCACGGACGGCGGCTTTGAACTGCTGCAACGACTCCACCAATCGGGGCCGAACGTCCGGGTGGTGCGATTCCGCAAGAACTTCGGCCAGACTGCGGCGCTGGCGGCCGGGTTCCGGATGGCCCGGGGGACGGTTATCGTGCCGCTGGACGCCGACCGACAGAACGACCCCGCGGATATCCCCCGGCTGGTGGAGAAGCTGGATGAGGGATACGACATCGTCAGCGGATGGCGCAAGAAGCGACGGGACACCTTCATCACCCGGACGCTGCCGTCGCGGATGGGCAACTGGCTGATCGGGAAGATCACGGGCGTCAAGCTGCATGATTACGGCTGCACGCTCAAGGCGTATCGGGCGGCGTCGTTGAAGGACATTCGCCTGTACGGGGAGATGCATCGGTTCATTCCGGCCCTGGCCAGTTGGGGGGGCGAGCGGATCACGGAGATGGTGGTCAACCATCGGCCCCGGACGATGGGCCGGACCAAGTACGGGCTCAGCCGCACGTTCAAGGTGATCCTGGACCTGATCACGATCAAGTTCCTGGCGTCGTTCTCGACCAAGCCGATCTACGTGTTCGGGGGGCTGGGCGGGCTGTGTCTGCTGGGCTCGATCCTGTCGGGTATGGCCGTGTTGTACTACAAGTACCTGGCCGACCCGCCGATCAACATGAATCGTAATCCGCTGCTGGTGCTGACGATGATGCTGATGACGACGGCCGTACAGTTCATCATGCTGGGGTTGCTGGCGGAGATCCTCGTGCGGACGTATCACGAGTCGCAGGGCCGGCCTATCTACGTGGTGGAGCAGGTGTTGGAGGCCACGTCGCCGTCGGATGAGCCGACGGATCGACCGACGTAAGCGGGGTCATGACGGAGCGACGGGATGGGGCGGCGAAGACGGCGTAAAGAGACGACGGTCAGGCCGGCCGGTCCCCTGCGCTCGCCGGACCGCATCAAGGCGGGCCCGACAGCGCCGTGGCTCCTGACGGCGGCGGCCATACTTGTGGCGGCGACGTTCTTCCTTCTGGGCAAGTACCTGGAGCTGGGCAGTCCCGATCCGTTCGACAGCGCGGCGTATGTGTATTCCGCGGCGCATCTGCTCGATGGGGCCCAGTTAGGGGTCGATGAGAAGAGCTCCGCCCGGCCGGCGACGCTGCTGGTGAACACGGTCGGGGTCGCGCTGTTCGGCTTCAGTGAGACGGGGCCCAAGCTCATCCAGGGCCTGTTCCAGGCGGCGGCGCTGGTGATGATGTTTCTGGCGATGCGGCGTCTGTGGGGTCGGGCCGCCGCCGGCGTGAGCATCGTCGTCGCGGCGTACTACCTGTCGGCGCCGTTGATCGCCAAGTTCGGCAACACCAAGGAGCAATACCTCATTGCCCTGGCCGTCATCGGCGCCTCGTCGATGATCCTCTATGAACGGACCGGCCGCTGGGGCTGGGCGGTGCTGACCGGGGCGGTGTCGCTGGATGCCTACTACTTCAAGGAGACGGGCATCGCGATCGTCGTCGCGCTGGCGGTCTACCTGGTGGTTGGCCGTCTCTTCGGCTGGTTCGACAAGCCGCGGTTTCGGCGGACGGCGCTTCTGTTACTGGCTGGGGCGCTGGCCGGGCTGATGCCCCTGGCCGTGTTCTACGCCTGGCAGGGGCAGTCGGCCGATTTCTGGCAGACGTTGCCGGCGGCCCTGGTCCAGACGGCCTGGCTCGTCGTGGCGGTCGTTTGGGGTCTGCCATGGCTCTTCGGTCCCGGGGGGTGGGTCCGCCGAGGTCTGGCGCACGTCCGTCGCCCTTTTTGGATCGGCGGGCTGATCGCCGTGCTCGGGATGCTGATCGTGTGTTGTGTCCTGGTCGCGTACTGCACGTGGCGGTTCGACGGCGAACCGACGCACATCGGCTCCGAGGTCAGGTCTTACCTGACCCGCCATCTGCCGGGCAGCGGCGTTGCGATGCGCCAGATCTATCGGCTCAGGGCGGCCCTGCGGCGGGTCGAGTGGATCCTGAGCTCGCCGGATCACTACGTCCATCGCAGCCGTGCGGCGATGGGCCTGGCGCGGCAGGCGCCGGTGGTGTTTCGGTACTACGCCGCGCTGGCCGTGCCGATGCTGCTGGGGCTCGCGGCGACGGTGGCGGGGATCGTTGCCGCCATACAACGCCGGTCGCGGCGGGTGGCGGCCGAGCCGGCGGATCGGTTCGTGGTCCTGCTGGCGGCGTGGTGGGTGCTGGACGTGCTGCTGGTGTGGGTCAGCCCGCGGTCATACGAGCAGTATTACCTGCCGTTGACCGCGTCGGGAGCGATGGTTGGCGGATACGCCGTGTGGTGGTACCGGCGGCGACTGGGCGCGGCGACGACCAAGGGGCCCTGGCTGCTGGGCGGGGCGGCGGCGCTGGTGTTGGGCGTGGTGCTGGCCTGGCCGATCTTCTTCGGGTTTCGCACCAGCCGGTTCAGCGGCCAGCGGTATGAGGATGGGCCGCGCCACGGCTACGTCCAGCGGTTGGAAGAGGTGCGGATGCGGGCGCGCGGCCTGCTGCCGTGGGAGGCCGTGGGCGATTACATCCGCCAACGCACCGGCCCTGAGGATACGATCTACGTGTGGGGTTGGTACCCCGGCATCTACGTCCGGGCGCAGCGTTTCAGTTGTGCACCGCAGGCGTTCTACAGCGATATGCACGTCCTGCCGCCGGAGCGATTGGCCAGTTACGTGCGGTGGCAGGTCATCGAGCCGATGGAGCGCAAAGGCCTGCCGGCGTATATCGTGGATTCGCGCAAGCAGCATTTCCCCTGGGACCGACCACCGCTGGAGCTGTGGCCGCACAGTTCGCGGGGACCGATCGGCGTCGGGGAGCTGGGGCAATACGAGAGGATCTACCGCCGGATGCTGGCCGAGCGCGTCAATGAGGAGGAGGCGGCGCGATTCGACGCGATGGGCCTGATTCGGCGGTTCGTGATGGAACATTACCAGGTCGTGCGTGGCTCGTTCGGCGACCACGTGGTTCTGGCGCGGCGGGCAACCCCGCCGGCCTTGCCCCCCGAGGAGCGCCCGTGAGGGTGCTGATGCTTAATTACGAGTTCCCGCCCATCGGCGGCGGCGCGGCGCCGGTGACGCTGGAACTGTGCAAGCAGTTGGTGCAGGCCGGCCACGAGGTGGACGTGGTGACGATGCAGTGCGGCGGCCTGCCGACGCACGAGGTGCTGGACGGCGTTCAGGTGCATCGGGTGTGGTCCGTGCGGCGTCGGCCCGACATCTGCCACGTGTGGGAGATGCTCAGCTTCATGCCGGGGGCGATGCGCACGATGAAGAGCCTCCTGCGGCAGCGGCGACACGATGTGCTGCATTGTCATTTCATCTTCCCCTGCGGACCGCTGGCGTGGCGGATTCATCGGCGGTGCGGCGTACCGCTGCTGGTGACGTGCCACGGCAGCGACGTGCCGGGGTACAACCCGGACCGCTTCCGGCGGGCGCACTGGCTGCTGCGGCCTGCGTGGCGACGGCTGGTGAGCCGGTTGCCGCTGCTGATCAGCCCCAGCGAATCACTGCGGGACCTGCTGATGCAACATTGCCCGACGGCGCGGGTGGAGGTGATCCCGAACGGCATATTCACGTCGCGGTTCGAGCCGCAGCCGAAGGACAAGGCGATCTTGCTGTGCAGCCGGCTGCTGCCGCGTAAGGGCTTTCAACACGTGCTGGCGGCCCTGGAGGGGATGTCGTCCGACTGGCGGGTGCACGTCGTGGGCGATGGGCCGTATCGGGCGGCGCTGGAGCAGCAGGCCGCGGGCCTGTCGATGCCGGTGACGTTCTGGGGCTGGCTGGATCAGCGGTCGCCGCGGTTCCGACAGTTGTACGAGAGCAGCGCGATCTTCGCGTTCCCCTCGGAGGCGGAGAATTGGCCCTCGGTGCTGCTGGAGGCGATGAGCGCCGGGGCGGCGATTGTGACGAGCACGGCCGGGGGCTGTCCGGAGGTGGTGGGGCAGACGGCGCTGCTCGTGGAGCCGGGCGACGTGGAGGGGATTCGTCGGGCCCTGCTGCGGCTGATGGCCGATGAGCCGCTGCGACGGGACCTGGGCGAAAAGGCCCGCCAACGCGTCGAGCAGTTCACCTGGAACTACATCGCCGCCGAGTACGTCGCCCGGTACGAGCGGCTCCGCGATGGCCCGGACGCGACCGGCGGGCACTGACCCGGCCGCCATACCCTCCGAAACGCCGCCGAATCCTGCCGGAACCGGCCGATCCGGCCTTGGCAGGACCCGTGCAAGCCGTGTGTGGACCGTCTTTTTTTCTCTTGACACTCTTGGGCTGGAGTGTGCTATAATGGCGTGTCGAGATTCCGCTGCGGGTCTGATCGAAAAGCGGGCCGGTGCGTATGCCGGCGCGGATGACGAGAGGGTGTCTTGGGGTAAGGAGCAAGGCGATGAGCACACGAGTGAAGATGGGGCTGTTGGCCGTCGCGGCCGTCATGGCGGGCGGGCCGATCGCGTGGGGCCTCACACTGTTCGACCCGGCCTATCGATTCGAGTCGTTCTCGATCTACCCGGCCGCGGGCGAATCGCGGGCCATGATGTTCGGGCCGGATGGGGCGGTTTACGTGTCGTACTACAACGCGTGGGTGGGTAAGCCGGAAGGCTCGATCTATCGAACAGAGGGGAATAATACGGCAACGCTCTGGGTGGACGGACTGTACCGGCCGTATAACATGGTCTGGACGGGCGGCACGGCCTACGGGGATTACTACTATGTGCCCGATGCGGGGACGCATTCGGACCATGGGGATGTCATGCGAATCTCGCCGGATGGGATTCCCACGAGCTTTGTGAGTATTGCAGGGGCCCACCCGAAAACCCTTGCGCTGGATGAGAGCGGGCGATTTGGCAATCATCTCTGGCTGGGAACCAGTGCCGACAGCAGGATCATAGAGTTGTTCCCGGATGGCTCGAAGAGGACGGTCGTCGATTTTGGAAATGTCAATGGCTCCCCCTGGGACATGGCGTTCGACACGACCGGTCGCTATGGGCAAGACCTTTATGTGGCAACCACCTACACGCAGAATCCGGAAATCAGCGGCGTTCTTCGCATCGATCCGGATGATAATCTGACTCGGTTTGCCGAGGCCATTGTGGAGGCGTATTCGCTGGCCTTCGACGAGGCGGGGTTCTTCGGCAACGACCTGTTTGTCCGGGGGCTGGCCGAGGGCGATGGCCGTGCGGACGTCGTCTACCGGGTCGCGCCGGATGGGACGATTACACCGTTTGCCCATTTCACGGGCGACTTCACCTTCGGGCCCGATGGGATGATGTACGCCTACGAGAGGGAGTACGGCATGAGCACGCTGTATCGGATCACGCCGATTCCCGAACCGGCCACGGTTTTGTTGCTGGGCCTGGGCATGGTGGCCTTGAAGCGGCGTCGGTAGGGATTCGACAGCCTACACGGCAGAGGGCCGGCCGCTTGTGTCATCGGGCGGCTCGCGCCAGCCAGGGTCCAGATGGGCTTCGATCTGCCGGATTGTCCGCTGCAGGTCGGGTTCCATCTGGGCCTTCCAGGATTCGTCCAGGCGGATTTCCATTTGACCCCGCAGCCGCATGGGGTTACCGGCGACCAAGTGTTGGGTGGAAGGGTCCACGACGAGTTCGGCACCCGGGTCGGGCAGGCCCAGGAATGCCGCGATCCGTTTGCGTTCCCCCACGGGATCGGCGCAGAGCCGTTCGTATCGGACAATGGCAAAGTGCAACCCTGGCATGTTTCGAGCCGTGGCCAGTATTCGATTGTACTGTCCCACACTTCGGTGAGCCTGTTTGACTGGTTCGCGGCCATGTCTGCGCCACGAATTGACAACGCCGCAAAGGTCCCGCACGAGCAGCAGCGCGTAGACCTCGCCGGGTCGTTGAGCGTGCAGGAGCTTCAACCGATAGACTTCCTTGGAGGAATCAACGACGTACTCCGAGTCGCACAATCGCCCGATAGTGTCGATGACCTGCCAATTGCGGACAAGCCGTTCGGACATCGCGCGGACCCAAGGTGTTTCCAGGGGCCGGAGACGCTGATGTTGCATCACCAGTCCGAAGGCGGCTTTGTGCAGGGCCCACCACCAGTGGTCAAAGCCCTTCTTGGCTCCGGCCCAGCGGCGTGTCTGAAGCAGAGCCATCCGAAACCGCGAAGGGTTTTCGAATACGTCGAATCCGACCTGACGGCTCAGTTCCGGGACGACGCGGATCCACACCGGACACTCGCGGAAGCGAGCCCCGCACGAGCATCGCGTGCCGCGGGCATTCACGTACAGGGGGAACATGCCCAGCTCGCCCGTCGAGAACACGCGCGGGATGGTCCCCGTGACGATGTCCAGCAGCGTGGAACCCGAATGCCCCACGCCAACGATATACACAAGCTTGGCCATTGCGTCCGCCCCGGTTGGACCTATACTTCGGTTGTACTGACCCTGTGATTGGAAGAAATCCATGCTTGGGAGTCAACATTTTCTGTACGTTCTCGCGGTTTTCATACGATCATGCCCAGCGATACCACTAAACCGATAGCCGTGTGTTTCGTTGCGCCGAAGACCTATCCGCTTCTGAATCGGAGTATCGAGGGCGTCTTCGGGGGGGCGGAGGTGGATTTGGTCCTTCTGGGCACGGCGTTGGCCGAGGATGGCGGTTTTTGCGTGTCCTTCGTCAGCGGCGACTATGGCCAGCCGGCCCGGGAGCAACGCGGGTCCGTGACCGTATTCAGGAGCGTCCGCCCGGGGCAAGGCGGTCTGGCCGGGGCCCTGCGCCTCTGGCGGGCCATGACACGCGCGCAGGCCGACGTCTACATGCTCGAAGCCGCCAGCCCCGGCGTGCCGTTGGCGGCGGCATTCTGTCGGCGGCATCGCCGGGCGCTGGTGTATCGCACGGCCCATCGGGACGAGTGCGACGGGACGTATCGCCGGGCCCATCCGATGTGGGGTCGGGCGTTCGCGTGGGCCCTGCGCCGGGCCGCGGTCGTGCTGGCCCAGAACGAGGACGACGCCCGGCTTCTGCGGCGGACCGTCGGCGCATCGGCGCAGGTGATCCGAAACGCCCATCCGCTGGGCCCGCTCGAGCCGCAGGCCTCGCGGGATATCATCCTCTGGGCCGGCCGCAGCGCCGGGTTCAAACGGCCCCGGCGGTTCCTGGACCTGGCCCGCCGGTTCCCCGATGAGCGGTTCGTGATGATCTGTCAGCGGGCCACGGGCGATGAGCGCTACGAGACCCTGCAAGACGAGGCCGAGGCCGTCGGCAACGTCCAGTTCATCCCCCGCGTGCCCTTCCACGAGGTGGAGGCGTACTTCCGCCGGGCCCGGGTGTTCGTGAACACCAGCGACGCCGAGGGTTTTCCGAATACGTTCGTGCAGGCCGCGGCCGCCGGCGTGGCCATCCTGTCGTACGCGGTGAACCCCGACGGTTTTCTGACGGCGTTTTCGTGCGGGATCGACTGCGGCGGGCACTTCGACCGGATGGTTCAGGGCCTGCGGTTTCTGCTGGATCAGGACCGCTACGTGGAGATCGGCCTCAACGCCCGCCGCTACGCCGAAGAGCACCACGACATGGCCAAGGGCGTCGAACAGTACAAGGCCCTGTTCCGCGGGTTGGTGGGAGGGGACCTCGGTTAGGGCGGCCATCGGGGCTCGCAACCGGGCGTGTTCTGACATCCGGACGGTCCTTCCGCAACGGCCGTTACACGGCCAATCGGTATTCAAAAAAGCCCTTTTTGCCGGTTGACGCAGACCCCACATCCGGTGTACAATGACCCCGTTAGGGATGTACGTGTCTCGGATGACGGGGTGAGTTTTCGGGTGTGTTGGTTGTTCAAGAAGGAGGCAGTGCCATGAAATGGTCCATGTTGTTGTGCTCGTGTTGTGTGGCGGCATTATCGGTCCCAGCCGGCGCCACGATCCTGGCCAATGGCGGATTCGAGGAGGCCGATTGCGCCCAAGGCATTCCCACGGCCTTTGGGTACTGGACGGGCAATGATATCGCTGAGGTGGTGGGACCCGAGAATGGAATCAGGCCCTTCGAAGGGACTCGTATGCTCCGGTTCATCACCACCGGGGGCATAGGGAATGCGACCACCGTCACGTCCAACATCAATCAGGCGGTCGACCTCTCGCCGTGGGGTTCGCTCATTGAAACCGGGCGGGCCGAGCTAATCGTAAGTGGGTGGTTCAATCGCATCCACGTGGATGACTGGACCGACACGCTGTTTGGCATTGAGGTGGGCGCGTATGCGGGATCCATCGAAGACTTGGCGAGCACCGGCCTGAATCCTCCGTATAGCCGAACGGTGTGGCTCGAGACGGACCGGGCGCCGGACACGTGGGAACTGGTAGGCAAGAAGTTCGTCCTGCCCGATTGGACGCGCTTCGTAGTGGTCGAGATCATGGCCCACGAGAACATGTACAATGATATTGCCGGACAGGGTGAGTTTCACGGCCATTATGCGGACATGATCTCCCTGGAGATCGTACCTGAGCCCGGCACGCTGCTGCTCCTTGCGTTGGGAGGCCTGTCCGTCTTGCGTGCTGCTCCGGGCCGGAGTCGAGTCCGTTAGGCTGGCGGCCTGAAGGGTCTCAGCGCCCGCGCAAGCAGCCGCAAGAGCCGGCCCGTACAGCTTGGGTAGATCGTGAGTACGTACAGGCCGGCGCGGTGGCAGACTGGCAGGAGAGTACCGAAACGAGTGAGGACTTTGCGCGCCTCGTGCCCGTATCCATGGAAGAGCATGGCGCGCGCCCAGCGACGCAGGAGGTGACTGGCCGCGGGGCGGTAGCTGGCAGTCCGCCCGTGGCGCTCGGCAAACTCCAAGGTGCGCGTGAAAAACCGGATGAGCGTCTCGCCATCCCGCACGGCGTGGCGTTTGATGAGGCTTTCCGGCGTGCACACGTGATACACCGCCAACGCCTCGTGGCAGACGCCGATGCGGGGGTCCAAACACGCAATGCGGATCCACATGTCCAGGTCTTCCGTGAAGCGTTCCGTGCTGAATGGGCCTGCGTGCTGCACGACGTCCTTGCGGATAAGCATCGTATCCGTGCAGCCCCACGTTTCGGTGCCAAGCAGGCTGAAAAAGTCCTGGATGGGGTCCTGGTCCCCGGGGGCGGGGGGATTCGGTCGCTTGTGATCGCAGTGACAGCGCTCAAATCGTCCGGTGACCCAGGCCAGGTCGGGATGGCGGCCGAGCAGGTCGACCTGGAGGGCGAGGCGATGGGGCAGCCATTCATC
>OMKS01000338.1_pt1 | contig 43954 bp, 39 predicted proteins | sample 1674721 | NCBI WGS metagenome assembly OMKS01 (sample SAMN06264996, study PRJEB25208) | sediment metagenome | isolation source: hot spring sediment | place: USA: California | collected 2014-09-02 | reverse complement strand
GTGATTTTAAATATCTTTTTAATATAATGTAATTTAAACACTTACGAGGTGTTTTCATAGTTCTAAATCGGATTTAGCGACCTAAAAATAATCCCCAGACGGCAGACCGCCGGACAGTCTTGATAATTGTTGATATTGTATGCGACTTATGCCTATCTTTTCAACGAACAAGAGGTTGAAAGCGAATCGTGATAAGCAAGCCGGCAATTTTAATTATCAGAATGGGAAATACCTACCGGGAATTGAGTGCCGAGTGCGGTAATTTCGAGCGCTGGATTGTCGCGGCTCTGCCACAACAGCCGGTGAAATGGAAGTCCCTGAAAATCGAGCATGTGATTCCACAGGAAATCGCTAAATATCAGGGAATCATTCTGACCGGTGCACACGATACATTAACGGAACCCTATCCTTACCTAAAGGGTGTCGAGCGCCTGCTGGATGAGATTGTTGATCATAAAATCATGACATTGGGCATCTGTTTTGGTCATCAAATTCTGCAGCTGCTGTTGGGCGGCGAGGTGATCCGCAATCCGCTGGGACCGGAAATCGGTGTTTCCCGAATCAATCTGACCCTGGCGGGTCTGGCGAATCCGCTGTTTCAAGGGCTGAATCATGCCAAAATCGAGGTTTATTCCTCCCATTATGATATTGTCAGCTCCGTCACCGATGGAGTGGTTTCTCTTGCCTGGAACGAGCAAACCGAGTTTCAAGCCTGCAGCTACGAGGGATTTATCTATACGACGCAGTTTCATCCCGAATATACCAAGCCGGTGATGGAGTATTATATTCGTAAAAATTACGAGATTCTGAAAAGAGAACATTTTCACAACCCGCTGAACATTCCGCGTCCCGATATTATTTTGAAACGGAACAAACAGATCAAGTCCAGCGCCAAAGTGCTCCAGAATTTTATCAATCTGATCTTGCAACAGGGTGGTTTCAGGCAGGGATGAAACCGGTTTTTGAACACGCCTGGGATATTTCGATTGCCGAAGCGCGGGAAATTCAGAACCGACTCAGAGAGCAGGTACAGTTGACGCCGCTTAAAAAATTACCGAAAACCGTTGCGGCGGTGGATGTTTCCTATACCCGCTGGGATCGCATGGGCTATGCGGTGCTGGGTATTTTTGAAATTCTGTATGACAACCGAAAGAGTCCGGTGATGCTCAAAGAGCTGTTAATTGAAACAATGACCGGTGCGGTGGCATCTCCCTATATACCGGGTTATCTGAGTTTCCGGGAGATTCCGATGCTCTTACCGCTGTTTGAACGCATCGATCTGGATTTTGATGTGATGCTTGTAGATGGTGTCGGCATTGCACATCCCCGCGGGCTGGGGCTGGCGGCGCATCTTGGTTTACTTTTTGACAAACCGAGTATCGGTTGCGCAAAATCCAGACTGATCGGCGATTACCGGGAACCCCGATTGAATAAGGGTGATACCTCGCCGCTTTATATTGATAAGCGACGGGTAGGAACCGTAATACGCAGTAAACAAAACTGCCGACCGCTGTTTGTATCGCCGGGACATAAGTGCACGGTGGCGGATGCCGCTCGGCTCGTGCTGAGTCTCTGTTTCAATTACCGGCTTGCTGAACCGATCCGGCGGGTTGATCTGATGTCAAAGCAATTGCGAAAAACAATTCATAAATCTGGAGAATGGAATGAAAAGGTTATATCGTAGTCGTACCAATCGCATTATTGGAGGTGTTTGCGGCGGAATCGGGGATTATCTGGAGTTGGACCCGGTTTTTATCCGGCTGGTCTGGGGGATTCTGTTTTTCATGGGCGGGGTCGGATTTCTGGCGTATATCATTGCCTGGGTTATTATTCCTGAAGAGGGTGAAGAGAATACGGCGAATGCTTTTACTGAGAATTCGGTTGAACAGACGCCGGATCAGAAAAACCACAAACCGCAGGTCGTGATCGGGCTGTTTCTGGTAATTCTCGGTGCCATCCTCCTCTTGCGGGACTGGTGGTATCTCGATCAGATTTTCAGAGAAATCGTGAGGTTTTCGTGGCGGTATTTGTTGCCGCTTGTTTTAATCGGTTTTGGAATCTTCATTCTGGCAAAACGCGGACAATCCAGGCGCAAGTGACAGATATATCAGGCTTTTTCTTTCCAGTCGAGAGCGCCGACGGGACAGGCATCAATACATTTACCACATTCGGCGCAGGTGGTGGGTAGAGGTTCACCGTACGCCGTGTCGAGATAGGTATGAAATCCCCGTTGTTTAAAACCCAATAGCGAGAGATTGACAACCTCTTTACAAACCTTGATACAGATGCCGCATTTGATGCATTTATTCCGGTCCAGAATAATGGACGGGTGCCGGGTATCGAAATTGTAGCGCAATTTTTCGCCGCCGATGCTTTCGGGGTGGGCACCATACATTTCGGAATACTCTTTCAGTTTACAATCGTGTTTGGCGGTACATGAGCACTCCAGACAGCGTTCACCTTCGGCGGCGACTTCATCAATGGTGAAGGTTTGGGAGACCTCTTTAAAGGTTGTTTTTCGCTCTTCAAGGGAGATGAGGTGTAGCGGCTGGCGGTTGGACTGGCGTACATCTCTGAGGAAAGCCAGATCATCTTGGCGCAGCGCTTGCCAGTGACCGCGACTGACATTGATGGTATAGGGCTCTTTATATTTTTCACCTTTCAGATATGCTACAATGCCGAGAGCGGCGCGGCGAGCAGCTGCCACCGCCTCCACCACGGTTGCCGGACCGGTAACACAGTCGCCGGCGCTGAAGATTTTATCCGCCATTTGATAGTTATCCTGATCCACTTCAATGTCGCCCCAGCGGTTTGTCGTCAGAAAATCGGGTACGTCGGTTTTTTGACCGATCGCGGCGATGACGGTATCGGCTTCCACGTCGAATTCGGAACCTTCGATGGGAATTGGCCTGCGCCGACCGGATGCGTCGGGTTCGCCGAGTTTCATGCGGATGCAGGTCAGGCTTTTCTTTCCGTTTTTTTCTGCCAGCCGAATCGGCGCGGTTAAAAATTCAAAAATGACACCCTCTTCCCGGGCTTCATCAATTTCGATCTGCTCGGCGGGCATCTCCTTTTCGGTGCGGCGGTAGTAGCAATAGACTTCGCGACTGCCCAGACGAGCTGCTGTCCGAACGCAATCCATGGCTGTATTGCCGCCGCCGATAACAATCGTCTGACCGGGATTTTCACCCCGCCAACCATTGCGGGCAATTTTCTCCAGCCATTGAATGCCGCCCTCTGCCAGTTCTTCGCCCTCTGCCCGCATGGATGCCGGTTGCCAGGAACCGATAGCGACAACGATGGCGTCATATTGCTGATCCAGCTCTTTGAGGGTGAGGTCATCGCCGAGTTTCCGGTTGAAGAAAAATTTGATACCGCCCATCTTTTCAAAGTGGGCGATCTCTTTATCGAGAATGCTTTTCGGTAGGCGGTATTCGGGAATGCCATAGCGCAGCATACCGCCGGCTTCGGGCATTTGATCGTAAATGTCGCTAGCAATGCCGTTCAGGCGCAAAAAATAGGCAGCACCCAAACCACCCGGTCCGGCGCCGATGATGGCGACCTTTTTGCCGTTCAGTACCGGTAAGTCTTCCATATAGCTTTCGTAATATAAATCGGCAGCGAGGCGTTTGACATCGTTGATCGCCACCGGCTTATCGATAATATTCCGGCGGCAGTCCTTTTCACAAAACCGGGGACAGACACGACCGATGGACATAGGTAAAGGAATGCGCTGTTTGATGATTTTCAGCGCTTCCAAAAGGTCTTTATTGCGACCGGCGCGAACGTATTCCTCGACATTGGCATGCGCCGGACATGCTATGGTGCAGGGCGCTTCACAGTCGCCAATATGTTCCGAAAGCAATAAATTCAGTGCCGTCCTGCGCATGTCCCGAACATTGTCCGAATCCGACTCGATGACCATGCCGTCATCAGTCAAGGCTGCACAGCTGGGTAAGAACCGTCCCGTTTTGGAATCTTTCACAACACAGACAAGACAGGAAGTGTTGTGGGAGATATTCTCGTTGTAGCAGAGTGTTGGGATAAAAATGTCGTTTTCCCGGGCGACTTCCAGAATGGTCTGACCGCTTTTGGCATTGCAGATTTTATTGTCAATAATAATCCTGATATCAGACACCGGTATTTCCTCCTGCTATACGTGCAATGGTGTGCTTGGGACAGACTTCGATACAGCTGTTGCATCGGGTACAGATTGTATCATCAATGACATAATTGTCGGAAATGGCATTGACGGGGCAGTTTTTGATACAGAGTCCGCATTCGATACAGTTGGATTTATCAATAAAGACCCGTACCAGATCGTTGCAGACCAGGGCATCGCACCGTTTGTCAGCGACATGCCGTTCATATTCATGGCGATAGTAGCGTAAGGTTGTCAACACCGGATTGGGTGCCGATTGACCCAGACCGCAGAGCGAGCCCTTGATTATTTTACTCCCAAGATCTTCAAGAAATTCAATATCTTCCGGCATTCCCTTGCCATGGGTAATTCGCTCTAAGGTCTCCAGCATGCGTTTAGTTCCGATGCGGCAGAAGGTGCATTTTCCGCAGCTTTCCCGGGCGGTAAAATCGAGGAAGTAGCGGGCGGTTTCCACCATGCAGCGATTTTGACCGATGAAGATCAGACCGCCGGAGCCCATGATCGCACCCAGAGACTCCAGCGAATCATAATCAATTCTGACGTCGAAATGCTCTGCCGGGATGCAGCCGCCGCTGGGACCGCCGATTTGAACGGCTTTAACGCTGTCTTTTTCGACTCCGCCGATTTCGTAGACGACTTCACCCAACGTAATTCCCATGGGAACCTCCACCAGTCCTGGGTATTTCAGATCGCCGGCGAGAGCGAAAAGTTTGGTTCCCTTGCTTTTTTCTGTACCGATTTTGACGAATTCGGCGCCGCTTTCATTGATAATGATCGGGATATTTGCAAAGGTTTCAACGTTATTGATCATGGTCGGCAGACCTTTGAAGCCGGAATCGGTGGGGTAGGGCGGACGGAATCGCGGTGTTCCCCGGCTGCCTTCTAGAGAGTGGATCATGGCGGTCTCTTCACCGCAGACAAAGGCACCGGCGCCCTCTTTGATTTGAATCGTCGGTTTTCGGTCGCCTATCTGATTTAAACCATGCTTTACAATTTGATCAATGGCGGTTTTAAGATGTTTGATGGCTAACGGATATTCCGCCCGGCAATAGATAAAAATGCGGGTGGCTCCGGTTGCGTGTGCTGCGATTAACATCCCTTCCAATATCTGGTGAGGCACCGATTCCATCAGCGAGCGGTCCATAAAAGCACCCGGGTCGCCTTCATCGGCATTGCAGATCAGCACCTTTTCAGGACTTTTTTTCGTGTGCAGAAAACTCCACTTAAGCCCGGTAGGAAAACCGGCTCCGCCGCGTCCGCGCAATCCCGATAATTTGACTTCGTTGACAACATCAATGGGTGGCATTTTCAGGGCTTTTTTCAGTGCGCTGTAGCCACCGTTTTCGATGTATTCGTCGATGGATGTGGGATCGATCCGTCCGGCGAGGCGGGTGACTTTGAGCATCTCCCGTTCGCGGCGCTCCGGGCGAAATCCCAGTCGTGACTCCTCATCGAGATTACGTATTTTATCAATAAAAACCTGGGTTGGTTCGACCTTTTCATAAAAAACAGACTCCCGATCCGTTTCGACCTCAATCAGCGGCTCGGCGTAGCAGTGTCCGATACAGCCCACGCCGATGATTTCAATATCTTTGATGTTTTCTTTAAAAAAATCATACACTTCGCCTGCGCCGGCGGCTAGTCCGCAACTTCCGGTACCGATTTTGATCCGCTTAATCATGTTTGCCCATCTGTTGATACTTTTTAAGGACTTTTAACAGCTTTTTCCGATCGAGATTACCGAAAACCTTACCATTGATGCTGATAACCGGCGCCAGGCTGCAACAGCCGAGACAGGCGACGGTTTCAAGAGAGAAAAGACCGTCATTACTGGTTTCACCGCTTTTGATGTCCAGAAAATCGGTGATCCAGTTGGCGACCAAACTGGAGCCTTTGATATGACAGGCAGTGCCGTCGCAGACAGCGATGATATATTTGCCCGGCTTGGTGCGTTTGAACTGCGTATAAAAACTCAAGACGCCTTCGACATCCACCGGCGGAATCGTAAAATAATCAGAAATTTGGTGCACTGCCTGGTCAGAAATATAACCTTCAGATTCCTGGGTTAGTTGCAGAGCTTTTATTAGATTACTTCTGTCTTTATCCAGATTAAATAAACAGGACTTGGGCTCCGGCATCCGTTCTCCTTGAAAAATTGTACACTGACTTGAAAAAACATGTCGAAAATTATAAAAAAACATTGTTAAATGGAAATTATTCGGTCATAATAACCGGAGTCATTGGTTTTTATTTGTGACAATCCATGTAATTGATTACAATTCAGAATGTTATTCCAATGCAGAAAATGGTTTGTTCAGTGGGCTGTCTTTCTCATTATTGGCAACGGGTTTTAAATTGAATACAACAATTGGGAAATTGTAACCATTTCAATGAAGTCCAAAATGGCGTGGCTCATAGGAAATTTGGGAATGGTCATACGGATCAGCAACAACTTTTACGCCCCTGTGGTATGTAATTTGCAAATCATCAGTATACAAATTGAAATTATGAGAAATTCCCGTTTATGTAAAATAACGTCGGGGAGCGTAAGATTAAAAAAGGAGAAGTGAGATGAGTTATGCGTCCGTTGAAGAGTTCATGCAGATGGTGGTCGCCAAGAATCCCGGCGAGACCGAGTTTCACCAGGCTGTGCGTGAAGTAGTTGAGTTTTTGTGGGATTTTGTGCAGGAGAATCCGGTATATAAGCATCATAAAATTTTAGAGCGGATTATCGAACCCGAGCGGACCATTATTTTTCGGGTGCCCTGGCGGGACGATCGCGGCAACATTCAGGTGAACCGTGGCTATCGCATTGAGTTCAATTCTGCCATTGGTCCCTACAAAGGCGGCTTACGTTTTCACCCGTCAGTGAATCTTAGTATTCTAAAGTTTCTTGGATTTGAACAGATTTTCAAAAACAGTCTGACAACCCTGCCCATGGGGGGCGGCAAAGGGGGATCGGATTTCAATCCGAAGGGCAAATCTGAAAATGAGATTATGAGCTTTTGCCAATCCTTTATGACCGAGCTGTACCGGCATATCGGCGCCAATGTTGATATTCCCGCCGGTGATATTGGCGTAGGTGGTCGTGAAATCGGCTATCTTTTCGGTCAGTATAAGCGCCTGAAAAACGAATATACCGGTGTTCTGACCGGTAAAGGATTAAACTGGGGCGGCAGTCTGATTCGACCGGAGGCAACCGGCTTCGGCAATGTCTATTTTGCCCAGGAAATGCTGAAAACCCGGAGCGAATCCTTTAAAGGGAAACGGGTCGCTATTTCGGGATTTGGTAACGTCGCTTGGGGTGCTGCGCAAAAAGCCACCGAACTCGGTGCAAAGGTCGTCACCCTCTCTGGTCCCGACGGATATGTGTATGACGAAGAGGGGCTCAACAATGAGAAAATCCACTACATGCTGGAGCTGCGCGCCACCAACAACGACGTGGTTGCGCCCTTTGCGGATAAATTTAAAAGCGCCGAGTTCATTGCCGGAAGACGTCCCTGGGAAGTAAAGGTTGATATTGCGCTGCCCTGTGCGACTCAGAACGAACTGAACGAAGCGGATGCTAAAAACCTGGTTGACAACGGCTGTCTCTGTATTTGCGAGGGTGCCAATATGCCCTGTACGCCAGAAGCGATCAGCCTGTTCGTGAAAAACCGGATGCTCTATGCACCGGGCAAAGCCGCTAACGCCGGCGGAGTTGCTGTTTCCGGTCTGGAGATGAGCCAGAACAGCATGCGGTTTAACTGGAGTCGCGAGGAAGTTGATCAGAAATTGCAAAGCATTATGAAGAATATTCATGCAACCTGTGTTAAATACGGTCAAAAAGGCGATTATGTCAATTATGTCAAAGGCGCTAATATCGGCGGATTTATTAAAGTCGCCGATTCCATGATTGATCAGGGCTGCGTCTGAGACGTTTAAAAAGCAATACAGGAAAAGGGATTGTCAACCGGCAGTCCCTTTTTTATAACTTGCAATTTTTAACGGAATTCGATACAATAAGTCCGGCGAATCTTAATATAGCCATGGTAAAGAAAAAAAATAGTACCGCGAATTCTCCACACACCAACCGGCTGGTTGCAAAAAAAACGGCGGCTGATGCTGACGATGCAGCAGAGGGCAAAATCACAGCGCTTCCGGAAACAGCAGCGGACGAATCTGCCAGGTCCGGACGATTTTTTCATCGAATATCCGACTGGTTTGTGAATGTAATCAAGAAACCCTATCACTTTTTTAACCGACTGTTTGTTATTTCCGGGATTATTTTCTGGATTCTGTTGATCCTGCTGTTTTTCTTTTTAATCGGTTTCTTTCAGTCAATTCCCGATTTTAAAAATATGGAATACGCGGATTTGAAAAATGCCGGAAGCGGTTATGTGGGAGCGCAACTTGAGGATAAGACTATTCAGCATCGTTGGGTTACGCTGCGGGATGTCAACCGGGAACTGTTATATACGATCGTAATGGCGGAAGACGGTAAATTTTTCGAACATAAGGGCATCAATTATGACATGATGATCAATGCTCTGGGTGAGAATATCAAGCGGAAAAAGCTGGTATTCGGCGCCAGTACCATTTCACAACAGGTTGTTAAAAATCTCTATATGGGCGACTCCAAGCGTTTGGTCCAGAAAATGAAAGAGATCGTCGCTACCCGGCGGATGGAGAAATATTTTTCGAAAAATGAAATCCTGGAGCTGTACCTGAATACGGCAGAATTCGGGCCGGATATTTACGGGGCAGATGCGGCGGCGCAACACTATTTTTCCAAGAATCCGGCTGAGATAAACGCTGCCGAAGCGGCTTTTTTAGCGCTGATGTTACCGTCGCCACGGCGGTATCATTTTACCATATTTCAGAATCAATACATTTCACCCCAGCATGAGAAGAAGCGGCGCCGGATTCTGCGGGATTTGGTGTATAAGGAGTATATCAGTCCGAAACAGTACGAAGAGTACCTTGGATTTCGATATTTTGAATAGCTATCCTGGTTCCCAAATTGCATTTGGGAACCTTCAAGTAGACGATCCCAAGTACAACTTGGGAACGAGAGCGTTTGGTGATTGTGGGTTTGGTGTCAGAAAAAGAATACCCTATTACAACCTGGAAACGAGTTTATTTTTTAATCTGTGTTTTTTAATACCGCCGCTATGCCGTGTTTGCCATCCATTTTAATAATCAGCGGATTGTCACAGCGGACATGCACGAGATATGTAGTCTTTTCAATTACCGGTTGCTTTTTCAGCCATTTCCAGTCAATGAAGTCCCTTTTTGTGTTCTGGGGTATGGTAAAGTAGCCGATCTGCATTGCGATGATATTGTGGAAAAAATGGGTGCCCTGAGATGGATCAACAGAGAAACCCTCAATGCCCATCTCGACGATGACTTTGGCTTTACTGATATTGACATATCGAACCGGGATACCCAAAAAGCGATCCTGGGAGCCCCAGCGTCCCTGCCCGATGAGAAGGTACTCTTTGTCTGCCTGTTTCATTTTGTCATTCAGATACTCGATTTCATCTCTGATCGGGGTGGTTTTCAGTTTGTCGAAATTCTGTGGGTCCACATAGATGATGTCACGAATTCCGGTGATAATGCCGTTACCCATGCTCCGTTCGGTGTAGATCAGCATATCATTCCGGTCAAACTGCTCATTGCTGAGGTCAACATCTTCCGAACTGACCGCCAGCGGTCGAATTTGCAAAATATGAAAAGAGGGTAAGATATTTTCTTGCCGGTTGTGCGACAGATTTGCGGCGAATTCGATTTCCACCGGCATGCCGAAAGCCCGCTCGCCGATATCAAGGATGTCCGTAATGATGGCGGCAAGGGGGAAATAATTGTATTTGATAATATTATCAAATGTGATGACCCGGAGTCCGCTTTTTGTCAGTCCTGGAACCAAACGCTGGTTTTCACCGTCCCAGACCGAAACCGCATGCTGCAGCGCGCCGTGTTTTTCTGCGACGGCGATGTCAAGGTTGTCAATGGTTGCCTCTTCACCCTGAATCAGATCGAAATCCTGATGTTGCATGTTGATTGCGTAGAACTTTTTCTGCGAATCTTCCAGCAGGCTTTTGCTTTGTAAAAATTCAATTTGCGGATATTTCGGGCAGAAGCGGAAATGCTTTCCGCCTTCGATGACCGATTTCCCCAAGCCCACAACAATGGAGGCAATGCCGTCTTCATTTCTTAGATTTGCCAGCGGATAATAGTTATATGACTGCGCCACACCGGAAATATGCGGATAGTAATAATCGCCGAACGGAGAACCTACTACCTGCTGAATAATAACCGCCATCTTTTCTTCTTCAATCTGATGATTGAGGTTTTCGATGTAAGTCCTAGAACTTTTAATATAGACCGAGGCAAAAACAAGTTTGATTGCGTCGGTGAGTTGCTTTAAGCGGGTTTTCAGGTCCAGGTGATTATTGGGCAGCATATAGGTTCGATAGATTCCGGCGAAGGGCTGCGAAAAGGAATCTTCCAGCAAGCCGGAAGAGCGCACCGCCAAAGGATATTTCAGGTGCTCCAGTATAATTTTTAAATGATTGACCAGTTGGTCGGACAGCCTGCCTGACTGGAAGATTTAATCAATTTCCCGGTCGCTCAATCCGTCGCTGATTTTTTCGTTGATCTTATTATTGCGCAGGAAGTCGTCGAATTCATTGGTGCCGATGATCTGGGTGCTGGGGAGACAGATATTGACATCGGTATAACGTTTGTCAAAATCCATACTGACCAGCAGCGAGTTCAGAAATGCCAGTCCGCGCCCTTTACCACCCAGTGATCCTTCTGTGAGACAGATGATCTCGTCGGTTTCATAGAGGCTGGCAGGGTGGAAGTTGACGATTTTTCCCTTGGTCCGGTTTTTCCGGATTTCATGCAGTGTATTCTCGAGATGTTGGCGCATATCGGCTGTGGATTTGAAATCCTGAACGGTCAGCAGGCGGATTCGTTTGGCGATTTGAGTCTCGCCGCGTGCCATAAGCCAGGCGGAGAAGTGATTGCGGCGGCTGTGATATATGATTGAATCGTCGGGGATGTTTTTCAATTTTTCTTCGAATTCATAAAGGCTGCGGGCGCGATCAATTTCAACGCCGTTTTCATCGCGAAATATGAAGTCGCCGAAGCCGATATTATTCAGCATGAACTGGCGCAGATCACGGAGCAGGTGCTTAGAATTTTTATCGAGAAACATCGCTCCGATCTCTTCCGCTTTCCGGCGGTTGTTGGAATCCGAGGACATCAGGATGGTGGGGATGTCATAGATATTCTCTTTCACTTTGGAGATCAGTCGGATACCGGCGTCGGGATCGAGCCGGTTGTTGCGATCGAAACTGATATCCGAGATGACGGCGATAATATATTCGGTGTAATTCTCGTATATTTCCATCGCCTTTTCGTAATTGTGTGCCAGAATAACCTTGGGACGGACGCGCATGCGCAGACGCTTGTTGATGTCGTTCAGCTCTTCATGGATCAGAATCTGGGTCTGTTTGACAATCTCTTCATACAGCAGCGGCAGCAGAGTCGAATAGAAGGGAATAGAATCCTCTACAAGCAGAATAACCCGTACCAGACCGTGTTTCGTATCGTATTCCAGGTTGCGCCAGTCCTCGATGGATTTCACCATTGCCAGGAAAATTTTGGCATCGCCGCGCCAGAGAAAAATATTGTCAAAATATTGCAGCATGTTGGCGTAATTTTTCAGTAAACTCAGGTCCGATTGCATATTCAGCAGCAGAAGTATCGGCAGTGCGGTATCGAATTCTTTGATCTTTTTGGCAATTTCGAAAGCCGTCGTCTTGCCGATATGGAGCATGGAAATGACGAGATCAAATTTTTTGGTTTTTAACTGGCGTAGCGCCTCTTCACCGGTGGGGACGCTGGTGATCATCGGGGCGGTGCTCAGGTTGAGCTGCCGGTACTCGCCGTAAATCTGTTCCGAAAGACGCCCGTCCTGCTCGAATATAAAGGCGTCATAGAAGGTGGAGATCAGCAGGATTTCCTTCACCTTGTTCGCCATCAGATAGTGAAAGCTGTCTTCGCCGTATTTGAATTTATTGTAATAGTAAATCAGGTCATTCGTTTCCATGCAGGCTCCCTTTTCTCAGAGGTAAATTTAGAGGAATAATGAGTAAATAGAAACCAGATTCTGGTTGCGGAATCTGGTTAGTTTATGGAAAAAGATGATTGCAGAGAAGCGTCAGCCCGGTTTTATAAAGCTTAATGCTGAATCAGAGCTGGGGATTTAGCTCCGGTCCTGAGTGATGCTGATTTCTGGAGAGGAGTTTTGATAGGGATAGTCCTGGTATTTCAGCGCGTAAATCCCAAAAACCAGGCTGATGCAGAAGCAGATAATTCCAATTTTACGTTGAATGGCTCTCATTTTAATCTCCGGTTTAGTTTTTCTGAAAACATTTACTTTGATCAGGGAGTAATAAAATTGTTGTCACAAAATACCCGCCGGTCAGCTGGTTTCAAATTAAGGTGTGATATTTGTCACGACAGAATTATTATTCCAGACAACCGTTGACAATATCGTCGGTGGTGACCAAAATGCCACCGTTGGTCTGCATCTGCTGCAGGGCTGTTTGACCATCTTCAGGATTGACGGCTTTGACGGCGTCTTTAACCAGATAAACTGTCTTTTTACGCTTTAAAAATCCTGTCACCGCAGTCCGAACACAATAATCGGTGGCTACTCCAAAGACCACGACCGGATTAAAATCTTTGACCATGAATTCCAAATTTGGATTGTCGAACATGTCGAAGGACTGTTTCAGGAAGTAGATTTCATCGGGATTCTGTAAAATCCGGGTCAGTTGTTTTTGTGAATAGGGTCTGTTTTCAATCCAGGTGGGATTGGTGGGCATGGTTTCGGCGATTTTTTGCTGCCCCGGACTGCCCTGCATACAGTGGTCGGGAAAAGGACCATCATTCCGGTTCAGTTCGGCGTCTTCGGGACAGTGGGCGTCTACGCTACCCCAGATGGGAATATGATTGATGCGGGCATAGCGGATCAGCTGTTTGAAATGAGGCTTCAGCGTTTCGGCGTCCGGAACGTAAAGCGCTCCGGATTTTTCGATGAAATCACTCTGAGTATCCACATCGAAGAAAAGCGGTCGTTTCTCTATGGCTACCATTGAATTTGCTCCTTATTTGAAAAATACAATAGATTCAGTGATTAATTCAAATAAAGGTTCCCAGAAAATCCCTGACAAAATAGTATACAGCGCCAGAAGAGTTGGCATGCAATAGAGCTGACGGGTATTGACCTGAATGATCCTCTTTTTTTGCAGGTTAATAATTTCCCGCATGAAATAGAATGTCAATGGCAATGAAAACAATAAAGCGCAAGTAATAATCCAGAGCGAAATGCCGGCATCAATTAAGGACTTAATCAGCAGAAACCGAGCGATAAATCCGGAAGTCCCGGGCAGACCAATCAAGCCGAGATAGAAAATGGTTAGCAAAACTTTTTTAAGGATTGTGGCATTTTCATTGTCAGGCAGGCTGGCAATACCGGCAAAGATCAGCACACTGCTCAGCATCAGGTAGATTGCTGCAGAAACGGTGTCAGCGGTATCTGCAATTATAGCGATGATCGTCATTGAGTAATGAATAATCAGCGCAGTGATGATAAGATTCGCAGCTGTTTTTTTCTTCAGGTAATAAAGATTTGCGCCAATCATCACGCAAACCATCAAACAGGCTGAAAACAGCCCAATTAACCGGGATACCTCGACGGCATTCGATTGTTCAGAAAACAGACGGTATGATAAGCGGATAAGTGATCCGAACAGCGCCATTAACGCAATAAAGTAGGTCGAATTTCGAAACTCGGTCAGCATTTCCTTACCGCGATGTAAAAAATAGAAGGGTAAAACGATGCCGTACAGACCGAATCCCAAGGTCAACAGCAGGATTATATAGCAGCCGGTTGCCGGGTTGTGGCGGAGTAATGCCGAAGCGGGATCAATTGAATTAAAATAAAGCGAACCGAACAGTCCATAGATGAACCAGAAGACGAAAAAGAGTAGTCCGAAAATGAGCGCCTGAATCACCAAAATTGCATAATTGTCAGCAATTTTGCGATTAAAAACGTAATAATGCGTGGTGTAAGATATAAAGATCAGCCCGACACAGAGGAAAAAAGCAGTCATGGAATTGGCTTTTACCAGTAATATGGAAGCCGTCAGGCAGATTAATTCGTTGATCAGGCAGTCAATATTTATTCGTTCTTCCAGCCGCCGCAATTTATCAATATTGAGGATCAGAAACAGCCCCAATAAAATACTGCTAAAAAGACCGGCGAATGGATCCCGGGCGAAATTATTAAAAAACAGTCCAAGCGGCATACCGGGCATGTATGCCAGATTAACCAGGCATGCAATTGCCAGATTTAGTAAAATAAACACTTTCAGGAGGAAGAGAATATTTTTCCTGCGTAAATCGGGAAAGAGCAACAGAAGAAATACATTAAAGATCAGGATTATTTCAGGAATGAAGAAGGGCAGACTGTCGAAATTGTTCATGGGATTCTATCTCAATATTGTCAGTAATTCCATGAGATTATCAATACTCTGGTTCAGATATTTTAGAATGCTTTCGGGAAAAATTCCGAGTAATAACAGGATAATGATGATCATTGGCATGATTATTTTTTCATTCTGGATTTCGGTTGTTTTGACAAAAAAATCAAAACGATTATCTGGTCTGATAATAGCACGGATGATTCTGAAAAATTGGACCCCAATCAGAATCAGTCCGCTGAGTGCGAATATCGAGATTATTCGGGTGGATATCTGGCAAAATGCTCCGGACAGACATAAATATTGTCCAATGAAAATCAGAAAACCCGGCAGCCCGAGACCGGCTAGCAATACCAGTAAGATCATGAATTTCAGCTGCCAGCGGTTGCCATTGATTGCGTCATCTTTGATTACGCTTTGATAAGCTTTTGGCAAGAGCAACAGGAGCAGGGTTATTAAGCCGGAGGCAGTGGAAAGAATGATTGCGCCATTTAATCCGGTAAAAGCGGCGTCCGGGGTCTGAAATTTTATCGCGAGGAGAGCTGATAAGCCCAGCAAGACAAAGGCGTTCAGGTAGCCTGCGAAATAGAGTACTATCTTTTTAAAATTTGAGATACTAAAAACGCTGAATGCGTAATACAGAGCGCCGATCAGACCCAGTATGGCGAATAAGATTGCACTCTGAACGGCGTGTCCGGGGAAAAGGGGAAAAAGGATATGTAAAATCCCAAAGATACCGATTTGAGAAAAAAGTGCCAGAAGCAAAATGGATACCGGCGTAATGGTTTCATGTACGGCGGCTGCGAGCCAGGAATGAAACGGGAAAACCGGTGCAATTATCAGAAACCCAATTAGAAATAGAATAAAACCGGCGTTGCTGACATTCGCAGGCAGCCCCGGATTTTGGGCAAAGGTGACCAGATTGAATCCGAAACCAGGATTTTGATTGTTGACGATCAGGGTGCCGATCATTATCAGGCAGAAGGAGACCAGCGCTTTTACTCCGAAATGCCCGGTCTGAAAGTTTGCTGATTGCGGTGAAAAGAGGGTTACCAGGATGAACATGGCGAAAAGGGTCAAACCGTAGAACATGAGAAACAGAAACAGATCAAAGGCAATTAATACACCGGTGATTCCCCCATTTAATAATAGTAATAATATAAAAAAGGATTTCTGCTGGTTTTCGATTCGCCAGCTGATGAATACGGTCGTAAAAAAAACGATTCCCGCAAGTGCCAGATAGAGCAGATTGATCCCGTTGATGCCGATGATAAAATCAATATTCAGAAGATTAATCCAGTTAATGTGCTCAGCGAATTGCAGATAGCTCACGGTCTTGTCAAAACTAGTGAGCAGTTGGATAATGATCCAGAGTTGCAAGCCACAGATGATGGCTGCAACAGACTTGATAATCGAAACTCTGTTTTCCCTTATGAATATCAGGATCAGGGTACCGATTATTGGCAGCACGAGTATTGTCAGGAGCAGGTGATTATCCATATATTATACCTTTCATTCATTGGTTAAAGGATGCTTAACATGATAATTAATGTTATGAGTAAAAGCAACATGAGCGGAATAATTAATTCATGGTTTTTCCAAAATCGTATGCCGAGCCCGGCAATCCGTGCAGTGAGAGCGTGATAGTGGTCAGAAACCGGTATTTTTCCATTCAGGCGGGCGATTTTTACTAAACCGGAATGAATGAGGTCCGAGCCGTTTTTCGGAAATGCCAGCATGATTCTGGTTTCGAAATTATTTATCCCGGACGCTATTTTTGTGATCAATCTTGAAAGTGAATCTGTAATTTTACGCTCGAGTCTGATTAATGCGGTGTTGAACCGGTTTACCAGACTGGAAACTGAATTGAGAGCGGCAAACTTGATGACATTGAAATGATAGACAAGCAGAGTAAAAGAGAAGCCCACTGCCAGTAGTGCCAGTAAGCCGATTGAGAAGGGATTGGATGGCTCAGAAAATGACGCGGGGATTATCCCGGAATTTGCTGTAAATTGATAAATCCAGCTATCACAGCGTAGCGGATTCAGATGGGGTAGTGAAATGACCGGGTACAAATTCAGGATTATCAGAATCAGGCTTATTAACCCGTTATTCGAAGTTTTGCCTGGCGTGCGGTACGAAGCACTTTTAAGGTGGGCGAGGGTATTAAAAAAGTATTTGAAAGAGGCGAAAGCAATCAGCAATAATGCCAGGTAACCAAAGCTGAGCAGAACATAATATAGGGGAGCGAAAGCTGCCAATTCGGAAATATTCAGAATCATGGAATTTTTTACCGGAAAACCGGAAGCAGGCACTAAACCGCTGATACAAAGTGCGGCAAACAGAAATATCCAGACATGTACCGAACGATAAGGTGACGCCTGCCGTTTTACCGCTGTGGTTGCCTTCAGAACGGAGTCGCGACTGAGAAGCAGTAGTAAATTTGAAAAGGTAAAACTGTGTAGATACGACAGCGAATTGACCGGTTTTTGGAGACCGATGATGATCAGAAATAACCCGATCTGAGCCAATAAAAGTGACTTGTATGCCGTCCCCGAACGACGACATGCCAGCGATGTCAGGGATGTATAAAGCGCAAGGGCAATTCCCAAAATCAGCATGAATAAAAAACAGCCGTGGCATTGCAAAGGTAAAAATCGCTGTAGAAGAAGCATCAATGTCGCTATGATGCCGACGTTAAAAACAGCCGCGGCGTGAAAGTTCTCTGTATCTCCGTTTTGGACGGAAAATGGAATCAGAATCATTTTAATAATAATTGGCAGAATCAGTAAAAAGCCAATTATGGGCGGGCTGGCTTCTGCCGCTGAAGCAATTTCCGACAGAGTCCCGATATTATTATTTCTGCTGCCGAAAAGTAGCATCGCCAGTGAAAATATGAGGTCGAAAAACAAAAATCCGCAGAGCATCCATCCGGTAATGCCATTTTGACTGATGATTAGTCGGCGGTAGATTACAATTACACTTACCAGAATCACGCCGCACAATAGCAACAGAAGATTGTCGGCTGTCAGTAAAATCAATCCGGCGAGGCACAATAAATAAATCGAGTTGATTTCATGAACCACCGTGATGAGCGGTGGTGCATTTTCCTTTTGATCCAGGTGAAAATGCAGCAGGACGATATAAATAAGCACCAGAATTGAGCCGATAATAAGTGTCTGACTATTCAGGATCAACCGGACGTCTGAACGCAGTGCGTTAATCGTCAGCCGACTGAGCGAAATATTTTGAACGAAAGTCGGATTTCGTGAAATTAACTGATAGAACAGCAGGCTGAAAAAATACAGAGCAATCAGAAAAATCGGTGCGGCATAAATGATTGTCCCGACTCTTTGCCGATTTGATTTAAGATTATTAATTATTATCAGGATTAATATCAGAGAAATAAAAACCGGAAGTATAGTCGCCATAACTATTCCAATGTGCTTTCCGTTTGATTGTTTGCAGATTTTAAAAAATGGATAATGATTATCGCTGCCAGAAACAGCAAGAGATAGACAAATGCCACTATTGCTGCGAATAATGCCAGTTGTCGCAATGGGCGAAATTGGCTGCCCAGCCGGAAATAGGCTATCGAAATTCCGGCAATTATCAAAAATATGGACTGGATTTTGAAAACCGCAGAGCGATGGATGATAACACCCAGCCCTCCAATACCGATCAATCCGAATGATGTAAGAAAATAGAGCATCGGGTTATTTTCCTCTGTTCTTAGTTAAAAGATAAAATTGAAGGGAAAAGAGTGTTAAAAGGATCAGGAAAATCCAGATGACTGACGTATTTTGCTCGTTGTAATCTTGAAGTATGCGGTCTGGGACGAATTGGGTATTTACCAGCTTAACGATGATTAGCGTTAAGATGATTGTAACAATCGAAATAGCAATAAGAATGATGTTGGTTGGAGTAAGCCTTTTGCCTAATCTCGGGGGAGTGACCTGGTGTGGGGATAACTGCATTAAAATCAATGTAATAATCAATCCGATCAGCAGAAAAACAGTGGCGTACAGGATGCTGGAAATTTTCCAGAAAAGGGTCGCGAGCAGCAGGATTATTGCCAGGAATAGTATGTTTTTCAAAGGATTTTGGCGGGCAATCAGCCAGGCAATCGCACAGATGATTATTGGCACTTCAATTATAACCGACGGCAAAGTCAAGACTGAACTCTCCTTAATGATTGCTTGTCAGCACAGTTAATACCATGGCAACGACCTGAAACGGGAGAATAAACCCATAACTCAGGCGGAGCAGCTGCTCCTCAACCAAATGCGGAATCCGGTGATAAAACCAAACCGACAGACTGAAGAAAATTAGAAACTTCAGCAATAAAACTATAAATAATCCGTGATTCCCAGCCCAGAAATAACCTGCACCCCAAAAAAATTCAATATACATGAACATGATCAATGTTAACAGGCTGAAGGACCAAATTCTAAAATATGAGTAATCAATGGATACAGGCAGTCTTTCTGAAGAATGAGTGAGTATTTGCGGATTGGTCCGGGTTGTCTGATTCAGGAGCTGCAGGATGATAATGAAGTATCCAAAAATGATCAGGGCATTGATGAAAAGCAGTGGATGGCAGATGACATTCCAGGCAGGTGGAATATGCCATAACGAGCGCTGCTGCTCTGTGATGATCTTTTCGATACTAAGCGTTCGGTGAACTAAGCAGACGGATAGCAGGCTGGTAATGATCAGAATTATGACGGTACTCAGTTGACGGCTGCTTATCAGCGCTGAGGTGACCTGTGCCCGGTTTTTATTAAACCGATTTGTGGAATGAATAATGACATTTAACAGGAGACCAGCTATGAGAATTAATGCTCCATAATCCACTCGCAATCCGGTCGGTTGCGGATTTAACGGAAAGAGCAGTATCAAACCGAGATTGATGCCGGTGGTAACGAACAGCAGAAAGTTGACAAAAGGGAAATCACTATACCTGATTTTTAAAATATTTTGAAGATGAACCTTAATAATTGACCAGCGATATTTTTGAAAGTCTGTCAGCATTAGTGAAAATGATATTTAACAGGGTTGAGATTGAGACTGCTTAAGATGATGCCGATTGACGACACCCTTTCACCGGTTAAAATTGGACCGAGATGAGTGAGAACGTTCAACACAGGGTATTGGTATTTGCCGGTAAAAAACTTTTCGTTGGCATTGCCGGTAATCTGCCCTTTGATGTTACCTTCGGCGCTGGTAAAATGAGCAGCGAAATCAGTACTGTTGCCGCTGATTTCAGCCGGGTTTGACAGCATGACATCGGTTTTAAAAATTTGTTTGACGAGTTGCTCAAGGATATTCAGCGATAGTTTGACTTCTGTCAACCGAATCCAACCCCGGTGCCAGGCGTCACCGGCAGTTCCCTTACTGAAGTTGATCTCCTCTGACTCGGAAGCAACATTTAAGGTATCAATGGCTGTTGAGTCTGTTTGATAATGGCGGTCGGAAGCGCGCCGATTTGGTCCGGAAAAATGCCATAAGGTAGCCTTTTCCCGGCTGATGATGCCGATATTTTCCAGTTGATCTGACAATATGGTTTTTTTCCGGAACTGGTCCTGAAGGTATTTCAGACCGGTTTTTAGGGGATTCAGGGAACGAATAACTCTCTCCAGAAAGCCGGGCGGCAAATCACTGTTAACACCACCAGGAATAAAATAGTGACCTGGAATCTGCGGCGCTTGAATCTGCTGCAATAATGGCTGAACAATGGATCGGCAAGAGTGGGATACCCTGCCAAATTTTGTAAAGTGGACGGCATTTGCGAGGGAAATAAAAAAGTTGAAGTGATTGAACAGACGGTACAGTTCCAGCAGCAGAGAGCGTACCATACGGGCATATTCGGGCACCTGGCAGCGATAATGAGACTCGATCAGGATGCATTGCATTAGGTGTAAATCCAGCAATTCCAATTTGTTGAAATTATCGGCATAGGGTAATAGCGCCTGTTCGGGACCGCAGCGGGTAACCAATTTGATATCCCGAAACCGGTCCATAAACGAATGATCGATCGAAACAATCCGATTATCCGAATAGCGGAGAGTAAATCCGAGGGCGGTTTTCTGATCGGAAAGCAGATAGTTGATTTTTATCGGATATTGCCAGGTCAAGTAAGAACCGTTATTGATTGGTTTTTGACATTTGGTGCCGGAGGTCCGGATTTTTGGTAAATAGCCGGTAATATATGACCGAATTGATAATGACATAAATCGTTAAAGGAATTTTTAGGATGCTGTGCCCCTCCACAATTAAATATCCCATCAGAAACAGGACCAGAATTGTGACCAGACAATAGGCTTGAAAAAGAATCCAGAAAAGGTGATAACCATCATGTTGGGGAGATGCGTCCTGTTGCTTGGATGCTTCCATATCACTGTTGATCATATTTTTTCCTCAATTTTAGAATGGAAAAATTTAGCAGCAATAACAAGGAATGTCAAGCCTGGTTGGAGTTATGACGCAGTAGTTGTGTTTTTATTTTAATGGAATTAAGTTATCAGCCGGAATTAGATAAGGAAGAATCCATGAAATTAAATGACGATGCCCGGAGCTCTCTTCTGATTCAGGACTATTCACCTAAGCCGACTATTGACGGGGTCAAATTGATTTCTTTGCGTCGTTTCAATGACGAAACCGGCGCCTTAACCGAACTGGTGCGGCTGACAGATGGAAAACTGGATGGTGTTGATTCATTTTCGGTTGCGCAGTTAAACTTCAGCGAACTGGCACCTGGTGGAGTTAAAGCCTTTCATATTCACGAATTCCAGACCGATATCTGGTATGTTCCACCAACCGACAAGCTGATTCTGATCCTGGTTGATCAGCGCAAGGAATCACCAACGGCTGGGGTGATGATGAAACTGGTTCTGGGTGATTGTCAATCACGATTGGTAATAATTCCGCCCGGCATAGCTCACGGATGTAAGAACGTTTCATCGAAGCCGGCAAACATTGTCTACCTGGTTGATCGCAAATTCAGTCCCGACGTCAACGAGTGTGACGAAAAGCGTTTGCCCTGGGATTTCTTCGGTCGGGAAATCTGGGAGACACCCAAAGAGTAGCGCCGGAGACGTCTCAATTCAGATTGTATTTGGCTAATTTCAGGTAAAAATTTTTCCGGTCAATTCCGAAAATTTCCGCTGCCTTTGATTTATTATGATCAGCCAGCTCCAGGGCTTTCAGCAGGTAGAGCCGTTCCATCCTTTCAAGATTGCTAATCATATCCTCTTTCAGTGCAATACCTTTTTGATAAGGGATTTTCAAAGGATCAGTGATACCGAAATTGTGATTGCTGGGATTTCGGAATATTATATATTCGGAAGAGATTTCATTTTTTGACAGCAGCACCGCCGTACTGATTACATGTTGCAGTTCCCGGACATTGCCATGCCAGGTATGCGAGAGCAGTTTTTCGCTAACACTTTCATTTATTTCAGTGGAAACCTGTTTGTTCAGATTGTGGTTGGAATGACGGATAAATCTTTGCGCCAGATAAAGGATATCCTCCTGACGATCAACGAGAGCCGGTACCTTTATCGTAAATTCGGCAATGCGGTAATATAAATCCTGACGGAATTTACCCGCCGCGATCAATTTTTCCAGGTTCTCAAGGGTGGCAACAATGAGACGGAAATCAACGTCATATTCCTGATTGGAACCGATGGGAGTAATCTTTTTATCCTCGACGGCGCGCAGAAATTTTACCTGCTGCTCCAGCGGAATATTACCAATTTCGTCGAGAACGAGAGTCCCGCCGTGGGCAGCTACAAATTTGCCCTCCTTGGTACAATAGGCATTGGTAAAAGAGCCTTTAACATGTCCAAATAGTTCACTCTCGATCAGAGTGCCTGAAATTGTTCCGCAGTCCACATTGATGAAAGGTCCCTTTCGCCGGTCGCTCTGCTGGTGAATATACCGGGCTAAAAGATTTTTTCCGCTGCCGGTGGGACCTTCTATCAGTACGGAAAAATTTGTCCGGGCAACTTTCCTGGCATCATCCAGTACTTTTTTGATAATCCGGCTCAGACCGAAGTCGTCAGCGGTAACAATTTTCGAAAGACCCTTTGATTTGAGTGTGTTAAGTTCTTTCTGAATCTCAAATTTTTCCAAACCGTTTTTCAGACTGATCAGCAGTTTGTCGTTATTAAAAGGTTTCTCAAAAAAATCGTACACCCCGACCTTAATGGCATCTACCGCCATCTGGATGTCGCCGTATGCGGTGATGATAATGACCAGCAAACCGTGAGCGATTCTGTCTTTGATCCGCCGGATCAGTCTCCAGCCGTTCATTTCCGGTAAATTCATGTCGAGAATGATACCGTCGGGTGATTTGCTTTCAATCATTTCCAGGGCAACTTTACCATTCCCTGCTCCGATGCTCTGATAGCCATTGTCATCCAGCAGCTCCCGAATATTTTCCCGTGTATCACGGTTATCATCAACGACTAAAATAGTATAGGACATTGTATAACTCCGTTAATTAAGCGAAACCGGATTGAAATCCTTATCCAATCGGATTGTGAAGGAGGTACCCGCATTATGTTTACTGACGACAGCGATATCTCCTCTGTGAGCATCAACGATATCTTTTACGATTGGTAAACCCAGTCCGAATCCGTCGGTTTTGGAGGTATAAAAGGGTTTGTAGATATTCGGTAGAGTCTCTTCCGGAATGCCACAACCGGTATCGGCTATCTCTATACAGACCTGACCGTTATCTGAAAAGGCTTTGATTGTTAAGGTTCCCTTGTTTGACATCGCTTCAATGGCATTGTTGATCAGATTAATAAAGGCTTGCTCCAGCCGAAATTTATCGCCGATCAAATCCTCTAAAGATTCCGCAATGTGAGTTTTGACGGTAATTTGCGAGCCGCTTTCGATTTTACTCTCGGCGTATTCCCGTAGTGCTTTAATCATTTCTTTAATGCTGAAGGGTTTAAACGTATAATCCTTCCGATGAGTAAACAGATAGAGATCACGGATGACCTGATTGCAGAAGAAGACGTTTTTATTGATGATATTCATGTGGCGCTGAATCTTCTCGTTACTGCGGTAATCCTTGGAAGAGGCTACCAATTGCGCTGAGCTGGTGATGCTGCTCAGGGGATTTTTAATTTCATGGGCGATTTTCAGGATCAGCTGCTTAATGCTGTCTCGCTTTGCCTGTTCGGCTTTTTGGAGCTCGGTCTGCGCTTTTCTCAGATCGGTGGAATCTCTGCCGATGACGTGAATTCCCACGATTTTGCCCTTTTCGTAAATTCCGCGACTTTTTAGCCACAGAATGCGAATCCCGTTGTTTTTTGTTCTGAAATTCAGCTCACACTCCAGCAGGTGGTTGCGGCAGAATATCAGATAATACCGAATTGCCCGGAAGCGCTGTTCGGGGCAAACATAATTCAGCAGATTTGTACCGATAATTTCATCTTTCGGATAGCCGATTAATTTTTGAAAATAGGTATTAACCGCCTGGATATTGCCCTCCATATCGGAAATCCAGATCACATCATATGCATTTTCGAACAGGTCGCGGTATTCCTCTTCGCTTTGCCGCAGTTCTTCCTCGACTTTTTGACGATACTGAATCTCTTTTAAAAGGTGCTGGTTGGTTTTGGATAATTCTCTTGTGCGCTGCTGCACCTGGCTCTCCAGCAGTTTGCGTTGATTTTGCAGATAGCGGAAGCGCAGATGGATGCCGGAGCCGACAGCGCTTGTCAGAAAGATAAATACGATCAGATAAAACCACCAGGTTTTCCAAAAGGGCGGTGTGATGGTCAGATGGATCGCTACAGGCTCCGGGGTCCAGATTCCGCTGCTGTTGCGGGCTTTCGCTAAAAAGGTGTATTGTCCGGGGCGAATGTTGTAATATTCGCGTCTGTTGACATTGCCCACATAGCTCCACTCTTTTTCAAAACCCTGCAACCAGAAGGCGAACTGGTTATTTTTGATATTACAAAAATCCGATAGCATGAATTCGAAGGAGAAGATATAATCTTTATAACTTAAATGAATATCATTAACGGCATAAATTGGTTTATCGAAAAACACCGATTCGTTGAAAATTTTAAAGGCGGTCAGACTGAGATTTTGGGCACTGATATCTGTAAATGAGTGCGGATCAATGATAGTAAATCCGTTGGCTCCTCCGAAGTAAAGCAGACCATTTTTTGTGATATATCCGGTTGCCCGTCCGCTATAGAACAGTTTTTGTTTTACTATCCTAGTATTTTCCCGCGGCTGGTCAGATTTGCCCGGTTCGGTATCTACATTATTTTTTTCAAGGAGATGAAATAAAACATTTTCACTTTCGCAAAAGGGTGTAAAGATTTCTGTTTTTCGGTCGAACAGGCAGATACCCTGAGCGTTGCCTGTCCAAATATTCCCCAGATTGTCTTCAAGTATGGTATGAATGTTATTTGAGAGCATCCCTTCCTTATCTTTAAACTGAACGAAATCGCCAGTCTGGTCATCATAGTATATCAATCCGTTACGGGCGGTGGCGATCCACATCCTTCCATCCCGGGATTTCATAATGTCAAAAACGGGTATGGGTTGGTCGTTGGCTCGATTATCTGGGAGATGCAGGGGAAAATGTTGGACGAATTCACTTTTGGCGGGATCAAACAGAAAAATTCCGGCCCGAGGTGTGCCTAACCAAATCAGACCGTTTTGATCTTTTTCAATGCAGAAGATGGCTTTACGTCCCTGATTATTTTTATCTTGTTGCCGATAGTGATTATGGTGAGTGCCAACGACCTCTTTTTTACGGGTGTTAAATTCACAAAGGGTACCGTCATCACAACCGACCCAAATGGTGGAATCATCCTTTATGTGGAGGGAGGTGATGTATCCGATCTTATTTCCTTTAGGCTTGGTAAATAGTGCATATTCATAGACAGAAAATTGGCTGCTTTGAAGATTGTACTCTATCAGACCATTTCTAACGCTGAGCCAGATGTTATCGTTTTTATCTGCAAGAAGGTTATAAACAGTATTGTCGTACTGATTGTAAATATCTGTATAAAAATTCTTTATAAACTCAAAGGTCTCATAAAGGGGATCAAAAATTAACAAACCATCATTTTTAATCGTGAAAAACAGGCGTCCGTCGGATAATTCAGCAATATTTGTGATAAAATCATTGGTACAGGAGTCCTGAGGATTAAAAATGTGCTCATAATTTCGAATGCGAAACGGATTGATATTACTGCGATAGAGACCCTCGCCGGCATGGTTGACCCAGATGGTTCCCGAGCGATCAACAAATACAACAGTATAGTTTAAGTGCGGCAATCCGGATAAAATGTGGGGGTGCAACCGTGATGTTTTGAACCGCATTGTTTTCATATTGAAAAAAATCAAGCCCTCCGAAGGGGTTGCCATCCATAAATTGCCCTGATTATCCTCGGCGATGGAGTTAATATTTTCATAAAATAAATCTTCAGGAGTTTTATCAGAGCGGGAGTGATCCAGAAAGCAGTAGTGGTTCAACTCATTATTTTTAATTTGGTAAAGAATTAGTTGATTGACTCCAAAGAATATGTCACGGTTTTTATTAATTAATAGAACACGGGGAACATAGTCTCGTTCCATTTCCGGGAAATATTGATGCAATGGACGAATCTGCAGTGTATTGAGATGAAGAGTATAAACACCTACAAAAGAGGTGATCCATAACAGGGAATCGGCTACAGCCATGTTTCGAATAATTAATGACTTGCTTGGATACCGCTGGGTATCAACCAGTTGTATGCAGTCATATTGCCGGGACTGTTTATGGAAGCGGTATAATTCCCCCTGATACCCGCCTAACCAGACATATTGTTCATCAGCCGTGATCGAATAAAAACCCAAATTGTAAAGTGTATTGTGCGGATAACAGGTGAAAGATTCGGTGATCGGATCGTACTTACAGAGAATATTGCGGCAGATCAGCCAGAGGTTTTGTTGGGGATCAAGTGCCAGTTTAAAGACATTCAACATGGGGAGGCTGGTGCTGTCATTTCCATCAGGGGTAAACCGTTTAAATTGATAACCGTCATAACGGAAGAGACCTTTGGTGGAGGCAAACCAGATGTAACCGATCGAATCCTGAAGGATATCGTGAACATCAATTCGCTGCTGCCCTTTATACAGTTTAATATTTTCAAATTGAATAATCTGATTTAATCCGGTGACAGAGACCGGTGACAGCAGAATCATCAGCAGCAGGAGTGCCGTCCCGTAGAATGGGCTTTTGAATCTTTGGTAGGATGTTCGGAACATTGCCTCCTTGCTGTCCATGCAGGTTTAAAATAAGGAAATCCTGAATTACAATCAATTGTGAAATTATCCGTTTTGAAAAATGTTCTCTTGAAAGATAGGAGATTTCGGGTTAAAATAGGCTATGAAGCATTCTATTGCACAGTATTTACTTCTGATAATGTTGTTCGTTGCTGGCGTCCTGACTGCTCAGACGGCGACCCGCTATTACCGCAATTACGCTGAATTTATCCGCAAGTTGGACGTGAGCCCTTCCAAAGTTGCCGGGCAGCCCTTTTATCGCGCAAAATTTGAGGGTCAGCGGGTCAAACAACTGGATTATATTTTTCCCGATGGTACTCTGGTATCAATGATTAAATACTATTACAATCCAGCCGGCAACCTGGTTGTCTGCGATTCCTTGACCGCCGATTCGGTTCTGATTTTAAGAACGTCCTATCAGCCTGATGAGATTCAGGCGCAGCTGCTGCAAAAAATATATGGTCGGAACTGGATGCCTACCCAGAAGGACTATAATACGGTTTGTCGGTTTGATTCGCTTCAGAATCCGGTAGAATACCAGGTTAAGTCTGCCAGTGGTGAGGATGTGGGACGGCTGGAATTGCGTTATAATGACCGGAATGATCTCATCATGGAAATCTGGATTCGCAGCCGCGACAACAAGGTAATCGAACTCAGTGAATTTGAATTTGACTATGCCAACTCTATTCAGCATATTGTTCAGTATGATAGTAGTGGGCTGATTGTGAGTGAGGTGTCTTTGCAGCTGCCCGAATCACCTACCGATTCAACTCATCAAGAATTGCGTTAGCTTGTTGCAGCAGCGGCGTACCGGGATCGGCATCTTTCCATAGATTGAAAAAATGGTTCAGATAAGCCCGGGCTTCGGTCTTTTTATCGGACTTCAGGTAGAATTCCGCAATTGCAACCAGCGCCTGAGGTGCATTCGGATTGATCCGGGTCTGTTGATGCAGACAGTGAAGCGCGGCAGAATAGTCGCCGGATTTTCCCGTGGCAATACATTCGCGGATTTTGATGGGGGCGGAATTAAGAAAATCGGCATAGGTGTCAGCTGCCAGTCTGAATTTTTCAGCCGCTTCCGTATAAAGTCCCATTTTGAAATTCAATTCACCTTCAATAACTGCCTGCTCAATCAGGTAGCTGCGCTTGCTGTTACCACCAATTTGGGGGCTGGATTTGTAACTTGTCAGAATCTCTAATACCTTTTCGATCTCATTGTTCATAATGTGCCAGATGGCGGTCTGGACGGTGAATTTTTCTTCGGGTGTGATGTGTTTTAAACGCTGTAAAATTTTATCAACCTGTTCTGCCTGATCCAATTCACGATAGATATGTATCCGGTAACGGTTCAGGCGGTTGAAGGCATATTTTGAGGTGAAATATTTTTCGGCTTCATCGAGATAATCCAGGGCTTTTTGATACTGACCAAGCTGAGCGTAAGCCACGGCTGTCCGATAATAGATAGTTACGCCGAGAAATTCGTCCTGGATGAGTTCAGCATGCCGGTTTGCGATTATGTATTCCAGCAACCGGATGGCTTCATGATAACGACCGATCGCGATATAGATTTCTGCCAGACTGTCATAGGGATTGATCTGGTTGGGAGCGTAGCGTTTGTATTTTTCGAGATAGGCGACAGCTTCCTTAAAATAGCCTTCATAGGCGTAGAGGTAACCGATATTGTTATAAGCAATGATATAGTTGGGATAATCCTGCAAAATCGCCTGATAGGCTTTACGTGCTTCGTTAAATCGAAATCGCTTCCATTTTTCACCAGCATCAATAATCCTGACTTCGAAATGATTGGGATAGCGGGTTACCAGCGAATCTGCCAGAGCGGCTCGGCGGGGCTCATCGAAATTGAAATCCGCCCAGTTATATTCAATGATTAATCGTTCGAGACTCGATTTATGCTCCGATAATTGGCGGGCTTTTTTCAAGAAATAGTGCCCGCTGTCCGCCTCACCGAGCAATAAATACATGTGTGCGGATTTAACGGCTGCCATGGCAAAGCAGCTGTCGGTTTCAAAGGCTGCCAAATAGTAATGCAGGGCTTGGCGATTAGATAGTTGCAGGCGATATTTCTCACCCGTTTTGTACAATTCCAGGGCTTGCTCGGATTGCGTGGTCGGATATTCGGAGCGGCTGCATGAGATTGTCAGAAGGGCGAGAAAGAGAAGGGTTGAATGATTGATTTTTTTCATGTCGTCCGTATAATTTCTGTTTTGAAATATACAAAAAAAATCGCAGTAACAGAAATCCTATTGATAATCACAATTGGACAGAAATGAAGACCTTTCGTTGTCGAAGCCAGCACGATTTAGTATTTCCGTTCCGAAAAATTTCGCCTATATTACGCAAGTTGTTTGAGGAATTGGATGAAATCTTTAAGACAAATCATTATCGCGCATTATACATTACCACCGGTTGTCGGCGGAGTAGAGAATATTATCGGACCACAGGCGGAAGCCTTCGCAGAACAGGGTTACCTGGTGACACTGCTGGCGGGAGAGGGCAAGCTAGAAGGTCACAATATCAAGACGAGTACTCTGCCCGATTTCAATCCCGATAATCCGCATATTCAAAAGATACAGCGTATTCTGAATTTCGGCTCATTACCCGAGGATTATGAATACCGTTTGCATAATCTGGAGAAAAAAATCGAAACCCAGATCGGTGATATTGACACAGTTATCATTCACAATATGATGACCATGCCCTTTAATCTGACCGCTACCGAAGCATTCTGGAATTTTATTGAAAAGAGTCACAACAAACGGTTTTACATCTGGACCCATGATCTTGCCTGGATGATGGAAGATCATAAAAATTATCTCTACAATCGCCGACCCTGGATATTGCTCAAATCCACGCTTCCCAACGTTCATTATGTCACAATTTCCGAATACCGTCGCCGGCAGATGGCGGAGCTGCTGGGAATTCCGCGGAAAAAAATAACGGTCATTCCAAATGTATTAAAATACAAGGAATTTCTCAGTTTTCACGATGAGACGACCCAAATTATTTCCCGGCTGACGCTACATCACCGCTATCCGTTTATTTTGATGCCGTCCCGGCAATTACCGCGTAAAAACCTGGAACGCAGTATTCAGATCATTGCCAAACTGAAAAATCTTTTTCCCGATATTCTGGGAATTATAACAGGACAGACCGAAAAAATACAGAATGAACTATCACTTTACTCAGCCGGATTGCGCGAACTGGTAACCGAACTCGATGTGGGTAACAATGTTCTGTTTCTGGACGATTTGTTTCGGAAATTGAACATCCCGCAGTATAAAAACCGGGATGTTGTCCATGATCTTTATTTTATTTCGCATCTGGTTTTGTATCTGAGTACCGATGAGGGTTTTGGTATGCCGATCCTTGAGGCTGGCGCATCCCGAACACCGATCGCTGTTTCGAAAATCCCGGTATTTCGTGAAATTACCGAGGACGGGGTACTCTATCTACCATTGGATGAAAGCCCCGATTACAACGCCATTCGTCTGGAAAAATTTCTGAAAGAAAATCTATCCCGGAGCGACATCCTCTTTAAACGGATTTTCAGCCAATATAACTGGCAAAGCTATTGGCATGATTATCTGAGACCGATTTTCGAGCCGTAATTTCGTTGCAGTCTCCCGGAGGTTGCATCGATAAACCATTTGTGACTGCTTTTAATGCAGGAGAGGTGGGGGGATTTTATGATTAACTTGTTAAAACCTGTCCAAAAACAAATAAAATCAGAGGGATTGACCATTCTGACTTTGCCGGCGTACTACAGCGTCATCAAATTCTGGAAAATTATCCGAATCCGTTTAATTCATCCACGACAATTCGCTATCGGCTGACCAAAGCTGACAATGTTCGGTTGGCGGTGTATGATTTGTCAGGCAGAGAGATAGTCGAATTGGTACAAGCTTATCAATCCGCCGATTTATACCGGTATTTCTGGGACGGGCGAAATAGTCACGGCGCTCTGGTTCCCACCGGACTCTATTTTGCACGATTGGAGAGAGACCGGGCAGCCGTTTAAAACGGCGAAGTTGGTTTTGGTTAAATAGAATTTCAACCGTGAATTACTCTGTGCCGCTGACTCGTCACTCCGCAGGACACGCTTCGTTGTGAAGGGATTGATATCTCGTGCTGAGAAACTAGCTGCGTGGCGTGCCAGGCGAAGTCACGCTGAAACCGGGACGAAGCGTGGAGGCGGGGAGAATCGAACTCCCGTCCGAAAAAGAGAAGCGCTAAACCACTACGTGTGTAGTTTGTTGTAAAGTTTCGCTTTTTCGTTGACAACAAACAAACTTCCGAAAAAGCCAGCCCGCTAAAGTTTCGCTCAGCACCTGCAGGCAATGTGCCGGGCTAGTCTGTTAAAACGACGCTCTCATCAAACCAACAGACAACATTCAATGAGAACGGTTGCCTAACTAAGCGTAAGCAACGGTGCCATACGAATTGGCATTTGTGATGTTTCAGGTTTATTAACGTGGCCCTCCTGAAAACCACGACACGCAATTCAACGTTTCTTCAATCCCGTCGAATCCATTCGCCCCCGTCAAAAAGCACTCAAACTTACATTCATTTTCTCTAAAAACAAAGAATCGAAAAAGTTCCCCTGAATTCCTGTATTTTGGAATTATGCTCTTTATTATGGAAAAAAAACCAGACTTGAGAATCGGCGATTATTTAGTCCATCTATCAATGGCTCCTCGGAAAAAAATACGGGCATCTTAATTGTGAAACTCATAAATTTGGCTGGCATTTTTTTTGTCAGCGAATAGTGGGTTAACAGGAGTCAGAATTCGATGAAATTGAAAACGTTTCGAAAAGGTGTGCACCCGCCGGAGTATAAATATTTATCGGAGCATAAGCCGCTGGAAAACCTGCCATTGCCGGCGGAGGTCTTTATTCCGCTTCATCAGCATATCGGTGCACCCTGCCGACCGATAGTGGAAAAAGGGCAGGAGGTCCGGACGGGTGAGATCATCGGTCAGAGCAGCGGATTTGTTTCCAGCCCGGTCCATGCCACGATCTCCGGAAAGGTTAAAACTATTGATAATTTTCCGCACCCTCTCGGTATTAACAGCCAGATGATTCATATTGTCGGCGACGGTGAAGATAATTGGGTGAATTTGGCAAAATCTGATCAGGATTGGGAAAAACTTACAAACGATGAGATTGTCGAATTAATCCAGAAAGCGGGTATCGTCGGTTTGGGAGGAGCGGCTTTTCCGACACATGTGAAACTAACCCCGCCCAAGGGTCGAAAGATTGACACCTTTATATTGAATGGTTGCGAGTGTGAACCCTTTCTAACGGCGGATCACCGGATGATGGTGGAGCAATCTGAGGAAGTTGTGCTGGGGGTTCGGATTTTGATGAAAGCGCTGAATGTCGAACGGGGGTTCATTGGTGTGGAAAACAATAAACCCGATGCAATTGAGGCGCTTAAACATGCTTGTGCGTCTTATAATAATATTGATGTAATACCACTGCGGGTGAAATATCCACAGGGTGCCGAGAAAATGCTAATCAAAGCAGTCATTGACCGAGAGGTTCCCACCGGCGGACTCCCGCTGGATGTAGGCGTAGTGGTCAATAATGTGGGGACCGCCATTGCCGTTGCCGAGGCGGTTGTCAAGCAAAAACCGCTGGTTGAGCGGGTGGTAACGGTTACTGGAGATGGCGTTCATGAGCCGAAGAACGTAATTGCCCGAATTGGGACACCATTTCAAAACTTGGTTGATTTCTCCGGCGGTTTGATTGACGACACGGTGCAAATTATCATGGGCGGTCCGATGATGGGTTTGGCGCAGCATTCGCTGAATGTTCCTGTGATCAAAGCGACCAGTGGGATTCTGTGCCTGACCGACAGAGACCTTCCTCGTAAAAAAGAGTATTTCTGTATTCAATGCGGCAATTGTATCGGCGTTTGCCCGATGAATCTGCTGCCTACTCGTCTGGCTCGGTTTGCGCAGGTGGAGAATTGGGAAATAGCTGAAAGTATGGGTATCTTGAACTGTATCGAATGCGGTTCCTGTGCTTACATTTGTCCGTCTAATATCCCCCTTGTCCAGCATATCCGGATCGGCAAATTGAAAGTCAATGAATTGAAAAACAAACAGAAATCGAACAACGCTTAACAGAAAGAACTCGTTCTGATGGAAGAGAATAAGCAACCCGTTTCCGAAGGAAAAACAACCGAAAAAAAGGAAACCAAAGCAACTCCGGCAGCTAAAGAAAAAAAGAGTGAAAAAATGTTTCTGTTACGCTCTTCGCCGCACATGGCGACGACTGACAATGTGCCCAGGATTATGTGGACGGTGATTGCTGCTTTGATGCCGGCTGTTGTGTACGGAGTATATAATTTCGGTTTTTCTGTTTTATTGACGATCTTATGGTCGGTAATTGCGGCAGTGGTTACGGAGATAGTCACCAATAAAATGCGCGGACGAGATATGAAAAATGGCGATGGCAGCGCCGTTTTAACAGGATTATTACTGGCAATGACATTGCCACCCGGTTTTCCAAAAGCCTATGCGGCGATTGGTTCCGTATTTGCCATCGCGATTGGCAAGCAGATTTTCGGCGGACTGGGGTACAACATTTTCAATCCGGCGCTCCTGGGCAGGGCATTTTTACAAGCCAGTTTTTCAGTAAAAATGACTACCTGGACGGCACCGGTCAGCATGGATGCCATTACTACGGCGACGCCGCTGGGTTCATTCAAATTTGAAAAGGTGATGACGCCCTATTTTGATCTGTTTATGGGTAGAATCGGCGGCTGTATCGGCGAAACCAGCGCTCTGCTGATTATTATCGGCGGAATCTATTTACTGATAAAAAAATATGCCGATTGGCGGATTCCGGTCAGCTATCTCGGTACTGTTTTTATTCTCGGCGGACTATTCTGGCTGATCAATCCCGAACAGTATCCTGATCCGGTCTTTCACCTGTTTTCGGGTGGGCTGATGCTGGGTGCCTTTTTTATGGCGACGGATATGGTTACTTCACCGGTGACACCGCGGGGAACCTGGATTTACGGAGTCGGTCTGGGGATTGTTCTGATTGTGATTCGTCTGTTCGGCGGTTTGCCGGAAGGCGTCATGTACTCGATTCTTTTCATGAATGCCTTTGTCCCGCTGATTAATCGTTATACCAGACTAAAAATATTCGGGGAGCCAAAGAAATGACCAAATCCTATCGCCTAATTTTAGTACTGACGGCAACGGCTATTCTCTCCGGATTGCTCCTGTCGTTTCTGAATATTCACACATTACCGCTGATCGAAGCCTATCAAAAACAGGTTTTAAATGACGCTTTGAGCGGTGTCTTACCCGGCAGCGTCAAAATCGAAGAGAAGATATTCGATAATCAACAGTTATATTTTGGTTACAATCAAAAGCAGCAACTGCAAGGCATTGCCTTTTTAGCGGAAGGCAATGGCTTTCAGAGTAAATTGCGGATTTTGGTGGGGATGGACCCCGGATTGAGTACAATTACGAAAATTAAAATTCTTGAGCAGAAAGAGACACCGGGTTTAGGCACCAAGATCGAAAGCGATCCCAGCAGTAAAACCGATGTAGAGTGGTTTCCTAACCAATTTGACAAGTTAAATGCCGGGAAATCGTTGAGCTATGTAAAAAATCAAAAACCTGACAAATCGGCTGGCGAGATCATGGCAATCACCGGTGCTACCATTTCTTCGAAAGCGGTCATTGATATAATTAATGCCGCTCTTCAGAATACCCGCAAGATTTTGAGTAATCATACCGATCTTTCGATTGCTGAATGTACAGATGACGCGGTGTTTAACGAGGAGGGATTTGATCCGCAATTACTACCCAGGGGCGCCGAGATGATTAAAACTGACAATAAAATATTTCTGTTGAATAAAGACCGCCAGGGTGCAGTTTCGGACGTTTCATTTATTGCGAGCGGGGAGGGATTTCAGAGCACGCTCAAAATAGTGGTCTGCATGAATTCCGATTTTACCCGGATTAAAAGCCTTGAAATCCTCGAACAAGATGAGACGCCGGGCTGGGGTACACGAGTTATCAGCGATACAACCCGAACTGATGAACAGTGGTTCCTTAAGCAGTTTCAGAATTTGAACGTTGCGACTGGAACGATCAGAGTCGGTGCGACCGCTAACCGGCAAGATGGAATAGTGCAGACGATTTCGGGGGCGACGATTTCTTCGGAAGCGATTATCAACATTTTAAACGTTGCGATTAAAGAGTACCGCGCTGCATATTTAAATCGGAAGGTGAATTGATTATGGCGACGAAAAAGAGTTATGCCGGAGAATTTTTAAAAGGGCTCTGGGATGAGAATCCGGTGCTGCGGATGCAGTTGGGACTCTGCCCAACACTGGCAGTGACCAATTCAGCAATCAATGGCTTCTCCATGGGGCTGGCGGTGATTTTTACGCTGGTGATGTCCAGTACAATCATATCGCTGGCACGCAACATTATTCCCAAAGAGGTGCGAATCCCTACATTTATTATTGTGATTGCCACCTTTGTGACGATTGCGGATAAAATGCTGGCAGCCTATTTCCCCGACATTAGCAAAGCCCTGGGACCTTTCGTACCCTTGATTGTGGTCAACTGTATCATCATGGGGCGTCAGGAAGCTTTTGCTTCGAAAAATCCGGTGGGACGGGCTATCATTGACGCCCTGGGAATGAGTATCGGTTTTACGATCACCCTGACGATTCTGGGATCCATCCGGGAGTTGCTGGGAGTGGGAACTATATTTGCCGTTCAGATCATGCCCTCCAGTTTTGAACCCTGGATGGTTATGGTACTGCAGCCGGGCGCATTTCTGACGCTGGGGCTAATGATCGGCGTTGCCAACTGGATCAACGCAAGGAGAACAAAATAATGACAAATTTGCTTATGATATTTATCTCTGCCGTAATTGTGAATAATTATGTATTGGTGAATTTTCTTGGAATTTGTCCGTTTGTCGGCGTATCGAAAAAGATTGCCCAGTCGCTAAGCATGGGTATGGCGACAACTTTTGTGATGACATTGACGGCGGCGGTCGCCTGGTTAATCAACCGCTACATCCTTGAGGGTTTGAATCTGCAATTTTTACAGACGGTTTCTTTCATTTTGGTGATTGCTTCGCTGGTTCAGCTGGTGGAGATGTTTATAAAAAAAGTCAGCAAACCGTTGTATGATGCTCTGGGCATTTTTCTGCCGTTGATTACGACCAATTGTGCGATTCTCGGAGTGGCGCTTTTTCTGGTGTTGAAAGAATATAATTTCATTGAAAGCATTATTTTCGGATTCGGCGCAGGAGCGGGTTTTACGCTTGCCATTGTCATTATGGCGGGCATTCGCGAAGAGCTGGAGCTGGCGGATGTGCCCGAATATTTCAAAGGCGGTTCGATTACAATGATTATCGCCGGCTGTCTGGCACTGGCGTTTATGGGTTTTTCCGGATTGATATAACAGGAGTGATCGAATGATTGACAGTTCTCTGATATATGCGGTCGTGAGTATGGGTGGTTTGGGGCTCTTTTTTGCCATTTTAATCACATTGGCAAATAAAAAACTTCATGTCGAGGAGGACCCCCGGATTGAATTAATCGGCGATCTGTTACCCGGCGCTAATTGCGGTAGTTGTGGTTATGCTGGCTGCGCCAATTTTGCTGAAAATCTGGCAGGTGGCAAATCGCAACTCAACGAATGCCCGGTCTGCGGTGCGGAAGCAGCTGAAAAGATTGCGCAGATTTTGGGCGTTGAAGTAGAGTCGGGTGAGCGTCAGGTAGCGGTGGTGATGTGTCAGGGCGGCGACGGTACCGTCAAAAAAAAGGCTGAATACGAAGGTATTCAATCCTGTATTGCGGCAACTTTTGTGAGTGGAGGCGAGAGAGCCTGCAGCTACGGGTGTATCGGCTATGGGGATTGTGTTGCGGCTTGCCCTTTTGATGCCATTCATATGAACGAAAAACGAATTCCCGTTGTGGACAGGGAGAAGTGCACCGGTTGCGGAAAATGCGTCGAAGCCTGTCCGCTGAATGTGATCGAACTGCATCCAATCAGTCATCACGTTTTTGTATTGTGCCGGAATAAAGACAGTGGTAAAAATGCCCGGGCGGTTTGCAGCGCCGCCTGTATCGGCTGTAAAATTTGTGAAAAAGCGGTTGATGGTATCGGTTTCAACGTAACCGACAACCTGGCAGTCGTTGATCATAAAAAGTACACCAAAGAACTGGTTTTACCGACGGAGAAATGCCCGACAAAATGTATTGTCATCGTCGGGCAAGCCGATGAGAAATAGATGACAGATGAATTTGAAACCGGCACGGTAATCGAGATCGAGGGTGATCTTGCCATTGTTGAAATGCCAGAAAATGAACACTGTCATCATTGCGGAGCCCGAATGGTCTGTCGAGCAGGTTATTCGGGAAAGCGGCTGTTAAAATTAAAAAATACTTTAAACACCAAACCCGGTGACCGGATTTTAATCGAGCAATCGGAAAAGTCTCAGTTGCAACTGGTTTTTATGCAATACGGTTTTCCGCTTCTGGCTTTTATTATAGGCATTATTATTTCAGGTCTATTTATCAAACAGATGCTGTGGGGAATTCCCAGGGAGGTTTGGCAATTTATCGGCGCACTTTTTTTCATGTTGCTGGCTGGTTTGGGAACACGTAACTGGGCAAATAAAAAGGCACTTACCGATTTTTCGGTTTTTCGTATGCATGAAATCTGTGAATGATAACCGCTGAGGGTTGAGATTATGCGTAAGTTATTTTCCGGAATTCTCCTGTTTTCTGTGATGTTTGTCCTGTTTGGCTGTAATTCAGAGGAGACTCTGAAACCTTATAAAACGACCCGATTTGCGCTGGGTACCGTTATTGAAATTACAGTACTGGATGATTCGGAGTCGCATGCCAATGCCGCTATTAATGCCGCTATGGCTGAAATCAATCGCATTGGAGCACTCTTTTATGAAGGTAATCCGGAAAGTCCGCTCTACCAGTTTAGCCAGCCTACCTGCGATCGGGTGGTGATGCCCGCGGAAGTCCTGAACTTGATTCAACGTGGATTGAGAATTTCGGAACTTACGGGCGGCGGTTTTGATATGACAGTCGGAGCATTGTTAAAATTGTGGGATTTTAAATCGGAAAATCCAACACTACCGACGGAAGAGCAGATTAAGGCGGTGCTGCCGTTTGTCGGTTACCATAAGCTTTCGATTGATTTGGATAGGAAACTGCTGATTGCTTCATCTCCTCTGACGATGCTGACAACCGGTGGGATTGCCAAAGGCTATGCCGTAGACCGGGCGATTGAAATACTTGCTCAGCGCCGAGTAAAGGGTGCGCTGGTTAATGCGGGTGGGGATTTGCGGGTTTTACCGCGGACCGACAGGAAAAAGTGGCGGGTCGGTATTCAGGATCCGCGGAATCGAAACGATTTGCTGATGGTAATCGAATTAGATAGCGGCGCGGTGGTGACTTCGGGGGATTATCAGAAGTATTTTATGGTCAATGGAAAACGTTATCACCATATCCTCAATCCAAAAACCGGTTATCCGGCGGATTCCTGCCAATCCGTAACCGTGGTGGCACCCTCAGCGGAAATGGCTGATGCCCTGGCGACCGGGATGTTTGTTGCAGGTCCGCAAAAGGGTTTGGACATTTTGACAAATTTCCCATCAATCGCAGGGCTGATTATCCGATCAGACGGTAAAATTATCCGTTCCGCGAATTGGGATAATTTAGTAAAGCAGAGTGAAGTGAAAAAATAAACAAACCGCCTGACAATCAGCCGGGCGGTTTGCTTAAAATAGTTAGAAAAGATTAATATTTGACTATTTTAAATTTCGCTTTTTTCTTCAATCTTTCCAAATTCTTGTCATATGCCTGATTGCGTTTCTGTTCTTCTATCTCGGCGCGCATTTTATCTTTAACATCCTCGAAAGGTCGTTCCTCGGATTTACGGTCGAGGACTTTGATAATGTGGTAGCCGTAACTGGTTTCCACAATATCGCTGATCTCACCGATCGGTACATGAAAGGAGGCATCTTCAAAAGGTTTGACCATGCGACCGCGGGTGAAATTTTCGTAGAGACCACCATTTTTTGCTGAGCCGGGGTCTTCAGAATATTCCTTAGCCAATTCTGTAAAATCCTCACCGGCTTCAGCCCGTTTTAAAAGCGCTTCCGCCTCTTTGTATTTTGCAACTTTACTGGAATCATCCAATCCCTGAGTTTTCAGCAAAATATGTTGGACGGTTGCATATTTGTCTTGTTGATAATTTTCCTGCAACTCCTCATCGGTGACTTTATAATCGTCAGCCAGAGTCGTTTCGATATATTTTTCTATCATAATTCCGTCACGGGTGTCATTGCGAACGGCTTCGAAATCAATGTTGTTATTTTCCAGCCAGGAGAGGAACTGATCCCGGGATCCGCCGCGGATGTAGCGGGCATCAATGACACTGTCTATTTCGGCATCGGATACCTGGATATTCATGGCTTTGGCTTCATTCAAAAGCAATTTAACCTCGCCCATCTGAACGGCGTTTTGGTCAATGATTGTCTTAATCCGTTCAGCGCCGAAATTAGTCAACTGCTGAGCGCGCCGACCGAAATTGGTTTGCATTACATTGATAATATCTCCGGTAGTGATATCAAAATATTTGGTCGAAATCAGAACATTGTTTTCATCGGGATCGAGGTAGGGTACTTTTTCCGACAGCGCTTTGGCGAGTTCATAAGCGGGACTGTCCTTTTCCAGAACGACGCTGGGTTCCTTCTTGGAACAGGTTAATACGATTAACAGAAGCCCCAACAATAAGATGATGACTTTTTTCATAATAGCTCCTCAGACTTTTACTAAAACGCCGTAAGATATAGATATATAATCAGAATTCATAGTAAATTTCAAAGATATCAGGTAATCCTGGGCAGTAACTAAAAAAGTTCCATAAAGTTTTTGTGACTTAGTGTGGAAAGGTGTAATTTTAGCCGTTCATTGATGCCCCCATAGCTCAGCGGATAGAGCGCCGGCCTCCGGAGCCGGAAGCACAGGTTCGAGTCCTGTTGGGGGTACAACTAATGCTTCCCGTTGAGAAAATGCTTATTTAAAAGGGCGAATAAAAATCAGATCTTAATCTGGAATTACCGATATTTCAAAACATGAAAGGGCTATTTCGTATTGAAATAGCCCTTTATTTTGTTGATGATTAATTATGGATTAATACATTCCTCCGCCCGGTGGCATTGCCGGTGCCGGTGGCTCTTCTTCCGGTATTTCCGAGACCACGGCTTCAGTTGTCAGCATTAATCCGGCGATACTGGCTGCATTTTCAATCGCAATCCGGACAACTTTTGTGGGATCAATGATTCCAGCCTGATAGAGATTGACATATTCCTCTTTATAAGCATCAAAACCAAAGTCATCTTTACCCTCTTTCACTTTTTGAACAACAATTGAGGGTTCGTGTCCAGCGTTTTTAGCAATCTGCCGGATCGGTTCTTCAATCGCCTTTTTGACGATTTTGACGCCAACTGCCTGATCGCCAGCGGCTTTAATATTATCGAGTTTTTTCAATACCCGCAGTAAGGCGACACCGCCGCCCGGGACAATGCCCTCTTCAACGGCGGCACGGGTTGCATGCAGTGCATCTTCCACACGGGCTTTCTTTTCTTTCATCTCCACTTCGGTAGCGGCACCAACTTCCAGAACAGCGACACCACCGGAGAGTTTCGCCAGCCGCTCCTGGAGTTTTTCTTTGTCGTAATCAGAAGTCGAGGCTTCGATCTGCGCCTTGATCTGTTTGATGCGGGCTTTGATATCCTCGGATTTACCGGCACCTTCAACGATAGTGGTGTTATCTTTATCAATCGTAATTCGTTTAGCTTGACCTAGATATGATACAGTGGCGTTTTCCAGTTTGAAACCCTGTTCTTCGGAAATCACCGTACCACCGGTCAGGACAGCGATATCTTCCAGCATGGCTTTACGGCGGTCACCGAATCCGGGTGCTTTGACAGCCGCAACGCGCAGTGTTCCGCGCAGTTTGTTGACTACCAGAGTCGCCAGGGCTTCGCCTTCTATATCTTCCGCAATGATCAATAGCGGTTTGCCCATTTGGGATACTTTTTCAAGAATCGGCAGAAGATCTTTCATAGCACTGATCTTTTTGTCGTGAATCAGGATGTAGGGGTCTTCTAAAACCGCTTCCATAGCGTCGGCGTTGGTCACAAAATAAGCCGACAGATAACCGCGGTCGAATTGCATACCTTCGACGACCTTTAAACCGGTTTCGGTGGATTTGGATTCTTCAACGGTGATAACGCCGTCTTTGCCGACCTTTTCCATAGCGTCGGAAATAAGCTGTCCGATAAATGCATCATTGTTGGCTGAGATGGCACCCACCTGAGCGATTTTCTCTTTGCTGCCGGTGACCTCTTTACTAAGTTCCTTGAGACCTGCCACGACTTCTTTTGTCGATAAGTCAATACCGCGTTTGATCTCCATCGGATCTGCGCCGGCGGTCACGTTTTTCAAACCTTCCGAGATAATCGCCTGCGCTAAAACGGTCGCAGTAGTGGTGCCGTCACCGGCGATATCGGAGGTCTTTGAGGCGACCTCTTTGACCATCTGCGCACCGATATTTTCCATTTTGTCTTCGAGTTCGATCTCTTTAGCAACGGTAACGCCGTCTTTTGTAATTGTGGGAGAACCAAATTTTTTCTCGATGACGACGTTCCGACCTTTAGGACCGAGAGTTACCTTTACTGCATTTGCTAATTTATCAACTCCTTCTTTGAGAGCCGACCTTGCTTTGACATCATATTCAATTTGTTTTGCCATTTTTATTGCTCCTTTCAATTTCAGCTTACGATCGCTAAAATGTCACTTTCTCTCATGATTAGATGTTCAACTCCATCAATTGTGACTTCGGTCCCCGAATATTTTCCATAGAGAACCTTATCACCAACTTTTACTTCCATAGCCACTTTAGTCCCGTTTTCACTGACTTTGCCAGGACCAACAGCAACGACAGTACCTTCCTGCGGTTTTTCCTTTGCAGTATCCGGTAAGATAATTCCGCCGGTTGTTTTTTCCTCCGCTTCAGATGGTTTGACCACCACACGGTCTGCTAAAGGTTTAAGTGCCATATCAAATACTCCTTTCACTTTTGCATTTTTAATATTGGCATATTTAATGTCAATTTGGTTTCATGCTTGAAAAAACACCTTTGCTGTTACAAAGGCTATGCCAGATTTAACTGCGGACATTTAGTCATAAAACAATGGGGGCGAATACCGGATTGTGACATTACGACAATTTGTGCAATTATCTGACTATGTCACTATAATTGCAACCTTGCGATTGGTGGGAAAGTTGAAATGCTTCTTCAAAATATGGAAAACTCTGGTTGATATAAAACCAAAATGAATCTAACTTTTAGCCCGATGAAGAAAATCATAGATTATCAAAAATACTGTGTTGTCATTCCGGCATATAATCCCGGTAAAACCATATCGAAACTAATTCAGGCAATCCGGGCAGTGGACCGTTATATCCAGATAATCGTGGTTGATGACGGTTCAACGGACGATTCAATTTCGAGTATTCCCGCGGAACAATCGGTCTTAATCCACAGCTACGTCACGAATATGGGAAAAGGTGCCGCCATCAAAACCGGTGTTCGATGTGCCAGAGAGAGAGGATTTCGGTATGGGCTCTTTTTGGATGCGGATATGCAGCACGATCCTGCCCGGATTCTTGAATTTATTAAGAGAAGGGAGGTCAATCGCACCGATCTGGTTTTAGGTATCAGATCATTTTTTAAAACCGGCATGCCCTTCCATCGGATATTATCAAACAGTATTACCTCGTTTCTAATCTCATTACGGGTTGGGCAACGGATTCATGACAGCCAATGCGGTTACCGATTGGTTGATCTGAACAATGCCGCCTTTGAGCAATGCCATGATCAGGGATTTCAATTTGAAAGTGAATTTTTGATAAAAAGTATTTATACAGGAGCAAACTATTGTGAAGTGGTAGTACCTACAATTTATCACCAGTCCGGTTTTTCCTCTATCAGTAATCTTTTAGATACTTTTCGATTTATTAGAATGTTTTTAACCAGTTTTAAATGGTTTTAGAATTTGGAGTGGCAGATGGCTGATATCTTGAAAATGATTGCGATTACCTTTATTCCCACACTGGAATTAAGAGCTTCGATTCCCTACGGGATTTTCGGTACGGAATTTCACTGGTTTTCCGTATTCATCATATGCGTAATAGCAAACATTATTATTGGGATTATCATCTATGTATTTCTGGAATGGATTATCCGATTAATGTGCTTTTTTAGACCGGTAGAGATATTATGGAACAGATATATTGAGCGAACTCAGGCACGCATTTCCAGGGGGGTGGAAAAGTATGGTGAGTGGGCGGTGGCGGTTTTTATCGGAATTCCGCTGCCGGGTTCGGGAGTCTATACTGGGGCAGTGGCATCTTTTCTTATTGGTCTGAATTTTAAAAAATTCATGATTGCAAACATCATTGGGGTAATAATTGCCGGCGTACTGGTCACTGCCATCTGTTTGACAGGCTCCGGATTATCACAGCTTTTTATAAAAGAGATATGATAATTTTATTTTGTAAAAATCCTTTCATATTCTAAATTTGGACGCTTTTTAAAAGAGAGAATAGTCCCGATAGATCGGGATTCGGTTAGCGCGTCCCGACGGGTCGGGAAGGTCGGAGGTTCTTTCGGGAATTCGTTGAATTGGATTTTTAAAAAGCAGATGTTTTGTATTCGGGGTGTAGTCCCGATAGATCGGGATTCGGTTAGCGCGTCCCGACGGGTCGGGAAGGTCGGAGGTTCTTTCGGGAATTCGTTGAATTGGATTTTTAAAAAGCAGATGTTTTGTATTCGGGGTGTAG
>OMKS01000337.1_pt1 | contig 43981 bp, 44 predicted proteins | sample 1674721 | NCBI WGS metagenome assembly OMKS01 (sample SAMN06264996, study PRJEB25208) | sediment metagenome | isolation source: hot spring sediment | place: USA: California | collected 2014-09-02 | reverse complement strand
GTCCTGTTTCTGCCCGGGATGGGGATGGGGCACGCGGCCGCAATGGGGGTTCTGGGAAGCATATTCGGACAACTGGGCGACCTGTCGGAGTCAGCCGTTAAAAGAACGTTCAATGTCAAGGATTCCGGCTTTCTGATTCCGGGACACGGCGGAATACTTGACCGGCTTGATTCGTTCATATTCATGGCTCCCTTCGTGTACTATTACAAGCAATTCTTTCTGGTGATATGAAAACACTCTCCATTCTCGGTTCGACCGGGTCAATCGGAACCAACGCGCTTGACGTCATCGCCCGTGATGAGGCGGAGTTCTCTGTCGCCGGACTCGCGGGCCACAGCAATATCGAGCTTCTTCGGAAACAGATCGAACGATTCAGGCCGAAGGCGGCTGCGGTAGCCGACGAAGAAAAGGCGGCCGCTCTCGTCGACATGCTGGGTTCTTCGTCAAGAACGTCGGTACTCTTCGGTGAGGAGGGATACAGGGAGCTGGCCGCACTGAAGGATGTTGACATGGTCATTTCCGCAATGTCAGGAGCGGCGGGACTGCTGCCCACGATGGCCGCCGTCGAAGCGGGAAGTGATGTCGCCCTGGCGAACAAGGAAACGATGGTGATGGCGGGTGATCTGGTGCTGGAAAAAGCCAGGTCCCGCGGCGTCCGCATCCTCCCGGTCGACAGCGAACACAGCGCGATATTCCAGTGTCTGGAAGGACATCCGAGGCGTGGAGTGAGAAAGCTGGTTCTTACCGCGTCGGGCGGACCGTTCTTCCGGCGCGACGCAGCGGATCTTGAGGCGGTGACGCCTCGTGAGGCCCTGCGACACCCGAACTGGCGTATGGGCTCGAAAATAACAATTGATTCTGCGACCATGATGAACAAAGGACTGGAAATAATTGAGGCCATGCACCTCTTTTCCATGGACGTCGATCTGATTGACGTGGTTATACACCCCGAAAGCATCGTGCATTCCATGGTGGTCTATCGCGACGGGTCCGTGCTTGCCCAGATGGGAATTCCCGACATGAGGATACCCATCGCCTACGCGATCAGTTATCCTGAACGCATGGATCTGGCGCTGCCTGAACTTGACTTGTCAGCGGCAGGCGCGCTCACGTTTCTTTCGCCTGACTACGAAAAATTTCCCTGTATGAGAATCGCCGGAGAAGCAGCGCGAAGGGGGGGGACGGCGCCCGCGGTTCTCAACGCCGCCAACGAGATCGCCGTCGAAGCTTTTCTCGCGGAGCGCCTTCGGTTTACCGACATTCCAGTGATAGCTGAGGAAACGCTGCGGGCGCTTGAAAGAGGCGGTACGTTTTCCATGAAAGCGGTGCTTGCGGCTGACCGATGGGCCCGCGATCACGCGAAGAAACGTGTCGATACCATGCAAAAAGCAGGGCCACCGAGGACAAAGGAGAGCGGTCCTGCGCCTGCCCGGGAATCCAATAACAATAAGGATTCCGGGAGGAAAATACAATAATCTGTACAGACGCCGCAAAGGCGGGTATCATAATAAAAAGACGTGTTGTAGTGAAAGGAAGATCGTGATCGGCATTAATATACTATCAGTAATTGTCGTGCTGGGGATCCTGATTTTCGTTCACGAACTCGGCCATTTTCTTGTGGCCAAGTGGAGCGGTGTGGGGGTACTTAAATTTTCCCTCGGGTTCGGTCCGAAAATAGTGGGAAAAAAGTACGGCGAAACGGAGTATGCCATATCGGCGATACCGTTGGGGGGCTATGTCAAACTTTTAGGGGAAACGGACGGGGAGGAGCTCTCGGAGGAGGACAAAAAGCGTTCGTTCGCCGAGCAGTCGGTTTATAAGAGAATGGCCATCGTTGCCGCTGGCCCGGCGTTTAATTTTCTCTTCGCAGCCGTTGCCTTCGCGGTTATATTCGCTGCCGGCGTTCCCGTTACCACCGCCAGAGTAGGCGCGGTACAACCGGAAAGTCCAGCCGCCGTCGCCGGGATTCAGGAAGGAGACCTCGTTCGGGAAATAGACGGGGTAACTGTTTCAAACTGGGAAGAAATGGCGGAAACGATACGTTCCAGCGGCGGTGAAACACTGACCGTCACTGTAGAACGGAATGGCGCCGAAAACAGGTTGACTGTTACGCCGCAACAGGCTGAAGTACCAAATATCTTCGGAGAACCGGAGACAAGCTACGTTATCGGCATCGGCATGTCGAACGAGACGTTCCTTCAGCGGAAGGGCCCGTTCGGCGCGGTGCTGGCCGGTATCGGCGAGACCTGGTGGTTTACGAAACTCACCTATTTGAGCATCGTCAAGATTGTTCAGCGCGTCGTTTCGCCGAAGGAGCTGGGAGGACCCATATTTATCGCGAAAATGTCAGGCGACGTAGCCCGACAGGGCTTCGTGCCGTTTCTTTTTTTCATGGCCATTCTCAGCGTGAATCTGGGTGTTCTCAATCTGCTTCCAATCCCGGTGCTTGACGGAGGGCACCTCATGTTTTTTGTCATCGAACTGGTGACGAAAAGAGAGGTGAACATCAAGTGGCGCGAGGCCGCGCAAACGGCAGGATTTTTTCTCCTGATCCTTCTCATGTTCTGGGTTACCTACAACGATATCGTCAAGATATGGGGGGATTAGCAGGCAGTGCTTACACTTGCCCTGGATACGACCTCCCGGACGATGAGCGTCGCCCTTTTGCAGGATGATCAGCTCGTGGCGGAACTGTTCGCCGATGCAGGTAAGCAGCACGCGGAAACGCTTCTGCCGGCCATCGCGCACGTGCTTGACGAGGCGGGATATGTTGCACGGGACATCGATCTTTTTGCCTGCGCGACAGGGCCCGGTTCATTCACGGGGGTTCGGGTCGGTCTCAGCACAGCAAAAGGACTCGCACGCGCTTTTGAGCGTTCCCTTGTTGGTGTTTCTTCACTGGAAGCACTCGCCATGAACGGTATCCTGTCGCCCCTCGTGATCTGCCCGATGCTGGATGCCCGCCGAAGTGAAGTCTATACGGCCCTCTACCGGCCGGATCCGGACGGGTTCCTCGAGCTTGTCGACGAAGAACGGGCCGTCAAGCCACTCGAATTTCTTGAAAACCTCGAAGACGACATTCTTTTCATGGGAGACGGCGCGGAAGTGTACGAGGCGACGATACGGGACGTACTGAAAGAACGGGCGAATTTCGCGGGGTCGCTGTCAAACCGCGTGCGCGCGTCGTCAGTCGGTCGTATCGGATTGAAAAAAAGCCGTGGTGGTGATATCATCACTCCTCTTGAAGTGATGCCGCGCTACCTTCGACCGTCCTATGTCGGGCGGTAAGAAACCGGGATGGCCGCGGGGCTGTGAAAAAGGACCGGAATAATGAAACGAGGACAGTATTGATGAAAAACCACGCCTACCCGATCATGCCGGAAGGCTTCCTCTTCTTTATTCCATTCGCTCTTTTGGCTTGCCTTTTCGCCGTTCTTTCGTGGTATGTCGCCGCAACACTTTCCGGTTTGCTGGCGGTTTTCGTGATCTGGTTCTTCCGGAATCCGGAAAGAAACATTCCCGACGAGGACAAGGGAATCGCATCGCCCGCCGACGGTCGCATACTGAAGATCGAAGAAGGAAAGGGGATGGACGGATTCCCGGAGGGATTCACGAAGGTGAGTATTTTTATGAGCCTTTTCAACGTGCACGTAAACAGGGTGCCCTGTTCGGGACAGGTGAAAAAAATAAGTTATCGCGAAGGCAAGTTTTTTGCGGCAAACCTGGACAAGGCCTCGACGGAAAACGAGAGTAACGCTGTGACTATTACCACCGATGACAGCGGAGAAATAAGGGTTGTGCAAATCGCCGGCCTGGTGGCGAGGCGGATCGTCTGCTGGCTGGAAGAAGGTATGCGAGTGACAAGGGGGGAGCGTTTCGGCATGATACGGTTCGGTTCTCGACTCGAGGTGTTTGCACCCCGCGGTACGAGGATTATTGTGTCGCCGGGCGATAAAGTGAAGGCCGGTGCTACAGTGATAGGATTTCTGCAATGAGGCGAAACAAAACAAAAGAACGGGATGCTATGAAGAAGGGGATTTACATTCTGCCGAATCTCTTTACGACGGGGAATATTTTTTTCGGCTTTTTCTCCATTATCTCCGCCTTAAACGGGCAGTACGCATGGGCTGCGGTCCTGATCATGATCGCCTGCGTGCTCGACGGGCTGGACGGAAAAATAGCGCGTTTTACGAAGACCACGAGCCGTTTCGGTATTGAATACGACTCCCTCTCGGATCTTGTTTCATTCGGCATGGCGCCGGCGCTGCTGGCCTATCTCTGGGCGCTTTCGCCCTACGGACGGGCGGGATGGATTATGTCCTTTTTCTTCGTCGTGTGCGGCGCGCTTCGCCTGGCCCGGTTCAATGTGCAGTCGCCTGCCATGGACGGGAAAACGTTCGTGGGGTTGCCCATACCGGCGGCGGCCATGATGGTGGCGTCCACCGTTGTTTTTCGGGAATTTATGGGAGGAACGGGCATGTTCACGCACCCCGTTATACCCTTCGCCATGATTGCCCTGTCTCTGCTGATGGTAAGCAACATACGCTATTACAGTTTCAAGGATCTTGACTTTTTCGCCCGTAAACCATTCATGACGTTTGTCTCGATTGTTCTTATATTTGTCGTTATCGTCATGCACCCGCAGGTAATGCTCTTTGCCTTTGCCCTCGCATACATGCTTTCAGGACCATCCTGGACTGTTTTCCGAGCCGTCGGCGGCAGGAAAGAGGAACCGGTGCCCGAACCACGGGAGAAACACGGGTTCTGAAGGCAGCAGGGCGGCGCCGCAGTGACGAACCGTGTCGACATTATGAAAAATTATTGAAGAAGGTGTTGAACTGATGAAAAAATTCAACGTGGCGGTTGTCGGCGCCACCGGCGCCGTTGGTAACAGGATGATTCAAATTCTCGAAGAACGCGATTTTCCCGTCGGGGAGATTCACCTGCTCGCATCCGAGCGTTCACGCGGGAAGGAGTTAAATTTCAGGGGTACGCCCCGCCCCATCGAGGTATTAACAGAAGAATCATTCAAGGGTATCGATATCGGCCTTTTTTCGCCGGGCGGTGAAGTCAGTAAGCGTTTTGCGCCGCCGGCGGCCCGCGCCGGATGCGTCGTCATCGACAATACGAGCGCCTTTCGCATGGAGCCCGACATTCCCCTGGTTGTTCCGGAAGTCAATCCGGAAGACATCGCTTTGTACCGTAACAAGGGCATTATCGCCAATCCGAACTGTTCTACCATCCAGATGATGGTCGCCCTGAAACCAATTCAGGATGCAGCCGGCATCAAGCGGATCGTGGTATCAACCTACCAGGCAGTGTCCGGGTCGGGAAAGAAAGCCATCGACGAGCTGGAGGAACAGTCGCGTAACATGCTTGACGGCGGCGAGCCGGAACTGTCCGTGTATCCCCACGCCATCGCCTTCAACTGTCTTCCTCACATCGACGTGTTTCTCGATAACGGTTATACCAAGGAAGAAATGAAGATGGTGAATGAAACCAGGAAGATTCTTCACGATCAATCCATTGCCGTGACGGCGACCGCCGTGCGGGTTCCTGTTTTTTACGGCCACTCGGAATCCGTCAACGTGGAAACAATAAAAAAGATTTCAGTCGACGAGGCCCGAAGGGTACTTTCAAACATGCCGGGCGTGAAAGTCGTCGATAATCCCTCGAAGGCGGAGTATCCGCTGGCTCTCGACGCGGCCGGCAGGAATGAAACGTTTGTGGGGCGCATCAGGGAAGACGAATCAATAGAGAACGGCATCAATATGTGGATCGTTTCGGATAATATCAGAAAGGGTGCGGCGCTCAACGCCGTGCAGATCGCTGAGTTACTGGCCGAGCGCTATCTTTCCTGAAACATGAAAATATCAGCCGGTGAGGCCCGGGGGAGAAAATTAACGGTTCCGCGGGGTGGTCAAATCAGGATTACCTCGGACCGTGTGAAGGAAGCTCTTTTTAATATTTTAGGATCGGTTGAAGGTGTGCGCTTTCTCGACATGTTTGCCGGAACAGGCAACGTGGGGATCGAAGCACTCAGCAGGGGAGCGGCCGCCGCTATGTTTATTGAGATACGTTTCTCTCACGCGGCGGTAATACGCACGAACATTGAACGGTGTGGTTTCGGTGACCGTTTCGAGATAATCAAGGCGTCTTTCGACCGGGGAACAGCGTTGTTGCGAGAGCGGGGCGAGCGGTTCGACGTGATATTCGCCGACCCGCCGTATGAACGGGGGCTGGCGGAACGCGCGGCTGATGTGCTGTACGAATCCTCGCTTCTCGCGCCGGGCGGCATCATTGTTGTTGAACACTCGGCAAGGGAACAATGCGATGGTAGAGGCGGTCTTATACTGAAGGACCGGAGAGGTTACGGGGACACGGTACTTTCATTTTTCGCCGGCATCGATCAAGGAGATAAGGATGGGTAAGACAGCGGTATATCCCGGTTCGTTCGATCCCATAACGAACGGCCATATTGACATCATCAACAGGGGGCTCAGAATATTCGACAAGATTGTCATCGCCGTCGGAACCAATCCGACGAAATCGGCGCTCTTTACCGTGGATGAGCGTATAGAGATGATCAGGGAGATTATCGTCGACAACAGCCGGCTTGAAGTTGCCACCTACTCGGGTCTGCTGGTTGATTTTCTTGCCGAAGTCGATGCCTGCGTCATTCTCAGGGGCCTGCGGGCCATGTCGGATTTTGAATACGAGTTTCAGCTGGCCCTCATGAACCGGCGACTCGACCGGCAGATCGAGACAGTATTCCTGATGACAGGGTCGAAGTGGTTCTATTGTAATTCGCGAATCATCAAGGAGGCTGCCGCTTTCGGCGGGTCCGTGCGGGGCATGGTGCCGGACGACGTACTCATGAGGCTGAAAGAAAAATTTCCCCTCATGAAGGAAAATAACGGGCGGAAAAGGAACAAGGTCTGAAAACCGTCGGTCCGGATGGCGCGGCTTTCTAGACGGGCAATAAACGATAAAACACGCAAGGAGCCTTGTATTTCCATGAAACTAGCCGAACGGGCGGACAGGATCAAACCGTCGCCGACATTGGCGATTACCGCGAAAGCCAATGCCATGCGGGCCGAAGGAATCGACGTGATCAGCTTCGGCGCAGGCGAACCGGATTTCGACACGCCGGATTACATCAAGGAAGCGGCAGTAGCCGCGATTCACGAGGGATTCACGAAATACACGCCCGCGTCCGGTACGGACGAACTCAAGCAGGCAGTCGTTGAGAAGCTTTTGAACGACAACGGGCTCTCCTATGAAAAGGCTGACATCTGCGTATCCTGCGGAGCGAAGCATTCACTGTATAACCTGGCACAGGTCCTGTTCGAAAAAGGGGACGAGGTGATTGTTCCCGCTCCCTACTGGGTGTCCTATCCCGCCATCGTGCTGCTTGCCGACGCGGTGCCGGTGATCGTCGACACGAAAGAGGAAAACGGGTTCAAAATGACTCCCGCCGAACTCGAAGAGGCCGTGACTGACAGAACAAGAGGCGTCATCATCAACAGTCCCTCGAATCCCACCGGTGCCGCCTACACGCGTGACGATCTGCGCGAAATCGGCGAGATAGTCAAGAAACACAAACTTGCCGTCATAAGCGACGATATTTATGAAAAAATAATTTACGACGGTGTCTCGTTCGTCACTATGGCGCAGCTTGACGATGAGTTGAAAGCGTGTTCGTTTGTTGTGAACGGCGTGTCGAAGGCGTATTCCATGACGGGCTGGCGCATCGGCTACGCCGCGGGGCCGAGGCAGGTCATAGCAGCTGTGTCGAAACTACAGAGCCAGAACACGTCGAACCCGGCCTCTATTTCACAGAAAGCCGCGCTGGCGGCTCTGCAGGGCGATCAGGCGCCGACGGAAATTATGGTCAAGGAATTCCACAAACGGCGCGATGTTATCGTGGATGCTCTGAACGGGATGCCGGGCGTGAAGTGTCGTAAACCTGAGGGCGCTTTCTACGTTTTCCCCAACGTATCCGGCCTGTACGGCATGGCAGGCGAGGATCACCGGGTGAGCGACTCCGCGTCGCTCACGTCCTACCTGCTGGACGTGGCCCGCGTCGCAGTCATTCCCGGCGCCGATTTCGGTAATGACAACCATATCCGGTTGTCGTACGCCACCTCGATGGAAAACATCGAGCAGGGTCTTAAGAGGATCAAAGAAGCCATTGGAGCGCTCAGGCCGGCTTGAGGTAAACATTCATCGACTGCAGGACACCAACGACCGCGGTTATTCTTTCCCGCCCTTTTTTCGAAGGATAAGCCTGACGGGTACCTGGTCAAAACCGAATGTTTCCCGAATACGGTTGGAAAGGTAACGCCGGTATGAAAAATGGACGGCTGACGGTTCCCGGGCGAAGAGAACGAAAGTCGGCGGCCTGACCGATGTCTGGGCTCCATAGGATATGCTGTTCGGTTTCCCCCGATGGCGTGAGAGAGATTTCCGGGAAGTAAATTCCGCGAGGGCCTTGTTGAAAGCCGCCGTGGAAACGCGCCGCGTGTATTGCTCGTAGACGCCGTCGATGATTCCGAAGATTTTCGGAACCCGCTGTCCCGTGAGCGCCGACGTGGTTATGATCGGCGCGAAGCCCAGGAATTTCAAGCTTTCCCGAACGTGCCTCACATACACGCCAAGCGTCGAGTTGTCCTTTTCGACCAGATCCCACTTGTTGATGATGATGACAGTAGCCACGCCTCGTTCATAGGAGAGACCGGCGATTTTAGCATCCTGGTCCGTAACGCCTGATTCAGCGTCGATCAGAACCAGCGCCACGTCGCAGCGTTCCAGCGTTTTCAGAACTCCCACCACGGAGTATCGTTCAAGTTTCATGCTGACGCGGCTCTTTTTTCTGATGCCCGCCGTGTCGATCAAGGTGTAACGCATGTCTCCGACGTCAAAGGGAGTATCGATGGGGTCTCTCGTCGTTCCGGGCTCAATGTTTACGATGGTCCGTTCGTATCCGAGCATGGCGTTCACCAATGAAGATTTTCCCACGTTCGGCCGGCCCGTGACAGCGATTCGAATCCGGCCCCCGTGATCCTCCTCGTCCTCTTCCGATCCGGGCATTGCTGCCGCCACGTCGTCCATGAGATCGCCAACGCCGAGACCGTGCTGCGATGATACTGTATAGATTTGTTCGACGCCGAGGCGATAGAAATCCAGAGCCGCTGCTTCGTGTCTGGGACTATCGACCTTGTTCACAACGTAAAAGACGGGTTTGTCCGTTCTGCGCAGGAGATCGGCGATTTCTTCGTCCGATGGCGTTATTCCCGTCGTTCCGTCCATAAGAAAGATGATGGCCTGGGCTTCCTCGATGGCGAGAGCGGTCTGATTCCTCATCTGTTCGAGCATCGTTTCCCTGGACAATGGTTCAAAACCGCCCGTGTCGACGATGCGAAAATACTGTCCGTTCCAGGACGACTCGCCGTAGTTACGGTCACGGGTCGCTCCGGGCTGGTCGATGACGATGGCCTTCGTGGTGTCCGACAGCCTGTTGAACAGCGTTGATTTTCCAACGTTGGGCCTGCCCACGATGGCGACAAGAGGTTTCATGTCAGCGGTACCCCAGTTCGCGCAAAGCGCCGTCGTCTTCGTGCCAGTCCTTCCTGACTTTCACGAAAAGTTCCAGAAAGACGCGCGTGCCGAAAAACCGTTCCATGGCAAGGCGGGCGCCGGTTCCGATCTGTTTGAGCATCGCGCCGTTCTTCCCGATGATTATTCCCTTCTGGGATTTTTTTGCCACCAGGATGGTCGCGCCGATTCTCAGGAGATTCTTTTCTTCGTCTTCCTTGAAATAGTCGATTGAGACGGCCGTGGTGTAGGGAAGTTCCTGGTGGGTGCGCAGTGTAATCAGTTCCCTGATCATTTCCGCCGCCATGAACCGTTCCGACTGCTCGGTAATCATATCGTCGGGGAAGAAGGGCGGTCCTTCGGGCAGCAGCTCCCACAGCTCCTTCAGCAGGACGTCCACGTTAAACCCGCCCAGGGCGGACAGAGGGACGATGGCCCGAAAGGGAAGAAGTTCTTTCACGCGGTCGATATAGGGCAAAAGATCGCCCTTTTTGACCTGGTCAATCTTGTTGATCACCAGGATGACAGGAGAGGATTGTTTCACCAGTGATTTCAACACGAGCCGATCGTCGTCCGTAGGCCCCCGGCCGGCCTCAATAAGAAACAGGACCACGTCAGCCTCGGACAGGGCTGTCACGGCGGTTGACACCATGGAACGTCCCAGCCTGTTTTTCGGGCGGTGAATGCCGGGCGTGTCGATGAACACGCACTGGCCTTCGGGGGCGTTCAATATGCCCGTTATCCTGTTTCTCGTGGTCTGGGCCTTATGGGTCGCGATTGCGATTTTTTCACCGACGATGCAGTTGAGCAGCGTCGATTTACCCACGTTCGGTCGGCCTACGATGCCGGCAAAACCCGATTTCGACATTGGCTTCCTGTTCCTGCGGCCTGAATGTATACGGGCCGGTTATGTGAAAATATTGTATATAATAATAAAAATTTTCACCTGGTGCTTTCAGTGAGGACGCTTTCTAGCAGATTCCGTTTCATTTGGCACGAAGAATCTCCGGAAGACCGAGCGCCCGTTCATGTCGGCCCCTGTCGACCGTGATCTTTAGCGTGTCACGGGGCAGCGACGGGTCCGCGTCGACGGTGACCGTGAAACCGGGGCGTATTTTCGCCAGGGCGTCCATGTTTCGTTTGCGGGTGCCTTTGAAAAGCGACAGGTCCCGGGGCGACGTAGAAAATCGAACTTCAACGGCATCAGGCGGTATTGTCTTCAACAATTCCAGGGCCGCGTCGAGAAACAGCTTTTCCTCAGCGAGCGAGCGGAAGGCCGGGTGAAGGGGGCCGGCGACGACGTTCGATGATTCTCTCATTTCGTCGGTAATATGAAGACCCAGCCTGATGACGGGAATGCCTGCCGACTTGAATCGAAGCAGGGCGGCGGCGCAGAGATCAACGGCCTCGTCGAGCGTGAGCGGATGGTAGCGACCTTCCTTGTACCACTTTTCGAGAATTGTTCCCCGCAGCACAATCGTGGGGTGAATACGAACGGTGTCGGGGGCGAGGCCGATAATTTCGTCGACACCCTCAAGAAACCGTTCTTTGTTGTCTCCCGGAAGACCGGCCATGAGATGGATTCCCGTTTCGAAGCCTTCTTCTTTAAGGAGTGTCACGGATCGTCGTACCGCAGCAGCGTCATGCCCGCGGCCGGCGAGCCGAAGTACCTCGTCGTTCATGGACTGAGCCCCGATTTCAATGGTCCTGACGCCGCGCGCCTTGAGAAAACGAAGGCCCGGCTCGTCTATGTGGTCAGGTCGCGTCGAAAGCCGAATAGAATCGACCTCTTTACGTTCAAGATACGGCTGAACGAGATCAAGTAATTCCTGCTGGTTGCCGAGGTCGAGGCCCGTGAAATTGCCGCCGTAAAATGCTACCTGGACCCGGTCGAAACGTCCGCGTCCTCCAGCCAGGTGACTTTCAACCGTGTGCCTGAAAACCGGCGCCTCGACGGCGGGATCGAAATCGCCGGCTGTAATGCGCTCATTGCAGAAAACGCAACGGTTCGGACAGCCCCGATTCATAATGAATAATGGAATGATCAGGTGCTTCACGGCGTTTCTCCGCCATCCGGCTGGTCAAGATATTCCAACGCCCGACCGGCCGCCAGTTGTTCCGCTTCCTTCTTGCTTTTTCCCGAGCCGGTTGCTTTCACCTCGGCGCCGACCCGGACTTCCACCAGGTAGATCCTCTCATGATCCGGTCCAGAAGTTTCGACAACGCGGTATTGCGGGGCAGCCTGGAACAGGCGATGAGAGATTTCCTGCAGGTTCGACTTGAAATCGTTATAGTTCGGGCCCGTCTTCACGGCGTCGAGGACGGGTGCGACAATGTCCTCCACAGCGACCAGCACTTCTTCGTACCCATGGTCGAGAAAAAAGGCCGCGATGACCGCCTCGAAGGCGTCCGCCAGGATCGAATCTTTGTCCCTGCCTCCCGACTGGTTTTCACCACGCCCCAAAAGCAGGTAGTTTCCCAGATCGTATTGTCGGGCAAGGCGTGCCAGGGATTGCTCGGTCACGAGGGAGGCACGGATTTTGGAGAGATCGCCTTCGGACGAATCAGGAAAACGGCGGTACAGCAGTTCGCTGACCGAGAGCTGGAGCACAGCGTCGCCGAGGAACTCCAGGCGTTCGTTGTCGTTGAGATCCGCCCGGCGGTTTTCGTTCACGAAGGAGCGATGGGTCAGGGCCGTGTCGAGCAGTGACAGGTCGCGGAAAGGGCGGCAGCCGAGGGCTCGTTCAAGCCGTTGAAGGGTTTCTCTTCGGGACTCATCCATTCGCGTTTACCTTTCCAAGAATGTTGTTTGCCTTGATGGTTTCGGCCTTCACCGTGACGATACGGTTGAACAGAGAACTGTCTCCGTTTTCAAGACAAACAGGAATATAGGTATCGGAAAATCCCCTGAAGAGTCCCGTTGTCCTGTCCCGCTTCCGCTCAACGAGAACGGAGAGGCCCGATCCCAGTGACCGGTTCAGGAATGCCGTCCTTTTTTCAGATCCCAGTTTCCGCAAGGTACGGGCGCGTTCACGCTTTACTTGTTCATCGACCTGGTTTTCCATAGAGGCCGCCCGTGTCCCGGGACGGCGGGAATAGGGAAAAACATGGAAATAGGCAAGCGGCAACGATTCCACGAAGGCGGCCGTGTTTTCGAATTCACGTTGTCCTTCTCCCGGAAAGCCGACCATGATATCGATTCCAACGGCCGTTTCGGGCGTGTGGTCGAGAATGCGGTACACCAGTTGCCGAAAGCGATCCGTCGAATAGTCCCTGCCCATGAGGCGCAGAATGCCGTCGTCTCCGCTCTGGAGCGCCAGGTGCAGGTGACGGCACAGGCGGCGTGACGAACCGATCGTCTCAAGCAGGTCGTTAGTGATATCCATTGGTTCGAGAGAACTTATGCGCATTCGTTCGAGTGAAGTGTCGGCCTCTATCCGGCGGATCAGTGACGCAAGGCCCGGAGACTGCGGCAGATCCCTGCCGTAATGACCCAGGTGTATGCCCGTAAGAACAATTTCGCGGTATCCCGAACCGACAAGGCCGCGAACGGCCTCGACGACGTTGTCGGCGGGAAGGCTTCTGCTTCGCCCGCGGGCGTACGGTATAATGCAGTAAGAACAAAAGGTGTCGCATCCGTCCTGAACCTTGAGATAGGCCCGCGTCTGGTCCTCCATGACCGTAACAGGGAGCGAGGAAAAGGGACGTCTGCGGTTCGTGTCACCGACAATGATCCGCCCGGAACGATGTTCGTCCCGTTCGATAAGATCGGGAATAAGTTCTTTCGCCTCGTCGCCCGCGACGAGTGTTACTCCGTCGATCGAGGCCAGTCGTTCGGGATCGGTCTGGGCGTAGCATCCCGTAACCACGATAGGCGCCTCCGGGTTCCGCCGGTGGGCCCGCCGGATGAGCTGTCTCGACTGGTAATCAGTTTTCGCCGTGACGGTGCAGGTATTGACGATGTAAATGTCGGCTGACTCACGGAAATCAGCGATTTCGTGGTTCGATCGGCGAAGCGACTCGACGATTCCGGCGGATTCGTAATGATTAACCTTGCAGCCCAGCGTGGCGATGGCGATCTTACTCACAGGCGATCCCCGATTCTATGATTCCGCCACCCAGCACCCGGTCACCGTCATAAAAAACAGCTGACTGACCCGGGGCGACAGCCTTCTGGGGGTGGAGAAAAAGGACTTCCGCGATGCTGTTCACGCCGGGCGAGGCGGTGACAGTGGACTCCACGCCCCTGTGCCGGTAGCGGATGCGCGTGACCGCGGTGAAGGGGTCGCGTGGTTTAAATCCCGGGTCGATCCATGAGAGTTCGCGAACTTTCACTCCGGCCGCGTACTGATCCTCGTCGCGTCCCACCATGACAGTGTTTGTGTCCCGGTCGATGGACAGTACGTAAAAGGGACGTTCCGAAGCGATGCCCAGGCCGCGACGCTGGCCTATCGTTACAGAATGAATGCCCCGGTGCCGGCCCACGATGGTGCCGTCTTTCGTGACGATGTTGCCCGGCCTGAAACGACCGCTGACGCTGCTTGACTCGATAAACGAACGGTAATCGTCGTCGGGAACGAAACAAATTTCCTGGCTTTCACGCATCGATACAGTGGCGAGTCCCCGCTGTTCAGCCCATCTCCTGACCGCCGCTTTCGTGCTCTGTCCGTTTGGCAGAAGCAACCGTGACAGGACCGCCCTGTCCAGCCTGTAGAGAAAATAAGACTGATCCTTGTCGTGATCAACGCCGCGCAGGAGAGAAAAACGGCCGTCGCCGTTCTGATCGACGCGGGCGTAATGCCCGGTGGCGATGAATTCGATGTTCCCGGCATCGGCTTCGTGAAGGAGATAGGCAAACTTGATCGCCCTGTTGCAGACGACGCAGGGGTTCGGCGTACGTCCGGCGGCGTATTCACGCAGAAAATACTCCACCACGGCTGTGCGGAACGCTTCCGAAACGTCTCGGCGACAAAAATCGATTTCCATTATCTCTGCAAGAGCTGCCGCACGGTTTGCGTTATCGCTCTTGAAACCGACGTCGAGAAAAAGGCCTGTCACGTCGTATCCCTGGTCCTTAAGGCGTTGAGCGGCATAGGCGCTGTCGATGCCGCCGCTGAAACCCACCAGCACTCTCGGGGTCTTCATAGAGCGTTATATCCTTGCAATTGTTTCAAGAGACGACCTTGTATCTATCGTTGTGTCGAAGTAAGGCGTGGTTTCCGCTCGAGCAGAAGCTGCCATTGCATAATATATTAAAATATATGGACGTTTAACTAACTCCGGGGTGATTGTTTGTCAATAAAAATGACATTTCACAACAGATGAGACTTTCCCGGTCGGTCGGTCATTCATAAATTTTGACATCATCGCGGGAATCTGTTTTACTTCGACAGGTGCGAGGCTGGTTGGAGGTCCCGAATTCCGTTACAGATTCTTTTTGTTTTGATGATCCGGTCCACCCGGGCCGGGCGACTAACTTTTCCGGAGGTATAACATGAAAAAAGTACTCTTTTCATCGATAGTCACTGGTCTTTTCATGTTTCTGGTTCTGTGCCCGGTCGGTAACGCCGGGGCGACCGAACCTGTCGAAGGATTCTGGACAAGCATCGATGAAGAAACCAACGAATCAACAGCTTTCTGGGAACTTACCGTACGGGACGGGGAATTAACCGGAACAATTGTCAAGCTGCCCGAAGGCAAGGATCCCGATGCGGTTTGTGAGGATTGCAGTGAAGAATACAAAGACAAACCGGTCATCGGCACAACGTGGCTTCACCTGAATAAACGGAACGACGACGGTGTCTGGGAAGACGGTTTCATCATCGACTCGGGAAAAGGAAAACAATATAAAGCAAAAGTGTGGACCGAAGAGGGCGATCTGAAAGTTCGCGGATACATCGGGTTTTTCTATCGGACCCAGACCTGGAAACGAGTCGACGATCCACGATGAAGAAAAAGTCCCGGGAATTGCGCCGCGAACGTCCGGGCTGGCATAAAGACTCTTGACTCTGGCTTTTACCACCCCCACAATGACCCTCCCCCGTCAGGGGGGAGGGATTTTTTTATTCTCCTTCCCCTGGAGAGAGGGTATCAGGGGAAGGTGGATATCAGAGTAAACTCTTCATCCGGGACAACCAGGCATATGCGGGAATCTCGAACGATCGTTTTTCCGGCTTTTTACTGCAATTGGTTTTTCTTCACCCAGTTCCGGTTTTTGTCCTGCACGAAGTGGTGACCGGAGGCCAGACGATACTGGCGGATGCGGTTCTGGACCGCTACTTCCGTGATGGGTGTCCCCGTTTCCTTCGCGATAATCTGGAACAGCGTCCGCCGGTCGTTGTTTTCCGCGTTCACGAGGGACTTCACCCGGGCAGGCGCGTCGGGTTTTACTATGTTCACGAGGCCCGTCCAGGCTTCGCCCACGAGACCGTTATTCTTCGCTTCCAGCAGGGCGGGATAGCGCTGCTTCATGGAATCGACAACCGCGTTGCGGTCCTGGGAGACGGCGACGCCGGTCCACAGGAGCAACAGCGGCAGTATAAACGTCACAACGAAAATCGTTTTTTTCTTCATGGCACATGCACCTTTCACAATGGTTATAATAATGGCGTGTTATTGTTTCTCCAGCATTTTTAATTCATCTTCGGTGAAAATGTCCTCGAGATTGCCCTGGAAACTCAGTGCGTCGTCGAGGGCCCGCTGAACCTTGAGGTTGATGTCCACTGTCACATGAATGGGCGCGATTTCAACGCGATGCGTGGTATCCGCTGTAACGGTGTGTTGAGTACAGGCGGCGAGCGCCAGGACCATTACGGAAACCACCGGCCAAAGAAAATGTCTCATAATCCTCTCCTTTGTTCGGGGTCGCGTGATTGAACGACCCGTGTTGCTCTCATTATTGACCGCTCTGATCAGTGAAAGTCAAGTAAATCTTCCAGGGCGCGGTCGATTGATTCACCGCTGGTCATGACAAAACCAAGAGCCCTGTTGATCACTTCTTCCAGGTTGTTGATGTTCAAAACCAGGCTGCCGATTTCCTGTGGCGGATCGCCCCGCGCTCCCTCGCCGCGCAATTCAACCCGCGCGCTGGTCTCGCCGTTTACACGTCTCAGATCGACGGTAAGGTAATCGTATATGAAATCCCGGAGAGCTTCCTCCATACGATCCGCCACGATCTCGAGATAGGCGTGCCCCGCCATGGCCTCGTTTACATAGTGCATCAGCGTGTTCATCCACTCTTCGTCGCGGATTCCCAGCCGGCCCGTACCGGGCAGGGCATGGATATAACCGTTGCCCAGCATGACCCGCCCGTTTTCGTAAGATACGGGAATGCGTCCGTTGACCAGGCCGCTGCCGTCTATTTTGCCGTCGGTCATGCGGGACAGGAGAGCAACAAAGTCGACCTTTTCCAGGTACACATCGAGGCGGGTGCTTTTCTTTGTCAGGTCGAATCGAGTACCCCGCAGGCTCAGCATGCCGCCCTCGGGCAGGCGCCACTGCATCATTTCCAGGAACAACCGGTCCCGATCTTCCAAGCGGAAGACCAACAGTCCCTTCTGAGCCTCGAACTCCCCGGCGCGGAAGTGTTCCACGGTAATTGCCTGGTTGCCCGGCGTGGCGACGGGTTCGAGTGAATTAATAATCACGCTTCCGGCGATGCCGGTCACGTCGACGTCTTTCTCTCTGCTGAAGACAGCCCCGTCCCGAAGCGACACCTCGACGCGCGGCGTTATCACTGGTCCGGCAACAGACACCGTCGCGCAGGCACGGGTTTCTCCGCTGAATTTTATGTCCTCCAGCCAGGGAACGAGTCGCACCAGTTCGTCACGTCCGGGAAGAGGGGACCAGTCCTGGACGAGCTGTGCTTCCCCTCGGGGAATGCCGTTTTCGAACGCGAGGTTTGTTTTAAAAGACAGGGGAGATACTTCGAGAAGCTGCCAGATGCCTTCAGTCCGGAAATGGTTGTCGTGAAAAGAAAGGCGGCCCGAGGGTCCAGGTCGTTCAATGCCGCTGCAGGCGACTGTTTCTACGGCGAAGCGTCCCTCTTTGGTCGTTTCGGTTCCCGCTGATGCGGGTAACGACAGCGAAATACCCTCGACGCGGACCGCGGGTTCGGGAATGAGCAAAGTTCCTCTGTCAAGATTGACGAGCGCGGACCAGCTCCGCAGACCCGATTCGCGGAACATTGCTTCGGCCCTCGCGGCAAACGAACCGGCGCTGAATACCATGTCGTTCATCTGTACCCGGAAAGGTTTTCGCATGGCAATGTCGGCGACTGCCCGACCGTCTCCGCCGTTGTCGGAAACGAAAGAAAGGAGAGGCATGCCCCGCCTGGCAGCAAGTTCGATTTCCTCTATGACAACGGGGAGTCTCGCGTCGTTCCGTATGATACGACTCACGGACAGCGAGCTGCTTCCGTCGAGATCGAACTTCAGTCCCGCCGGGTCGGCGAAGAACGTTCCTGTTCCCCTGAACAGGGCGTCTTCCAGCCGCATGGCGTCACCCGGTGTCGATACAGTGAGAGGACCGGCGATGACTTCCGTTTTCTTCGCGTCCAGGCTCCAGTTTCCCTTGCCCTTGAAATGAGCTGACAGGGTGCCCGAACCTTTGAAAGGAAGAGGATCGTCCGCTGAGCCGCGTCCGGCGGACAGCCGGGAGAGCATTTTTTGGGGAACTTCGCCATGAACGGCCCATTGAAAAAGTCCCTCTGCCGGAGCGGTGTTTTTTATCATCTCCGGCAGGGAAGGGTGGTTTCCGGCAATCGACACTACTGCCCGCAGGGGTTCGACGATTCGCGCCGAAAGGGTGGATGCGCCCCCGCCGTCGTCGATTGTCAGATTGGCGTGATCCAGAACATAATCACCGTATTGAAGACCAGACAGCCGCAACCCGCCTTCCAGGGTGCCGGAAGCGTCTTCGAGACAGGTTCGCGCGAAAAGAGATCCCTCTTCCAGATGTGCCTCGATGCCGGCAACGTCGACGACCACGTTTTTTATTTCCCCGGACAGGTCGAGAAGTCCCCATCCTTCATCGTGTTCTCCGCGACGCCACGAGGCTGAAAGATCAAATGTACACGCAAGGGGAGATTCGCCGCTCTCGCGCGATACTCGCAACAGGCGGGCTTGTGCCGATCCCGTACGGGCCGTCGCATCGCCTTCGGCGACAATGGAAACAGGAAGTCCCAAAGGATCAACACGCCCCGCCAGGGTGAGCCGCCGGCCTTCGGCGACGTCGAGACGAAACGAAAAGGGTATCGTGATGTTGATGCCCTCGTAATTCACGATAATCGAAGAGGAGGAAACCTCGAGCGTTTCAAGGGGGACAGGAGGCGGCGTCGCAGAGGAAGAGGACGTTGCGTTTTCGATCCCGGGGAGACCCTTATCGACAACCCCGTTCCTGACGGTAATCCGCCAGGTAAGCCCGCTCACCGCCGCCCGGTCGATATGCCCACGCAGAAGTCCGTTGAAAGAATAATAGATCGAAAGTGAATCCGCTTCCAGTCGGCCCTGTTGCATTGTCAGCCCGGTTACATGAATTCCACTTGTCGTAACCGACTCCACGCGGATTTCCGGGGAATCGATTCCAACACGTTCCAGATAACCCGTGATCACCCGTTCAAGCAGCGGAGGGGCGAGCAGGATGACCGCCAGTATCAGTATCGCAAGCATTGCGATTACTGCCACCAATACCCGGCATAATCGGGCGAAAAGGACTGGAACGGAAGTGCGAGAGGCTTTGTTATTCGTCATGGTGCAATCTCAACGGGTTGAATACAACGGAGACTACCACCAAATGGAAACGAAGAAAAGAACGGGAATAAATCAAGAGCATGAAATGATGCCGCTCGTGGCAGGAGAGATCGGGGAAATCGCAGTGATGAAGACCCGGCGGGAATAAAAAAAGCGGGACATCTTCTGCCTGCTGTGATAACGGTTCCACTGTCGCTGGCGGAGGGAAAGGTATTTTAATTTCAAGCTGTTCCGAGAGCCGCTACCCAGCGTCGTCATTTATGAAAGAGTCTGAGCGATGCAATGCCGAAATACGTATCCGACAAACTGAACGCGCTTATAATAACCACGATTAGTTCCTTCCTCGTTCCCTTCATGGCTTCTTCCGTCATTATTGCCCTGCCCGCCATAGGGCGGCACTTTCAGATGGACGCCATTATTATTGCCTGGGTTTCCACCGCTTATATATTGACGTCGGCGGCGCTCCTGGTTCCCCTGGGACGTTTCTCCGACATTCACGGACGAAAAAGAATATTTCTTACGGGATACATCGTTTTCTTTGCCGGTTCCCTCCTTTCCGCGTTTGCTCCAACAAGCAGTCTGTTCCTGCTTTCGCGGGTCGTACAGGGGCTTGGTGCATCCGCCGTCGTGGCCACCGCCGTGGCCATCCTGACGGCAGCTTTTCCAAAGCACCTCAGGGGGAGAGTGCTCGGGATAAACGCTGCGGCTGTTTATTTCGGCCTGTCCGTAAGTCCGCTTCTGGGAGGGCTTCTTACCGGGCAACTGGGGTGGAAAAGCATTTTTCTCGTATCCGCCGCGTTGTGCCTGGCGATGTCTGTCGCCACGGCGCTTGTGCTGCCCGAGTACGGGGAAACGCGGAAGGAACGGTTCGATCTGAAGGGTACGATTATTTACGCTGCGACGCTGACCGTTTTCATGTACGGACTTTCGATTTTGCCGAGCGAGACCGGCCTGTGGCTGATCGGGGGAGGTATCTGCGGCGGCTTGTTCTTTGTCTGGTGGGAAACCCGCTCTGCTTTTCCCCTTGTTGATTTCAGACTGTTCAGGCGAAATCGTGTTTTTACCTTTTCGAACATAGCGGCTCTGGTCCACTACAGCGGAACGTTTTCAATCGCCTTTCTGCTCAGCCTTTACCTGCAGTACGCCAAGGGGCTCACCGCCGAAAAGGCGGGATTGGTTCTTATAACAAGCCCGGTCGTCCAGGCAGTCTTCTCGCCGATTTTCGGCAGGCTGTCCGACCGGATCGAGCCGCGCCTGCTTTCTTCGGCGGGCATGGCCGTTACCAGTATCGGCATTCTGGCGCTGTCGTTCCTGGAAGCCGATACGTACCTCGCCTACATTGTTGTCAGCCAGGCCGTCATAGGATTCGGTTTCGCCATGTTCGCATCGCCGAACACGAACGCCATCATGAGCTCGGTCGACCGAAGTTCGTTAGGGTTTGCCTCGGCAACCGTGGGAACCATGCGACAACTCGGAATGACCCTCAGCATGGGTATGGCGATGGTTGTCTTCGCCCTGGTCATGGGAAAGGTAGAAATAACGCCGGAACGATACCCGGCCTTTATTACCAGTGTACACATTATATTCAGCATAGCGTCAGCGATGTGTTTTGCCGCCATCTTCGCGTCGCTTTCACGGGGCAATATTCACAACAAAACTGTTCGAGAAGCGACCGGCGGTGATTCAGAACCTCGGCCATAACTACAACGTACACCGCTTTTTCGTTGACGAAACGCAATGGTGTCGTCTAATTATAACTAGTAACGGTTTACCTTGATCGTCTTCTTCAAACCCGAAACCATCGTAAGGTATGCTGCTTCGAAAACGGCGTCCGTTTTTGGACACTGACCAGGGTCGCAGAAGTAATCGGGAAAGGTCCCTAGCCCCGGGTTGATATCAGCGTTTGCAAAACGCCGGAAGAATATCCACGCGTGCACAGGGCCGAAATTCACGCAACGACGAGGTGCTTGACGTCAAACAGGGAGGAGAGGTCGTTATGAAACGGGTATTTTTCATGTCAATCGTAGTTTTTTAACAGCGTTTGTCTCGGGCGCGACCGCCGCAGCCCAAAGCGGGGCTTCAGGACACAATTTTGAAATCGCCACGGAGCTGTCGCAGATCACCTACAAGGAAGAGGGGCTCATGGAGACCGACGGCGCGCTCTACGGCGTCGTGGGAGCCTACACATACCGCGAAAATTTCTGGATGCTGAGGCTGGAAGGAAAATACGCCTGGGGCGAGTGGGACTATGAAGGGAGCACCTGGGCGGGAACGCCCTCGTTTGTGAATGATATAGACTTTTACCAGGTCGAAACACGGGGGCTCATAGGATACGATTTTTCCCCTTCAGCGATTGCGGTGGTCACGCCCTATATCGGGATCGGTACCGATACCTGAACGATCACATGGAAAAGCGGGTTCTCGGCGGTTACCAGCGAGAATCGACCTACTTCTACAGCCCGCTGGGGCTTGACGCGGAAATCAGGGTTAACGACGCCTGGTCATGGGGCGTGCTCGCCGAGTACGATCTTTTCTGGAAGGGCAGGCAGGTATCTCACATGGGAGATGTATTCCCCGGTCTCAATATTGTCGCCAACACGCAGAGCAAGGGCTACGGACTGCGGGGATCGCTGAGGTTATCCTATCAGGGCGGCAGGTTCGGCGTTGCGGCGGAACCGTATATCCGTTTCTGGCGGATCAACGATTCAGCTGTTTCTCCCCTGATCTATAAAGGCCTGTACGTGGGAGATCTTGTCGAACCGAAAAACAAATCGAAGGAAATCGGCCTCAAACTATCGGTGACGTTCTGATTATTGTTTTGAAGACAGTACAAGTCATTTGAGATGTCCGCGGATGATGATCTTTCCTGTGTCTGCCGATCAGGCGAGCGCTATGTAACGTTTTACGTTTTATCCCGCGGCGAGAATTTCGGGGGAAGCGTTATTCTGCCTGTGACAGGGAGTCTTTCCCGCTTCTATTGTCCTGCACGCTGATCCGGAATCTGCTTGGTATCGACTGGAACAACAAAAACCGAGCATATTCCGCAGGTAATTATCAATCTTGCCGTGCCGCTGAGCTTTTCCGTTGTAACGAGCATCGGCTTCGGATTCATATCATGCGCGATGACAGAACTGCTGAGCGGGCGATGCGTTGAACCGAACGTTTCGCTTGTCACGATTGTTTTCGTGTTTATAATAAATTTTACATTCCCGCACACCATCCGACTGCTGCGTGATGCCGGCAACAAACGGTGCGCACGGAACATGCGAAAGGACGGTCGATATGAATGAAAGGATAATCTGTTTCACTTATGGTTTGTCCGACGGGGAAATTGAACAGGGCAAGGCGGCGTTTCACGGCAGGGAGGAAGATCGCTCAACGCTGAAAGTTATTCCGATATCGGAAACCATGCTGGCGTTGAATGTGGGGGAGACGGTGGAGAAGATTGTTGCAAATCCGGAATCGTTGAAAGACGGGGAAGCTACGTCATCTCGCGGTTCTGATAGATACAGGGTGGTTGTCATAGGTTCACCTGACCGTGACCGTGTGCTGCAGGTAATGAGAAGCTTCAAGTCGGTTCTGGCCGATTCCCGGAATGTAATCTTTGCCATGTTGACCGAAACCGCCGCTACCTGGACCTTTGGAGAATATATAGAGCATCTCGGGATGGAACACGAATATATGAAAACGCACAATCCCGCAGAAGACCCCGATATGAAGCAGATGTGACGTCAAAGTGGTTCGCTGTAATATCAATTTAAAAAAACAAGGCGGGGATAATGTTTTCCCCCGCCTCGTCTGTTCTGATGTAGTTTTTGTTAAACCAGAAATCCCTCTTCCGGTATTCTCATCGCGCTGGTCTCGTCCTTGGTAAGTGTTTCCAGCTTTGCTGGAACAAGCGCGGTTGTCCTGTTAATAAAGAACTTGGCGCTTTCGATTTTTCCGGTATAGAAAGCCTTTTCCTTGTCAAGGGTCGCGGCTTCGAGTTTTTCGGTTGCCACGTTTGCCATCCAGATGTGAAACCAGCCGATCAGGGCTTCCGACAGGCAATCGAGGAAATCGCAAGCAGCCAGAAGCGGGACGAAGGGGTTGGTCTTTATCAGCGAGCTGAAGGTCATGGCGGCCTCGGCGCACTTGTTGAGTGCGGTTTCGACGATAACGGCTTCTTCCTTGAGGGTGCCGTTGTTTTTTGCCTTGCCCACCTCAGCCTGGGTTTCGCCCAGAAGATTCATGAAGTACAGACCTTTTTTCGCCCCGAGCTTCCTGCCAAGCAGATCCATGGCCTGGATGCCGTTGGTGCCTTCATAGATAGGGTTGATTCTGTTATCGCGGGCCATCTGCTCGACGGGATATTCCTTGCAGTAGCCGTAGCCGCCGTAAGTCTGAATGGCCAGCCAGGTAACCTCGTCGCCCATGTCCGTGCAGTAGGACTTGACAAGCGGCGTGAGAACCTCGATCATGCCGGTCCACTTAAAGAGATCGTCGTCGGTGGCGGCGGCTTTCTGTTTATCCATGCAGTAGTAAACATAAAAAGCCAGGGCCCTGATGCCCTCGGTGATGGATTTCATGCGAATAAGCATTCTCCTGACATCGGGATGCTGAATGATCGGGGCCTGTGGCGCAGAGGGATCACCCATTTTCATAATATTTGATCCCTGGAGTCGTTCCTTCGCGTAGGCGAGCGCGTGCTGGTATGCAGCACTGGAAAGAGCGACGCCCATCATGCCGACACCCTGGCGCTCTTCGTTCATCATGTGGAACATGATCTTCATGCCTTCGCGCTCTTCCCCCATCAGGTAGCCGATGCAGTTACCGTTTTCACCGAAGTTTATCGTACAGGTTCCGTTGCCGTGAATGCCCATCTTGTGCTCGATGTTGCCCGTCGTTAAGTCGTTCGGCTCGCCGAGGCTGCCGTCCGCGTTGAACCTGATCTTGGGTATCATGAAAATCGAGATGCCCTTTGTTCCTGGAGGGTCGCCCACAATCCTGGCAAGGACGGGATGGATAATGTTTTCCGTGAGATCATGGTCGCCTGCTGATATGAAGCTTTTGGTGCCCGTAATTGAGTACGTGCCGTCGTCATTTCTTTTCGCTGTGGCCTTCAAGGCGCCCACATCAGAACCGGCGCCCGGTTCGGTCAGGCACATGGTCCCGGCCCACTGGCCCGTGTACATTTTCTCCAGCACGATATCCCGCAAGTCATTATGAAGAAAATCTTCCATAAGCCGCGCGGCGCCGTGTGTCAGTCCCGGATACATCATGAATGCCTGGTTGCCGGCCAGGAACATGTTTGCACATGCCGCGCTGACCAGCGCGGGCAATCCCTGACCGCCGACCTCATAGCTTTCGGATGTCGACAGCCAGCCACCTTCGCAGTAGAGCCGGAATAGCCTGTGGTATACCTCGGGCACCGACACGGTGCCGTTTTCGAACTTTGCCTCCACCGGCACGCCCTGCACTTCGTCGGGATAGGTGGGGGCGATCTCGTTTTCCGTCAGTTTCGCTGCCTCCGACAGAACCATGTTCACCATGTCTGCATCATGGTCTTCAAAGGGCGGTTTTCCCAGGAGATCGCCTATTTTAAAGACCTCATGAAGTAAAAATTGAATATCCCTTACATCTACCCATTCGCTTGCCATGCCGTACTCCTTTCTTGAGTGACCGGTGCACTCTTTTTTGATGAGAAGATCTGTGACGCATGGAACTACGAAAGATATGCCCCCTAAAATTGAAGCTGTCAACAAAAACACTTCAAAAACACTTCATTTATGGGGAAATTAGTGATTGATTCTCCTGGCTGATCGGTTGATGATCAGTGGTCGGCAGGAGGGCCCGCAGGGAAGACGACGGGGTAGCATTCGCTGCGGGCTTGGGGGGTCTGTCAGTGCGCGCGGGATCGATTCGTGGTGGCTGCCGGGGCCCCGCCGTACTGACTTTTGCTTCGGGGATTTCCTTTGCCCGTTGAAAAATGAGATCTGTTGTCGGTACTGTTCTTGTTTGTGCCCCTGATTCCGGGGACGTCAGTGCTCGTTGATTTTGTTTGCCGCGGTCGCATGCCGCCGCCGTTTATAACGTGCGGAACGGGCGTTTTTGACGTTGGCTCCAGTCTTTCCGAGATCCGTGTGGAGGGCGCCGATCTTTTAGTCCCGGTTGCGGGTGCGCCGGGTTTTTCGATGCTCTTTCGGACATTATCGGAGATATTTTTCAGCAGGCCGTCTCGTGTCTTGTTGTCTGGAGGTTCGCTTTTGGTTAAGGGCTCACGCGGACCGGGTCTTTCGATGCTCTTTCGGACATTATCAGAGATATTTTTCAGCACGGGTGTTCGTCGTGCTCCGTTGCCCGGAGTCGCGCTTTTTGTCGACGGCTCGTGGCGTCCGGGTTTAATGACGGTTTTGTGCTCGGGAACAGTCCCTCCGCGGCTGAAGACGGTCCTGTCCGGTGTTCCCGTCCGCGACGGTTCTCTTTCGATCCGTGACGGTATGGGCCTGGTCCTTGTCACGGGTGTGCGTGATGGGGTAATGACGCTTCTTTTCTTTGAAGGAGGCGGGGACGGGACGATATTCCTCGCGGGAAGCGAAGAGCGGGGTGCCAGTTTCCCGGGAACAGGTTTCCAATGTACTTTACGAGGGCTGTGGTAGACGTGATAATGCCTGTTGAAGCGTTTTGTTATATCGATGTTAACGATTGCGATGCTGCGTGAAGGCCAGTCGAAAAGAGACCAGCCGATCACGCCGAAACCTGCGTGAAGCGCTGCGGAAAACACAATCCTGGGGCGGATCACCGAAACGCCCGGGTAAAAGACGCGAAATGGCGGGTAGGACGGATACCACCAGGAGCCGTAGACGAACAATGGATCATACACCGGAACATATAAATAATAGGGGCTGGCCGGTTCGATGCGAATGATTTTTTGTTCGACAATCACTTTTTGCTCGGTGGTAGAAACAAGGTTGCCCTCGAATCTGGCACGCGAACGCAAGTCCTGAATAGTATCCATGACGTCTTCTTGCTGGTAGATGAAGGCATTGCCGAGTTCCGTCGTCCAGTCAAGGTTGTTATTCATCATCGAAAGCACCTTGGGGTAATAACAGAGCGACAGGATGCTCACATCCCAATCCTTTCCCCGTAAAGCCGCATCCAGGGACTCGTCCGTCAGGTAGGCGTTGCCGGTCAGCCATCGGTCGGCTTCCGATACTTCTGAGGGATAGGTTGCGGCCATAAGGACCTGGGACAGGAGGGGGTCGGGATACAGTGCAATCGGCGCGAGCAGCCGTGACAATTCTTCATCGATGTAGATGGTGTGCGCGCGGGCTTCCATCGACCAGGGCAACAGGAAAACTGACAGCAACATGACGGTTATTATTTTTTTGATATGTGGAACTTTCATGGTATCCCTCCTGAATGCCCGTTGGTGTTGCTCCTCATGAATAGCGGGCCGTTTATTAACTGTTGAAAGCAAAGATAAATCGGGATTTCGTTGTTCCTCCCGTGCCTGATTTGATTCAACCATACAGGCTGAATGTGAAGAGAGAATGAAAAGATTGTGAAAGATTGTGAAAACCGCGTAATAGTCTGATTATAATCACAGAACGGCGGAAGGTCCGGAGCGATGAATCGATTGTAAGCTCGACGCTGTTCTGCTAATGTCTGAATGATTGATCGTACAGGAACGTTCGGGAATAATTTCTTGCGGGCAGGAGGCCGGGTTTCTTTACACTCGGCGGTTTGATACACTTATCTACAGATAAGGTATGTTCTCGTACGAGGAGGTGCGACATGGCGGGTACAAAGATTACCTGGCTGGGACACGCCGGGTTCCGGATTGTTTCTCCGGAAGGCAAGGTTATTCTCATAGACCCGTGGTTCGAGGGGAACCCGCTGGCCCCGTTCGGCGTCAACGACCTGAAGGAAGCCGACCTGTTGCTGGTAACCCACGATCATTTCGATCACAGCGGCGACGCCGCGCTAATAGCGATTAACACCGGGGCCACGATCGTCGGCATGCCGGAGACAATGCGGCGGCTCTGCGATGAAGAAGGAGTTCCGGAAAGCCAGATCGTGTTGGGAACGGGAATGAACATCGGCGGCACGTACCGGGAGGACGGAATCGAAATTACCATGGTACAGGCCTTTCATTCCTCCCAGACAGGGGCGCCGGCCGGTTACATCGTCAGGATGGAAGACGAGTTTACCATCTATCACGCCGGTGACACGGGTATCTTCGGTTCCATGCAGATCTGGGGCGAACTGTTCGACATCGACCTGGCACTGCTTCCCATCGGTTCCGTCTTTACCATGGATCCGCTGCAAGCTGCCATGGCGGCGAAACTTCTTCGGGCAAAACGTGTAATTCCAATGCATTACAAGACGTTTCCCGTGCTCGTCCAGGACGCGGCTTCTTTCGAGGAAGCACTGGCGGAAATTGTTCCGGAAGCCGAGGCCGTTGTCGCCGAGGTGGGACGGGAAATGTTGTTTTGAGGCTGCGGCGGCGAGAATGCCGGGAAAAATGTTCCGGGACCGCGGTCGATCCGATGCCTATAACAAAGAAAGAAGGACACGATCATGAAAAAGGCAATCCTTATTATTCTGGTGGGGATGTTCGTTCTGGGCGGTTGTGCAACCATGTCTGAACAGTCAAAAACGAAGAAAGGGGCTGTTTACGGAGCGGCCGGCGGCGCGGCCGCGGGCGCTGTGCTGGGACAGATAATAGGGGGCGACACTGAGGGAACGCTTATCGGCGCGGCTGCCGGGGCGGCTATCGGAGGCGCCGGGGGCGCCGGCGTCGGTCACATGATGGACAAGCAGGAGGCAGAGATGCGCGAGGCGCTGGCGACGTCGGAAGCGGTGGCGGTCAGGCGCGAGGGTGAACTGTTGGCTCTTACCTTCAAGGGAGATGTTACCTTCGACTACGATTCCGATGTTGTGCGGCCCGGACTGTACACCGAAATAGACCGCATCGCCGAGATTATGATCCGGTATCCGCAGACAGTGATCCTGGTTGAAGGACACACGGACAGCACGGGGTCGGAAGAGTACAACCAGGATTTGTCCGAGCGACGTGCCGCCAGTGTTGCAACCCTGCTCGTGGAACGCGGGGTCCAGGAATCGAGGATCCGGGTCATCGGTTACGGCGAGAGTCAGCCCGTCGCAACCAACGAAACGGCGGACGGGCGCCGGTTGAACCGTCGCGTGGAAATCAGAATCGATCCGGAAACTCAACGATAGCCGTTGCACCGAAGAACGGGGCGATTCTGTTCCGGACAGTTTAACCGTTTTGTCAAATAACTTCTCTTTACGTCATGCTCAAAGAACCACTGCACGCCTGGTATCGTTTTAGCAGGCGGTTCTTTGTGTCAAATACTGTTTGCCGGGCATGAAAGCGGTACCATTCCCTGGTCGGATAATTATTGACAAATTTTCATAAATAGTACGAAAGTAAGAAAAACAACGAGCGGAGGATGAAAAAATGAAAAGAATACTTTCAGTTTTATTCGTCGGCTCCCTTGTGCTATTTGCCATGAGCTTGGCGGTTTATGGCGCGGACGGGTTGTACGCCCATTACAAGCTGGGGCTGGGTATATTGACGGATAGTGATGTGACGGATGCGGCTGCGCCGGGAACATCGATAGAGCTGGAATACGACGATGACCTGGCCATAGCGGTCGGCATCGGCTATGCCGTGGGAGCGGTCAGGGGCGAGGCCGAACTGGCTTTTCTCAACAATGATCTGGATAAAGTAGTCCTCAGCGGGGTTCCCCAGGCTGTCTGGTCGGGAGGCGCGTCGAGCCGGGCTTTACTCCTCAACGGATATTACGATTTCCTGAATTCTACTCCGGTGACGCCCTTCGTGAGTGCCGGTATCGGTATTGCCCGCGTTGATGTGGGGAATATCAATTACGTAGCAGGCGGGGGGCAACAGGGCGGTCATGACACGGTTTTCGCGTACCAGCTCGGGGCGGGCGTTGCATATGAGATTACCAGACGGTTCACCGTTGATGTGACCTATCGCTACTTCGGAACCTCGGATGCTGATTTCCGGCCGAACATGGAGATGGAATACGGGAGTCACAATATTTACGCAGGGTTACGAGTTTCTTTTTAATAATATAACGGTTCCTCCGGAGGATCAGCTGCATGGCATGCCGGGTTCTTTTTGTCTGCCTGTAAGCCCGGCGGGCGAAACTGACGGCGTTTAAGGAGTATGGTTCCGCTGCCCGATTCTTTCGGACGTAAAAATATCAGTCGGAAAATGGCTTGTCCTTCCACCAGGGATAAAAATCGGGCATGTCGGAGCTCGGTTTCATGGTGAACCGGGACGGCCGTTTTTCCTTGAACGACAAGACGCCTTCCTTCGAGTCTTCTGAGTCGAGCATGTAACCGAAACCCTTCGATTCCAGAATGTGCGTGTTCATGGGATCGGTTTCGCCGAGCATTTTCCACAGAAGCTGTCGAGCCAGAGCGGTTGAGACGGCCGACGTATTGTCGGCGATTTCACGGGCAATCTGCCGGGCGGTGGTTAACAGTTCTTCCGCAGGGACAACCCTGCTGAAAAGCCCCATTTCAAGACCTTCGCGGGCGTTGAAGAGACGTCCCGTCAGGATGAGTTCGGCGGCCCTGCTGATACCGACGATGCGAGGCAGGAAAAAAGTGCTGCATCCCTCGGGCACAACGCCGCGACGGTTGAAAACAAAACCGATTTTTTGCGCGGTTTCCGAGGCGATGCGAATGTCCATCGCCAGGGTCATGGTAATGCCGACTCCCACGGCGTTTCCGTTCAGGGCGGCAATGACGGGTTTTTTCATGTTAAACAGGCGAAGCGTCACCTGTCCCGCCGTGTCGCGGAAAGAATGTTCGTCCGATTTTCTGAAACCGCCGGCGCTCAGATCCGCGCCGGCGCAATAGGCGCGACCGGCGCCTGTAAATATGATTACGCGGATCGTGTCGTCTTCATCGGCACGGTCGAGGGCGTCCAGTATTTCCTCCATCATGACGGGCGTCCAGGCGTTGAGCGCTTCGGGCCTGTTAAGTGTGACCAGTGCGATCCCGTCTTCCTGTTTGTACGTGATCTGTTCGTAATCCATTGATGCTATCCTCCAAGAATGTGCAGTCGTAACTTTAGAAGTCTGAATCACGGGTGCGGACTCTTTCAAGCAGGAACTGGCGGTTTTGTCAACTCCCGAAAAAATCACCGCGGGCGGGAATGGCAGGCATTTGAAAAATGATCGCTTCCTTCAGTTGGCTTTATCACCTTGTTTTAAATTAAAATATATAATAATTTTAATAGTGAAATACATGGAGAAGAAAGGAGATTCCCATGAGAAAGCTTCAGGTCATAACATTGGGGGTGCTGGTGGTATTTGTGTTTGCACTGGCAGGATGTGGCGTAAGCGAGGACGAGCATGAAAAGACGGTAGCCGAACTTGAGGAGGTAAAGGCTGAGCTGGCAGAGGCGAAGGCTGAGATCGCCGAGCTTTCCAGGGGCGCGGGTGCCGACCTTGAGGACAAGGTCAGTGAAGCACAGGCAAAGGCGAAAGAACTCGGAGAAAAATTGAGCAGCATGACCACAGAAAATGAAAAGCTTAAAGGTCAAGTTGATAAGCTGAAAGAGCTGGTCGAAGAGTACAAGAAAAAGATCGAGGAGTTTGGTGGAAAAGTTAAGGATATGCCTTCCGATCTTCTGAATCGCTAGGTATATGCGGGGGAAGCCGTTTTAACATTGTCTCGGACTTGTGCCGGCGGTGGGAATGGCGGAACCGGGCAAGGTGCCGGCCTTTGGAATGCTGAAAATCGAATAAAGTAATAACATAAGAACGTTCCTATGATTTTGGTGGGTACATCCGGGTGGCATTATAAGAGCTGGAAAGGACCGTTTTATCCGGAGAATCTGTCGGCGCGGGAGTTTCTGCCTTATTACGCCGAACGGTTTAAAACGGTGGAGATTAATAACTCCTTTTACCGTCTTCCGGAACGGGAGACATTCGCAGAGTGGCGTGATACAGTCCAAGAGGGGTTTTTCTTTGCCGTAAAAGCGAGCCGCTATATCACCCATATGAAAAAGCTTCGCCACACGGAGGAAGCCCTGTCCACGTTCCTGGAAAAAGTCGGCGCTCTGGGCGGGAAACTGGGACCGGTTCTTTTCCAGTTGCCGCCCCGCTGGCGTTTTAACGGAGAACGGTTTACCGGATTTCTTGAAGGATTGCCGGCGGGGCCGCGGTACGTGTTCGAGTTTCGCGATCGGAGCTGGCTGAATCGGGAGGCCTGTGAGCTTCTACGGAAGCACAATACGGCTTTCTGCATATACGACCTGGCCGGATACCAGTCTCCTGTGGAGATAACGGCTGATTTTGTTTATGTCAGGCTTCACGGGCCTGACGATGCGTATCGCGGAAAATACAGCAACACGGTCCTTTCGCAATGGGCAAAAGCCTTTGCAGCCTGGTCCGGTCGGGGACTTGATGTGTACTGCTATTTCGACAACGATGAAGCGGGGTATGCCGTGCGAAACGCCCTTGAACTCACGGCGATGACGGCGGAACGGGACGAAGGGTAAAATAAAAAATACATGGAGCATGTATGGAGTTTACTGATATTGTAAAGAGCCTTCGCACGCTTGCCGGTGAACATTTCTGGATAACACAGGTGTTTGTCGTGATTTTTGTCTGTCTTCTTCTGGCTTTTATTCAGAAGGTACTATTGAGGAGGTTGCACGACAAGCTGCTGAAAACACGATACGTCTGGGACGACGCCCTGGTGGACGCAATGCGGGGGCCGGTCACGGTTTTTATCTGGCTGGTGGGAATAGCTTTTGCTGTCCAGATAGTAGGATATGAAACCGAGTACCCCCTTTTTCAGGCGGTTGAGCCCCTGCGCGATGTCGGCATTATCGCGGTCATCGCCTGGTTTACGATCCGTTTCATCAAGGTGGCGCAGGACAATATCAGGAACAAGCGGATACGGCGAGGCGAGACGTATGATCCGACAACTGCGGACGCCGTCAGCAAGCTCCTGATAATTTCCGTTGTCATTACAGCAGCCCTGGTCATGCTGCAGACACTTGGTTTCAGTATATCGGGCGTGCTCGCTTTCGGGGGCGTGGGCGGCATAGCCATGGGGTTCGCCGCGCGGGATCTGCTGGCGAATTTTTTCGGCGGGCTGATGATTTACCTGGACCGTCCTTTCGCGGTGGGTGAGTGGGTGAGGTCGCCGGACAGAGATATCGAGGGAACGGTCGAAGAGATAGGCTGGCGGCTTACCCGGATCAGAACGTTCGACAAGCGGCCCCTTTACGTACCGAATGCCGCTTTTACGACAATTACCCTGCAGAATCCATCGCGAATGACGAACCGCCGGATATTTGAAACCATAGGTGTCCGGTACGACGACGCTCAAAAGCTGAATGGCATTCTCGAAGACGTGCGGTCCATGCTGAAGGATCATGAAGATATCGATCAGGGTCAGCTAATGATGGTTTACTTCAATGAATTTGCCGCCTCGTCGCTTGATTTTTTCGTGTACTGTTTTACCAGGACCACGGCCTGGGCAGAGTATCACCGGGTTAAAGAAGATGTATTGTTCAGGATAATGGACATCATACTGGCCCACGGCGCCGAAGTAGCCTTTCCCACCAGTACGCTGCACGTACCCGACGGTATTGGAATATGGGAAGAGCCGGCGACAGGGACGGGACAAAACGAACAGCGGTGACAGGGAGAGAATTTCGTTTTTGTTGCTCGCATACCCCGGGCAAGGAAGCCGCTTTTTCGGGTATTTCGGTTTCATGACGTAGTGTGGGAGACAGACCCTTTTGAAGATCCTTTTAATTCTGCGGGCGCAATGACCGACAGGGAAGGACGAGCCTGTGAGAATTGCCGAAAGCGGAGGAGAAGTAATGAACTGGCTCGTTGAGTATCCGGTGGGAGGGAACGCCCAGTGAGATATCTCAAAACGGTGGTGCCGGTTCTTCTTGTTGTTCTTTTCGTAACAGTGCTCGTGGTTTTTTTCTTCCGCGACCATGAAAAAGAGCCGCTCTCACCGGCTCTCGAGGATATCAAAGAGCGGGGCGAGCTGGTGGTGCTGACTAGAAACGCTCCTACCACATACTATTTCGACCGCAACGAGCACCCGGCGGGCTTTGACTACGACCTGGTCACTCATTTCGCCGAGTGGCTGGGAGTATCGGCGCGGTTCATCGTCAAACACAGCGTCGGCGAAATCATGGACGCTCTCGAACGGGGCGAGGCGCACCTCGCGGCCGCGAACCTGACGAGAACCGAGCCGCGGGAGGAACGGTTCGATTGCGGTCCTCCCTACCTTGAAGTTGAGCAGCAGGTGGTGTGCCGCCGCGGGGGTAATTGTCCCGATTCCATCGAAGACCTCGATTCTGTTTCCCTGATGATTATTTCCGAAAGCAGTTACGAGGAACGGTAGCGCGAAATACGCGAAACGCTTCTTCCGGACCTTTCCTGGCAGGCGATGCCGGGGCTTTCTACGGAGATGCTCCTGCAGAAGGTCTGGGAGGGCGAGGTTGATTGTACCATAGCGGACTCGAACATTATTCAGACGAACAGGAGGTTTTTCCCGGAGCTGGTCGTCGCCTTTCCGATCGCCGAGCCCCAGGAGCTTGTCTGGCTGCTGCCCAAGGGCGCCGACGACCTGGTTCGTTCAGTGGAAACATGGTTCGAAGAGTTTGTGGATTCGAACACGTATTCAGCCATTCATACGCGCTATTACGCCCACGTGGATATATTCGACTATGTCGATATAACCCGCTTCATACAAAGCGTGGACGAGAGGCTTTCCCTTTACCGTCCTTTCTTTGAAGAGGCGGCCGAATCGTATGGTTTCGACTGGACGCTGCTTGCCGCAATGGCGTACCAGGAGTCGCACTGGAAACCGGACGCACGGAGTCCCACGGGTGTGCGGGGTATCATGATGCTGACGATGAACACGGCTGCCGATCTCGGAATTGAAAACCGGCTTGACGTGCAGGAAAGCATCGAGGGGGGCGCCCGGTACCTTGCGGACTTGAGGGACCGTTTGCCTGAAGCGGTTCAGGAGCCTGACCGGACCTGGATTGCGCTTGCCGCCTATAATATCGGCATGGGGCATATTTACGACGCTCGCGCCCTGGCCGAGCATTACGGCTACGATAAAAATACCTGGGCGGGTCTGCGCGAAGTCCTGCCGAAGCTGTCCCAGCCGGATTATTATCGTTACCTGCGCTTCGGCTATGCCCGGGGCGGTGAACCCGTGTTTTACGTAGCGCGAATACGAAACTACCGGCAGATCCTGGAGCGCGTGCTGGAGTGGGAGGAGAGTAAGGGCTGGTTGTGACCCGGCAATACAGGGGGAATAAAGAAAAAATTATTCCGGGGGAGGGCATATACATGGATGAAAAAAATTACCTGCTGTCAAGACGATCCTTTATATCGTCTCTTGCCCTGACTGCCGGCGGCCTCGGTCTTGGTCGACTTGCAGTAGTGAAGAAAGCCTCCGCCGCTGTGAAGGAGTCTCCCAGCATCGGCCTGGCGCTGGGATCGGGCGGAGCCACGGGAATCGCCCATGTTCTCATGCTGGAAGTACTCGATGAACTGGGCGTAAAGCCGTCGGTCGTGGCGGGATCGAGTATCGGCGCCGTCGTGGGAGCGTTATACGCTTCCGGCTTGTCCGGCAGGGAAATACGCGACATCGCGGATGAATTTGCAGGTTCCGGGTTTGACGTGTTCAAGAAGCTGGTGGTTGGAGACGCGGGTCTCAAAATCACGGACCTGGTGAAACTGGCAATCGACGAAGGGGGACTCCTGGACAGCGAGGGATTTCTTGATTTTCTCAAGCGTAAGATCAAGTGTTTTACTTTTGAAGAGTTGACGTTTCCACTGAAGATCGTTGCGGCGGATTACTGGAGCAGGGGAGCCGTTGTTTTCGAATCGGGTGAACTGATCCCGGCGATCAACGCCAGCATGGCTGTTCCGGGATTGTTTCCGCCCGTGCAGATTGGGGGGCGGCTGCTGGTTGACGGCGGCATGGTAAATCCCCTGCCCTATGACCTCATGGTGGACGAAGGTGATATCGTGGTGGCCGTAGACGTGTCGGGAATCAGCGTACCTGACGGCAAGGATGAACCGGACCCGGCTGATTCGCTTTTCAACAGTTTCCAGATCATGCGGGAATCCATCACCCGTGAGAAAATGCGCTGCCTGAAGCCGGACATTTACGTCAAGCCGAATGTGGAAGGAGTGCGGATGCTTCACTTCCACCGCGTAAAGGAGATTTTTGAGGAGGCGTCACCAGCCGCCGATTTCCTCAGGGAGCGTCTGGAGCGGCGGCTGGAAATGTCTTGACCGTGTGACCACTGTCAGCCGTTTGGCGCCGTTTTTCTATCCAGATCGAGTATAGGGACAATTGCCTGTGAGAACGCCTTCGCGGCTTCCGTCTTATTGTAATGGTAAACGAACGGCGTGCCGCTGTCGGAGGCCTCAACTATCTGGGGTTCAATCGGGATGCTTCCGAGAAAGGCTACGTCCATTTCACGGGCCATTTTTTCTCCGCCCCCGGTCTTGAATATGTTGATGACAGCGCCGCAGTTGGGGCACTTGAGCCCGCTCATGTTTTCCAGGACGCCCAGCACGGGCACGTTGACCTGTTTGCAGAAATTGATGCACTTTCGGACGTCGTTGAGCGACAAGTTCTGCGGCGTTGTCACGATCACGGCGCCGTCGCAGCTGGGAAGCAGCTGAGCGACGGACAGCGGTTCATCTCCCGTCCCGGGCGGAAAATCTATAATCAGGTAGTCCAGTTCACCCCAGTTCACCTCGGTGAGAAGCTGCTTGAGGACGTTCATTTTCATCGGGCCCCGCCAGATTACCGCGTCGTCACGGTTCGGAAGAAGGAAGCCGATGGACATGACCTTGAGCGTTTCACTGAACGTCACGGGCAGAATCGCGTCGCCGTCGCTTCCCGGATGCTGATCTTCGAGGTTGAGCAGCGTGGGCACGCTGGGCCCGTGAAAATCACTGTCCAGGAGTCCGACCTGTTTCCCTTCCAGTGCAAGGGCGACGGCGATATTTGTCGCAACGGTACTTTTACCGACTCCTCCCTTGCCTGAAAGGACCATGATCTTGTGCTTTATCTTGCTCATGCGATCGGTGAGTTCTTTACTTTCCGTGTACGCTTTGAGCCGATCTGCGGACTTTTGCTTTTCGTCGCTCATGCTTTTTTCCTCTCTTGTTGTGTATTGTTGTCTAAAGACAATTTTGTAAGTCTTCGTTTATTGACGGGGCCCCGTTCCATAACACGAGATCGCCCACGTCGCAGCCTATGTCGTTGGCGATGACCGGGCATTTGGCCGTGAGGAGAAAAAATATATTTTCTTTCGCATTTGAAAGCGATTCGTAATTTCCTTGCCCCTTGGCAAGTATCAGGTCGGCCCCGGAATAGTACTTCAGGAATTCATGTGAACAGGCGTCCAGTTCCACTCCGGGGAAGGCGGCACCCGTGTCTATGATGCGAACCATGTCCGCGAGGCCGATCAGCTCAGCGTCTTCCCTGGTGGCGTCGTTGATGATCGGTCCACCACGAACGGCAAAGATTATGTCGAGGTTGGGTTCGCGCGCAAGCAGCAGTCCGATCAGAAGTTTGTCAAGTACGATTTCACCCGCGTTGTCACCCAGATAAAGCAGTGTCTGTGACTGGTGAAGGGTTTCTTCGAAGTGGTCGAGAAGAAAAAGAGTCTGTTCCCCGGCAGTTGTGATGCCGTCGAAAATTCTGTGGATATCGGACCATCGCCGTTCGGGCCCCATGTCTATAAGGTTGCCTGTCCCCGCCAGTTTCAACGCTCCCTCCAGCGGCGACGGTGACTCGCCGATTCGATTCGCCAGCTCCTGTTCCATTTCCATGATTGCTTCATTGTGTTGCCGCTTGATCTCTTTGTAGGGATCCGGATTGCCGGTGATGTCTTTCACCGTTTCATGGATCATTCGGCCCATTTTCGGCGGTGTTGTGCCGTCGGGAATATCGGCCAGTATCTGCATAATGGAAGAAAGGATTCGCTTCTGCGTTTTTTCGTCGGCACCGGCGATCCTCCCGGCATCCAGGGTTTGTCTCAGAAAACAGGGGTAACAGTCGAGATGGATCTTCACGCCGCGCCCCCGTCAAGTGTCGTAACGACGCTGTTCCAAAGGTTCCTGATGTCGCGGGATACATCACCGTCGGCAAAGGCAATGATACTGGTTCCGGCGATCTGGGCGCCCGTGACGGACGTGTCGTACCGAACCCGACCTGCCGACCGGACATTGTGCTCACGGGCTTCTTGTTCTATCTGCCCGGTGATGTCGGCGTTCAGATCCCACTTGTTGACACAGACAATGGTGGGAATACGGAAAAACGACGTCAGCTCGGCGACACGCAGGAGATCGTGACGGCCGGAAAGGGTCGGCTCGGTTATTACCAGCACGAGATCCGCCCCTGTTATGGAGGAAATAACCGGGCATCCGACACCCGGAGATCCGTCAACGATGATGTAGTCGAGATTTTCTTTTTCGGCGATACTCCGCGCTTCCTGTCGGATCTGTGAGACGAGTTTTCCCGAGTTTCCTTCCGCCATGCCGAGCCGCGCGTGTACCATCGGCCCGTACATGGTAGAAGATACGTACCACTCACCGTTGACGGCAGGTTCGAAGGATATGGCGTCGGCCGGGCAAACCCGGAAACAGACGCCGCAACCTTCACAGAAAATGTGGTTTACGCGGGGCGTATCGGCTTTCCCCGAATCAGGATAGGAAATGGCATCGAAGCGGCATTCTTCAATACAGCGGTCACAGCCAATGCAATTCTCTTCAATGATTGACGCTTTCTTCCCGCCGCTGAAATCTTCCCGTCGTTCAATAACGGGATTGAGAACGAGATGGAGATCGGCCGCGTCCACATCACAGTCCGCCAGGATCGCTTTTCCCGCGAGGGCAGCAAAAGAGGCGACGATGCTTGTTTTCCCGGTTCCTCCCTTTCCACTTATGACGACTATTTCTTTCATGTTTCACGCTTCCTTTGCCGTACCGTCTGAATCCGGCTTGCTCGACGTTTCTTTTTCACTGAAGGCCCGTATCCTGTCCCAACACGTTTTAAAGGTTTCCAGGTACTCGGGCAATTCCCGAACGACCATTTCACCCCGAGAATAGGCTTCAGCTATTCTTCGATCATTCGGTATTTCCAGGAATATCTCGATATTTTCCCGGCGACAGTATTCAGCAACCGCATCGTCGCCTATGTCTGACCTGTTTATGGCGACGGCAAAGGGAAGATTCAATGCCTTTGCCATGCCGACGGCGAGCTTCAGGTCGTTGAGTCCGAACGGCGTTGGTTCCGTTACCAGGAGGATGAACTCGGCGTCTTTCACGGCTTCGATGACAGGACAGGATGTTCCCGGAGGTGAGTCAATGATGAGCACGTCCGGGTCGCCGGCTGATTTCTTCACTTCACTGATAACTGCGGGCGACATGAGTTCGCCGATGTTCAGGAGGCCCTGTGTAAAGGTGATTCCGTCGGCGTATCCTTTTTCGATGGCGCCGACTTCACGCGGTACTTCTATAAAGGCGTCTTCAGGGCAGAAGAGCGAACAGGCGCCGCATCCGTGGCAGAGTTCGGAAAAGATCAGGACCTTTTTCTTGACCACGGCGATTGCACTGAATTCACATACCTCGGCGCAGATACCGCACCCCGTGCATTTCTCTTCGATCACTTTCGGAATCGGTACCGTAACAGGTGTGGCGGATTCTATTTCCGGTTTCAAAAAGATATGGCAGTTCGGTTCTTCCACGTCGCAGTCCAGCAACTGGACGTTTGTTCCCGCGTTGGCAAGCGTCAGGGCGAGGTTTGTCGCTATCGTCGTTTTTCCGGTGCCGCCTTTTCCGCTGGCAATTGCTATTTTCACTGGAGGTGACTCCTTTCAGAACTGTCTGTTTCTTATGGTGGTCCGCGGACGAGCTGTACATGTTCCGCGCAATGTCGTCACGTCATGCTGATTGCACCAAGCGGGCAATGGTTGACGCAAATGCCGCATCCCGTGCAGGCCTGCTCGTCGATAACGGCAATGTCGTCCAGTCTGATGGCGTTTACTGGACAGGAGTCCACACAGACGCCGCATCCCGTGCACTCCTCCGCGCTTACGAGCGCGATCGGGTGACCGCTTCTTTTCTGCGGTGCATCGTCGAGATGGCGCCTGATATCCTGAAGTCTTTGTTCAAGGAGACGTGCTTCTTCTTTAAGACTTTCAATATCGTCTCTTCCGCTAGCTCCGGATTGTGGTGCCTGTCCAGACGAAGGCGCCAATCCGGCACCCATGCCCATACCCATGCCCATACCCATGCCGCGACCCATGCCGCGACCCATGCCACCGCCCATGCCCATGCCACCGCCCATACCCATACCGGCACCTGTGCCAGTGCCGCCGCTTCCCGAGCCGAAGTGGCTTGCCACGTTCGGTTGATCAATTGTCGAGAAAGATTCTGTCTTGAATTGCTCGGCGGCGTGGCGGGCGGTTCCTGATACGCCTGCGATAACCTGGATGCCCGCCGCCTGGAAAACCTGGAAGGCGTTCGGGCCGCAGTTTCCTGTCAGCACGTACCGTACATCTTTTTCAGACATGAACTGTGCCGACTGGATACCCGCGCCTCCTCCGGCCGAGACATTGGGATTTTGAACGGCTTCAAATTCCATAGTATCGGTATCCACGAAGACATAATAAGGGGCCCGGCCGAAGCGGGGTTCCACGTTGTCATCAAGTGACGGGCCCGTTGTCGTTATTGCTATTTTCATTGTTGTAACATCCTTTCTTACGCGATGATTATCTGAAACCCTTCGATGCGGACAGGGCAACGGCCTTGACCGCGCCTTCGGATTTCACATATTTATTATTGTAGCTCCATCAAGAAGCGTACCAGAACAGGATATGTGGAGCGGATTATAATAATAAGCTGTTTCGGGAACTTGGCGATGGACAAGTCTTTCCTCGCATTATAAGGGTTGCATGCAGGCTACCATTGCCCATAAGGATAGTAGCATATGCGCAACAGTTATGCGAGTAACCCGTGCCGCTTGTTCCATGTTCTAGATATCCCGAAGCAATCGATTCGCCGGGGAGCGCGATATCTCTTCTCTGAAGGTGTCAAGTATTTCAGAAATGGTTTCCGTTTCTTTCGTTCGAGCTGCGGGGATCGTATCCGTTCCGCAGTGCTCCAGTTCGTCGATGACAAAGTGTATGGTAAGCGCGTTTATGTCGCGTGCGGGCAGGTACGCTGGTTCCCTGTACTCGATAGTTTCGGTGGGAACAATGATTCCAGCCGCCGTTAGGTCGAACACTATCAGATGTACCAGGCGGATCGGGATTTCAAGCCTGTGCGATATTTCAGTTGCCGTGAGGGGTTGCTTGCCGTCGGCGAAAAATTTTACGATAAGATGGGCGGTCTGCAGTGTGAGGAGCCTTTTGAAGGAAGGGCTTGTCTTGAGTGAGTCCGGTTCGAATTCGTAAGTGTCTACGTTTTGTCGGGCGAAAGAATATTCGGCGCCGAAAAGGACAATAAGCCAGCTCAACTGGAGCCAGATCAGGAAGAGGGGCAGGGCGGCGAAGCTTCCGTAAATGGCGTTGTATCTCGCAGTTTCCACCTGGAACATGATGTAGCCCAACTGGACAATCTGGTAGATTGTTCCGGCTATGATGCCTGCCAGTAAACCTGATGCGAAGTTCACCTTGGTATTGGGCATAAATATATACAGAAAAGAAAAAAGAACCCAGATAATACAGTAGGGAAGCAGAGAAAGCAGGATTGAGATGACGCCGCTGAACATGCCAAGGAGTGCGATTTTCTCCATGATCGACGTTACCTGCGTGGTGATGAAGACGGTGACGCTGCTCGAGAGAATGATCAGTATCGGTCCCAGGACCATAACGGAAAGATAATCACTGAATTTTCTTCCCAGTTTTCTCGGTTCCTGTATCCCCCATATGTCATTGAAGGAAGTCTCGATATGATTAAGCACCTTGATGGCGGCGTAGAAAAGGAGGATCACGCCGATACCTGCGATAAGGCCCCCTTTCGTGTTGGCGAGCATGGATTCGGCAAATGTAATGACCTGGGTGATAATTTCTTCATGTCCATGAAACTGTTCCATCAGCTGTTTTTCGAGGCGTTTCTCGAAGCCGAATCCCTTGGCGATGCCGAAGAGCATGGCAGCCACGGGAACGATGGAAACAAGTGAATAAAACGTGAGCGCCGAAGCCCTGAGCAGGCACTTGTCCTCGTCAAATCCACGTATCGAGAGAACGAAAATACGAAGTTCACGGAGAAAAAAGGATTTCTTTTTCGGCAGGTCCGTCAGGCGGATTCGCCAGATGTCGTGACGTATAAAGTTGACGATTCGTCCAAGGGTTGACATGATTTTATCCACAGATCGTCCTCTTTCGGCTGAACCCCTTCCGGGATCCGCTCGACGTGCGGGTACGCGGCGGACAACGGAAACTCGGCAGCCGGGTGAAATGATACACAACGGTTGCGGCTACAGGTACTTGATAACACGCTTTTAAATTCGATTCCATGGTCTTGTGCAGAGAAACGCCGAAAAAATCGGGGATATTTCAATTGTCGGCATGAGTCGGCAAGCGATATCGGGTTTTTTACAAAATGGTTCAGGGAAAATCTGTTCGAGTCCTCAGTGCCAGGACTCGAAAAATGGCCGAGACAGCGTCTTTGTGTTCAACAAGTACAACCTTTATGCGCCGTTCCCTGCCGGTCAATATACGGCCGAAAGCGTCGGCGTCGCAATCGACAAGACAGACGAGCACCCGCGCGGAGTAAAGTTGCAGGAGTCGCTCGATGCGTCGGTAAAAGCGCCCGGATCCGTCACGGGAACACAGAATAAGACGCGATATGCGCTTGCGCCTGGGTGACGCGCTTCGACGTGAGGCGGCATCTATGCCCCGCTCTTCATTGAAGAGTTCTTTCTCTATGTCGTCGTACCCATAGACGATGCGGCGGGCGAGGGCGGCTTTTTGCAGCGCATCTTCAAGTATCCCGTCCGGGTAAATAAGGGGAATATCGGATTCAACATCCGGGCGGAGTTTGGTCGTTCGCTCGAAAAGCGTGTGTCGAAGAGCGTCGGCGGTACCGTCGGCTTCAAGCTGGCGCGGGAACAGTATTTCCGCACCCTTGCCCGTTTTGTCGTTTCTCTGTGAAAGCACGTATAGAGGTCCCTTCATGTTGATACATTGTCGCATTGTAGTGTATGGGGAATAAAAATCCAAGGTGATTCGTTGTTGGTGTTTCGTTTTTGGAAGTACGAAAAAGTTGAAGGGATCGCCGCGGATCCGGTCGTTTTAACCATGCTGTACGAAGAAAGGAGAACCGCTATGTTTACACGATGTGACGAACGAAATTACCGTGAAATGCTGCCGGGGGTCGAGCTGAAAACGTTGACCCATGGTGAGGCCATGCTGCTCGGGGAATTCCGGTTAAAAAAAGGCGCGGTGATCCCCTCGCACAGCCATCCTCATGAGCAGATCGGGTACCTGGTTTCGGGCAGACTTCGTTTCAATTCGGAAGGTGAAACCTACGAGGCCGGACCGGGCGACGGATGGTGTTTCACCGGGAACTGCGAACACGGAGTGGAGGTCCTCGAAGATTCTCTAGTCGTGGAGGTGTTTTCGCCGGTACGCGAGGATTATCTGCCCTGAGAGTAGTTCGGCACGATTCAGCGGGCCCGAGAAGTCCGGCGGTATTCGTCGTAGTAACGGCGCGTTTCCGGCATTAGGGACCGGATTCGTTGAATGCGCGAAGCGTCGGTGGGGTGGGTGCTCAGAAAGGCCGGGGGCGATGAACCTTTCTTTTCCGCCGCCAGACGCTGCCAGAATTCGATGGCACCTTCGGGATCGTAGCCCGCCATTGCCATAAAGACGAGTCCCAGGTGATCGGCTTCGTATTCCTGTACGCGGCTGTATGGAAGAATAAATCCAACCTGCGCCCCGAGTCCGAAAACAGTCATCCAGAGTTGTTGCGTGCTGTCGGGACGATCGGCCATGGCCACCGAAAGAGCAATGCCGCCCAGTTGTGCTGCCAGCATGTGGCTCATTCGTTCGGCGCCGTGGCCCGCGACGGCATGGCCGACTTCATGAGCGATGACCACGGCGAGGCCGTTTTCATCCTTCGTTACGGGAAGAATCCCCGTATAGACCGCTATTTTTCCGCCCGGCATGCACCAGGCGTTCACTTCATCGCTTTTGATGAGGTTGAATTCCCATTCATAGTCGTCAAGCTCACGTTTCATGCCCCGCTCAACGAAATATCGTTCCACCGATCTCTGAATGTTCGTTCCAACCCGTTTGACCATCGCCGTCGCTTCGACGTCGGTGCTCAATTCATTTTCATGAAGAACCTGGTCATACTGCTGCTGGCTCATGGAGAGCATGGCTGACGATCCCACCAGTCGAAGCTGGGTTCGCCCCGTAACGGGCGTGGTGGTGCAGGAGGCGAGCAGTGCGGCTATGGCGGAGATGACAATGATTCTGAAGGTTTGGTTGACCATGTTCATGGAAGCGATCCTGTTTTTCGCATTCATTTTTATATTTTATTATAATTAGCATACTATATAGT
>OMKS01000336.1_pt1:35000-43995 | contig 43995 bp, 30 predicted proteins | sample 1674721 | NCBI WGS metagenome assembly OMKS01 (sample SAMN06264996, study PRJEB25208) | sediment metagenome | isolation source: hot spring sediment | place: USA: California | collected 2014-09-02 | reverse complement strand
CAGACAGTATCGGCTGATAATTCAATAAATGCCGAATCTCCCGGAGCCATGTCTTGAAACCCGTGATAGCCCAGGTACAATTTTAAAAAATCAGCCGCTGGAATCGGATCGGTATAGCGGAGGGTGTGATTGATATTGTTCTGATAATCCGGGATACTATCGGCGAAAAAACCGGAAGTTCCCAGGAATGAATACATCCAGCCGGATGTGATCCAGGTGTCTGAATTGGGTTTAAAACGGCCAATATTGGCCTGATGTGTCCGAATGATTTTGCCCCGGTGTCCGTAGCCGATATTCTGATGAGCCGACGAGTCCAGGAACGCTAACCGATAGACCAGACTGTCACCATAATTCAGGGATGACCAACTTACAAGGTGATGCCAGAAGATGCTTGTCTTATAAATTTTTGTATAGGAATTGTATATTGAATTACGCCTGAAATACTCCAGAGGATGAACAGTCCAGTTATTGTTGTTTATTTTCATCTCGAGCCAGAGAGTGTCCAGGGGACTATAGTCCTCAATACTCAGGTCCCCTGAAACCGGGTAGCTGCCCGTTTTAAAAACCGTGCGGTTAATTGTATTAGGGCGTAAGTGCTCTGAATTTACCACCAGGCAGGAGACATCGATGATATTGCTTTGAATCAGGTATACTTTCGGTGCGGCTGCCGGTACTGAGAGGGTGTCGCCATGATTATTGACTAATTTCAGATAATACCGGCACTCAGCTCCCCGGACGGAAAACACATCACTGAGCATTATTTTGTCGGTTTCCGACGGTTTTAATAAAAGCTCATTGTAATCTGCATCCAGCCCTTCGGAGATGTATAGCCGGGATCTGTCTAGGTCAATTGAATAGCCGGGCTGCTGATCGGTTACGATGTCGATTTGAAATGAATCACCGGGTACGGTATTGAAAGTGATATCCTTTACTTCTATCGGCAGAGCCGGATCTGTCGACCGATTATTATATAAGTATTGAGTCAGTTGACAGAGTTTTCGAAGACTGCTGATTCCGGAATACTGATCGACGCTTTCGCCGACCATCAGGGCATAAATAACTTCCTGACTGTCACCGGGGGCAAAAGTGAAAGGGCCGGAAGACATCAGAAACCGTCTTTCTGAAGGCCATTTATCCAACCAGCCGGTCTGACTGACCGGATCACCCGGGAAGTAAATTGTTGTGGGTTCTCCGGTTTGGGGATTAATGATTGGATTCCCATTTCCCATTCTGCCTTTTATATAATTAAAGACCTCCCGGGCTGTTTCCGGATCGTAATACGTGGGAGAAGCTCCGATATAAAAAACAAAATTATCGAGACTGCGATTTTTTGCATCGGGTACTACTTTCTCTATAAATCTGGCAGTGTCACCGATGCTGGGAACTATGGGTCCCTGAAGAAGTTGTGCGCCAAAACTGGGTATTCGCGATCCGTAATCATAATCATCATCATCACCATTATAGCAATATACCAGGTTAAGGCTGGTGTCGCAACCGACATAGTCATCCCAGGCCGACCCCAGATCAGGATCGCTCCATAAACCGATATAACAAGAGTCCAGGATTGTATGACCTTTATTGATGAATAATCCCTTAATGAACATGATGTCCTGCAGACCTTCGATCGAATCAACGCCAAAAATCGTATATTGACATTCGACTCCGATGGGGTCGGTATTAAAAACCCTTTGATGGGTACTTGAATCCGCATCGTTACAGACAAACCAATGAGTCTGATCACCCAGAAGGAGCGGATGTCCATTTTCATCCGTCGGTGCACCATCGGCGACCGGCCAATTGAGATAATCGGAACTACTGGTATTACCACGGTTGATTGTATAAATCTTGTATTTTGATTGGTATGGATCATCGGGAGAACCATCGGGGAGAATTTTTCCCGGTAAAAGTTCACTGGCATATTCTGCTGCAGCACAACGAATGTCACCTGTGGAATCCTTGCCGGCAATCCAGAATCCGGCCTGAAAGCAGATGCCCGGAAACTCACCTCCTGGCCAACTCATACCGGCATATCCATCAATGTTATAATCAATGATATTACAATTGTTTGAGAAATAATCAAGTATCCGGTTTACATCGAATACGGCCGAATCTACTGGCGCTTCCACATACTGGGGACTCCGGACATTATTTATAGATTTTGCCCACACGATACTACTGAATAAAAAGATACAAAGAGCAAAGATGAGTAAATGTATCCGTTTCATTTTGTCCTCAGCTTCTGTTATTGAGATTGCATGACTGCAATTTTTAGAATCTTTGCACCCACATCTTTGACGTCGATATGGGCAATATACATACCGCTGGCGACCTTTTTCGCGTGCTCATTGCAGAGGTCCCAGGTTTCAAAGGGGGTGCCGTTATCGTGCCTGATCTTCCGAACCAGGAAACCGCCGAGGCTGTAGATTCGGATCGTGGCATTTTCTTCGGGCAGATGACTGAAGGTAATAAAGTGGTCGCCGGGCTCTGACTCCTCGGCATTATAGCCAAAATAGGGGTTGGGAAAAACCGTGATCTGCTTGAGTTGGTCTTTGAGGATTTTTTTATTGGTGACAGGTTGTTCTGCCGGGGTCGTAAAGCGGAACTCATCGGTCTCCGGATTGATGGGATTGATAAAATGCAGGCGGAGGACATCGCCGGTATAACAATTCGTTTGGGAATCAAAGAAAAGCAACCAGCCGCTGTACGGATTATTCTCTATTGGAAAAAGTTCATCCTGATATTCTGTGTAGTTACGGAAGATAATAACAAGCCAGTCGCCACTGATGGTATGGCTTTCGGCATCGTAATCGATGGAAAAGGTACTGTCTAAGTCCCAGTAGCCAATACAAAGCTGCTGATCGTTTTCGATGTCCCAGACCTCGAAAGGCACCGTACTCATTGAAGGTGCAAAACCGGATTTTTCCCAGCGAATCGCTTTCTGGCCATTTTCGGTGAACCGCAGCTCTATATCCGATTGGTACATTTCATTTGTGAGACTGTCACCGCCGTTGCCGAAAATATCGCTGGACAGATCCGTTAATCTGCTAATATAATGGGCGGGAATGATTGAAATGGGATTTCTGTTTCTGAAATAGAAACGGAAGTATTCATTACCGTCAGCAGTTATAAAATCCCAGCCTGGTTCCCGAAGCCAGGGTTTTACAGTGACGATATCGTTGAAATGTAGTGTGTCACCGTCCACAATCATGAGACTATCCACGCCGCCCGGGGAAACAGCCCTGTAGTCCACTGTATAGGTTATTATCGGAACGCCAAAAGATGTTTGTTCGTATTCGAAAATTCGTTTATAAATTTCATTAACTCTGAAGTCCGGCATCTGAACGGAGAATCCGGTTTTGGTTTCGTGTGTGACTCGTTTCATAGTATCATATTGATAATGAATCAGCGTATCGGTCATTGGATCATTCGCCTGGGTAGTATCGATTTCTCCGAGATACCAGTATCCGGTGCTTCGTCTGTTATATATATCAAAATGAGAATGGTCTTCTTTAAAACGAATAGTATAGGTTTGACCCTGAAAGAGTGCCGGATCGGTAACAGTTACCTCGGGATAAGCGTCGGTGGTATCCGGCCGGAAGCTCACCGGCAGTATTTCTCTGCTGGGATAGAGATAATCATGACCTAAGGCGGGTAAATGCGGTCGTACCGAGATGACGGTTTTTTCACTTTCTACATATCCAGGCGTGTTGTCCGGCGACCACGCAAAGGCGCTGATCGCAAAATAATAGTGTTTATTGTTGATCAGGTCTTCATTTTTCAGAGTGTCCCTGGTCACTGATAACTTATAGTTGATCAGAATTGCCGGCGCCAGGGATTGCACCTGTTCTTCCAGGATCTTTGTATTTGAGTTGTATCTGTAATACTGAATATTATCGGAAAGATCGTTGCTTTTCATCCGGGCGATTTCGGTCCAGGGGCCATTCGCCGAAGCCCCCTGGTAAATAGTGTAGCCACCAAAGCGGTAGTCCACAAAGTTGGTGGTCGGTAGAATTTCAGCGCTTTCATCCCAGTAGAGGATAATTTCCCGGTCCAGTTCCGACGCTGTAAGGACAGGTGTCGTTAGTGAAGGTTTTTGCATGTTATTCCGCCAGAAGGTATGAGCATAGCCGGCAAAATGCCGCATGACACTGATGGATTTGAGATGATCAGTGCCCTGTCCGACTATTATCGCAAAGACGATTTCCTGGACGCCGGGCTCGCCGGGTTGCGGGATTCCATCCTGGTTTTTATCGATCCAGGTCTCAAGGGTGAATGGACCGGTACTGATAACGCACCATCTATCATTGGGGATATCATCATAGAATTCGGTCCAGCCGGTTTGAGTGACCGGATCACCGGAGAGAGCATAAGAAGTTGCTTGGTTCGTAATTGGGTTGATTATATCATCGCCATCAGTTCGTAACCCTTTAAGAAGATAATAGGCTTCCATTGCTTCTTCTGGATGATCCCAGCCGGGGGTGGTTTTTTTTATTCTCGGGAAGGCTGTCATTGACAGATTTCGAAAATCCGGAAGGGATTGTCCGGAAAAATAGGCAGTGCAACCATACTCCGGAATAATTGGTCCCTGTAAAAGACAGCTTGCTTTACAAGGTACTTCGACGCCGTATTCTCTATCTTCAATCAGTCCGTTGTAGGTATAACCGAGATCCAGCAAAGTGTCACAGCCAATATAATCGTCCCTTGCACTACCGATATCATCGTCATTCCAGCTGGCGCAATAGAGTGAATCGATGGTATGACCGCTTTTATTGATCGCCAGCAGTTTGACGAACATGATATTATCGAGTATTCCATCCTGGGAAAATCCAAAGATGGTTTGCCGGACTTCGAGACCGAGCGGTGCTGTTTTAAATACTCGTTTATGTTGAGTACTGTCAAAGTCATTATAGACACACCAGTGGACCTGGTCGCCCAGCCAGAGCGGCGGGTCCTCGCCTTTTACGATCATCCCATCCGGGCTATCCCAGCTGCCGTTCAGGTTGTAATCCTAGAAAGGTTCGCCGGGATCATAAACGCCGTTACTGTTGGTATCGGTAAAATACTCACCATCATGGGCGGGTGCGCCGTATTCAAGCGGCCAGTTGGCATATTCCCAGTTGTAATGTTCCGATGACGGATCGGCATTATCTCCCCGAGTGATAGAATATATCTGGAACAGGGGATTTTTATAATTCAGCGGCGTTCCCGCCTGGGTGTTAGCGGGGCTCGGATCATAGCTGACCGGACCGGGACGAAATTCAGACGCATATTTCGCAACAGCCGTGCGGATGTCACCATCCGCCTTCCCAACAAACCAAATGCCGGATTGGAAACCAACGGATTCCCCAGACCCCGTCAGATATTCCATACCGGCATCGCCTGTAATATTGTAAGAGACGATTTCACCATTATTACCGAACCAGCTTCTGATATTGTTGATGTCGTATTGGCTGTATTCAAGAGTAGCGGGCTTTGGCAAGTTCGTCGAAAATTCCGTTTTCGGCTCAGCCATTGTCAAGGTGATTAAAATTAGAATAACTCCCTTAAAACAGTATTTACAGGATTTCATTCTGACTCTAAATTATTCCTCTAAGATTCAACTTATATAATGAATTTTATTAATGCAACTAAAATGAGAATCCTTCGTTATAATAGGACTGTCCGGCTTATTGTGCTTTCAGTTTGGCTTTTTGGGAAAAACCAATTAATATTGCACGGTAGTCAGAGTTGTCAAAGGATTAGCTGAAAATGGGTAAAAAACTGGTTGTGCTGTTATGTCTGGGATGGATTTCGGCGAATACTCTAGCGAAGAATATTGAATTAATCGCTTATGATAAGCATACCGTTCTGGTCAGAACTGCCGCCGTTTATCACCGTCTGAGCGTCCAGCAGACCGCCAGTGGCAGCATCGTCGTGGATACGCTCTACTATTTTCAGCCGCCCCGCAGCAACGCCGACTACAGCGACTTCCTGGGCAATCATCAGGGTGCCGGTGATACCTGCATCAATCGGTTTACGCTGCTGGCGCCGGGGAAAATCACCAAACTGATGATGCAGAATATGTCAGGCGGAACAGCGAACTGGTTCCTCTGGGCGCCGGCGGTTAAGGACAACAGATACCAATTTCCCAACGAATCCGGAATGGTACAGTTATTAGCTCAACCGGCTGACTGGCCCTGCCTCAAACTGAACATGGCGCAGCAGACCATGGACAGTCTGCTCTGGAACACCTATGATTTGGCTGTTGAGAACAGTATTGTGGAACTGGATTCGTCGCAGCTGGATTTCTGGGTGGGCTACCGTCTGGATAATAATGGTGATCCCAAAATTTATCAGGACGGTGTCTATCATTATCAATGGTCGGAAGGCAGCTGCCGCAGCTTTACAACGATCAATAATAGCGGCGATTGGTTTGGTATTTTCCAGCCGGGGACGGATAACTGGGTTGCCCATATGATGCAGGTGGAGGTGGTTTACGAAAAAATTCCGCCGATTATATCCAAGCTGCCCGATCTGTGTGATACTTTCGCCGCAAGCCGTACCATCTGGGCGGAGGTGGTGGAAATCGAAGGCGATAACTTCGAGGTCAATCTGACCAGTAAAATCGGTCTGAACGGGCAACCTGAAATACAGGAGATGAATTTTGATACCCTGAACTATTTCTGGGCGAATCTGGAGTACAATCCTGGTGATACGGTCTATTATTATGTCCGGGCGGAGGATTCCACCGGCATGGCGCAATGTTCGCAGTGGAAATCCTTCGTTTGCGTGCCCCCGCCTCTCGAGACTCATATTTTACTGATTGATAATTCCGGTATACAAACCGGCGATCGGTATATTGACGCTCTGAACCGGCTGGGTCTTGATTTTTTTTACTGGAATTTAGACGAACATAAAGGCATTGACACAACGGTGATCTTTTATCCGGATTTTCTGACGCTGCTTGTCCTGGACGGTGACGATATGATCCTGCCGGTTACCGATATTGAGCATCAGGATATTTATAATATTGCCGGATTTTTAAACAGTGGTGGCAATCTCCTGCTAGTGGATATGGATTATTTCTATCGTTGGGATTTAATCGGTGAAGGAAATTTTGAAAGCGGGGATTTTGCCTACGATTTTCTGGGTATTGAGGACTATGAAAGTGATCCCGATGATGATTACAATCCAGACAACGGCGGCATCGCTGATACGCTGTTGCTGAGCGTTGCCAAAAATCCGGTTACGTCGGCGTTTTCTGTGGACTCGCTGGCATACGGTCCGCTCCGATATCAGATCGGCGATTCTGTGATTCTGAATTGGGCGGATTTTATCGAGCCTTCCAATGACGGAAGACAGGTGTTCAGAGGGAAAATTTCGAAAAGGGGGCTGGCGGTCTGTCTGGAAAGTAAGTATTACCGCACGGCAACCTTTTGTGTGCCGATTGAATTGGCGGAAAGTACCGCGGAATTTTACAGTTTGCTGGATAGCACACTGGCTTGGCTGAATGAGAACACGACACGGCTCGATACGACCTTTTCGGATATTGAACGACAGCAGCCGGTGGCACTGAACTCCTCATTCCATCTGCTGGGCAACTATCCAAATCCTTTTAATCCGGTGACGACCATTTCCTTTGAACTTATGGAAAGGGATAAAGTCACCGTACGGATTTTCAATTTGTTAGGGGAACAAGTGGCGGAGATACTGAATGCCGAATTGAAGCCGGGTATCTATTCCTATAATTGGACAGCAAAATCCGGAAATGGTCGCCTATTGCCGTCGGGTATCTATATTTACCGGCTGGAGGTGGGTTCGCAATCGGCAGCCGGAAAAATGATTTTGCTACGTTGACAGGCTGGTAGGCGGTTGATGGTTTATTCATTATTTAAAACTTTTCTCTGGGTTGCCGCCCTATCTTTGCTTCTGTATTCTGGGAGTCTTTATCCCCAGGAAATTCGGTTCGAAAGTGATGATCTGAGGTCAAACATTCTTCAGGTGGCTGATAATTATGCCCGCAATGGTGATTTTAAAGCGGCGATTTTGCAGTATTATGAATACCTGTACCGCTTTCCCGATGACAGCCTGCTGCCGCAAATTGCCCTGCGATTGGCGACGGTGTATCAGGAGACCGGGAATTTTACAGTTGCCGAAAGGCACCTAAAGGAGGCGATTGCCAAATATAGCCACACGAAGTACGATCTGGAAAATCGCCTGAGACTGGCGGTATTGTATTACGAAAATGGTAATTACGAAGCGGCGATTGAATACGCTCTGCCGCAGCCGGAGGAACCGTTTCGGCTGGTGGAATTATATTGTTGGATCCAATTAGATGAAACAGGGATCGCTGACACTCTGGCTGATCAGATTCGGCAGGGTAAATATTGCCCGGAAATTATCTCTGAATATTTCAATCTTCGGAATAGTGACGTGGCATTTGACTGGAAGAAAAAATGGGGTGCCTACACGATGTCGGCGCTTTTACCGGGTAGTGGTCGGATTCTGATCGGCGAATATAAAGATGGGATATTGACTGTCCTGGGATTCGGCGGATTAATCAAAGTAACGCTTTATACGCTTCAGAATCACCCGGCGTTTTACTATTATGCCGCGACCGGGACGTTGATCTACTACGGATTGAACATGTATTCCACCCATTTTGCTATTGAACGATACCGGGACCGGGTTATGCAGAGCAATCTGCGGCGATTGCTCCGGATTTATCCTCTCTCGGAGCAGCTGCGTCTGGCACTGCCCTATTAAAAATTTTTCAAAATATTTTTAAAAATCCCTTGCGCTGAATTGGAATTTATTTTAACTTCACCCTGCTAATTGAGAATTGAATCTATGAATAGTTCCCGACGGGGACCTGTTGATGGGTTTTTGTTATTTGACATGGAGAGCGTGCGAAAGACAGTGATAATGTAGGGTTTTTTTAAAAACCCCGAGCAATTCAATACTTTAATATAATACAACGGAGAGTTTGATCCTGGCTCAGGACGAACGCTGGCGG
>OMKS01000336.1_pt1:0-32500 | contig 43995 bp, 30 predicted proteins | sample 1674721 | NCBI WGS metagenome assembly OMKS01 (sample SAMN06264996, study PRJEB25208) | sediment metagenome | isolation source: hot spring sediment | place: USA: California | collected 2014-09-02 | reverse complement strand
TGGCGGAGAGTGAAATAGAACCTGAAACCAGTTGCTTACAATCTGTCGGAGTCCCGATTAATCGGGATGACGGCGTGCCTTTTGCATAATGAGCCAGCGAGTTACTCGTGTGTTGCGAGGCTAATCCAGACGGAGGAGCCGTAGCGAAAGCAAGTCCGAATAGGGCGATTAGTAACATGCGGTAGACCCGAAGCCGAGTGATCTATCCATGGCCAGGATGAAGCCCCGATAATATCGGGGTGGAGGTCCGAACCCACCAGCGTTGAAAAGCTGGGGGATGAGCTGTGGATGGGGGTGAAAGGCCAATCAAACTCGGTGATAGCTGGTTCTCCCCGAAATAGCTTTAGGGCTAGCCTTGCATAATAGTATGACGGAGGTAGAGCACTGAATGGGCTAGGGGCCTTACCAGGTTACCAACCCCAACCAAACTCCGAATGCCGTCCATATGTTTTGCAGGAGTCAGGCCGTGTGGGATAAGCTTCACGGCCGAGAGGGAAACAACCCAGATCGATAGCTAAGGTCCCTAAATACAGGGTAAGTGATAAAGGATGTGAAATTACACAGACAGCTAGGATGTTGGCTTAGAAGCAGCCACTCATTTAAAGAGTGCGTAATAGCTCACTAGTCAAGTGGTTTCGCGCCAATAATTCTCGGGACTAATAACCCTGTTACCGAAGCTTCGGATTCTACCGTTATGCGGTAGAGTGGTAGGGGAGCGTTCCATTAACCGTTGAAGGTCAATCGCGAGGTTGGCTGGAGGACATGGAAATGAGTATGCTGGCATGAGTAGCGATAATGCCGATGAGAAATCGGCACACCGAAAGCCTAAGGGTTCCTGAGTAAAGTAAATCTTCTCAGGGTTAGTCGGACCCTAAGCCGAGGCCGAAAGGCGTAGGCGATGGAAAACAGGTTGAATATTCCTGTACCATCTGTATATTGTTTGATCTATGGGGTGACGCAGGAGTGAAAGGTCAGCCGGGTGTTGAACGTCCCGGTTTAAGCAGGTAGGAGGACTGGACAGGCAAATCCGTCCGGTCATTACTCCGAGACGCGAATAGGAGTCCCTAGGACATAAACTGACCCTAATCAAACTGACAAGAAAAGCCTCTTTGGTAGATATACGGATGTCCGTACCCGAAACCGACACAGGTAGGCGAGGAGAGTATCCTAAGGTGCTCGAGATAGCTCTGGTTAAGGAACTAGGCAAATTGGCCCCGTAACTTCGGAATATGGGGTGCCTCAAGTAGGTGAAATTTTTTCAAACGTAGCCGAACGAGGTCGCAGTGAAAAGGTCTGGGCGACTGTTTACTAAAAACACAGGTCTCTGCTAAGTCGTAAGACGATGTATAGGGACTGACACCTGCCCGGTGCTGGAAGGTTAAAGGGACGTGTTATCCCGATTTATCGGGAGAAGCTCTGAACTGAAGCCCCAGTAAACGGCGGCCGTAACTATAACGGTCCTAAGGTAGCGAAATTCCTTGTCGGGTAAGTTCCGACCCGCACGAATGGTGTAACGACTTGGACACTGTCTCAACCAGAGCCTCGGCGAAATTGTAATGCCGGTGAAGATGCCGGCTACCCGCAGCAGGACAGAAAGACCCCGGAACCTTTACTACAACTTGGCATTGGATTTTGATTTTATATGTGTAGGATAGGTGGGAGACTTTGAAGCCTCGACGCCAGTCGGGGTGGAGTCAACCTTGAAATACCACCCTTATAAAGTTAGGATTCTAACCCGTCTCCTTGAATCAGGAGAGGGGACATTGTCAGGCGGGTAGTTTGACTGGGGCGGTCGCCTCCAAAAATGTAACGGAGGCTCCCAAAGGTTCCCTCAGCACGATTGGTAACCGTGCGCAGAGTGTAAAGGCATAAGGGAGCTTAACTGCGAGACCTACAAGTCGAGCAGATGCGAAAGCAGGGCTTAGTGATCCGGCGGTAGCGAGTGGAAGTGCCGTCGCTCAAAGGATAAAAGGTACTCCGGGGATAACAGGCTGATCTCCCCCAAGAGTTCACATCGACGGGGAGGTTTGGCACCTCGATGTCGGCCCGTCACATCCTGGGGCTGGAGAAGGTCCCAAGGGTTGGGCTGTTCGCCCATTAAAGTGGCACGCGAGCTGGGTTTAGAACGTCGTGAGACAGTTCGGTCCTTATCCGCTGTGGGCGCAGGAGATTTGAAAGGGGCTACTCTTAGTACGAGAGGACCAGAGTGGACAAACCTCTAGTGTACCAGTTGTGCCGTCAGGTGCAGTGCTGGGTAGCTACGTTTGGTCTGGATAAACGCTGAAGGCATATAAGCGTGAAACCGTCCTTAAGACAAAATCTCCCTCCCGATTTATCGGGACTTAAGGTTCCTTGTAGATTACGAGGTTGATAGGTCATAGGTGTACGCTCCGTAAGGAGTTTAGCCGAGTGATACTAATAAACCGTGAGTCTTGACCAAAACTCTTTATGAGTTGGATTCCTGTCTATTTCGAGTTCCATTTTTCCCAATGCAATCTTTTTCCGGTGGCAATAGCAGAGGGGCCACACCCGATCCCATCTCGAACTCGGTAGTTAAGCCCTCTTGCGCCAATGATACTGCTCGGGTGACTGAGTGGAAAAGTAGGACGCTGCCGGGAAATCTTTTATCCCGCTTCGGCGGGATTTTTTTTATTGTATCTTGATGGCTCCTTATTTACATTTGTTTTATGCATAATTCAAAAATAAAAACGCATATTTATGTTCTATCTCACATCAATATTTTCTACAACCCTTTAACTTAGAGTTGTAGAAGAAGGAGTGTTTATGAAACGGAAGATTTTTAAATTAGGTGTTGTCGCCACCCTTGTCTTCTCCTCTGCCTTTGCGCAATTGACCCTGCGCACCAATTATTTTAATAATGTTGAAGTCTTTTACATCGCCGACTTTGATTTCAACAATGGTATGAACAATCCCGATATTTTCGAGTACTCCCTGGAATATATTGCGCCGGATGGTGACGGCACTCCCGGCAGCGGTACACCCGCCCGGATTGTGATTGAATTCGAGATGATCGCCAATGTCCCCAGTCTCGGATTGAATAATCGGCGGATTATTTATATTAAAACGGAACCCTTTGACTTTAACGGCACCGTCTCGATCTCAACCCGCGATCTCGATCTGAATATGGATAATATCTATTATGACGATGGACGCGCGGTAACCGGGATTGAAAAAGACGAATTTGAATTTATTCCCGATGAAGAATTTGCCCAACTGCAAACCGCTATTCTTTCAGGATTGAAACTACCCGCCGGCGATTACATTTTCGATTTTAAAGTCTCCGAAGTGGGCGGTCAGCCGCTCTCCGAGCGAGAGGTAATATCGGTCGGCAATCCGACGGATCTGGAGCTGGTTGCACCGGGTGGGCAGCTGGACGACGAAATCGAAATCTACTCCCTGTATCCTCTTTTTCAATGGGAATCAACGGATTTTATGTGGACGAGACTGCACTGTACCGAGTGTGGCTACTTCATCCGGGTGGCGGAGTATGATCCCTCTATCCATAGCTCGATTGATGAAGCCCTCTCCGACAGGGCGAATCTTCCCTATCCCGACAACGGCGTTTTTTTTGAGGTACCCTCAGTAGAGGTGCCCGGCAGTGGTGGTAAATTGCTGTCCGGACAAACAACCTTTCAGTACCCGTTCACCGGTGCTAAACCCCTCGAAGAGGGACAGACCTACGTCTGGCAGATCCAGAAAGTCTATCCGACAACTTCCGGCTCGGAAATGATTGAAAGCGATATTTTTGTATTTACCCTCCCGGAGATGAGCGGTAGCACCACCGCCGGCGGTACCAGTACCAGCGGTACAAATATCTACCTTCAGATACTGGAACAACTTCTGGATGCCGACACCTATAATGTCCTGTTCAGCGGTGAATTAAATGGATTTTTACCCACGGGCGTGGTAACCCTTAATGATACCCAGCAACTGACCCAGGACCAGTTGACAGCCCTGGCAGGTCAGGTTTTGGCGGGTCAGATTACGATTAAGTCAATCAGTGTGGAATAATGGAGTATGAATACATCATGAAGAAAATTTATTACATATCATTGATCATTTTGCTCTTGGTTTTCGTAACCCAGGGATGGGCTGCCGATAAAATTGCATTAGCCTTAAAAGCCCGCGGCGATACCGGTTTAAAGCGCGCTGATGAAGAGAATTATAAGGTGGGAATCAAACCGGGCACGTCGTTGTTTGATCAGGATCATATCAGAACCGGCGAGGACGGTTATGCGGTCCTGGTTTTCCTGGATGATAAAAGTCAGATAAAAATTCGGGAAAACTCGGAAATGACGGTTTCCGGAACCCGTACCACCGAATCAATTTCCAAACAGATTGCCATGCAGGTAGGTACACTCAAGGCAGAGGTAAGTCCGCAACGCAAGGGCGAATTTATTATTGCCACACCGACATCGGTGGCGTCTGTCAAAGGCACGGTTTTTTGGGTAATGTCCGATCCGGTGATGGGTGATGTTTTTTATGGGATGTCCGGTTCTATCGAGGTGACCAACAATGAAAGTGGTGCGGTTGTCACCATTGGAGCCAATGAAACAGGTACATCCACACCTGATGGGCAATTAACGGTAGAGACCACTCAGCAGGGTGCGGCTCCGGAGGATGAGGATGATGACGGCACATCCAATATTTTACGAATCCAGCTACAGAATCCACAGGGTGATATAAAAGAACTGAAAATCGAATATTAATAATATTTTTCGGCTAATTATTTTTTGAGGATATACATGGGTAGGATTGGGGTTAGAGTAGCATTTTGTATTCTTGTAATTACCGGTCTTATTTTCGGAAAAACTAAGGTCTTGCATTCTCCGCCACGCGACCTTCAAGCCGGTATGCCGATTACAATTGAGGCATTAATTGATGGCAGTGTCGTTGAAGCCGAACGGCTGCGTCTCTTTTTCCGGGTTGCCGGTCAGGATACTTACGTTGAAGAGAATATGAATGAGTATATGGGCGTATACACCGGTACCATTCCGGCTAATTTTGTTACACCTGAAGGGGTGGAATATTTGATCATCGCCGAAATGGCAGACGGAACCATGGCAGCCTTTCCCGAAGTTGACCCCTATAATGTGCCGATGTTCCTGGCTGTCAGAAAAGCGGCTGAGAATGGTGGCAAAGCAACCCTCACCGGTTCGTCGGATATACAGGAGGGCGTTCGCAGCGATATAATTGTTTTGAGTCCCGAAGAAGGGCAGGTTATCGCCGCGGAAGAGGTGGTCATAGCCTTTTCACTTTTTAATGTAATGGATGTTGACCGAAGTTCGATTTTACTGACTCTGGACGGTGTGTCAATCATGAAACAGACCGAAGTCAGTGAAGACCTGATTCTCTGTCGTCCACGAAACCTGAAACCGGGATTGCACACAGTCAAGTTGAATATGAAAAATCAATTCGGTGACCCCTTTTCTACGGTGGTTATTAATTTTACAGTTGTGAAAACAGTGGAAGAGGCTAAGCGGGTCTTTCAATATACCGGTCGGGTGATTGCCGAGGCAAATTCCGAGCAGGTCCGCGGTGTCCGGCAGAATATCAACTATGTTCGGGCAAATGCATCAGGGTCCTACGACTGGTTGAGTGTCAACGCAAAAGCCTTTATCACCTCCCAGGAGGACCCCACTAAACAGCCCAGAAATCGTCTGACAGTGGGATTGAATACCTCGATATTTGATCTGAATCTGGGGGATGTGACACCGCGGTTTTCCGAATTACTCCTTAATGGAAAACGGGTCCGCGGCGTCGAAGCCAACTTTAAATTAAAATACTTCAATACGCATGTCATTTATGGTCAAACCGAAAGGGCGATTGAGGGAACGATCAGCAGCCCGGATACGATTGGGATTGATTCTTTAAGATATTCCCGGACCGGCTATACCTATGATCGCAATTTGCTGGCGGTAAGACCCTATTTTGGTTCAGGTAAGAATTTTCAACTGGGATTTTCTCTCTTGAAAGCCCGTGACGACACCCTGTCGGTTAAAAAAGAGATGAACGGGGTTACCGAAGGGGGCAACCGGGTTATTTCCATGAGCGGCGCCAACAAACCGCAGGATAATATCGTTGTTGGTACCGATCTTCTGGTTGCCTTTGACCGGAAGCGATTCGTCTGGCAAACCGACGCTGCCTTTTCTTATCTGAACCGGAATATCACCGGCGGCGCCCTGACGCTTGAGAAGCTGGATACCTTTTTACCGGGAGACACCCTGAACAATGACACCATTTCTCTGGGTGATATGCATATTCCTCTGGAAGGTTTTCCCGACCCTGGCGACTTTGCAAATATTTTTATCATCAACCAGAACATCAGTCCCCTGATGCCGATCGTACCCGATTCGAGTGGTCAGATTGGGATGAAAGAATTTCTGAATATGCCCTCAACGGCGTTTAAAACTGCCCTAAAGCTGAACTATTTCAATAACTTCTTCGTCGTCAGATATCAGCGGGTCGGACCGGAGTTCAACTCTCTGGGAAATCCCTACATGCGCACCGATGTCCAGGGTTTTTATATTTCCGATAAAATCAAGCTGTTCAATAATCGCCTTTTTGTGACTATTTCCTATGATCAAAAGCGGGATAATTTACTGAAGAGTAAAAAGGCAACCACAACGACGACCAACTTCACAGCCAGCGCCGCTCTTTACCCCGGCGAGGGATTACCCAATATCAATATCACCACCCAGAGCTACGGGCGTGAGAATGATCTCGGTATTCTGGATGTGAGCTATGATACAACCTATACGCCTACGCAGCCGGAAGTAATTGACACGGTTAAAATCAAGGACCCCCGGGAGTCCAACGTCACTACCAAGCAGGATTTTCGGATTTCTCATATAGTAATGCTCGGTCAAATCAAAAATTCGCTTAATATTTCCTATGCCAATTCCGAACGGAATGACCGGATTAAAGACCGGTTGTTAGGCTATCAATTCAATAAAACCAGCGTATCATCCTTTTCTTTTGGAATTAATACGACTTTCACCTTTCCTTTAAAGACCAATCTCAGAATTTCATCCAACAGGTCTGAAAGCGCCTCGCAGGCAGAGCCGTATCAACTCCTTACGACACTTATTCGCGCTCAGTATGAATTATTTGACAGTAAACTGATTCCGGAAGCCGGCTTCACCATGACAAATGCTTCGGGATTGGTTGATTTTACCAAGTATGATCTTTTTACCGGCGGAATGTACCGTCTTGGCGAACGTCATCAGTTTCGCTGGCGGCTCCGTTATGTCCGGATTGATGACAGATTATCCGCTGAGATATTCAATGATACCAGTTTCATGGGCAATTACACCTTTCTTTTTTAAGCCAATTACTGATTAGATGAAAAAGGATACCGTCAAAAAATTAGCATGGGGTGTTCTGATTACCCTGCTGTTTTCCCTATTGGTATCGGTTCTGTTGATTTTCGGCTTTTTTCGCGATATGGAGTTAAAGTCTCTGGATTTTCGCTTTCGCTGGCGAGGACCTCAGGATGTTTCTCACTCGGATTTGATTATCGTTGCGATTGACCAGCAGACCTTTACCGCCTGCCAGGATCGCTATCCCTATCCCCGTGAATATTACGCCACCCTGGTTGACAATTTAAATGAAGTCGGTATTCGGCGGATAATGTTCGATATCCAGTTCACCGAACCGGACATGAAAAATCCGCAGGGAGATTCCATTTTAGCGGATGCGATTCGGCGCAACGGTAATATCATTCTGGCGGGTAAAATTGACCGGGTGCAAGCCGGCGGCGAAGTTTACGCCTATCCCAATGAACCGTTACCAGTTTTGATGGAAACCGGCAGCGAATGGGGCGTTGTGGGAGAAATCCAGGACCACGATGGTTTTATGCGGCGTTATTCGATTTTTGAAGCCTATCAAAACCGGTATATTTATTCACTGGGCACCAGAGTTCTGTTTGCCGAGAATGGTATCGTCGGCTCCCCGGAGTTTGAATTCACCGATGACGGCTATTTTGTCTTTCCCGATGTCAATGGCGACAAATCAGTACGCATCAAAGCGCACCGGGGAAGTCAGGGATATGAACAGACCATTTTAATCAATTATTATGGACCAGCCGGGACATTTCCAACCTACTCACTTTCAGCTGTTCTCGATGATGCTGATTTTGATTTGAAAGATGAAGAAGACACCGACTACATGGAATTATTCAAAAAGAATTCCATCTACCCTTTCGAAATGCGTATCGCCATGCTGACTGATTCCGTACTGCAGGAAGAGGCTTTTCTGGCGCTGGCGATGGAAGATACGGCGGCGGTTGAGAAAATTTTGGATCATGCCAACCCGTTCCTGGACAAAATTGCCTTTATCGGTGTCTCCATTGAAGAGTTGCACGATAATAAATACACACCCTATTACAATTACGCCGGTGTGCGGATGCTCATGCCGGGAGTTGAAACCCATGCGCATGCCACGCAGACGATGCTCGATCAAAATTTCATATCAGCGATTCCTTTTTATCAGAACATTCTGATCGTATTTATCATGGGAATTATTACGGCGTTGGTGGTCAGCATTGTCCGACCGGTGCTGGGTGGAGTTTTTTCGCTGCTGCTGATTGCCTGCTTTGTGTTTACTTCCATCTGGCTGTTTATTGAGCAAAATATCTGGATTCAGATGATTCCGGCGCTCTCAATCGTCCTGTTGAGCTATATCAGTAATGTGGTCTACCAGTTTTTATCTGAACAGAAGGAGAAGAAGAAAATCCGCGGCATGTTTCAGACGTACATGAGCCCGAAAGTGCTGAAATACCTCGAAGATCACCCCGATGCTTTCAGTCTGTCCGGGGAAAAGCGGGATGCCACCATGTTTTTCTCCGACGTTGCGGGGTTCACCACCATTTCCGAAAGCCTGTCGGCAGAGGAGTTATCCGTGGTTCTCAATAAATACCTGTCGCCCATGACCGACATCTGCATGCGTTATGACGGATATGTGGATAAGTACGAAGGCGATGCCATCATGTGCGATTTTGGTGTGCCCATGGAGGATCCTGATCACGCCTGGAAAGCCTGCTGGGCGGCATTGGATCAGCAGGCGACTCTCGTAGAACTGCGCAAGGAGATTAAAAAGGACCATGGCGTTGATATCTATGTCCGTATGGGCATTAATTCGGGATTCGTCAGTGCCGGAAACATGGGCAGCGCCCAACGATTCCAATATACCGTCATGGGCGATGCGGTCAACCAGGCTAGCCGCTTTGAGGGGGCTAATAAACAGTATGGCACCTATATCATGATTGGTGAGGAGACTCTGCGTCAGGCGGCTGATAGAATTGAGGTCAGAATTCTGGATAAACTGGTGGTCAAGGGAAAATTAATCCCGATTACCGTCTATGAACTAATGGCGAAAAAGGGTGAATTAAGCGACGAACAGGCGTTGATCCGGGCGCATTTCACGAAGGGGATTGAACTCTATTGGAAACGTCAGTGGGACGCCGCCATCGGGCAGTTTCAGCAGGCGATTGCCGTAACTGGTGACGATCCGCCCTCCAAGGTATTCATCGGGCGCTGTGAGATTTATAAGGAGAATCCGCCCGGCGACAACTGGCAGGGTGAGTTTGTCATGACGACCAAATAGCTGCAAAATACACGGAACAATACAGGCAGACGTTCGAATAAGAGATGTCTGTCGGCGCTGTTTTTAAAATTTGTGTTGGTTGACACCCTGATAAACGTATATTATACCTGATTATTAATTGAATTACCTGGAAGTCAAAGATGGGCAGTAAAAAGGGTAAAATAATGTGGGTTGACGATGAGATTGAATTGCTCAAAGCCCACATTCTGTTTTTAAAGAGCCGCGGTTTCGACGTGGAACCGGTTTCCAACGGCAATGATGCAGTGAATCTGGTAAACGAGCAAAATTTCGACCTCGTCCTGCTGGATGAGATGATGGCTGGCAAGGATGGGCTGACGACACTCGCGGAAATCAAGGATATCAAGCCGAGACTGCCGGTTATCATGATTACAAAAAATGAAGAGGAGAGCCTGATGGAGAAAGCCATTGGGCGCAAAATCACCGATTACCTGACGAAACCGGTTAACCCCAGTCAGGTACTGATGGCTTGTAAAAAAGTTCTGGAACAGAACCGGATTTCATCGGAACATGTCTCGCGGAACTACATGGCAGAATTTCACGCCATTTCGCGACGTCTATATGAGGAATTGAGCGCCGCAGAGTGGATTGATATCTACAAAAAACTGGCTCGCTGGGATATCGAATTTGATGATCATCCCGATCTGGGTTTAAAGGAAACCCTGGAAGACCAGGTGCGTGACTGCAATATTGCATACGGGAAATTTATCGAGAAGCACTATGCGGACTGGGTCAACGATGACCCCCATTTCAGACCGACGCTCTCGCCGGATATCGTTCGGAAGTTTATCTTTCCGAAAATCCGATCCGGCAACAAAATGCTGTTTATTGTTATTGACTGTATGCGCCTGGATCAGTGGCTGACCTTTGAGCCGCTCCTGTATGAATTTTACAATGTCTCCACCGATTACTACTTTTCCATTCTGCCGTCCTCGACGCCCTATGCCCGGAATGCAATTTTCAGTGGGATGTTTCCGTCAGAGATCAACCAGAAATATCCCGATATCTGGAATCGCGAAGGGGACGATGAGGGCTCTATGAATCACCATGAAAGCGAAATGATTCAGGCGTTGGTACACGCGGAATTACCCGAACTAACCCGCTCGCTGAAATATATTAAAGTGCTTGACTCTGAAGCTGGCTGGTCGGTTGACCGCAAATTATCCACCTATCTCGAAAACCCCTTTATTTCACTGGTAGTTAATTTTGTGGATGTGCTGGCTCACCGACGTTCCGATTCGGAAGTGCTGAAGGAGATTTTACCCAACGAAGCCAGCTACCGTTCAATCGTGCGAACCTGGTTTAAACATTCCTGGATATACAACCTGTTGAAAAAATTTGCCGAGTATAATTTTACAGTGGTCATCACCAGCGACCATGGCAGCATCCGGGTCCAAAACGATGTTAAAGTAATCGGTGATAAAGACACCTCCACGAATATCCGCTTTAAATACGGTAAGAATTTAAACAGTCACCAAAAGTATGCCTTGATCATCAAAGAACCGGAAAAATATAAACTGCCGGCTCTGGGAATTAATACCAATTATCTGATTGCCAAGGAGAACTTTTATTTCGTATATCCGACGAATTATCATAAATTTCAGTCCCATTACCGAGATACCTTTCAGCACGGGGGAATTTCGATGGAAGAGACGATTTTACCGATTGTGACCTTAACACCGAAATAGATTCATGATAGAAATACAGAGTTTTTCGGCTGCAGAGACAGAGCGTCTGGGCGAAGAGATTGCCGCTTATTTAAAATCGGGCACAGTGATTGCCTTTACAGGTGATCTGGCAACCGGTAAAACGACGATGATCAGGGGTATCTGCCAGGGGCTGGGAGTCGGGCAGCCGATTGAAAGCCCCACCTATACACTCATTAATGAATACTGCGGCAGGCTCCCTGTTTATCATCTGGATTGCTATCGTGAAAACCGGCTGGCGGAATGGCTTGAGCTGGGCATCAATGACTATTTTTATAGTCACGGTGTCACCCTGGTGGAATGGGCGGACAATATTGCTCCGTTGATTCCTGACACGGCACTCCGCATTAGGCTGGAACATGTTTTAAACCCAATGGACAGCCGCTTAATCCTGATTGAGGGCGCGGCACCAATTGAAAAGCAGTTAGCGACCGTTGTTCGATGAATATTTTAGGGATTGATACCTCCACTAATAATTGCAGTGTCGGAGTTGTTGCCGATGGGAAGATCATCGCCCGGAAAGCGGAGCTCGGGCGCTCGATAGCGTCGGAACGATTAATAGATTTGATTAAAGAGATGCTGCAGACTGCAGTTTCCATGGAGGCAATTGATGCCATTGCCGTCAGTATCGGTCCGGGCTCCTATACCGGTTTGAGGATTGGATTGAGTACGGCAAAAGGGTTAGCCTATCCCGAAAAATTACCGCTGCTGCCGGTTCCGACGATCGCGGTTCTGGAGCATATCGCCCACCGGACTCTGGATTCCGACCTGGTTGTGCTGATCAAATCCCACCGAGACCTGGCTTATCATACTCTGTGTCAAAAGGAAAAATCCCCCGATATTGATTCCTTTGTTGTTGGATATGATACCTTTGCCGCTATACATCGTCAATACGGAGACCGTTATCCCTATATCAGTCCGTCAGAAATTCGGTCTGATTTTATCACGATTGAGCAGACCCTCTATCCCGAAGGGGATATTGTGGCTCTGCTGGCGTACCATAATTATCAACGCCTGATTTCCCGAAGCAGTCCGGAGCTCGAACCGCTTTACCTGAGTGAATTTGAGGTTAAGAAATGGAAGGACAGGAGCGCATCGGGATAAGGCGTGCTGACGCGAAAGACATCCGCCGCGTGGTGGAGATTGAGAATTTATCCTTCAATACGCCCTGGACTCCCGGTTTTTTTAAACATGAACTGTCTAATCCGGTCAGTTATTTTTATATTTTGGAAATTCAGGATAAATTAGCAGGTTATGTCATATTTTGGATTTTTAAAAGTGAAGCCCATGTTGCCAACATTGCCATCCATCCTGAATATCGCCGAAAAAGCTATGGGGGGCAGTTATTGAACTGGGTATTTCAATTTTGCCGGAAAAGGGGTGTTGAGACGATTTCGCTGGAAGTTAACGAAATGAACAGTGCGGCGTTGCAGCTCTATACCAAAACCGGATTCAAACAGGTCGGTAAACGGGTAAAATACTATGAACATCGGTACGACGCCCTGATATTGACCAAAACATTGTTGTGAGGTCACGATGGTTGACTGGTTCCGACGTACGAAAAAGGGTTTATTAAGCACTGCCAAAAAGGTCATTCCCGACGGACTCTGGATCAAATGTCCGAAATGTTCGGAATACCTGTATAAACGCGAACTGGAACGAAATTGCTGGATCTGCGGTCAGTGTAATTATCATTTTCGGATCAGCAGCAGTGAATATTTCAAGATTTTACTCGACGACGGTTATGAGGAATTCAGCGAAAAACTCAAATCCAATGATCCCCTGAAATTCAAGGATTCCAAACGCTATACTGATCGCCTGAAAGAGGCTCATGCCAAAACCGGTCTGTATGACGCCGTCGTCACGGTTGAAGGCGCTATTGCCCGGCATCGGGTCATCCTGGGTGTGATGGATTTCAATTTTATCGGCGGCAGTATGGGATCGGTGGTCGGTGAAAAAATTGCCCGGGCGATAGACCGGGCGCGGGAAAAACGGTTGCCGCTGATTATTGTCTCCAGCTCCGGTGGGGCGCGCATGCAGGAAGGCGTATTATCCCTGATGCAGATGGCAAAGACCAGTGCCAAGCTGACCCAATTTCACGAATCGGGTGGTTTCTTTATCTCAATTCTGACAGACCCGACGACCGGTGGTACGACCGCCAGTTTTGCAATGCTGGGTGATGTAATTATCGCCGAGCCCGGCGCCCTCATCGGCTTTGCTGGCGAGCGGGTCATTAAACAGACTATCGGGAAGGACCTGCCCGAAGGTTTTCAACGAGCCGAGTTTCTGCTGGAAAAGGGATTTGTGGATATGATCTCCGATCGTTCAAAAATCAAGAATACCGTCATCAGACTGCTGGACTTTTTTAATGACAAAAACTAAACCGTATATTCTGGTCACCAACGATGACGGCATAGCGGCACCGGGAATTCATGCCCTGGTATTGGAACTGCAAAAAATTGCCAGGGTCGTCGTCGTGGCACCGGACAGTGAAAAGAGCGCTGTCGGGCATGCGATTACCCTTTCGGACCCCATCCGGGTCAGTACTTTTAAAAAATCCGATTACTGGGAAGGATTCGCCGTCTCGGGAACCCCTTCTGACAGCGTCAAGATCGCCGTTAGTGCACTGCTGGAGCGCCGCCCGGATATGGTAATCAGTGGAATTAACCTCGGTTCAAATGCCGGGATCAATGTTATCTATTCCGGTACGGTTTCCGCCGCTACCGAAGGGACAATTTTGGGAATTCCGTCAATCGCGGTATCGTTAACCACTTATACGGAGCCGGATTTTGGACCGGCTGCCCGGTTTGCGGTTAAGATGGTAGATTTTGTTTTGACGAACGGTCTGCCCGAACGGACGCTGCTGAACATCAATGTACCCGACCTGCCCGAATCGGAAATCGCCGGCGTCAAAATTACCCGACAGGGAATGGCGAATTTTGCCGAAACCTTCGATAAACGTATTGATCCCCGCAACCGGGTCTATTACTGGATGGACGGCAAAAAGGAGGAACTGGACGACGGCGATGACGTTGATGATGAAGCCATTAAACGGGGATATATCTCCATTACCCCGGTGAAATACGATTTGACAAATTATGAGTACCTGGATACGCTGAGAGATAAATTAGCGGAGAATTTAAATTGGAAAAAATGAATACAGGTCGGGTTTGGATCGTGGATTTCGGCTCACAGTATACCCAATTGATCGCCCGGCGAATCCGCGAGATGTCGGTCTATTCGGAAATCGTGTTGCCCGGTGAGGTGAATCCGGATACCCTGGCGGCGAACCGGGTCACGGCTCTGATATTGTCGGGCGGTCCCTCAAGCGTATACGAGGCTGAAGCCCCGGACATTGATCGCGAAATATTCAAACAGGGGATTCCGATTCTGGGAATCTGTTACGGTCTGCAATTAATGTCCAAACATTTCGGCGCCCGGGTGCATACCGATAATCGCCGGGAATACGGACGCAGCCAGATTTATTTCCGGCAAAAATCGCCTCTATTTGAAAAGGTGGCTGAGGGGACAACGGTCTGGATGAGCCACGGCGACCATGTGGACAGCATTCCGGAAGGTTTTGATGTGATCGCATTGTCCGAAAACAATGCCCCCGCCGCTCTCGAACACCAGGAGCAACCACTATTTGGATTGCAGTTTCATCCCGAGGTAAAACATACGACCGAGGGCGAGCATATTCTGGCAAATTTCATCTTCAAGATCGCCCGCATCAAACCCGACTGGACGGCGGGACACTTTATCGAGCAGACCACGGAACAAATCCGCCACCAGGTGGGTGACGGCAAAGTGCTGATGGCGCTCAGCGGCGGAGTGGATTCTTCTGTGATGGGAATGTTGATTTTTCGGGCAATCGGCAATCAGTGTGTGCCGGTATTTATCAATAATGGCGTCCAGCGCAAGAATGAGCCCTTTGAAGTGATCCGCAAATTAAAAAAAATGGGACTGCCGGTTCGTAAATATAATTATTCCAGTCAATTTTTAAGGGCGTTGAAAGGAGTAAAAGCTCCGGAGCGTAAACGGAAAATAATCGGGCATCAATTCATCCGGGCTTTCGAAAGAATTGCCGCTCAGTATCCCGATCTCAGCTATCTGGCGCAGGGTACGCTTTATCCCGATGTTATTGAAAGCCGTTCGGTCAACGGACCGTCGCAGGTGATTAAAAGTCACCATAATGTGGGTGGTTTACCCAAGCGAATGAACCTGGTTCTGATCGAACCCTTCAGTTACCTTTTCAAGGATGAGGTGCGCAAAATCGGGCGTGAACTGGGGCTGCCGGAAGAGATATTGAACCGACACCCCTTTCCGGGACCGGGTCTGGCAGTCCGGATTATCGGCGAGGTGACGGCTTACCGGCTGGCGATTCTCCGGAAAGCCGATGATATATTTATTAATGAATTACTGAAATCCGACGAATACAACCGGGTCTGGCAGGCGTTTGCGGTGCTCGTTCCCGTAAAAACCGTCGGCGTGATGGGTGACCAACGTACCTATGAAAACGTCATTGCCCTGCGCGCCGTAAACAGCAGCGACGGGATGACTGCCGACTGGTCACCACTGCCCCATCCGGTCCTGACCAGAGTTGCCAACCGGATCGTCAATGAAGTCCGGGGCGTCAACCGGGTGGTATACGATATTACTTCAAAACCGCCCGGCACGATTGAATGGGAATGATAAACAGAAATTCTATTTTTTATGCACAGGCTTAAGATATTCACATTATATCTCGGACTCATTATCGCCGTGAATGTGGCGGTGGCTCAGTTTGTTGATATGACCCCCGACAGCAACCTTTCTGAGCCGGTGGATTCACTCAAAATTCTGTTTCAGGAAGGGGTCCGCTATTACAACCAGGAGCGTTACTGGGATGCCTTGAATATTTTCGAGCAGGTGAACAGCGTTCCCGATTCGATTAACCATCTCCGGAGTGCCTCTGGTCTGATGTTGTTGAAATCTTTTCTGCGCCTCGGTGATTTGGATCGGGCAATCCAGCTGGGACGGGAATTTGTGCTGGTCAACAAAGATTCCAAATATCTGGACGACGCTGAATATACCCTGGCAGAAGCCTATCTGTTAAAAGGGCAATACAACGAGTCAATTTATTATTATCTGAATGTAATGGAGAAGACCGACGAGGAGCGGCTGCGCTACCTGAGTAAACAGACTCTGGAAACCGTGGTGGACCTGTTCATCAGTACCGAACAACTGGTGTCCATTATTGAAAACACCCATGCCGATTTTCATAAAATATTTCTAACCCTGAAGCTGGCGGAAAAATATCACATGGATGGTAACACCCGCCAGGCGGAAAAGGAGTTGCGGGGCATCCGTGGAATGGTCCGGAGCTCCTATTTTACCAATGAATATGTCAAAACCAGCGAGCGCCTGCGCAACCGTGCCCAGGAAAAAATCTATATCGGCGTCATCCTGCCCCTCAGCGGACCTATGGCGTCGCTGGGCAAGAATATTTTAAACGGTGTGCGCTATGCGCTCCACCAGTTCCGCACCTACAATGACAAGGACATTACCGTCATTGCCATGGATAACCGCGGCGAGGTGGTAGAGAGTATCAAAAAGGTTGAATACCTCTGTAACAACCCGAAAGTAAAGGCGCTTTTCGGTCCCGTCAGTACGGAAAATACAATTGCCGTCGCGGCAGTCGCCAATCAGCGTAAAGTGCCTCAGATTACACCCACTGCCACCAGCAGCGAAATCAACTCACTGGGTCCATATATCTTTCAGGCGAATGTGGATTTTGAAAATCTGGGTCGCTTTCTGGGTATTTATGCCGATGAAATCGCCGGTGTCAGGACGGTCGCTTCGCTCGCTCCTGCCGATGAATTCGGCAAAGAGATTACCGACGCCTTTTGCCGGACAATTGATGAACGCGGAGGCTATGTGGTGTCGCAGCAATGGTATCAGGGCAAACCCGAGGAACTGAAATATCAGTTTTCCAACATTCGCGTCGCGGGTCTCGATATCGTTCATCGTCTGCTTGAAGAGAAAATCGAAGCCAGCCGGCAGAAATTATTGCGCTATACAAACTCCGACAGTCTCTGGTTAAGCGACAGTATTTATGTGGATATTTACGGCGATCAGTACCGGATTTTCACCACCGATTCGGTCTACGTAACCAATCTGCAACAGGCGCTGATTTTGACCGGGATCATGGATTCATCGGAATTTTTAATTCCTGAAGAAGATTCGCTTGAATATCGCATCACCTCGATTGACGGGCTGTTGATTCCGGCTTACGCCAGCGAACTGGAGATGCTGATTCCCCAGATTGAATATTATAACCTGAATGCCCAAATCTTTGGAAGTGCCAACTGGAACGATCCGGAATTGCTCAAAAAACATCCCGTGATTACTCGCCAGCTGACCTTTATCTCCGATTATTACTATGATAAAAATTCCGGCTTTTATAAAGCCTTTGAACGAACCTACAGCCGCCTGACCGGCAATTTACCGGGGCGCTTTGATCTCTATGGTTACGACACCATGCGGGCGCTGCTCTCGGTCTTTGACGGTGACGATGTGTCCCGGGATAACATTCGTAAAAAACTGGCTCAAATGTCAACCTATCACGGTATCTGCCGGAATATCTCCTTTCGGGGCAATCGCCCGCGCGTCAACTCCTGCGCCTATATTTTAAAGATGCAAGATGGGGAGATCAAACCGGTTGCGGTTATTGAAAATGGTGATCTAACAACCTATACGCCCCAAAGATAGGCATGTTTAAGGCGGTTCAAATTGACAATCTGCTCATTTTACGATCCTCCCTGATTGAATCATTTGGTGGACTTCGGCACGCTTTCAGCACCCGGATTGGTGGCGTCAGTCCGGCGCCCTGGGACAGCCTGAACCTGGGACTGGATACCGGCGATTCCAGGGATAATGTCGCGAAAAACCGGGCACTGTTTACAGCAATTTTAAACGCTACTCCCGCTCAACTGGCTTGTGGTCAACAGGTGCATGGCAATACAATTGCCCTGGTTGAATACCCCGGTTTGTACCCCGCATGCGACGGTTTGATTACCAGGGAAAAAAATATTGTTCTGGCAATCAAAACCGCCGACTGTGTTCCCCTGCTGCTTTTCGATCCAATGCAAAAAATCATTGCGATAATTCACTGCGGCTGGCGCAGCGTCAGGGGGAATATCATTTCCAATGCCGCGGAAATGCTGACCAACGTTCATTCGACAAAAATATCATCTGTCTACTGCGCAATTGGACCGTCAATTCGATCCTGTTGCTACGAGATTCACGCGGATGTCGCCGGTCAATTTTCCAAAGAATTTATCATTCGCAGAGATGGACGCCTATTTCTGGATCTGATCGAGGTGATCAAATCCCAGTTGATGGCAGCCGGTGTGCCGGAGCAGAATATTGATCTGAGTGAGCACTGTACCTTTTGTGAAAAGGAGCTGTTTTTCAGCTATCGTCGGGATGGTCGGCGGAGTGGGCGTATGATGCTGGCGGCGATGATAGAGTAAATCATTCAGGAGGCATAGATGAATTTAAAGGAAAAACTCCAACGAGATATGGTCGCGGCGATGAAAGCCAAAGACGAAAAGCGCACCGGCGTGATTCGCCTTTTGCGGGGCATGATCCGGAAATTGGAAATTGATCAAAAAAAGGAGCTGGAGGATCAGGATATAATCGGTGTACTGAACCATGCTGCTAAACAGCGCCGCGAGGCAATCAAAGCCTATACCGACGGTGGTCGTGACGATCTCGTCCGGCAGGAGAAGGCGGAACTGGCGATTATTTTGGAATATCTGCCGGAGCCTCTCGATGCCGCTGCGTTGGAAAAAATCGTTGATACCGTGATCGCCGAAACAGGCGCCATGTCGTTAAAAGATCTGGGCAAGGTAATGCCGGAAATTATGCAGCAGGTTAAAGGGCGTGCCGACGGTGCGCAGGTCCAGACGCTGGTTCGGGCAAAATTATCCTGAAAGGGCTGAATGTACACGCTATACGATCTGGTGGCAATTATTCTGATTGGTTTACTCGGTCTGATCGGCTTGCGCCGGGGTCTGATCGAGGAAGCGTTGAAATTGATCGGGATGATTCTGGCTTCGATCCTGGCGGTACGGTTTTATGGTCTGGGAGTGCTGCTCATCCAAGATATCTTCAACCTTTCGGAAGGTGTCCTGACGGTGACAGGATTTATTATCGTATTCCTGATTGTCTATCTGGCGGTCCAACTCCTGTCATCGCTTCTAAAGCGCATCGTCAGCAGCCTGAAGCTGATCTGGCTGGACCGTCTCAGCGGACTTGGCTTCGGCGCGCTGAAGGGGATCCTGATTATGGCGATTGTAACCTGGTGTTTCGGGATTTTTTCTGAAACGCTTTTCGTGAAAAAACTGGAAGCGTCCTCGCCGGCTTATATCTGTCTGGATAAAACAGGAACCGTCCTGCTGAAAACCTTCGGACTGGAGGACAAAGCCAATGCACTACAGGAAAGTATTCGCGGGATTTTCCAGATGGAAGCACCGCTGCCCCTACCCTTTCCGGGCGTGCCCGATTCACCGGGGCAAAAACTGGAATATATTGACTCTCCAAAACCCGGACGGGGCTCTTCCCGATGAATGCGGTTGCCGAAAAACTGGGGCTGCAGCGCGTTCTGGAATTGATCGCCGAACAGGCGGTTTCCGACTGTACCCGTGAAAAAATCCGACAGGCTGAAACCCTGGAAGGGCAGGACGCCATTTTGCAACAGCTGAACCGGATTAATGCCCTGCAGATGTTGAAAGAAAGGGGCGAGCTGGTTCCGATTCGCTGTTTCGAAGATATTCGGGAGGAACTGCAACGCTGTCGGGTGGAAGGTAGTTACCTTTTTGCAGAAAACTTGCTGAATATGGTAATAATTCTTCAGCAATGTAAAGAGCTGATCGGATTTTATAAAAAGCATCGAGAAAACCTGAAACCGCTGGCGGGTTTGCTGGAATCCATTGATCCCCTGGAAAGAGAGTCGGGATTGATTCGGCGTATCACTAGCGAGGATGGTACGATCAAGGATAGCGCCAGCGCCGAACTGACCCGGATTCGCCGGCAGATACAACAGACCGTGACCCGCCTTCATCGTGAAGTGGACCGGGTGATGGATCAGGCTCGCCGGGAAAACTGGCTCCATGAAGAGAATCCCACTATCCGGGATGGTCGCTTCGTTCTGCCGCTGCGCAGTGAGAGTAAACGGAAGATCAAGGGCATTATCCACGGGCAATCGGCAACGGGTGCCACCTCTTATGTGGAGCCGCTGATTATCGTGGAGATCAATAACACGCTGAAAGAGCTGGAAATTGCCGAGCAGGAAGAGATTGAACGCATCCTGAAACAGGTGACCGGCGAACTGCGCCCGCAATTTAATCAAATTCGTATTAATCTTGACATATTGATCGAAACCGATTTTCTCAATGCCTGTGCCGGCTTTTCCCGACAGTTCCACTGCTCCATTCCGGATATAACCAGCGAGCAGCAGACACTGGAATTCCAGAATGCCCGGCATCCGCTGCTGGCTCTGGTGAAAGAGGTGGTTCCGCTGAATGTATCCATTCCGGGTGGAATTCACTGTGTCATTATCACCGGACCGAATGCCGGCGGCAAAACGGTTGCCATGAAAACCATTGGCTTGCTGAGCCTGATGATCCGCTACGGCTTTCCGGTACCCGTTGAGGACGGCAGCCGGATTCCCTGCTTTGATAAAATTTTAATGGATATCGGCGATCAGCAGTCAATCGAAAATAATCTGTCTACTTTTACCTCACATGTTTCGAATTTGAAAACCATTCTTGAATCGGCGACCTCCCGTTCGCTGGTTCTGATAGATGAATTGGGAACCGGCACCGACCCTCTCGAGGGTGCGGCGCTGGGTCGCGCCGTTCTGGAGTCCCTGGTTCAGCGCGGCACATTAACCGTTGTTACCACCCATCATAGTGGCTTGAAAGCCTATGCCGATCAGGACCCGCACGTCCTGAACGCCGCCATGGAGTTTGATACCGATGAACTGCAACCGACGTATCGTTTTCGGCTGGGGTTGCCGGGCAGCAGCTATGCGCTGGAGATTTCCAAACGCATCGGGCTGGCGGATACCGTCGTCACACGCGCCCGGGATTTAATGGGCGCCGAGCAGGTGAAACTGGAACATCTGCTGCTGGAAATCGAAACCCTCAAGAGCCGGATCGAAAAGGAAAATCGCTCCGTCGAACGTAATAAGCAAACCCTGGATAAATTGATCGACGAATACGAGGAGAAGCTGGCAGCGGTTCGGGCAAAGCACGAAGCAATGGATGAAAAGATTGCCGAAGAACTGGAACGCCTGGTAAACGAATCCCGCTCGAAAATCGAACATGCCGTCAAGGATATCCGGGAAAAGGGAGCTTCCCGGGAAACGATTATAGATGCGCAGAAAACTCTGCAGAGTATCCGTACCGCCGCCCAAAAAAGGCAGCCTTGCAAAATACCGCCGAAGGTCGCACCGGAAAAATGTTTATCCGTCGGCGACGCCGTCCGGGTCGCCGGCACTTCCGGCATCGGACAGATCATTGAACTTCATGTTGACAAACGGCGGGCAGCCGTGGATATCACCGGCAAGACAATCTGGGTCTCCCTCGATTCACTCGAGCCGGTTCAGAATTTCAAAGAGGATTACCCGGCTGGGAAAAGTGTTCTGATTCAGGCGGAGAGTTTGCCCTCGACTCGCCTGGACCTGCGGGGTAAACGTTTCGAGGAAGCCCGGGAAGAACTGGAAAGATACCTGGATCGGGCGCTGCTGGCGGGAATGAAACAGGTTCAGATTATTCATGGAAAGGGGAGCGGCGCCCTGCAAAAAATGACCCGCGAAGTCTTGAAAAACACCCCCGGCGTCCGTAAGTTTTATTTTGAGAATTTCGATCAGGGAGGAACCGGCGTAACCATCGTGGAGATGTAAATGGCGCGCATCCCGGCAAATATTGTCGAGCAGATCAAAAACCGGGCGGATGTCATGGACGTGGTGTCCGATGTGGTGCAATTGAAGCAGCGCGGTCGGAATTATTTCGGGCTCTGCCCCTTTCACGATGAAAAAACCCCCTCTTTCAGCGTCAATCCCGCCAAAGGGATTTTCCACTGCTTCGGCTGCGGCAAGGGCGGGAATGCCGTTACCTTTGTCATGGAGCATGAAAATATTGATTATATTGAGGCGCTGAAACGTCTGGCGGAGCGCTACGGCATCGAGATTAAATGGGAAGCAAGTAGCGATGATGAATTGCAGAAGGGCGAGACCGCCCTGCTGTATGAGATTCACGAAATCGCCAGGGATTACTATCGTGAATGCCTTAACGCCGCCACGGGCAAAAAGGCGCTGAATTATCTGCTGGAAAGAGGCTTTGACAAAACCGTGCTGCAGCATTTTTATGTCGGCTTTGCACCCGACGACTGGAACGGGCTGATCGGGCGGATAGACCCGAAAAAATTCAGTTCCACAGTAATTGACAAGTCGGGACTCTTTATCAAAAAGGACGGTCGTTTTCTCGATCGCTTCCGCAACCGCATCATGTTCCCCATCTGCAATATTGCCGGTCGGGTCGTCGCTTTCGGCGGACGGACTCTGGACCCGCAGGAGACCGCCAAGTACATGAACTCGCCGGAAACGCCGATCTATTTCAAGAGCGGGACACTCTACGGTCTGGAACATTCGAAAACTGCGATTCAGCAGGAAGATGAGGCGATTATCGTGGAAGGCTACACCGATTTTCTGCGCTTCTACTCTTCGGGAATCAAGAATGTGGTCGCCGGCTCGGGTACCGCACTCAACCACCATCACGCCCGCGCCTTGAAACGCTTTACCACCAACGCCGCCCTCTGTTATGACGGCGACGAAGCCGGACAAAAAGCCACCGAACGAGCCGGATTTGTGCTGCTGAAAGAGGGTTTCGATGTACGCGCCCTGCTACTCCCTGAGGAGGATGATCCCGATTCATTTTTACAACAAAAGGGGCTGGAAGCCTTTGAAAAGCTGCATCGCGACAGCCCGCCGTTTATCAATTATTATATTAATATTAATAAACAGGAACTGACAACCCCGGCTGCCAAATCGCGCTTTGTGGAGTCTCTGATCCGGGAAATCAGTGAGGTCGCGCATCCGGTTACCCGGGACTTTATTGTGAAAGAGCTGGCGGAAGAGCTGCATCTGAAAGAGGAACGTATTCAGGCGCAGATTCGCAATATCTACCGGCGCAGAAAAAGCGGAGATGATACAAAAAAACCGGAAAAGGATACCGGAGTGCAGATTTCAACTGCTATGGAAAAGGCGGAATATGAACTGCTGAAGCTCCTGCTCACCGGACTGGATGAGCCGGTGGAATTTATATTGAATAATATTCCTCTCAGCGCCTATAAGCACCCCTCCTTTGCGGTCATTGCCCAAACACTTTATGAAATATTGCAGAATAACCGGGACCTGGCGCCAGCCGACCTCTACGACCGGGAATGGGACGCCACCACGGCGCTCTACCTCTCCCGTCTGATTGTTGATTCCGAATCCGCCCTCGAATATCTTGAAAAAGAGGAAATCATCAAACTGATCGTTGACTGCATGGCAGTTCTCATGACCGACCAGCTGGAGCAGTCAATCCGCGATTTACGGGGGAAAATCAAAGACGCGGAGAAAAGCGGCACTGACACCACAACGCTGGTCCTGGAACTTGCGAAATTACAAAAGAAACGCCAGGAAATCCGCAAACAGATTCAGGAGATCAAACAGTAGTAAGATAGCCGGACTGGATTTTTTCTGATTTTGAAAAAAACCTCCTTTCACTATTAAATATTTTATTAAATTCCCTTGGTAGAAACATAGAATTATTAAAATGCGCCAAGTTGCATGTCCTGAAAGTTGTTTGAAGTGAATGAAAGTGACTACACATCAGGAGTGGTTGCCAGATGAACGTTCATTTCGACTTTAAAACCTGCCGGTCATCCGGTTGTTTAAAAAAAATATTGGCATGAGCAAAGGAGCTTTGATCTATGGAGTCGTCGGTAACTGTATCAATCCTACAGGTCCAGTTTCCCAATAATCCTCTGAATGAATTTGACATTCCAAAATTCAGGGGCGCAATTTCCCGTCAATTTCCCAATTACGAATTGATTCACAACCATCTGAATGACGGCAAACTGCGCTACAAATACCCGCTGATTCAATTTAAAACACTTAAAAAAATTCCGACCATTGTCGGCATCGGCGAAGGGATGAATATCCTCTAAAGAGGTGTTTCTTGATGTTGTCCAGATTGATATCGCCGGCAGGAAGCAGAAAGTCTGGGAAAAAACTATTCTGATCCGGGAAGATATTCTGGGTCAAACCGATCATTTTATCCAGTACCGGTTCACTAGTCCCTGGATGGCGCTGAAAGAGGAAAATTATGCAACCTACAACTCCCTGGACCCCGCTGACCAGCAGCAGTTCTTAAGACATCTGCTGCGCGAGAACCTGAAAACCCTGTCTAAAGGGATAGGATACTGGATACCGGATATTGAGAAGGTGAAAGTCGAGGGACTCTTCAAAAAACAGGTGCGAAATTTCAAAAACAACCGCATGATCTGCTTTACCGGGGAATTCCTGGCTAACTTCCATATCCCTAACTATCTCGGCGTCGGCAAACAGGTCGCCCGGGGGTTTGGGACCGTTGAAAAACTGCCCGCAGACAGGATAACACGATGAACAGGATTTGGAATGAATCAAAAATTAGGTTATCATCATGTTTAAAAATGGTGGTTGTGAACATCCAGCGAATATATTCACCATCAAGGTATCGGAGGGATAGATGATCAATGCAATTGCAGAAATAGGGAAATATGAAAAGGAACATAATCCGGATATCAAATCGAATTTTGATATCTGGCTGGAGGATTCCTATGATGAGCAAAACTATCCAAATCTTTTGTTAATACAGTTTAAAAATACGGCAGAAGATAGTGATGATACGATGTCAGATTGGGTCTATGATCAAGTTGTCTATTGTGAACATAGCAGGAGATTGAAATCAAAATTGCTGTATAAACGTGGTTCACCTCGGGGAACCGATAAAACACCGACATGCAAAGTAGCAAAAAGTCTTTCAGGAACATACTTCCAAAAAATAGTCGCTTGGTTTAACGACAATAAGGATAAAGAGTTTTTAACTGATTTTGAGAAAAAATTTATTAGTTCTGTTTCTGATGAAATCAACCGGAAATCTGACGCAATATTAACCGATCTTAATTATAAATCGAATATGATTCAAAATGGTGGCATTGTGCTCTCCGTTGTATTTAATGATAATGGCAGCATAAAGTATATTGGTAATTTTGACTTCTTTGCCCGGTTTATTACAGAAGAAAGCGCACGGGATTATAAATATTCCCATACCTCCAATAGTTTTTCATTCGGTGAAAACCAGTTATGTGCGATATGTGGGAGTAAGAAGCCGGAGGTATATGGCTATTTTTCCTCCTTGAAATTTTATAACGTCGATAAACCTGGCATGGTTACCGGTGGTTTTAATTCAAGCGAGAGTTGGAAAAATTATCCAATCTGCCTCGACTGTGCTTTGAATGTTGAAATGGGGATTAAAGTTCTTGATGACCAGCTACTTTTTAATTTTTATGGTTTACGATATTACCTGATTCCGAAAACCGCATCGGAAAATGCCAGGGATAAGATACTAAAAGACATTTTTAATTTTAAAAAATCACCCAGAATAAAAGATAAAGATCGAGAGAGAATCACCAACGCTGAAGATGAGGTATTTGAAATTCTTCAAGAAGAACAAAACAATGTGACATTTCATCTTTTATTTTTTGAGAAACCACAGAAAAGTGTCTTTAGAATTCTTGCTCTTATTGAGGATGTGTTGCCTTCAAGATTCAAACGGCTTTTTAATGTAAAAGCACTGGTTGACGAAATAGTCTTTTTCCGTGATAAAAAAGACGGCAGGCGGTTATTTCGGTTTAATTATGGTGTGCTCAGAACCTTTTTCCCGAATAGTAGAATTGAGGGCAATCATGATAAGTATTTTCTCGAAATAGTTGAAAAAACATTCAGTGATCGGAAGATTGATTATCATTTTATTGTTCAGCATATCATTTATCATTTAAGAAATCAGTTCGTTCAGGATAATTTCGTCTGGTATCAGGCATTGGAATCATTCATGCTGATCATTTTCCTAAACGAACTTAACCTATTCAGATTTAAACATAAGGAGGAATCAATGAACAGGCAATTCTATGACTCATTTGAGATTCTGTCGAAAGAAGAATTTGAAGAAAAAGTGGAACTGTTTTTCGGCAATTTCAAGGAATTCTTTTTGACAGATGTTAATCGCAGTATTTTCTTGATTGGTGTCTTAGCCCAATTCGTTTTAAATATCCAAAGCAGAGAGCGAGGTGCGACACCTTTCCGCTCAAAGTTTAAAGGCTTGAAAATGGACGGGCGGGATATGGCTGCCCTGGTTCCTGAAATGATCGAAAAATTGGAACAGTATAAGGCAAATTACTACATCCCTTTAGAGAAGCTGATTTCGAAATATTTATTATCCGCCGGGGATTTTCGGAGATGGAATCTATCCGTTGACGAAATGAATTATATCTTTGTACTGGGCATGAGCCTGTCCAAATATTTTAAAATTAAATTAGAAGAACCACAAACCGAGGAGGTCGAAAATGTATGAAATTAAAAACCGGAGTGAAATTCTTTTTTTGTACGACATTCAAAACGCCAATCCGAATGGCGATCCCAATGATGAGAACAAACCCCGAATCGATGAGGAAACTGGTAACAATATTGTCACCGATGTTCGCCTAAAAAGAACTATTCGGGATTACATTCAGGAACAATCCAAAGAATATGATATTTTTGTTCGTGAAGTAATCTACGATAAGGAGGGTCATATTCAGGACGCAAAACTCAGAGCCTCCGATTATTTACCAGAAGATAAAGAGCAATTGAAAAAAATGCCCGCAGAAGAGCAAAAGCAGTATATTGCTAAGATGATTCTTGAAAAATGTATTGATGTTCGGTTGTTCGGGGCGACTATTCCCCTGGATTTGAAAGTAGATGACGGGGGTAAGACCAAGAGCGTTACCAGCTCAATTACATGGACCGGTCCAGTGCAGTTTAAAATGGGGCGTTCTCTCCATCCCGTGAAGATTCAACATATCAAAGGTACCGGTGCCTTTGCAAGCGGGGATAAATCAACTAAAAAAACCTTCCGTGAAGAATATGTGGTGCCTTACTCATTGATCGCTTTCCATGGAGTTGTAAATGAAAATGCCGCTAAGCATACGAGTCTAAAAGCGGCGGATATAAAGCTACTGAAAAAAGCGATCTGGAACGGCACAAAAGGATTAATTTCTCGCTCCAAGTTTGGTCAAATGCCGCGCCTGTTGTTGTTTGTCAATTATAAACAACCGGATTTTTTCATTGGTGATCTCGACAACCTGATTGGATTAAAGTCAAATAATGACATACGACCTGAACAGTTACGCAAACCGGAAGACTACCGAATTGATATGTCGCAGCTGCTTGATCAAATCAACAAACATAAGGATAAAATCGAGTATATTGAGTATATCGCCGATGATCGGATGTCGTTTGTCTATGATGGAAAAGAAATTGAACTGAAGAAACTGGAAATGTTTATAAAAATCTCCCTGTAGCGGAGGAAGCTATGAATAAGATCATTGTCTTTAAACTTTGGGGAGATTATGCCCATTTCAAGAAGTTCTACACCACAACATCCCCGCTGACCTTTGAATTTCCACCACCGCCGACATTGTTTGGGATCATTTCCGCAATTATCGGGTTAGATAAAACCGAATATTTGGATCATTTTCAGAATCCCGATGACTTTAAGTTGGCCGTCAGAATAATCAATCCGATCAAGAAAGTACGCTGGACGGAAAACCTGATTGATACAAAACAGCACTTTTGGAGAATTAAAAACCGTACTCAAATCCGAACCGAATTTCTGAAAGACCCAAGCTACCTGATATATTTCAGTCATAATGATTTTTCGATATATGAACCTTTGAAAGCAAACCTGCAAAAGCATCAATCGGTTTATTCGGTTTGTCTGGGCTTGAGTGAGTTGCTGGCAAATTTTGAGTATATCGCTGAAACTGAAGTCAAAACGATGTCTTCTTCCGGGGAAATCAACCTGATAACAGTACTACCTGAATCTTATCTTGTTGATGAAATGTCAATTTCTTTTGAGGGTAACAGGGAAATATTCAAAGTGAATTACCCGATCCTAATGCAGAATAACCGGGTTGTGAACAGGCGGGAAGATATTCTATTTGAGCGAAACGGGAAACCAATCGGATGTAAATTGAAACAGTATTGGGAAACCGAACAGGGGGAGAAAATTGTATTCTTCTAAGTTGTATTCTCATCCCGATAAACCGCTGGAAGTCCATTTGCAGAATGTGGCGCAGAGTTGCCTGTCAAAATTCAGATCGATTCCACATCATCTTGCCGGTTATATGCCGATGGAGTATTGGGAGAAACTCATCTGGTTGATGGGTTTCTCCCATGACCTTGGGAAAGCGACAAGCTATTTCCAAACATATCTTTTTGAAAAGAATGAGCAGAACCGAATGGAAATGAAAAACAAGCCGGAAACCGGTCATTCTCTCATTTCAGCCGTAATTGGTTTTTGGATTGCCAAAAAGTATGTAAATAGCAAGGGAAATGATTATCTCCAAAATATGCCTTTCCTGATTTACCTAGCGATTAAAAAGCATCATGGAAATATCAACAACGCGATTCGTATCGGGGAAAGCGATGAATCAAATGAATTGGATGTTCCTTGTGAACACCTAGATCGACAATGGGAAGCCATTGATAAAATTGAAATGAAGGCTTTAATTGATGAAATCAATAGGAATCTGTCATTGCAAATTGACTGTGTAGAATTTCCGGAATCATTAACCTATTATTTTAAAAGGGAACTGGTCCGAAAGGAGAAAAATAGATACAGGGATTGTCATAAGCAACTTGATGATTATTTCATTTTCCAATTTCTTTATTCGCTACTGCTGCATTCAGATAAAGAGGATGCGATTTTTGGGATTCGTCCGAAAATTCCGCGTATAGCGATTCCTACCGATACCGTTAAGAAATATAAAATTGCTAATTTTAAAGACAGTCGCTCTAACATTAATCGGATACGCAATGCCATATTTGATGATGCCGAGCGTTATATTTCAGAAATAAACCTGGATCACAAAATCCTGTCTCTGAATGTGCCTACCGGTAGCGGAAAAACACTCACAGCGCTTTCTGTCGCCCTGGCTTTGCGAAAACGGCTCGAAGAAGCAGGAGGTTCCTGCAGCCGGATCATCTACGGACTTCCCTATACTTCCATTATTGATCAGAATTTTGATGTTTATCAAAAATTGTTCAAATGTCCCAATTCAAATCTGTTACTGAAACACCATCACCTGGCAGAAATCGCATATCGTATTGGTAACCATGAAGCCGAGTTCGAAGCCCTGGAAGCACGCTTTTTAATTGAGAGTTGGGAATCAGAAATAATTATTACAACCTTTTTCCAGATTTTTCATACGATATTTACCAACCGAAACCGTATGATCCAGAAATTCAACAAACTGGCAAATTCAATTATCCTCTGAGATGAAGTCCAGACATTACCGTATAAGTATTGGTGCCTGGTGCGTGAATCGATCCGCATGATATCCCGTTTATTTAACAGCTATTTTATTTTGATAACGGCGACCCAACCACGAATTTTCGAACCCGATGAAGTCGTGGAACTGGTTCCGGGCAAGGCCGAATATTTTATTCAGTTTGACCGTGTTGATCTTCAATTTGATCCGAATAAAATAGGCTTAAATGCTTATATCGATCAATGCCGGGAGGAAATTCAGCATTCCGAAGAATCCTATTTGTTTGTGATGAATACGATCGATTCTTCGATTCAGTTGTTTAATGGGTTGAAGCAAGCGAATCAACAAACAGAGTATGTCTATCTGGCGACCAATATTATTCCACGGCATCGTCTGGAGCGGATTAAGGCTATAAGAGAATCTACTGAACGTAAAATTATTGTCTCTACCCAGATGATCGAAGCCGGTGTGGATATCGACGTGGAAAATGTCTGGCGGGATTTTGCGCCACTGGAATCGATTAACCAGGTTTGCGGGCGATGCAATCGAAATTTTGCCGATAAGAAAGGGAAAGTTAAAATATTTGAAATTGTAAACGAGAATCATAAGAATACCCCGTTTTCGAAATATATTTACGGTAAATCAGTGTTGAGCATGATTGAAACCAGGGAAACACTTGGTAACCGGGATAGTATTTCCGAGACTGAATTTTTGCAAAATATGGACGCTTATTATCGTAAATTAAAAAATAAACTGGCCGATGATGATTCGGAGAAAAATTTAGAATTTATGCGTGATATGAGATTTGCCGATCTTTATAGATCATTTAAACTGATTGATGATGCGGAATATAACCGGCAGGATGTATTTGTTGAATTTGATGAATATGCCAATGCGATTTGGCAAAGATACAACAACTTGAAAAATGAAAGCGATCCAATCAAACGTAAAAATGAATTCCTAAAATTCCGAAAAGATTTCTACGATTATGTCATATCAGTACCGGCAAAATATGTGAATTGTAGTGAGGAACATCCATCCGGTATCGTGTATGCACCCTATAATAGTCTCGAATTCTGTTATGATAAAGATACCGGCTGGAAACGGACAACCGATGATGGTGGCTGCTATGTATTCTGAACATGGGAAAACCCCGGATTTCAATCCGGGGCAAAGGAAAAACAACTTGGGGCAGGTTTTCCCATACATTGAAAATTCGTTCCCCCACTTGGGGGAGCCTTTCCCCCACATGGAAAATTGTTTCCCCAACATCGAAAATTCAATTTTCCACATGGGGCAAAGGATATTCCACATTGTTTTTCCAATTTTCCACATGGGACAAAGGATTTTTCATATCACTTATTGCTTTTCTAAGATAAAAAATCCATTGAGCCACATTGATAATGGATTAGTTAATGTTAATTAATCAACCTTAAACCACAGAAAGGAGAACACCATGGCAAAATCATCTTTTGCTGAACGGATCAACAGCAGCAAGGTCATGCTCACCGGCTTGCAAGCCAATGCGGAAACGGTGGCGGTTCGCGGAATCGATACGGCATTTATCACCAATCTGCAGAATACGATCACCAGCTGCGAAACGCTGAACGGTGAGCAGGAATCTCTCAAAGCCGCTTTGAAAGCAAAAACCGCAGAACTGGATGCACAGCTGGCGGCGCTCAAGGCAATGCTCAGCGAAGCAAAAAAGGTGGTTAAACTGGCTATTAACAAAACCAATTGGCTGGAATTCGGCATTAGTGATAAACGCTGATTGGATAATGTTCTATTAAAACAGGGAATCTTACATTGCAGTACATCCATTATATAAAGGTGTTTTCCATTAAAACAAGGGCTGAAATCATTGAACAATTGAAGCAGCTGTTCGGATGGCGACCAGAACGGTTTCGATTCTTTACTTGAAACTGGTTTTTAAATAAGAGGGGTTTGTCATGGCTGATTCCTTTTCTCAATTGTATATACAGATCGTTTTCTCGGTTGCACGCCGCGAGAAACGCATCCTATCCGAATATCAGGAAGAGATAAATAAATATATCACCGGGATCGTACAGAATAAGGGACACAAAATGCTGGCGATTAATGGTATGCCGGAGCATATCCACATTTTCGCTGGGCTAAATCCGGCTGTGGCTGTGTCGGAGTTGGTGGCGGATATCAAGAAGAATTCATCGGCGTGGATTAATAAAGAGAAAAGGTGGTTTTCGCGTAGGTTTCATTGGCAAAAAGGGTATGCGGCGTTTAGTTACTCGCACTCCGCGATTGGGGAAGTAGCCCGCTATATTGCCAATCAGCAAAAGCATCACAGGAAGAAGACCTTTGAGGAGGAGTATATTGCATTTTTAAAGGCGTTCAGGATCGAATATGATGAGAGATATGTTTTTGATTGATGAACAACCGACATACGATCTCTGCGGGATCGGTATTCTCATCTTCGGATTTATTCAACAGGCATTGGACGCCTGCGGCGT
>OMKS01000335.1_pt1 | contig 44004 bp, 46 predicted proteins | sample 1674721 | NCBI WGS metagenome assembly OMKS01 (sample SAMN06264996, study PRJEB25208) | sediment metagenome | isolation source: hot spring sediment | place: USA: California | collected 2014-09-02 | reverse complement strand
CCGCAACACGGTGGCCGACACGTCGCTTTGCACCAACGACCCGATCGAAAGAAGGCCCGGGATATCCCGGGCCTTCTCGTTGCAACGCCATGCAGCGCCGATCAGGGCTTGACGTAGGTGTAACCCTGGCCCTGCAGGTGGGAGAGGTGGGCCACGCCGCTGGGGACGATGTCGCTTTCCTTCACGTCGTAGAGGTCGGCCTTGTAGTCGATGCCCTTGCCCTTGAGGGTGTTGGCGCAGACCTGGAACTCGACGTTCTGCACCTTGAGGCTGTCGATGCGGGTGCGCAGGTCCTCGTTATCCCTGGCGCGGCGCACCAGTTCCACGCCGCCACCGTGCATGACGACCTTGACCTCCATGTTCTCGGCGCCAACCGCATTGATGTGGTTCTGGACGTTGCGCAGGGCGGCCATGTTCTGCTGCGCGTCGCCGCCGTTGATGTGATAGACGGCCTTCTGCTTCCCGTATTCGCCGGCGAGCGCGGTGCCGGACAGGGCCAGCAGCACGGCCGCCAGACCCATGAGGGTCGTGATGAGCTTTTTCATGATCTGCAACTCCTTCCTCAACTGTCAGTGGGGGCTGGCCATGGTCTTGTATGTTGGGATACCTCGCCCCCGCCGTGGCCAGTCGTGGGGGCAAGCGGTGGCCCGGGGCTGGCAGAGAGGCGGCCGTGGGTACGGCGCTTCCCTGTCTCGCAGACCCCTGACCGAAAGACGTGGTGGTTGGGGGCTTTATTCCGGGGCGGGGGGCGGTGCTGATGCCCTGAACACCGGCGAGCGGGCGTGGTCGCCGTCGCCAGCCGGCGCGGCCGTCTCAGATGTGGGTGCTGAAGTCGCCGTGGCGGGCATCCTTGAGCAGGCTGCGGAATGCGTCCCCGCTCAGGTGCACCAGTGACTGGTGGTCGCCTGCCTCGAGGTAGATGTCTTCCTGGGCCTCGAGCGCGCGGTCAAGCAGCGTCTCCATGCCGTAGGCGGGACCCAGGGCCGGCACCGCGCCCGGCGCGCAGTCGGCGAACAGCCCCGTGATCTCCCGTTCCGTGGCCAGCCCCACCAGTTCACCCAGTTCGTGATGCAGACGGCCGAGCTGCAGGCGGTGAGTGGCGGGCAGGGCGGCGAGCAGGTAGTGGCCGGCGTCCTCCAGCACCACCGCCTTGGCCAGCCGATCCCCCGGGATGTGGGCCGCCTCGGCCGTGCGGTTCGCGGATGGGGTGGGGTTGTGCTGGACCAGCTCGTAGTCGATGCCGTGATCGTCCAGATATTGCTTGAGGGTGATGGCAATGCCCATGACATGACCTCTGCGGTGGATGGGCTTCCCGGGAGTATAGTCGAGCGACTGGCGTTCTGAGTCCTCAGTCGGCGTGGCGCAGGCTCCCCGTCACCTCGGTACCCGCGGCCAGGGTGTGATAGATGGTGCCCTTCTGCACGTTGCGGTGCAGCAGATCGAGGGCCTCCTCATCGGCCTCCGTCTCCACGGTGATCGTGTATTCGATGCGGGCGATGGCGGGCGGGCTGTCCTGCCGCCAGCCGCGCAGCTCGATGCGCAGCGAACCGATCTCCATGCGCAGCAGGGGCAGGGCGCGCTGGATGGCGCGCACCATGCAGGCTGCCAGGGCGGCGAGCAGCAGCTCGGGCGGACTCAGCGCGTCACCGCGGCCCTGCATGTCCGTGTCGAGGGTGATCTGCGCCTCGCCGGCGCGCGCCAGGGTGCCGTGTTCGTCGATGCGTTCGGCGATCAGGTGGTATTCGAGCATGGTGGCCTCGGTTTGCCGGGAATTGACAGGATACGAATGTAGCGCAACGCCTGGCCGGCCGGGATGGTGGGTCGGGCGGCCGCTGATTCGACCGTCATATTAATGTAACATTCCGCCCAGGTTTATAACCCGGACGAGACCCATGAGCGCAGGCAAGTCGACGAACGTGGCGGCCATCCGCAGCCCCGAGTATTTCCGGCTGACGGCGGGGCTGATCTTCATGATCGGGGTATTCGTCTTTGCCCTCTGGCATACCGACGGGATTCCCGACCTTGGGGCGCAGGCCCTGTTGCTACTCATCGCCGCGGCCGTGGTGGGGGCCTACATGGCCATGAACATCGGCGCCAACGACGTGGCCAACAACCTCGGCCCGGCCGTGGGCTCGCGCGCCGTGACGCTCGGCTGGGCCATCGTCATCGCCGCGGTGTTCGAGGCGCTGGGCGCGATCGTGGCCGGTGGCCAGGTGGTGAGTACGATCAAGGGTGGCATCATCGATCCCGCCCAGATCGTGCAGGTTGGCGACTTCGCCTGGCTGATGCTGGCCGCCCTGCTGGGCGCGGCGTTGTGGCTGAACCTGGCCACCGCCCTGGGCGCCCCCGTTTCGACTACGCATTCCATCATCGGCGCGGTCATGGGCGCTGGTGTCGCCGCCGGCGGCTGGGGGCTCGTGAACTGGGCGACCATCAGCTCCATCGTCGCCAGCTGGGTCGTCTCGCCGCTGATGGGCGGCGTCATCGCCGCGGGCTTCCTGTACCTGATCAAGCGCACCATCACCTACCGGCGCGACATGCACACGGCGGCCGGGCGCGTGGTGCCCTGGCTGGTAGCCCTGATGGCGCTGGCCTTCACCACCTTCATGTTCATCAAGGGCCTGGGCGCGGTGGCGAAGCTTTCGATCACCAGCGCCCTGCCGGTCGGCCTGGTGGTGGCGGCAGTCGTCTTTTTCGTGGTGCGCGGGCCGCTGCGCCGTCGTGCCGAGGCGAGCGCGAACAGCAAGGAAGGGGTCAACGGCCTCTTCACCTGGCCGCTGGTGTTCGCCGCCGCGCTGCTGAGTTTCGCCCACGGCGCCAACGACGTGGCCAATGCCATCGGACCGCTGGCCGCCATCTACGAGGCCATCATCACGGGTCAGGTGGCCGGCAAGGCCCCGGCCCCGCTATGGATCCTGGTGCTCGGTGCCCTGGGTCTGGCCGCAGGTCTGGCCCTCTATGGTGGCAAGCTCATCCGCACCGTCGGTCGCGAGATCACCGAGCTTGACCGCATGCGCGCCTATGCCATCGCCATGGCGGCCACCCTCACCGTCATCGTTGCCGCCCAGCTCGGCATGCCGGTCTCCACCACCCATGTCACCATCGGCGCGCTGTTCGGGGTGGGCTTCCTGCGCGAGTACCTCAAGACCAACTACGCCAAGATGGAAGAGATCATCATCGCCGGTCACAAGGGCAAGGACCGCACGGCCGTGGAGACCTATCTCAAGGTATTCGAGGCCGCGCCGGTGGCGGAAAAGCGCGTGATGCTGGCCGAGATGAAGCAGCGGGCCAAGGAGCACGAGGAGGGGCTGGTGTTCGCCAAGAAGGAGCGCAAGGCGATGAAAAAGGCCTACAAGAACCAGCTGGTGAAGCGCTCCATGGTGCTGCGCATCGTGGCCGCGTGGGTGATTACCGTGCCGGCCACCGCCGTGCTTGCGGGCATTCTGTTCAAGATCACCACCTTGTGGGATTCGGGGATCTAGCGCCAAGCGCATACGATCAAACGGGTTATAATGCGACCTCGCTCCCGCAAGGCCGCAACCCTGCATGCCCCAGTTCGAGATCATCGATGCGGTGGACCCGTCGCGGCCACTGTCCCATGCCCTCATCGACGACGCCCTGCGCTGCGGGGAGGTCGCGCTGTCGCACGGCGACACCTTCACCGGGCGCCCCGGCACCCGCATCCATGCGAGCGACCGGGTTGTGGTGAAGCTGCGCTCGGAGCTGACTTTCGACGAAAAGGACCGGTATCGCTGGGTGCAGCGCACGCTGGAACGCGAGTGCGAGCTCGGCGTGCATCATCCCGCCAAGACCTGGTTTCTGCTGCGCACGGAGGATGGCGGGTCGGTGATCGCCAATGCCACGCCGCGCCTGCGCCCCCTGCACCAGATGACGACCGAGGCGCTGTGGCCGCAGCTGCTGGCCTACGTGCGGCAGATGCTGACCCTGTACGTGCGCATCGCCGCCGACAGCGACCTGCGCCTTGACGAGGGGCTGTCCAACTTCGGCGTCGATGCCGACGGCCGGCTGTTCTATCTCGACGACGAGGTATACCGCTGGGACGGGTTCACGTCGCTGGCCCAGGCACTCGGCGTGCTGTTCCGCCAACAGGAGTGGATGTCCGCCGAGGACGCCGCCGCACTGGGCGACGCGCTCGCACGCGCCGTCTGGCAGTGCCTGGACGACCCGCATTACCTGCGCGTGATCGGCGAACAGCTGCGCGGGCTGTTCTTCGCCCCGGGTGCGCAGCAGGCTCGCATGAAGGCCTTTGTCGATCGGCTGTTCGCGCAGTTTCGCACGCGCCCGGCGGCCGAGGGCGCCGTCACGGTCACGCCGGCGGCCAGGTGCTCGTTGCCGGCGCCGCGCGAGGATGCCGATGCCCTGTTTGCCAGTGGCCGGCCCGTGGCGATTCTTGCCGATGTGCATGCCAATCTGCCGGCACTGCAGGCGGTGCTGGCGGCGCTGGCCGAAGACGGCGTGACGGACGGCATCGTACTCGGCGACCTGGTAGGCTATGGTCCCCACCCGGAAGCCTGCATCGACCGCATTGCGCAGGCCGGCTTTCACGTCATCATGGGTAATCACGACTACGGGCTGATTCAGCCGGGCTCCCGGCGCGGGCTGTCGGCGAATGCGCGCTGGGTGCTGGACTGGAGCCGAGGGCGCGTGCGGCCCGAGCAGCGGGACTGGATCGCCGCCTTGCCGCCCTACCTGCAGGCCGAGGGCTGGCTGGCGGTACACGGGGCGCCGCGCGACCCGAGTTTCTTCTACGGTTACGTCTATCGCATGACCTTCGAGGACAACCTCGACAATCTCGCGGAACGCGATGTTGCTCGCTGTTTCCATGGTCATTCGCACCTGCAGGGTGTGTACACCCGTGGGCCCGCAGGCGATGAGTTCTGTAACGCGGCGGAGGTGTCGCTGGCGCGCGTCGACCAGGCGCTGATCTGTCCGGGATCGATTGGACAGCCGCGTGGCGGGGTGCCGGGGGCGGAGTACGCGGTGTACGACCCGTCGGCCAGTACCGTGAGCTTGCGCCGGGTCGATTACGCCCTGGCGGGGGTGGTGGACGACATGAAACGAAACGGCTTCCCGCCAATGCTCATCGATCGCCTCTACGAAGGACGCTGAGCGCGCTATACGGGGGTATGAAAAAGGCCGGGGCATGACTTGCCCCGGCCTTTTTTGTTGCTGCCGCGTCCTGGCTTACGGGCAGAGCGGTGCGACCTTGGGCAGCGCGTTGCGCAGCGAGGCCCAGCCCATGCCGAGGTTGGCCTTGCGGCCGGTGATCAGTACCAGCAGGGCGTTCTGCTTGCCCGGCACGATGGACATGAAGTGGTAGGTCTTCTCGGTCGACATCTGCACCTCCTGGATCAGGCGACGCACGTCACCGTCGCCGCGTTGGTCGGCGATCAGGTTCTCCACGTTCGAGACCGTCTTGCCGCGGAACATGTCCACGGCAGCCGCGGCCACGGCATCGAGATAGCTCTGTGTGAAGTAGGGCACGTTGTGCGAGACGGACAGGAGCAGGCCGGAGTCCAGGTCTACCACGGCGGCGCCGAGCGCGTCGGTTACGTCGTTGACCAGTTCCTGGCAGATATCATTCAGTGAAGCCATTGTTAAGTCCTCTCAGTTAGTGGTTTTCTTGATGTCACGATGTCTTCACGCTGCTGGCAATGACATCGGCGGTAGCGCGGCTGCTGCTCAGCAGCATGCCGAGATTCGCTTGCTTGCCGGCAAAGCTCGTCAGTACCAGCCTGGGCGTGATGCGCATGGTCACCGCATAGCCGTCGCTGTTTTCCACGATGACGAACTTGCAGGCCTGCTGCCTGGCCTCGCGCGCCATGGTCTCGCCCAGCGCGACCAGCGAGCTCGACATGGCGGCAATCCGTGACGTGGGCAGCTCACGTTGTGTCGCGGCCGTCAGTTCATTGCCGTCGATGGTGGAGAGGATCGCCCCGTAGGCGCCCTCGCAGTGATCGATCAGGCCGCCGAGTTTCTCGCGGCAAAAGGCTTCGGCTTCAGGGTTGAGTTTCATGGCTGGTGGGAGTCCTTGCGTGTGGTGTCGTCATGCGTATTCGAGCGAGGCCATCAGGGCGTCGAGCAACAGGAGGACGTCGTCCTTGTCGCGCACGTCGGCGGGAAAGACCGGGCAAACGAGCCCCCGCTGTTCCACGAAGTCCTGGAAATGGACCATCGAGTGGCGGGTGGCTATGTCCGTACGGGTGACCCCGATGACCACGGCTGTCTCGTCGATGAAGTCCGCGAAGTTGTCGAGGTAGATGGCGAGGTCGTCCAGCGGTGCGGGCCGGGTGTTGTCGACCAGGATCACGAAGCCGAGTGCGCCCTCGGCGAGGATGCGCCACATGTGCTCGAAGCGCTGTTGCCCCGGTGTGCCGTAGAGCCGGACCTTCTGGCCGTCATCGAGCGTGAATTCCCCGAAATCCATGGCCGCCGTGGTCTCGTTTTTCACATCGGCCAGTTCGTCCGTGGCCAGGACGTCGGTCGAGATCGGCGGGATCTCGCTGATCGCGGCGATGGCGGTGGTCTTGCCGGCGCCGGGCGAGCCGGTGAAGATAAACTTGAGTTCGGCCACTTGTGTCTCTCTCTTGGTGGTCTTCTGTCGTAACGCCGTCAGGCCAGGCCCAGGCTGGAGCGAATGCGGGCAAACAGGCCGCTGGTCGCGCCGGCCGATGGGGTGGCGGTCGCGGGGGGCGCCGTGCTCGCGGCGGCCGGCGTGCGCATCAGGTAGTCGCAGAGTTCGCAGGCGCAGACAAAGTTGGCCACGTTGGAAACGCCGATGTCGGTGGCGTTGGCGATTTCCTCGACGGTGGCGCTGCGTCGTGTCATGAACCCCGCAATGCGATTGAAATAGGGCCGGGAGTACAGGATCTTGAGGTTGGGCCAGCGACGCAGCCGCAGGCGGTCGGTCATGTGAAAGCCGGGCGGGAGTGCCCCGCCTGCGCCCAGTATGGCGCTGATCCATTTCACCTCATCGATCGACAGCTGAAGGGTACCGTCGCCCGCGAGGGGCAGTACGGCAGCGGTGTTCATGGAGAGCTGCTGCAGGTCGGCAGTGAACAGCAGCGACATGTTCGCCAGCGCGTGCGAGGCACGGGCCATGCCGGCCGCCACATCCAGCTGGAGCGTGTATGCCCCCTGTGTCAGTTCCAGGTTGCGCGTGGCCTGGGTCTGCAGAAGCCAGTGGTAGGCGCGTTGTCCGCCCGCGGCTGCCGGATAATCGCCCTTCGTCGGCGCAGGTCTGGTGCTCGCGCGCGGTCCGGCCTCGAGGGTGGCGCCGGACAGTCCATGGATCAGCTCCTGGACATCACGAAACCGGATGGGCTTGGGCAGGTGGTGTGCGAACTGGCCTGTTCGGTCGGGCCGGGCTGCGTAGGCCACCAGCGTATTGTGTGGCTCGAGCTCCAGCACGGCGGCGGGTGCCTGGTCGGTATCCACAATGATGAGACCGGCCCGGTCCCGATCGTCCACGATCTCCAGGCGACTGTGTCCCCGGGATTCGATCAGGTCGAGATACGAGCGCAGCAGCTGGGCATCGCGTTGCTCGACGCCATGCAATGCAATTCTGACGGTGTGCATGTTTGCCTCTTCAGGGCTGCCGTCCGGCGCCCCGTTTGTTTGCCGGTCTGATGCTGGATTTTCCCTTGGGGCTGGTCGTGCTGGTGGCTGTCGCGCCGGGAGCGGTCGGCCCTGAAGTGTCGGTATCCCCGGTGCGTCGGGATGAGACCGACCGGTCCCGCGGTATCAACGTCTTCCATGGGTTCCGTAAGAAAAATGCCATGTTCAGCACATTTCCTCGGTTCCCGCCTCGCGTCCGGGGTTTCCTAACATGCGGTGTTATCTCCGAAAGTAAGCTTTGGCCATGGCTTCCAGCTCGTCCATCTGAAAAATACTACCTAAAAAAACAAATGGGTAAAATACTACTTGATCGCCAAGCTTATACCGTGCGTCGGCCAGTGTTTAGCCCTCGGTCGGCTGCCGGTATCCGCGTGGGTCAGGGGCGCGTCGCCGTTATCCAGTCCGCCAGCCCCTGTGCCCGGTCCGGTCGTGCGGGGTCAGTCCGGGACCAGTTTGAATGCTATCCGTAACAGTATTGTATAAGGACTTGTTTCGCGGATGGCGTGAGGTGATCCCCGTGCCTCGCCGGGGGCAAGCTTATATGAATGCTTGTTCATCTGCAATGTTGCGCGGTGCCTGGCGGCAGGGGCGTCCTCTTCCTCCGGGTGTATGTATAGGTATTGTCAATATAATTGTGGTGACGCGGTCGATCAGGCCCGGCTCGGTGCGCCGCGGAGATCGTCGCTGGGGACAGGGGGGGCAGCGTTGCCATTTGCGACCCGTCGGGGGTCGCGGTGGTCAGGGCGTGGTCCGGGACGTTCCCGGGATCGAGGAGGCGGCGGCGGACCCGGTAGCTCGGGGCGCGACTAGGCGAGCGCCTGGTCGAGGATCATCATCAGGCCGAAGCCGGCGAGGAGGGTGAAGGTGACTGGGGCCTGGTTACCCCGCCGGTGGGTCTCGGGGATGATCTCGTTGCTGATGACGAACAGCATGGCGCCGGCCGCGATGGCCAGGCCCCAGGGCAGGAGGGCGTCGGCGATGCCGACGGTCACCACGCCCACTAGGCCGCCGACGGGCTCCACCAGCCCGGTGAGCAGGGCGAACAGGAAGGCCTGGTGGCGGCTGTAGCCCGCGGCCAGCAGGGCCACCGCCACCACCAGCCCCTCGGGCATGTTCTGCAGGCCGATACCGATCATCAGGGTGATGGCATTGTTGAGGTCGGGGCCGCCGAAGCCGACGCCGACCGCAAGGCCTTCCGGGAAGTTGTGCAGGGTGATGGCGAACACGATCAGCCACATGCGTTGAATGCCGGGCACGTCGGGACCGTCATGGCCCATGACCAGGTGCTCGTGTGGTACGTGCTTGTGGATGAACCACAGGCCCACGGCGCCGAGCAGGATGCCGGCGAACATGACCAGCGGGGGGCTTAGCGGGCTGTCCGCGGCTACGCTCTCCAGGCCCGGCAGCAGCAGCGAGAAGAAGGTGGCCGCGAGCATGATGCCGGCGCTCAGGCCGAGCAGCAGGTCCTGGGCGCGCGGGGTGAGGCGTGGCGCGAAGAACATGGGCAGTGCCCCGACCCCGGTGCCGAGCCCGGCGACGAGGCTGCCGAGCAGGCCGAGGGTGACCGGGGAGAATTGTGCGAGGCTTGCGGTCAGCGATTCCATGGTGTCATTGTGACGCGTTCGGTGCGAGACGTCATCGCCTACCGGTAGTTGGCCAGCCGTATCGGCATACGCCTGGCGCCCCAGTCCCCCGGCGCTTCCTCGAACACGCCGGCACAGGGGGTGCCGCAGGTGGGGCACTTGCCATCCTTCGTGAGCGCCCAGTCGGTGATGACGTACCAGTCGCGGCCGATGAGGCGTTGGCCGCAGGCGTGGCAGTAGGTGCTGCCGCCCGCGGCGTCATGCACGTTGCCCGTGTAGACGTAACGGAGCCCGTTCTTCAGGGCGATCTCGCGCGCGCGGGTGAGTGTGGCCGCCGGGGTGGCAGGGTGGTCCATCATCTTCCAGTCCGGGTGAAAGGCGGTGAAGTGCCAGGGCACGTCCGGGCCCAGTTCCTTCACTCCCCACCGGGTCATGGCATCGATCTCCGCGTCCGAGTCGTTCTCGCCCGGGATGAGCAGGGTGGTGATCTCCAGCCAGCAGTCGGTTTCGTGGCGGATGTACCTGAGCGTGTCGAGCACCGGCTCGAGGTGCCCGCCGCAGATCTTCCAGTAAAACTCCTCGGTAAACCCCTTGAGGTCCACGTTGGTCGCATCCATCCACCGGAAGAATTCCGCCCGCGGTTCCGGCGTGATGTAGCCGGCCGTGACCGCCACCGACTTGATGCCCGCCTCGCGGCAGGCGCGGGCGGTATCGATGGCGTATTCTATGAAGATGACCGGATCGTTGTAGGTGTAGGCCACGCTGCGGCAGCCGAGCTCCCTTGCCGCCTTCGCCAGGGTCTCGGGCGAGGCCTCGTCCATCAGCCGGTCCATCTCGCGCGACTTGCTCATGTCCCAGTTCTGGCAGAACTTGCAGGCCAGGTTGCAGCCGGCGGTGCCGAAGGAGAGCACGGGCGTGCCGGGCAGGAAGTGATTGAGTGGTTTCTTCTCGATGGGGTCGACGCAAAATCCCGAGGAACGGCCGTAGGAGGTGAGGACGATCCGGCCGCCCTCGTTGGCGCGGACGAAGCACAGGCCGCGCTGGCCCTCGTGCAGCTTGCAGAAGCGGGGGCAGACGTCACACTGGATGCGGCCGTCGTCGAGCCGGTGCCAGTACCGGGTCGGAATCGTGGTTTCCATCACCGCCTCGCAAGTGGCGTTACCGGGGTATCATGCCCTGAGTCTAGTTCATGCGTACAGGCGGAAACTTTTCACTGGCGGGTATGACTATACTAGAAAGGGTGTGTCTCGATAGAGGCCATCCCCCCCCGGGTGCGGGAGGCACCTGGCAGAGCATGCAGGGAAGAGAACATGCCGATGAATCTACCACCAGATCAAAGGAAGCCCTCAGTGATGGATGTAATCAAGGAACACGCTCACACCCGTTACCCGGCCGTGGCCGGGCTTTTCTATCCCGCGAATCCGAAGGAACTGCGCGCCATGGTGGCGCGTTTTCTCGACGAGACCCGCACCGAAGAACCGCCGCCCAAGGCCATGATCGCCCCGCACGCCGGTTACGTGTATTCGGGCGCCGTCGCCGCCTCGGCCTATGCGCGCCTGCGCAACCGCCAGCGGCCAATCGAGCGCGTGGTGCTGCTCGGGCCCGCCCACCGGGTGGGTTTTTACGGGGTGGCCGCGAGCAGCGCCGACTATTTCGAGACCCCCCTCGGCCGCGTCCCGCTCGACCGCGAGGCCATCGACCGGGTCGTTGGGCTCCCCGACGTCTTCGTGTTCGATCCGGCGCATGAGCAGGAACACAGCCTCGAGGTGCACCTGCCCTTCCTGCAGGTGGCGCTGGATGACGAGTTCAGCCTCGTGCCGCTGGTGGTGGGGTCCGGTGAGGTGGCCGACGTGGAACGTGTGTTCGATAGCCTGTGGGGTGGGGACGAGACGCTGATCGTGGTCAGCTCGGATCTGAGCCACTACCACGATTACCATACGGCGCGCCGTATGGATCAGCGCACGACCGAGGCGATCGAGGCGCTGGAGCCGAACAAGATCCGCCCCGAGCAGGCCTGCGGGCGTCTGCCCATCCAGGGGCTGCTCGGGGCCGCGCAGCGCCATGGCCTCGAGTGCCGCAACATCGACCTGCGCAATTCCGGCGACACGGCCGGGCCGCGGGACCAGGTGGTCGGCTATGGTGCCTATGTCTGCGACTGAACCCGATGGCTGATGCCGGGCTCGATGCCGGCGAGCGTCAACGGCTTGTCGACATCGCCCGCCGCTCCATCGAGCGCGGCCTGCATAGCGGGCGGGCGCTGTCGCCCGTGCTCGATGACCTGCCGGCCCGGCTGCGGGCGCCGGGCGCCTCCTTCGTCACCCTGAAACGGCATGGCGAGCTGCGCGGCTGCATCGGCACGCTGGAAGCCTATCAGCCGCTCGCGCTCGACGTGGCCGCGCACGCCTTCGATGCGGCCTTCCGCGACCCCCGGTTCGCACCCCTGTCAGCCGACGAGCTGGCCGATCTCGAACTCGATATCTCCATCCTCGGCACGCCCGAGGAGCTGGTGTTTCAGGACGAGGCCGGCCTCGTCCGCCAGCTGCGCCCCGGCGTCGATGGCCTCATCCTGCAGGAAGGCCAGCGGCGCGGCACCTTCCTGCCGAGCGTGTGGGAGCAGCTGCCCGATCCCGCCGAGTTCCTGCGCCAGCTCAAGCGCAAGGCCGGCCTGCCGGCTGACTACTGGTCGGACACGCTCAGGGTCTGGCGCTACGGGGTCGAGGCGGTAGGGGGGGTGAAGTTTGAAGGGTGAAGTTTGAAGGGTGAAGTTTGAAGTTTGAAGGGTGAATCGTCAGGCCTTTGGCGAAAAGGCGAATCGCCATAGAGGGCATAGAGGTATAGCGAGGGTGGTTTTGCTCTGTGCCCTCTGTGGCAAGTAAGTAATAGGGCGGGCCGTGCCCGCCTCACCCTTCACCCTTCACGCCCCACCACCCATTCGCTCCATCAGGTAACAAAGGCAGTCCTGCCGCACCACCCGTTCATCCAGTGTGAGCATGGACGGCATCATGGCGCGCCTGAGCAGGATGCGCTGTTCGCGGATCTCGAAGAACGCCTCGGTCACGTCCAGGCCGGCCTCGTCGTAGGCGGCGAGATGGGCCCCGCTCTGGCTGTCGACCACGCCGAACTCGGTGCCGGTCGGGACCTCGCGGAAGTTCATGCGTTCAAGTTCCGGGTCGAAGGCGATGTGGGCGGCGCTGTGGCCGAAGCTGAAGCTGAAACGCTCCGGCACCTTCACCTGGGCCACGGTGTGGAAGAGGTCGATGTCGTGCTCGTTGACCGGATGGACGGGGATCTCTGATAGGTGCAGGCAGGCGTCGAGGTATTCGACCGCATGCTCCACGCCGTGGGCCTGGCCGGGCTTGCCGCATTCCAGCGTGGTGGACGGGCAGACCTCGGCCATGGCCATGGAGGCGACGCCGCGCGGCCGGATGAAGTAGACGACCGTGCGGCCGAACAGGGTGGCCAGCTGCAGGAAGGCATTGTCGAGCCGGTTGATGCAGGCGTAGTGCGGGTTGAGGCCGGTGTTGTTGTGCACGTCCACGCTGGCGAAGGCGCGCCGCTGGCGCATGGTCTCGACGATGTAGGCCATCATCCGCGTCTCGTCGCTCGCCTCGAGCTCGGTGCCGGGCCAGCAGCGGTTGTAGTCGGGCTGCCCGTCCAGGCGGCGCCGGGCCTCGCGCGCGGCGGCGATATTCCCGATGAACAGCGACAGCGCGCGCGGCAGTTCCTGCTCGCGGTAACGGGCCAGCAGCTCCTGCACGGCCACGAGGCCGGTGTCCTCGTTGCCGTGCAGCAACACGGAGACGAACAGCGGCTCCGCCCGCCGTCCCGGCAGGTGGACGAGGGTCGGCCCGTCGAGCACGGTGTGCAGGTCGCGCGCGCCGGTCGTGAGCAGGCCGTCGGGCAGGGTATCGGTTTCGGTGAGCAGTGGTGGTCGCATCGCTTACAGGTCCCATTCGTGTACCGGCATCCCGCGCCACTGGTAGCGCAGGTAGTCGGCGGTCAGCCGCGCCATGTCGCGGCCGTGCACGGTCACCCAGCGCCGGTGCCACTCGGCACCGTTCTGGCCGGTCTCGGCGCGGGCCCGGATGATGCCCAGGTAGCGGTCGATGTCGGCCGGGTCGATGGCGAGTTCGTGCAGGCCCTCCCGGGCGGCGGGCAGGAGGGTCTCGAGGATGAGTTCGCGCACACCGATGCGCGCGTCGCCCGTCCAGCGCAGGGTGGCGGCTAGCCCGCGGCGTGCCGCCTCGTAGAAGTTGTCGCGCGCGCGCGAGAACGGAATCGCCTGCGAGAAGTCGGTGGCCGCCAGGCGTTGCGTGAGGCCATAAAAGAACGCCGCGTTGGCCACCTGGTCGATCACGGTCGGCCCGGCCGGCATGACGCGGTGCTCGATGCGGATGTGCGGCGTGCCGTCGTCGTCGAAGCCGAGCAGCGGCCGGTTCCAGCGCCAGATGGTGCCGTTGTGCAGGCGCAGGTGCGGCAGCGTGTCGCCGTCCCCCAGCGCCATGGGCAGCAATACCGGGAAGTGCTCAAGGTTCTCCCGGAAACATTCGAGGATGGACTGGCGGACGTAGCCCGAACCGAAGCTCACGCGCCACAGCGGTCCGCGCGTGACACCGGCGTAGCCGCCGATCTCCACCGCCTGTTCGAACAGCGGGATGCGGGTCTCTTCCCACAGCTCGTGGCCGAACAGGTACGGAGAGTTGGCGGCGATGGCCACCATGGGCGCGGAGACTAGGATGGCGGTGTTGTACATGCGCGCGGCCCGCTCGATGGGCGTTTGCAGGTGCAGCTGGAACGAGGTGGTGGCCGATTCGAGCATCACGTCGCAATGCTGGCTGCGCAGGTGTTCGTGACCGGCGATGTCGAGTGTGAGCGGGCGGTGCTCGCGCAGCCGGAACACCTGTTTGTTGAGGGCGCGGTAGCGGTTCAGGTCCGACATGTTGCGCAGGCTGAGGTCGGTGGCCTCCAGCGTCGGCAGGATGCCGGTCATCACCAGCCGCGTGCCGATGGCCTCGGCGGTCTCGCTGGCGTGTTCCCAGGTCTGGAAGATGTCGGCCTCGAGCAGGCTGAAGGCGCGTCCGCTCAACGCCTGCGGCCGGTTGTTGAGTTCGACGTTGAAGCGGGCGAGCTCGGGCGAGGTGAGCTGGTCGTCGCTGGCCGCGAGAAACTCGTCGTTGCGCGGGGCGGGGCGGCCGTCGCCATCGATCAGCCAGGCCTCGATCTCGAAGCCGGCGACCGGGCCGCGGTGCGAGAGCCGGCCCTCGCGTCCCCAGCCCTCGAGGGTCTGGGTCTCGCGCTGCAGGCGTTCACGAAAGGCGTCGAAGTCGGCCTGGGTGAACTCGCTGCTGTCGATCTCCTGTCCCATCCGTCCTCCGCGCGTTCACGCCTCAGTCGTCTTCGGTGTCTTCGTCCAGCGGTTCGTCATAGAGCGATTCCAGCAGGTCGCCCCAGAGCCGTTCGTGTTTCTCGATGAACACCAGCAGCTGCTGGCGGAACGCGAGGATGTCCCGTTCGAAGCGCGCGAAGTCCTCGCCGCCGTCGATGACCTGGGCGGCGCGCTCGAGTTGCAGTAGCGCGTCGCGCAGGTTGAGCATGGCGCCCATGGCCCCCTTGATGCGCTCGCGTTCCTGCGGGATCCAGCTGCGGTCGTTGATCACCGAGCGCAGGTTCTCACCCAGTTCCAGCACGCGCTTGCGCAGGCGGGGCACGGCGCCGATCTTCTGCGTCTTGAGGTCGCCCCACACGGCAAGCTCCAGCAGGTCGCGCCAGCGGGTGCGCAGGTCGTCGATCTGGGCCGGGTCGAAGGCGAAGGATTCGGTTACGCGTTGTTCGTCAAAGGGCATGGGTCGTCGTTCTGCGTGGTATGGCGAAACCTTAACACGGCCGGACTGCCGCCGGCCTGATCCGCATCAGGCCGGCGTGGACCGTTTTCCGGCGAGAAAGGCGTCCAGGGCGGCCAGGCGCTCGGGGGTGCCGACGTCGCTCCAGTGCCCCGCGTGATGTTCGCCGCTCACGCGCCCGGCGTCCATCGCCATCCGCAGCAGGGGCGCGAGCGGAAACCGGCCGGGCGCGCAGTCGCGAAACAGCCCGGGCCGGTAGTAGCCGATCCCGCTGAAGGTCAGGCGCGGCTCGCCATCGCGGTGTACACGGCCGTCGCACAGGTGAAAGTCGCCCGCCGGGTGCTGGGGCGGGTTGTCGACCAGCACGAGGTGGGCGAGGTCGTTGTCGGCGAGTACGTGTGGGCGCAACGGGTAGTCGCACCACACGTCGCCGTTGACCACGAGAAAGGGCGCGTCGCCCAGCAGCGGCAGGGCCCGGTGGATGCCGCCGCCGGTCTCCAGCGCGCCAGGCGGCTCGTGGGAATAGCGGATGGACAGCCCGTAACGGGCGCCATCACCCAGGGCATCCTCGAGCTGGTGGCCGAGGTGAGCCGTGTTGATGACCACCTCACCGAAGCCGCCTGCGTGCAGGGCCGCGAGGTGGTACTCGATGAGCGGTTTCCCGCCCGCCTCGAGCAGCGGCTTGGGCGTGGCGTCGGTGAGCGGGCGCATGCGCTCGCCGCGCCCGGCGGCGAGGATCATGGCTTTCATGCCGCCAGCCGCCTGCGGATGTCGAGCTGTTCGATGAGGCGGCACAGCGGGAGGGTCTCGTCGTACGCGCGCCCGGCCTGCAGTACGTAGTCCAGCGTGCGCGGGATGTCGCCGAGATACCCGGGCTTGCCGTCCCGGTGCTTGAGGCGCGCGAAGATGCCGATGGCCTTGAGGTGACGCTGGATGCCCATGAGGTCGAACCAGCGCAGGAAGTCGCGATCGTTCACGGCATCGAGGATGCCCGCCGCGGCGGCGCGGTCGCGGTAGTCCAGCGCCCAGCGCTCCACGCGCTGACGCGGCCAGGCAATGTAGCAGTCGCGCAGCAGCGAGACCAGGTCGTAGGTCACGGGCCCGTGCACGGCGTCCTGGAAGTCGAGCACGCCCGGGTTGTGCTCGGGCGTGACCATCAGGTTGCGGGAGTGATAGTCGCGGTGCACGAAGACGCGCGGCTGTTCCAGCGCGGCGCGCGTCAGGGCCTCGAAGCCGTCGTCGAGGCAGGCGTGCTGGCCGGCGTCGAGGTCCAGCCCGAGGTGGGTGCCGAGGAACCACTCGCGGAAGAGCTCCATCTCGCGCCACAGCAGCGGGCGGTCGTAGGGTGGCAGGTCGCTGGCCGGGGCCTGCTGGATGCGCAGCAGGGCCTCCAGGGCATCACCGTACAGCGCGTCGACGCTCGCCTCATCCAGCGCGCTCAGGAAATGCCGGTTGCCGAAATCGGACAGCAGCAGGTAGCCCTGCGCCAGGTCCAGGGCGTGGATGTGCGGCACGTTCACGCCCGCGGCCTCCAGTTTCCGGTCGATGGCAACGAAGGGCTGCGAGTCCTCCTTGTCGGGCGGGGCGTCCATGGCCACGAAGCTGCCAGCGGTCGTGGTGACGCGGAAGTAGCGCCGAAAGCTCGCATCCGCCGAGGCGGGCGCGAGTTCGAAGGCTCCGAGGTCGGTCTCCCGCGTGAGCCAGTCATGCAGGCCGTTGAGGCGTGTGTCGTTTGTCATGAGCTCGTTACACAAGCAGCCACCAGGTGGCGAGGCCGGAGCATACTACACCGAGCAGGGTCAGGCCGACACGGGTACCCAGCCGTGCGCCGCCGATGCCGAGCGAGAGCCCCGCCTTGACCATCGAGTTGGAGACGGCGGCGATGAGGATGGCAAGCGTCGCCGTGGGGATGGCCAGCGTGTCCTGCACCATGTTGGCCAGCGACAGCGTGATGGCGTCCACGTCGGCCAGGCCGGAGGCGGCGGCCAGCAGGTAGAGACCGGCATCGCCCAGGCTCGCTTCCAGCGCGCGCGACAGCAGCAGGATGGCGGTGAGCAGCGCGGCGAAGATCAGGGCGGGTTTGAGCTCGAAGGGGTTGCTGAGCCGCGCCCGCTCGCTGCCTGCATGCCTGTCGGTGCGCCGCCAGAATACCCAGGCGGCCAGGTAGGTCGTCGCCATCATCACCAGCATCGGCCACAGCAGGGCGGTGGCCAGCGACAGGCTGAAGATGCTGGTGACGACGAGCAGGCGGGGAAACATGGTGGCGCAGGCTACCAGGGTGCCGGCGGCCAGCACGTTCTCTAGTCCGCGCTCGCCGCGGGCGATGCGCGCAAAGTTCACCGTGACCGCCGTGGACGAGGCCAGGCCGGCGAACAGGCCCGTGGCCATGATGCCGCGGCGTTGGCCGACGATCCTCATGGCGAAATAGCCGACGAAGGAGATGCCGGCGATGAGCACCACCATCCACCAGATCCGGTAGGGGTTGAGCGCCTGCCAGGGCCCGTAGCCCTCGTTGGGCAGCAGCGGCAGCACCACCACCGAGATCAGCAGCAGCTTGAGCGTGGCATAGAGTTCCTTCTGCTCCAGGTGGCTGACCCAGGAGTGCAGCACCGGCTTGACGCCGAGCAGGATGGTAGTGACCACCGCGCCCGCCGCCGCCAGCGCCGCCTGGTCGAGCACGGCCATGGCGCCGAAGGCAAAGGTGAGCAGGCCGGCGATGATGCCGGTGATGCTGATGTCGGTATCCAGTCGCTGGCTGATGGCATAGGCGCCCACCAGCACCACCGCCAGGGTGGCGAAGGCCACCGCCAGCACCGCCGTGCCCAGCTGCACCGAGAGCAGCCCCCACACGCCACCCAGCAGGCCGATGAGTGCAAAGGTGCGAATGCCGGCCACGCGCCGGCCGTCGGCCAGCTCGCGTCCCTTCCAGCCGCGCTCCACGCCGATCAGCAGGCCAAGCGCAAGGGAGACACCGAGGGTGTAGAACGATTCCAGATTATCCATGCGGGGATTATTGCATAGCGGCGGTGGCGAGCCGTGGGCGCCAGGTCAATGCAGGCTCTGGGGCTCCTCGACCAGTTCCTCGATCAGCGCCCGGATGGCGTCGGCGTCCTCGTCGTCCGGGCAGTGGGCGAGATAGTGTCCGAGGTCCGCGGCGGCGGCGCGGGCGCACTCGAGTTCGGTGAGAATCAGGCCGCGGTCGCGGTATTCGGGTAGCTGTGCCGGGTCGATGGCGAGGATCAGGTTGACGATTTCCAGGGCCTTTTCCACCTTGCCGTCGCGTTGGTACACCGCCTTGAGATTGCGCAGAAGGCGGATCACGATCTCCTGCTTGCGGGCGGAGGCCAACAGCGGTCCGAAGTCGTCGGGCTCGTCGGTCGCGACCTCCCGCAGCAGCCGGCCCAGGTCGTCTTCCGAGAGGCTGACGCCGCGGTTGAACGGGTCCAGCACCACCGCGCCGTCGGCCAGGCTGAGCTTGACCAGGAAGTGTCCCGGGAAGCTCACGCCTTCCAGCGGCAGGCCGAGCCGTCGTCCCAGTTCGATGTAGACGATGGACAGCGTGAGGGGGATGCCGCGCCGGCTGTCGAGCACGTCGTTCATGAAGCTGTTGCGCGGGTCGTAGTAGTTGTCGAGGTTGCCCTGGAACCCCAGTTCCGCGAAGAGGAAGTCGTTGAGCGCGCGGATACTGTCCTCGATCTCCGGGTCCTGCGGCAGGCGGGCGCGCAGGGTTCGGCCCCAGTCGTCGAGGCGGCGGCGGTAGGCCTGCGTGTCGAGTGCCGGATATTCCAGCATGGCGATGGCCAGGGCCGTATCCAGCAGGGGGGCATCGCGTTCCGGCGCGCGTGCCGTCTCGACCAGCTGATGGATCAGGTTCATGCAGGGGGAATCCAGTGGCGAGCCTGTATTGATCTTGGACGATTGGGGGGCGAATGCAAGCCCGCGCGCGTCACTGGCCATGGCGCCCGGGTTGCGCGTAGACTCTTTGCCACAACAACAACAGGGGAATATCGGGAAATGAGTCAGGAAAATCCCTATCGACCACCCGAGTCTGCCGTCTCCGACCCCGCCGGCCATCTGCGCGCTGGCGCTACGGTGGCCGGCGGGCTCGCGGGTGAATACCGGCTGGAGATGGGTGAGGTACTGGGCGAGGCCTGGCGTCTCACCCGCGGAATGAAGGGCAGCTTCTGGGGCGCGGCCCTGGTGGTGGGGCTGATCGCCATCATCGTCAGCGTGGTCCTCAACTTCGCCGGTCTGCTGTGGGCTGGCTCCATGGAGGCGCTGGAATCCAGTATCGTCATGCAGTTCGGCATGCAGGTCGCGATCAATGCCGTGATGGCGCCCTTCGGTGCCGGCCTGATCATGATCGGCGTGCGCCGCGCCGCCGGCCTGCCCGTCTCCTTCGATACCGCCTTCGCCTACCTCGGCCTGTTCCTGCCGCTGGCCGTGCTGATGGTGCTGCAGAGCATCCTCACCGGCATCGGCTATCTGCTCCTGATCCTGCCCGGGATCTACCTCGCGGTCGCCTACACGCTCGCGTTGCCGCTGGCCGCCGATCGGCGCTTCGGTTCCTGGCAGGCGCTGGAGACGTCACGACGGGCCATCACGCGGCACTGGTTCCAGGTCTTCGTGCTGCTGCTGGTCAGCTGGCTCATCCTGCTGCTCGGCATTCTTTCCGTGATCGGCTGGATCTGGGCCGGGCCGTTGCTGGTCAACGTGCACGGCATTCTGTATCGCGAGATCTTCGGCGTACACGAGGCCGGGGCCGATGGTGAGGAGGCAACGGTCGAGGGAGGCATGCAGGCATGAATGACATCAGCAACCCCTATCAGGCACCGGAGGCCAACCTGGTCGCCGAGACATCCGGCGGCGACTGGACCCTGGCCGAACCGCGGCGCGTACCGGTCTCGCACGGCTGGAAATGGATCGCCGATGCCTTCCGGCTGTTCGCCCGGAGCCCCGGTATCTGGATCGTCAACCTGCTCATCTTCTGGGTGCTGGCGATGGTGGCGAGCGTCCTGCCGCTGGTCGGCATGCTCGCGACGATCCCCATCGTCATCATGACCGGCGGCCTGATGCGCGGTGCCTACGAACTGGATCGCGGCGAGTCCGGCCTCAAGATCGATCACCTGTTCGTCGGTTTCCGGGATCGCCTGGGCCGGCTGGCCGCCATCGGCGGCCTCTACCTGCTGGCGACGATCGTGATCATGTTTGCCGTGATGATCCCCCTGTTTGCCGGTATCGGCTTCATCGCGGCGAGCACTCCGGCCCTGGATGAGTACGCCGTGTTCACGCCGATGATAATCGCCGTGGCCGTGATGTTCGTCCTGTTCATCCCGGTGACGATGGCCTACTGGTTCGCGCCGGCGCTGGCCATGATGCATGAAGACGCCGATGCGATCCGGGCCATGAAGCTGAGCCTCGTGGGCTGCCTGCGCAACATCCTGCCGCTGATCGTCTACGGCGTGATCATGACCCTGCTGCTGGTCCTGGCGTCGATCCCGCTGTTCCTCGGCCTGCTGGTGATGGGGCCCGTGATGGTGGCCAGCATGTACACGGGCTATCGCGACATCTTCGTCACGGCCGCGGACGACGAGGGCTGAAGGAGGCGGGCATGTCCACGCGCACGCTGGGTCTCTCGGATGAGCTCTACGACTACCTGATGCGGGTGTCCGTGCGCGAGGGCGACCTGCTCGCGTGCCTGCGCGAGGAGATGCAGGCACTGCCGCACGGACGCATGCAGATCTCGCCCGAGCAGGGCCAGTTCATGCGCCTGCTGGTCGGCCTCATGGGGGCGCGCCGCGGTATCGAGATCGGTACCTTCACCGGCTATAGCGCGCTGTGCATCGCCCAGGGGATGGGCGACATGGGCGAACTCGTCTGCTGTGACACCAGCGAGGAGTGGACGCAGGTCGCGCGTCGCTACTGGCGAGAGGCCGGGGTGGACCACCGACTCCGCCTCGAGCTCGGCCCCGGTATCGACACCCTCAACCGCCTGCTCGCCGAAGGCGAGGCCGGGCGTTTCGACTTCGCCTTCATCGACGCCGACAAGCAGAACTATCCCGCCTACTACGAACGCTGCTACGAGCTGCTGCACCCCGGAGGCATCATCGCCATCGACAACACCCTCTGGGGCGGCGCCGTTGCCGACGAGAGCAACCAGGAACCGAGCACCCGCGCGATCCGTCGCTTCAACGAGGCGGTGCATCGAGACGAGCGGGTGGAGATGTCCTTGCTGCCGATCGGGGATGGATTGACGCTGGCGAGGAGAAAGATTTGAGTCGCAAGTCGCAAGTCGCAAGTCGCAAGTCGCAAGTCGCAAGTCGCAAGTCGCAGATTTGACTTGCGACCTATGACTCTTGACCGGCGACTTTGTAAAGAATCTTCGAGTTCCGTTGGTAGTTGTACAGCTCGCGCCGTTTCACCGGCAGGTCGTCCAGTGAGCCGGGAGTGAAGCCGCGTTCGCGGAACCAGTGCAGGGTCTCGGTGGTGAGCACGAACAGGCGCTCGAGGCCGAGCTTGCGGGCGCGGGCCTCGAGGTAGGCGAGCAGCACATCGCCGCGGCCGCCCCGGCGGTAGTCGGGGTGGATGGCCAGGCAGGCGAGTTCACCGATGCGCTCGGTCTCGAAGGGGTAGAGGGCGGCGCAACCGATGATCATGCCGTCACGCTCCACCACCACGAAGCGCTGGCTCTCCAGCTCCAGCTGTTCGCGCGAGCGGCGTACCAACGTGCCGGCCTCTTCCAGGGGACGGATGAGTTCCAGAATCCCGGGCACGTCGTCGATGCGCGCATCGCGCACCCCCTCGTAGATGTCGGCCGTCACCAGCGTGCCGTCGCCGTCACGGGTGAAGAGTTCGAGCAGCAGGGCCCCGTCGCGTTGCTGCTCCACGAGGTGGATGCGGCGCACGCCCTTGAGCGCGGCACTGATGGCGTTCGCCAGGTGGGTGCGCGTCTCGGGGTGAAGCTGCTTGCGGCGCTTGAGGAGCTGCTCGGCCTCGGTGAGGCCGAGCTGGGCCGGCAGCGGGCGCTTCTCGCGCACGCTGTTGAGGTAGATGAGCTTGTCGGCCTTGAGCGCGATCGCGGTCTCCGTGGCGACCTCCTCGCCGCTCAGGTTGAAGGCCTCGCCGGTGGGCGAGTAGCCGAGCGGGGAGAGCAGCACCAGGTTGTCGAGCGCGAGCTGTGCCTGGATCGCATCCACGTCGATGCGGCGCACCTTGCCGGTGTGGCAGAAGTCCACGCCGTTACGCACGCCGATGGGACGCGCGGTGACGAAGTTGCCGGAGGCGACCCGCAGGCGAATGCCGGACATGGGGGTGTTGACGAGGCTCGTCGAGATCCGCGCCTCGATCTCCACGCGCACGCAGCCGACCGCCTCCTTGACCGCGCCCAGTGCCTCTTCGTCGGTGACGCGCAGGCCCTCGGCATAGCGCGGCTCGATGTCCTCGATACCCAGGCGTCTCTCGATCTGTGGGCGTGCGCCATGCACCAGTACCAGGTGCACGCCCAGGCTGTGCAGCAGCGCGATGTCGTGGATCAGGCTGGCGAAGCCCTCCCCCTCCAGGGCCTCGCCGCCGAAGTACAGCACGAAGGTGCGGCCGCGATGCGCGTGGATATACGGCGCGGCGTTGCGAAACCACATGACGTGCTGGTCGATCTTGCCTGGCTGCTTGGGCACGGTACTGTCCTGGGAAAACTAATCTGTAGGGATAATAAGGAATTGGGCGGGCGAGTGAAACGTTCGCCCGCCATTCCTATTGCAGGCAGAAGCGTTCGATCATCTGCCTGAGGATCTTTCGCATGGGTTCGATGCGGTCCACGCGCAGGTACTCGTCGGGCTGGTGCGCCTGTTCGATATCGCCGGGACCGAGCACGATGGTCTCGATACCGAGCTTCTGCAGGAAGGGTGCCTCGGTACCGAAGGCGACCGAGCGGGCGGGCTGTCCGGTGAACGCCTCGGCGGCGGCGACCAGCGGCGAATCGCCCCTGGTCTCGAAGGCCGGTACCTCGACATCCAGGTTGCGCATTTCCAGATGCAGGCCGGTGTCGTGCAGGCGGCCGCCGAGGCGCTGTCTCAGTTCCTCGCGCAGCGGCGTCATCTCCATGCTCGGCATCAGGCGCATGTCGAAGTGCAGCTCGCACAGCCCGCAGATGCGGTTTGGATTGTCGCCGCCGTGGATGTGGCCGAGGTTGAGCGTCGGGACCGGCACGGCGAAGGCCGGGTTCCGGTAGCGCTCGCCCAGTTCACGCCGCCAGTCCATCAGCTCGCCGATCACGGTGTGCATGCCGTCGATGGCGTTGATGCCGAGACTCGGGTCGCTGGAGTGGCCGGCGCGGCCGATGAGACGGATCGCCTCCATGGCCACGCCCTTGTGCATGCGCACCGGCGCGAGGCCGGTGGGCTCGCCGATGATTGCGTAACGCGCCCTGGGCCGGCCCAGGTGCGCCAGGGCCTGGGCCCCGTTCATGGTGCTCTCCTCGTCGGCGGTGGCGAGGATGATGAGCGGGCGCCGGAGCTTTGCCGGGTCCACCTCGCGGGCCACGTCCACGGCGATGGCGAGAAAGGCCTTCATGTCCGAGGTGCCCAGGCCATAGAGTTTGCCATCCTCCTCCACCACCGTGAACGGATCATGGTGCCACTTGCCCTGGTCGTAGGGCACGGTGTCGGTGTGACCGGCCAGTACCAGGCCGTCCTCGCCCTCGCCGAGGGTGGCGATCAGGTTGGCCTTGAACGGCGAGTCGGCAACCGGTACCACTTCCACGCGGAAACCCAGGTCTTCAAGCCAGCCCGACAGGCGCTCTATCACGCCCCGGTTGCCCATGTCGAATTCGGGGCTCACGCTGCTCACCGAGGGCTCGGCGACCAGTTCGGCTATCATCTGTTCAAGGCTCGGGAACTTGTCGGTCATGGTCGTGTCTTTGCTGCGATGGAAGGCGTCTGCCCGGTCCGCTGATACTAGCACCAGACCCCGTGACAAGGGTCGGGTCCCGGCGCATACTGCGCCGACTTTTTTCGCCTGCCCCGGGGGATGGCAACCTGCCTCGATGATCCGCACCGCCACGCTCGACGATATTCCCCGACTCCTCCGTCTGGAGGAGACCTGCTTTGACAGCGACCGGCTGTCGCGCCGCCAGTTTCGCTACATGCTCACCAAGGCCAATGCCGTGGTCTTCGTCTACGAGGCAGGCGAGGCGCTGCTGGGCTATGTGCTCATCCTCTTCAGCCGCGGCACGTCCATGGCCCGGCTCTACTCGATCGCGGTCGACCCGGCCACCCGCGGACGTGGCGTGGGCCGCGCCCTGGTGGAGGCCGCCGAGGCCGAGAGTCGCGAGCGCGACTGCGCCTACCTGCGCCTGGAGATCCGCAAGGACAACACGGCCTCGCTGGGTCTGTTCCGCGCCATGGGTTACAAGCAGTTCGGCGAGTTTCCCGATTACTACGAAGACCACATGGACGCCTGGCGCCTCGAGAAGTCACTGGCGCCCCACCTTGCACCCGAACTCGCGCGCGTGCCCTATTACGAACAGACGCTGGACTTCACCTGCGGCCCGGCCGCCCTGATGATGGCCATGAAGTCGCTGCGCCCGGCGCTGCCACTGGATCGCAAGCTGGAACTCAGGCTCTGGCGCGAGGCCACCACCATCTACATGACGTCCGGCCACGGTGGCTGCGGTCCCTTCGGGCTGGCGCTGGCCGCCGCACACCGCGGCTTTGTCGTCGAGGTCTACGTGAGCGACGAGGGCGTGCACCTCATCGATTCAGTGCGCAGCGAGGAGAAGAAGGAGGTCATTCGCCTGGTGCAGGAGGACATGCGTGAGGAGCTCGCCCAGCGCGGGGTTCCCGTGCACTACGCGACCCTGAGCCTGGAGGAGATGGAGCAGCGTTTCAACGCCGGCGGCATTCCCGTGGTGCTGATCAGCTCCTACCAGATCTACGAGGAGAAGTTTCCCCACTGGGTGGTGGTGACCGGCTTCGACGAACACTTCGTCTACGTCAACGACCCCTACGTCGACTACGAGAACGACGAGACGCTGGTGGACTCGATCAACATGCCCATCCACAAGCGCAACTTTCAGCGCATGGCGCGTTACGGGCGTGCCGGCCTGCGCGCCGTGCTCATGCTCTACCGCCCTGCCGAAAACGCCCGGAACTGACCCATGTCCGAACACGTCATCCTCGTCGAAAACATCGCCGACTGGAAACCCCACTACCCGAAGCTGCCGGTGGTGGAGGCGCGCGCATACCTGGCCGGGGCGGCCGAACTCAACAAGTCCGGCGTGCACGTGGTCAACCTCTGTCGCAGTCAGCGCTATCTGAGTGAGGGTTATTACTGTTCGCTGCTGGCCGAGGCGCGCCGGCACCGCGTGATCCCCTCGGTGCGTACCCTGCAGGACCTCAGCCGCAAGTCGATCTACAGCCTGGACACGGCCGACCTGGACAAGCGCGTGCAGAAGATCTTCCGCAAGCGCCGCCAGGACCTCACCACCACCGCCTTCGAACTCGATATCTTCTTCGGGCAGTGTGCCGTGGCGGAGATGCAGGACTTCGCGCGCCAGCTGTTCGAGACCTTCCCGGCGCCGATGCTGCGCGTGGAGTTTCGCCTGGCCGGGCAGTGGCGTATCGCCAGCATCAAGTCGCTGGTGTTTCGGAGCCTCGATGCGGTGCAGGAGGAGTCCTTCTTCGCCGCGCTCGACCAGCATCTTGCGCGCCGCTGGCGCAAGCGGCGGGCGCCGTCGACCTTTCGCTACGATCTCGCCATCCTGCAGAACCCGGAGGAGGTGCTGCCGCCCTCCGATGCGCGTGCCCTGCAGAAATTCATCCGCGCCGCGCGCGAGCAGGGGGTGAACGCCGAGCTCGTCGAGCGGCGTGACTACGCACGCCTGGCCGAGTACGACGCGCTGTTCATCCGCGAGACCACGCAGATCGACCACTACACGTACCGCTTCGCCAAGAAGGCCGACAGCGAGGGCATGGTGGTGATCGACGACCCGGACTCCATCCTCAAGTGCACGAACAAGGTGTACCTGGCCGAGCTGCTCGGTAACCACAAGGTGGGCACGCCGCGCACGGTGATCGTGAGCCGCGACAACGTGAAGGCCCTGGACGCGCAGCTCGCCTACCCGATCGTGCTCAAGATCCCGGACGGCTCCTTCTCGCGCGGCGTGTTCAAGGCCGAGAATCCGCGCGAGCTGAAGGACATCGCCACGCGTCTGTTCAAGGAATCGGACCTCATCCTCGCGCAGGAATTCGTCTACACCGAGTTCGACTGGCGCGTGGGCGTGCTCAACCGCGAACCGCTGTTCGTGTGCCAGTACTTCATGTCGAAGAAGCACTGGCAGATCGTCAACCACGGCGCCAAGGGCCGGCCCGCCGAGGGGGGCTTCAAGGCCTGGGCGGTGGAGGATGCGCCGGCCGAGGTGGTGAAGACCGCGCTCAAGGCCGCCAACCTGATCGGTGACGGTTTCTACGGCGTGGATGTGAAAGAGACGGAGCGGGGCGTGATGGTCATCGAGGTCAACGACAATCCGAACCTCGAGGCCGGGGTCGAGGATGCGGTGCTCAAGGACGAGCTCTACCGCCGGCTGGTGGGCGAGTTCGTGCGCCGGCTGGATGCGCGTCACGGTCGCCGTGACGCGCCGCCCGGTGGCTGATCAGGCCTTCGGCGGGTAGCCCAGCTCGGCCAGCTTCTGCTCGAGGTCGGCGCGGATGTCGGCGTCGGCCTCGACCGTGACCCGGCCGCTGGCGATGTCCACGTTCACCGCCTCAACGCGCGGGTCCGCCATCAGGCCCGTGCTGATGGCGCTGGCGCAGCCGCCACACTTGATGTTCCGGGCATCGATCTCGATCTGCATCTGACTCTCCTGGCCGGCGGCCAAAGGCTGCGCGGCGACTGTGGTTTTGGTGGGCCGGTTTCGCCCCGTATTATATCCGGGTGTAGAATACGTGGTTCAACTCAAGCCGTCGCATCACGGAGCCAGCATGCCGCAGTATCGATCCCGCACCACCACCCATGGCCGCAACATGGCGGGGGCCCGCGCCCTGTGGCGCGCCACCGGCATGAAGGATGACGATTTCGGCAAGCCGATCATCGCCATCGCCAATTCCTTCACCCAGTTCGTGCCGGGCCACGTCCACCTCAAGGACCTGGGCCAGATGGTCGCGCGCGAGATCGAACAGGTCGGCGGCATCGCCAAGGAATTCAACACCATTGCGGTGGACGACGGCATCGCCATGGGGCACGGCGGTATGCTCTATTCGCTGCCCTCGCGCGAACTCATCTCCGACGCCGTGGAGTACATGGTCAACGCGCACTGCGCCGATGCACTGGTGTGCATCTCCAACTGCGACAAGATCACCCCCGGGATGCTCAACGCCGCGCTGCGTCTGAACATCCCCACCGTGTTCGTCTCCGGCGGGCCGATGGAGTCCGGCAAGGCCATCATCCATGGCCACGAGGTGCACCTCGACCTGGTGGACGCCATGGTCTCGGCGGCCGATCCGAAGGAGTCGGACGAGGACGTGATGACCATGGAGCGCTCGGCCTGTCCGACCTGCGGCTCCTGCTCGGGCATGTTCACCGCCAACTCCATGAACTGCCTCACCGAGGCCCTGGGTCTGTCGCTGCCGGGCAACGGTTCCACGCTCGCCACCCATGCCGATCGCCGCGAGCTGTTCCTCGAGGCCGGCCGCCGGGTGGTGGAACTCGCCAGGCGCTACTACGAGCAGGACGATGCCTCCGTGCTGCCGCGCGCCATCGCCACCTTCGCGGCCTTCGAGAACGCCATGAGCCTCGACATCGCCATGGGCGGCTCCACCAACACCATCCTGCATCTGCTGGCCGCGGCCCAGGAGGCCGGCGTGGACTTCACCATGGCCGACATCGACCGCCTGTCGCGCAAGGTGCCGAACATCTGCAAGGTGGCGCCCGCCACCCAGAAGTACCACATGGAAGACGTACATCGCGCCGGCGGGGTGATGGGCATCCTCGGCGAGCTGGATCGCGGCGGGCTGCTGCACCGCGACGTGCCGACTGTGCACAGCCGGACCATGGGCGAGGCCCTGGCCCACTACGACGTGATGCAGACGCAGGACGAGGCCGTGAAGACCTTATTCCGCGCCGGCCCGGGCAACGTGCGCACCACCGAGGCCTTCAGTCAGGACAAGCGCTGGCCGGAGCTCGACGTGGATCGCGCCAACGGCTGCATCCGCGACATCGAACACGCCTACAGCAAGGACGGCGGCCTGGCCGTACTCTACGGTAACATCGCACCGGACGGCTGCGTCGTGAAGACCGCCGGCGTGGACGACTCCATCCTCAAGTTCTCCGGCCCGGCGCGCATCTACGAGAGTCAGGACGCGGCCGTGGCGGCCATCCTCGGCGACGAGGTGAAGGCCGGCGACGTGGTCATCATCCGCTACGAGGGGCCGCGCGGCGGGCCAGGCATGCAGGAGATGCTCTATCCCACCTCGTACCTGAAGTCCAAGGGCCTGGGCAAGGACTGCGCGCTCATCACCGACGGGCGCTTCTCGGGTGGCACCTCCGGACTCTCCATCGGTCATGTCTCCCCCGAGGCGGCCGAGGGCGGGCCCATCGGCCTGGTCGAGGAGGGCGACACCATCGAGATCGACATCCCGGGTCGCGGGATCAACGTGAAGCTCACCGATGCCGAACTCGCCGCCCGCCGCGAGGCCATGGAGGCGAAGGGCGCGGATGCCTGGAAGCCGCTCGGGCGCGAGCGCGTGGTCTCCAGTGCGCTGAAGGCCTACGCCGCCATGACCACCTCCGCCTCCCGCGGCGCGGTGCGCGACGTCAGCCAGCTGGAGCCCAAGGGCTGAAACCAGTGGATCGGGGGCCGGGCAATCCGGCCCCCGTTGTTTTGGCACGCGGTTCTCCCGGCAAGCCGCCCGCGCGGCCATGGCAACTGGCGTCTCCTGTGCTATAGGTCTTCGGAACGTTGATTGCCATCCACACCAGCACGGCCACAGCCGACGGCCGCCAGGAATGCCCCATGCGCGAGGACTACCAGGACTATCCGCTGCTCGACTGGGAAGACGACTACAGCGCGGCCAAGGCCGCCGCCTGCATTCTCGATGAAGAGCGTCTCATCCTGCTCATGCCGCGCGAGCTCGATCTCAAGGTCGATCCGGAGGAATGCGGCTGTGACCTCGAGGAAGACGACGGCATGCTGTACGGCTGTGATCCCGGCGAGACCCTGGAAATCCTGGCCGAGGCGACCGGCCTCTCGGGCCTGGTCGAGGTCGGCGAGGCCGCCGCCGAGGTGGGGGCGCTGCTGGATATCGACCTGGAAGGCCGGCGGCTGATCTTTCGGGGCGAATAGGCCCCGTTCCCCCCGCGATAATCTGACGCAGGTCACTTTGTCCGCATCCGGACATTGCAGGTCCGGCCACACCGACCATACTCAGGACCCCTTGTGACCCTTGAAGGAGGGCCTTGTCATGAAACTGCATCTGAGCATCCTGGGGCTGGTCGCGGTCGGTACCGTGGCCATGGCCGACGTACCGATGACCTTCGAGGAGCTGGACCGTAACGCCGACGGCTACATCAGCGCCGAAGAGGCCGCGGCGCGACCGGACCTCGCGAAGAAATGGGACAAGGCCGACACCGACGGTGACGGCAGGCTGACCATCGGCGAATACCAGGCCTGGGCAGGCAAGGGGCGCATGAGTCCGCCCGAGGAAACCGAGACCCCCGAGCCGGGAGCGGCGCCGTACCGGTAGGGAAGGCGGCGCCTCGCCCATGCCGCGGACTGCCGGCCGCCGTGTTTACCTAACTGAACAGGCTGCGCAGGTTATCCAGGTGCGCGCGGCCGGTTTCCTTGCGCTCTTCCTCGCTGACTTCGCGACTGCCGTCGTCCCAGGTGACGTGCTCGGTGGGCAGTTCGTCGAGGAAGCGGCTGGGCTCGCAGTCGATCTCCTCGCCGAAGCGCTTGCGCTGGTTGGCGTAGGTGAAGGTGAGGCTGCGCTGGGCGCGGGTGATGCCCACGTAGGCCAGGCGGCGCTCTTCCTCGATGCCGTTCTCCTCCAGGCTCACGCGGTGGGGTAGGGTGTCCTCCTCCATGCCGACGATGAACACGTGCGGGAATTCCAGGCCCTTGGCGGCATGCAGGGTCATGAGGTTCACGCCGTCGCTCTCGTCCTCGCTGCTGTTGCGGTCGAGGATGTCCATCAGCGTCATGTGGCGCACGATGTCGCTCAAACCCTTGCCTTCCTCACCCTCGACGCCTTCCTTGGACAGCCGCGCCATCCATTCCAGCACCTCGAAGACGTTCTCCATGCGCTTCTCGGCGATCTTGGGGTCCTTGCTCGTCTCCTGCAGCCAGCCCTCGTAGTTGATCTCCTCGATCATCTGGCGGGCGAGCTTCGCCGGCGGCTCGTCCTCGGCGCGCAGGTGGATCTCGCGCAGCCAGTCGGAAAAGCGCTGCAGGCGCGCACGCGCGCGCGCACTGAGCTGTTCGGCCAGGCCCATCTCGAAGCTCGCGGCGAACAGGCTCACGTGGCGCTGGCCGGCGTACTCGCCGAGCTTTTCGAGCGTGGAGGGACCGATCTCGCGGCGCGGCGTGTTGACGATGCGCAGGAAGGCGGCGTCGTCGTCGGGGTTGGCGAGCAGCCGCAGGTAGGCCATGGTGTCCTTCACCTCGGCGCGCTCGAAGAACGAGGTGCCGCCGCTCACCTTGTAGGGGATGTTGTGCTCGCGCAGCATCTTCTCGAACAGCCGCGACTGGTGGTTGCCGCGGTAGAGGATGGCGTAGTCGCGATAGTCGCAGCGGTGCTTGAACTTGTGCTTGAGGATCTCCGAGACCACGCGGCTCGCCTCGCCGTCGGCATCCGAGCAGGGCACGATGCGGATCGGTTCGCCCTCGCCGAGGCTGCTCCACAGCTGCTTGTCGAACAGGTGCGGGTTGTTGGCGATCAGGTGGTTGGCGCTCTTGAGGATGCGGTCGGTGGAGCGGTAGTTCTGCTCCAGCTTGATCACCTTGAGCTGCGGGAAGTCGGTCTTGAGCAGCGAGATGTTCTCCGGCCGCGCGCCGCGCCAGGCGTAGATCGACTGGTCGTCGTCGCCCACCGCCGTGAGCCGGCCGTGCACGCCGGCGATCAGCTTGATCAGCTCGTACTGGCAGGTGTTGGTGTCCTGGTACTCGTCCACCAGCAGGTAGCGCAGCCTGTTCTGCCAGGTCTCGCGGGCCTCGGCGTCGTCCTTGAGCAGGCGCACCGGCAGGCCGATGAGGTCGTCGAAGTCGAGCGCGTTGTAGGCCTTGAGCTGGCGCTGGTAGCGGGCGTAGAGGCGGGCATGGGCCGCCTCCTTGTCGTCCTTCGCCTGGGCCAGGGCCTCGTCGGGCGAGATGAAGTCGTTCTTCCAGCGCGAGATGCGCCAGCGCGGCTCGTCGTCGACGGCCAGGCCGCTGTCGTCCTTGCGCGTGAGCTCCTTGAGCAGGGTGCCCGTGTCCTGGGCGTCGAACAGCGAGAAGCCGGCCTTGTAGCCGAGCTTGCGGTGCTCGCGGCGAATGATGTTGAGGCCCAGGGTATGGAAGGTGGAGACCACCAGGCCCTTGCCCTCGTCGCGCACCAGCAGCTTGCTCGCACGTTCGCGCATCTCGCGCGCCGCCTTGTTGGTGAAGGTGATGGCCGCGATGTTGTGCGGGGCGATGCCGCCCTCGCGGATCAGGTAGGCGATCTTGTGCGTGATCACGCGCGTCTTGCCGGAGCCGGCGCCGGCGAGCACGAGCAGGGGCCCGCCGATGTCGAGGACGGCGTCGCGCTGCTGCGGGTTGAGGAGGTCGAGGTCGGTCTTCATGGGGGCCACGCGTGATCGAGGGGGTATTCTATCGGCTCCCGGCGGCGAGCGGCATATTGACATCCGCCAAACCCGGTCCCGGTCACGCGCAGACGCCCGCGGCTCTATATAATGTCCGCATGACCACCACCGATACGTCCGCTGCCGGCACCGCCCCGGGCATCGTCAGGCTCGACCAGTTTCGCTTCCACCACGTGCTGGAAGAGACCCCGGGGCTTGCCCTGGTGTTCTTCACCGGCCCGTACTGCGGGGCGTGCAAGGTCCTGCGGCGGGTGCTGGCGGACTACCTCACGACGCGCCCGGTCGCCGTGTACGAAGTGGATGCCGAGCGCGACCTGGCGCTGGCCCGCGAGTTCGGCGTGTTTCACCTGCCGAGCATGTTTCTCTACCAGGACGGCCTCTTTCACTGCGAGCTGCACAGCGAGCCGCGGGCGCCGGCCCTGGATGCGGCCATCGCCGCGGCGCGGGCGCGCCCGGCCGAGGAGGCGCCGTGAGGGTGGACGTGGCAAGCGGCTGGCTGGAGGGTGCGCGCCGCCTCCCCTCGCCGAACTGCAACCAACGCCCGGCGGGGATGGGCCCGGAGCTCATCGTGATCCACAACATCAGCCTGCCACCGGGCGAGTTCGGCGGGCCGTGGATCGATGCCCTGTTCACGAACACGCTCGACCCGGACGCGCATCCCTACTTCCGCGAGATCGCCGGCCTCGAGGTCTCCGCCCACCTGCTGATCCGCCGCGACGGCGAGTGCGTGCAGTACGTGCCCTTTCACGCCCGCGCCTGGCACGCGGGCCAGTCGAGCTATGGCGGACGGGAGAACTGCAACGACTTCTCCATCGGCATCGAGCTGGAGGGGGCGGACGACGTGCCCTTCGAGGCCACCCAGTACCTGTGCCTGGCCGAGGTGGTCACGGCCCTGCTGGCTGCCTATCCGGGGCTCTCGCCCGAGCGCATCGCGGGCCACGCCGACATCGCGCCGGGCCGCAAGACCGACCCGGGCCCGGCCTTCGACTGGGCGGGGCTGCACGCGGCCCTGGCCGGGCGACTTGCAAGCCGTTGAGCGAACAACGACACTTTAGACCAGCACATTCCCGGACGCGCCGCAGGGCGCGGGCGTAATCAGAAAAACAAGACCCAACGCTTAAGGACGCCCCATGACACTCATCACCGTTCTCATCGGCCTCGTACTCGAGCGCTTCGTCGGCTACCTCGACGAGTTCCGCCAGCTTGGGTGGTTCCGCCGCTACGGCGAATGGCTGCAGGCCCGGCTGGGCGGGGTGGCCGACGGGGTCGCGGGCGTGGTGCTGATCCTCGCTGGCCCGGCGCTGTTGATCTGGGGCGTGGCGGCGCTGCTGGACGACGTGCTGCTGGGCCTGCTGGAGATCGCCTTCGGCGTGGTCGTCCTTCTCTATACCCTCGGTCCGCGCGACCTCAACCAGGATGTCGAGTCCTATGTCGAGGCCTGCAACGCGGGAGACGAGGAGCGGATCAACCTGGTCACCGCCCGCCTGGTCGACGGCCCCGTCCCCGAGGAGCCGGTGGCGCGGCTGCGCGCCGTGGTCGAGGCCGTCTTCACCGAGGCCAACAGCCGCCTCATGGCGGTGCTGTTCTGGTTCGTGATCCTGGGGCCGCTGGGTGCGGTGGTCTACCGCCTGAGCCACGAGCTGGTGAGGAACGCCGCCGAGGACAGCAGCCTGCAGAAGGCCGCCACCCACTGGCTGGCCCTGGTCGACTGGGTCCCGGCCCGGCTGGTGGCCCTGTTCTATGCCCTCACCGGCCACTTCGAGGACACCCTGCCGGCGTTGCGCCGCCACCTCACCGGGCCGCTGGAGGAGCTGTCGGCCACCAATCGCGCCCTGCTCGCCGAGTCCGGTACTGCGAGCCTCGAGTTCGAGGAGCTGGTCGAGGAAGAGCTGGATGCCACCCAGGTGAGCGTCATCCTCAAGACCGCCATCAACATGGTCATGCGCACCCTGGTACTCGCGATCACCATGCTGGCCGTCGCCACGCTGGGTGGCTGGACCTCGTAACCACCGGGCCGTGGCCGTCACCACCCTGGACCTGCTGCGCCACGGGGAACCCGTGGGCGGGCGGCGCTACCGTGGCCACGGCGTGGATGATCCCCTGAGCGAACACGGCTGGGCGCAGATGTGGGCCGCCGTCGCGGCCGACTCCGCCGTCTGGACGCGCATCGTCACCTCCCCGCTGATCCGCTGCCGCGCCTTTGCCGAGGCCCTGGGCGAGCGCCTCGCCGTTCCCGTGGACGCCGAGGCGGAGATCCGCGAGGTGGGTTTCGGGGTCTGGGAGGGCCTGTCACCGGATGAGGTGGCGGCGCGTTACCCGCAGATGCTGGTGGATTTTCGCGCCGATCCGGTGGGTCGCCGGCCCGAGCGGGCCGAGCCCGCGCAGGCCTTCTACGATCGCAACGTCCACGCGCTCAAGGCCATCGCCCGGCGCCACCCGGGCGAGCAGCTGCTCATCGTCGCCCACGCCGGCACCCTGCGCGCCGCCACCGCCTGGGCCGTACAGGCCCCGCTGGCCGAGGTCTTCCGCATCAAGGTGGACTACGCCGCACGGGTGCGACTGCGCTACCAGGCTGGCCGCCCCTGGCTTGAGTTGGCGTGAGGGGTTAGGCGTTAGGCGTGAAAGTCTGGGCGCCACAGAGGACACAGAGCTCACAGAGGTATGACGGGGGTGGTTTTACTCGGTGTCCTCTGTGGCAAATAGACAATAGGGCGGGGCCGTGCCCGCCTCACCCCTCACACTTCACTCCCTCACCCTTTCCTCGCCTGCGCCGCGATCTCCCTGAGCTTCTTCACTTCCAGCCCGGCTTCGTCGGCGATCTGCAGGGCGCGTTCCAGGCGTGCGGCGGCGGTGCGGCCCATGCACTTGTGTGCGGGATCGCCGAAGAAGGCCTCCACCGTGCCGGCGATGACCTTGTCGCGGTCGTTCTCGCGGCCGGTGAGGTGGTCCTGGATGTCGAGCACGTCGGCGAGCACCTCGCGGGCCAGCGACTCGTGCTGGCTCCACAACTCGCTGGTCGTACCGCCCACCACCAGGCCGGCGATGTTGGCGGTGAGGATGTAGGCGTTCTTGCGCACCAGCTCGTAGAGCATCTCGTCGGCGTCGTCTACGCGGTAGTTGGGGATGTCCAGCGCGTCGAAGGCGGCATTGACGAGCCCGGCGTGCGGGCCGTGCACCGGCGTGGGTACCACGATCTTCACGTCCTGCCCCTTCTTCTTCTCGAACCACACCGACACCACCGTCGGGTCCTCGAGGTCGTGCGCCGCCCAGTCACGCGGCAGCAGCTCGTTCTGCACCAGCGCCAGGCGGTCGCGCCATGCCGGCGGCACGGCCTCCAGCGCCGGGTGCAGGTCGGCCTCGGCCACGGCCAGCACGACCAGTGCCGGCTCGGGCGCGTGGCGGGCCTCGCCGGCCATGTCCATGTCCCGTGTGACGGGGTAGACCGGGTGACCGGCCTTGAGGAAGCCGTTGGCAAAGGTGCAGCCGATCTGGCCCAGCCCGATGATGACGATGGGATCTTTCATGGGGGCTCCCGTTGTTGTTCGCGATGCGGTGGTCGTTCTGGTTGGAGGGATAGCTTAGCGTGAATGGATGGACACGTCAGGCCGGCGCTGTCAGTGGTCCGTGGTCGGTCGTCCGTTGTAATACCGGGCGTTATTCGGACCTGAGGGCCTCGATCGGGTCCAGGCTCGCCGCCCGTCGGGCCGGGATCACGCCCGCCGTCAGACCCACGACGGCGGCGAGCAGTTCGGCCATGAGCACGTAGCTCAGGGGCGTGTGGGTGGGCAGGGCGGGGATGGTGGCGCCGAGCAGCCAGGCGCCGCCGACACCGAGGATGAGGCCGGCGGCGCCGCCGAGGCTGGCGAGTACCACGGCCTCGCCGATGAAGAGTGACAGCACCTGCTGGCGGCTCGCCCCCAGGGCGCGCAGCAGGCCGATCTCGCCGGTGCGCTCGTTCACCGAGATGATCATGATGGTGAGGATGCCCACGCCGCCCACCACCAGCGAGATGCCGCCCAGCGCGCCCACCGCCAGGGTGAGGATGTCGAGGATGCCGCCCAGCGTCTCGAGCATGTCGTCCTGGGTGGTGACGGTGAAGTCCTCGAAGCCGTGGCGTGCGATGAGGATGCGCTTGATCTGTGCGGCCACCTCGGCGCTGTTGGCCTCCGGGTCGTAGAGCACGTCGATCTCCATCACCCCCTCGCGGTTGAACATCGCCAGCGCGCGGCCGGTAGGGATGTACACGGTATCGTCGAGGTCGAAGCCCAGCATCTGGCCCTTGGATTCCATCACCCCGATCACCCGGTAGCGCTCGCCGCCGATGCGCACGTTCTCGCCCAGCGGGTTCTGCGTGCCGAACAGTTCGTCGCGCAGCTTGCTGCCGAGCACGGCGAAGGCGCGGGCGGTGCGCGGGTCTTCGTCGGGCAGGAAGCGGCCGATGGCGGGCCTGAGCTGGAGCACGTCGGGCGTCTGCGCGCCCGCGCCGAACACCGTCACGCTGCGCCCGAGCTTGCCGTGTTCCACCTCGGCATTGCCCTGCACGAAGCTCGTCACACCCAGCACCTGCGGGATGCGCCTGAGGGCATCGGCATCGTCCAGGGTGAGCGGGCGGGTGGTGTTGAACACGGCGCCGGAGACGCCGTGGGTGGTGGTCACGCCCGGGTTGATGGCGATGATGTTGGTGCCGAACTGGGTGAACTCGGCGAGCACGAACTTGTGGATGCCCTCGCCCACGGAGGTGAGCAGCACCACCGCGCCGATGCCCACGGCGATGCCCAGCGCGGTGAGGAAGCTGCGCATGCGGTGCGCGACGATGGCGCTGGTGGAGAGACGAATGAAGTCGCGACCGCGCATGATGCTAGCGCCTCGACAGGGCCTGAACCGGGTCGAGGCGCGCCGCGCGCCGCGCCGGCATCACGCCGAACAGCAGGCCGGTGACCAGCGAGATACCCACCGCCGCCCCCAGGGCCCAGTTGGGCGGGCTGAGCGGAAAGGCGGGGAACATCTGCCCGAGGATCCAGATGCCGACATAGGCCAGCACGATGCCGAGCGCAGCCCCGAGCAGCGAGAGCATGGCGGCCTCGGTGAGGAACAGGCGCATGATCTGGGCGCCGGAGGCACCCACGGCCTTGAGCAGGCCGATCTCGGTGGTGCGCTGGGAGACGGCCACCAGCATCACGTTCATGATCAGCACGCCGGCCACGCCCAGGCTGATGGCGGCGATGCCGGCCACTGCCAGCGTCAGCGCCGTGAGGATGCGGTCGAAGGTCTCCAGCACCGCGTCCTGGGTGATGACGGTGATGTCGTCCTTGCCGTCGTGGCGCTCGCGTATGATTTCGCGCGCCGCCTCCACCGCGCGCGGGATGGACTCGCGTGCGCGCGCCTGTACCAGGATGCGAAACAGCCCCTCGGTGTTGAAGAGCTGCTGGGCCGAGGCCACCGGGATGAAGACCGTGTCGCTGATCTCGGCGCCGAGGGATTGGCCCTTGTCGCTGAGCACGCCGATCACGCGGTAGCGCCGGTCCTCGATGCGCACCCACTCGCCGAGCGCAGTCGCGTTGCCAAAGATTTCGCGCTTGACCTTGGCGCCGAGCACCACCACGTTGCTGGCGCGCTCGGCCTCGCCGGGTGGCAGGAAGCGGCCCTGCGCCATCTCCAGCTCGCGCACCGCCTGCATCTCGGCCGTGCTGCCGAGGATCATCACCTCGCGACTCAGGCCCGCGTAGGAGACGTTCGCCGTGCCGACGATGAGCGGGGCGACGTGGCGCACGGCCGAGCTGCGGTAGAGGGCGAGGGCATCCTCGAGCGTGAGGTCACGCGCGGTCGCGCCTACCATGGGCGGTGCGGCACCGGTGGTCTCGGAGCGCCCGGGCAGCACGATCACCATGTTCGAGCCCAGCGCCGAGAACTGGTTGAGCACGTACTGGCGCGCGCCCTCGCCCAGCGAGGTCAGCAGCACCACGGCGGTCACGCCGATAGACATGGCCAGTAGCATCAGCAGCGTGCGGGTGGGGTAGCCCGTGAGCGAACGGTAGCCGAAGCGCAGGGTGTCCTCGGGGCTCATGACGGCGTCTGCTGCACGTCCTCGACGATGGCACCGTCCACCATGTGGATGCGCCGCTTGGCGCGCTTGCCCAGCGCCTCGTCGTGGGTCACCACCAGCAGGGTGATGCCGCGGTGGTTGAGTTCCTCGAGGATGTCGATCACCTCGCCGCCCGACGCGCTGTCCAGGTTGCCGGTGGGCTCGTCGGCCAGCAGCACCGGCGGGTCCATGATGGTGGCGCGCGCGATGGCCACGCGCTGGCGCTGGCCGCCCGAGAGCTGTTCCGGGCGGTGGGCCGCGCGGGGCATCAGGCCCAGCGATTCCAGCGCGGCCTCCACCTTCGGGCGGCGCTCGGCCGGCTCCACGCCGGCCAGCGTGAGCGGCAGTTCCACGTTCTCGAAGGCGGTGAGTCGCGGGATCAGGTGAAAGAACTGGAACACGAAGCCGATCTTGTCGCGGCGCAGGGTTGCCCGCTCGTCCTCGGAGAGGCTGGAGGCGTCCACGTCGTCCAGGTAATAGGTGCCCGAGGTCGGCCGGTCCAGCAGTCCGAGCAGGTTGAGCAGGGTGGACTTGCCCGAACCCGAGGGCCCCATGATGGAGAGGTACTCGCCGGCCCCCACGTCGAGATCCACGTCGTTGAGCGCGTGCACCTTCTCGTCGCCCACCTCGAAGATGCGGTTGATGCCGGTCAGGCGAATCATGGTCGTTCGCTGCCTGCCCGCACCGGTACGCCGTCCGCCAGGCCCGCGCGGTCGATGGTGGTGATGACGCGGTCGCCGACCGCCAGCCCGTCCAGCACCTCGGTGTAGGTCCAGTTGGACAGCCCGGTCTCGATCTCGCGCCGCTCGGCGGTACCGCGTGGCGTCACCACGTACACCCGCCGCCCGTCGATCACCGCCTCGGTGGGGATGCGCAGCGCGTCCTCGCGCCGGTCGAGCAGCACCTCCACGTCGGCGCTGTAGCCGGCCAGCAGCACGGCGATGTCCGTCGGGTCCAGGAACTCGGCCTCGATGTCCACCGTGCGGGCCTGGCGCTCGTAGTCCACGACGTAGCTGCCGATGCGCCGCACCCGTCCCTCGAACTCGCGGTTCTTGAAGGCGTCCAGCGTGATGCGCGCGGGCATGTCCACCTCGATGCCCGGGGCGTCCACCTCGTCGATGGGCGCGGCCACGTAGAAGCAGGTGGTGTCGATCAGGTCGATGGCGGCGGGGATGGCCACGCCGACCGGGGAGGGGGTCACGAATTCGTTGAGCTCGGCGGTGATCTTCGCCGCCACGCCCTCGAAGGGCGCGATCAGGCGGGTGCGCTCCAGGTTGGCCGAGGCCACCTTCACGCTGGCAATGCTCACGTTGGCGCGGGCCACCGCGGCCTGGCACTGGGCGCGCAGGGCGCGGGCATTGGTGTCGGCGCGGTCGGCCTGTTCCTCGGAGGCGAGGTTGTCGCGGCGCAGGCGCGCAATGCGGGTCGCCTCGCGCTCGGCAGCGTCGGCCTGGGCGCAGGCCGACCGCACCGTGGCCTGGGCGGCCTGCGACTCGGCGGCGGCCAGCTCCACCTGTGCCTTGAGGTCGTCGTTCCACAGCTCCAGCAGCAGCTGGCCGGCTTCCACGAAGTCGCCCTCGTTCACCGGCAGGTTGGCCACCTGCCCGCCGATGCTCGGCGTGAGCTGGGCGCGGCGGCAGGCCTCGACGGTGCCGGCGCGCGTATTGGCCACGGTGCTCTCCACCGTGCCGTGCTCCGCCGCCACCACCCGCACCTCGATGGGCTCGGGGCGCGTGTTCCACCAGATCAGGGCGGCGATGGCGGCGACGATGCCGACGACGGCAATGCGGATGGGGCGACGGCTCACTCCGGACTCCTCGGGTGATTACGGGCAGTCGCCAGGGTGGCGACCGATGCGTAATCAGTAGCTTAGAGGAGCAGGGCGCCGGTGGGAATGACCGAGGTCAGCCGCCCCGCCTCCAGTGACGGGGCAGGGGCGGCTGCGAGGGGATGCCGGACAGGCCTCAGGCCTTGGGCACGGCGCGCACGGAATAGTAGAGATCCTGGTCGATGATCTCGAACAGGCGGTCGATGTTCGGGTGCTTGCCCGGGTTGGCCTTCGCGTCCTCGACGTGCTCGGCGTAGAGGGCCAGCGCCTTCTTGGCCGCCTTCGGCCCCACGCCGCCGAATTCCACGGCCACCTCGTAGTACACCTTCAGCGAGCCGGCGGTGCCTTCCCTGTTCTCGATCACGAACTCCGGCTCGTAGCCGTCGCCGTAGAATTCCAGCGCGGCGAGGCTGTCGGTGCTCTGCTTGAGGGTTTCCAGGTTCTCTTTGAAGGTCGGCATGGTGTGGCGAATCCAGGTCGTCTGAATGAGTGGGCGGCAGTGTATGCGAAGCCCGCGGGCGGCTCAACTGCCGCCCGGGCGCATCAGAAGCCGTCCTCCAGCGCAAAGCCCTGCAGCATCACCCGGCCTGTCTGCCAGGCATCCTCCCAGCGCGCGGCCGGGGCCTCGAACCACATCACGTACAGCGTGTCGGTCTGCCTGTTGCCCAGCGCCAGCATGTACATGGTGATCTCATGGCCCGGCTTCGGCTCGGTGGTGAATTCGCAGCCGTAGCCGACGAACGGCGCCTGCTCGAACTGCCAGGCCTCGGCCCCCGCATGCGTGCGCGCGCACTGCTGGATATAGGCCTGCGCGTAGGTCGGCGCGTCGTGCTGCCTCGTGCGGGCCTTGAGCTGCGGGACTACGTTCACGCTCAGGCCCACGTCGAACAGCTCGCCGGGCTCGATCGCCGTCTCGGTGACGAAGTAGGCGAGCGTGCCGTCGTTCTCCTCCTGCCGGAAGTGCCAGCCCTCCGGGATGAGCACGTGGGCATCCACGGGCTCGAGCTGCTTCCAGCTATAGCCCTGCGGCGCGGGCGGCAGCTCCGGGCCCTCGGCCAGCGCGGGCAGGGCCAGGGTGAACAGCAGCAATACGACGAGCAGCAGACGGGACATGGACTCCTCCCTGAGGGCGATGAGGTGGTCGCGCGACTATAGCACGCACTCAAAGCCGTCCGCGGGTGCGGTATACTGCGCGCTTTCATCAAACACCAGGTCCCAGGGTCGTCCCATGCAGAAGAGCCGCTACCTCGAAACCGCCATCCAGGCCGCCAGGGCCGCCGAGGCCGTCATCCGCAAGTACTATCAGGTGGAGTTCGAGGTCGAGCTCAAGGCCGACCAGAGCCCGGTCACCGTCGCCGACGTCGAGACCGAGAAGACCATCAGGCAGATCATCCTCGACGCCTTCCCCGACCACGGCTTCTTCGGCGAGGAAACCGGCAAGGTCAACGAGGACGCCGAGTACAACTGGCTCATCGACCCCATCGACGGCACCAAGAGCTTCGTGCGCCGCTACCCCTTCTTCTCCACCCAGATCGCGCTGATGAAGGGCGACGAACTCATCATGGGCGTCTCCAACGCCCCCGTGTTCGGCGAGATGGCGTACGCAGAAAAGGGCTTCGGCGCCTACCTCAACGACGAGCCCATCCGGGTCAGCGACATCACCGAGATCGGCAAGGCCACCCTCTCGCTCGGCAACATCGCCACCGTCGCCGGCAGCAAGCAGTGGGGCAAGGTCGGCGAGCTGGTGCAGGGCGTGAACCGCGTGCGCGGCTACGGCGATTTCTACCACTACCACCTGCTCGCCTCCGGCAAGATCGACATCGTGCTCGAGTCCGACGTCAACATCCTCGACATCGCCGCCCTGTCGGTCGTCGTGGAAGAGGCCGGCGGCAAGTTCACGGACCTGGAAGGCAAGGGGCTGCACCTGGGCACGACCAGCGTGCTGGCCTGTAACTCGGCCGAGATGCATCGGGCGGTGTTTGAGGCGATTCAGGGCTGAGGGTGTTCCCGGGCCGCGACGTTCGCGCTATGTCGCGGCTCATCCCGGGTGGTACGCGGTTACGCCCGGCCAGAATCCGGGCCTTCCGCGCCGTTGTGCGTCCGCGGCGAACGCACTAAAGTAGCCAGAAACGCCAGCACAGGGAGTGCTTCCAATTTCTGTTCGTGCCGCCACGCGTTGCTCATCCCGAATCAAGCGGACTGCGTACCGCCAGCCCGCCGCGATTGAGGACGTGCGTGTAAATCTGCGTCGTGCGCACGTCGCTATGCCCCAGCAATTCCTGCACGGTGCGAATGTCATAGCCGTCTTCAAGCAAATGCGTCGCAAAGCTGTGGCGGAGCGTGTGGCTGCTGGCAGGCTTGAGGATGCCGCTCGACCGCACCGCGCGCTTGATTGCCCGCTGAATCGCCGACTCGTGCATGTGGTGTCTTCGCCGGATGCCAGAGCGCGGGTCGGTCGCGATCTGCGACGCGGGAAACAGGAATTGCCACGCCAGCTCCCGGCCCGCATTGGGGTACTTCCGTTCCAGTGCATGGGGCAGTTGCACCGGAGGCAGGCCGTTCTCCCGGTCCTGAGCATGAATCATCGCGACCTTCTCGATCTGCCGCCGCAGCGGGTCCACCAGCGAATCCGGCAGGAGCGTCCGTCGGTCTTTCGCTCCCTTTCCCTCGCGAACCGTGATTTCACGGCGTTCGAGATCCACGTCCTTCACCCTCAGCCGCAAGGCCTCCATCAGTCGAAGCCCGGAGCCGTACATGAGGCTCGCCAGCAGCCAGTTGATACCATCGAGTTGAGAAAAAAGCGCCTTGATTTCGTTACGGGTGAGAACCACCGGCAGGCGCGGAGGCTTTTTGGCGCGTGTAACGTTTTCAAGCCACGGCAACTCGATCGCCAGCACCTCGCGATAGAGGAACAGGATGGCCGCCAGCGCCTGGTTCTGCGTCGCGGCGGCGACGTTTTCTGCGGTTGCAAGGTGCGTGAGGAACTTTTCAACTTCGGGTGCTCCCAGGTCCCTTGGATGACGCTTGTCGTTGAAAAGGATAAATCGACGGATCCAGTGGGCGTAGGCCCGTTCGGTCCGAAGGCTGTAGTGCTTGACCCGGCAGCGCTCCCTCACCTGGTCGAGCAGCCGTGGCTGACGTTCTCCGTCCATGGTCGTATTTCCTTCTTGAATTATCGCAGTGTTTCTCCATTTACTGCTCTTGAGGATCAATGTGTTATCTTCATATCTGAAGATTATACGGCGTTATTGACGTGTTACAACACGACGTTTTTGCAACAGAAATCTAGTTAGCTGCAAAAAGAACATATGAGCACATTTCTACTTACATGGAAGCCTGATGAATGGGGCTACGAAAAGCTCCAAGAGCGTCTTGATGCGCATGCGTCTGGCGAAGTCATTCAGCGGTGGAGTTGCGGTCGCACAAAGAACATCCCGGTGGGTTCGAGAGTATTTCTTACCAAGCAAGGCAAAGGGCACAAGGGAATCTTTGGTTCGGGCCACGTAACGAAAGAGCCGTTTGAAGAGCCACACTTCAACGAGGAAAAAAGAAAAGTGGGTAAAACATCGCTCTATGTAATGGTGAATTTCGACCGGCTATATGATCCGCAATCTGAAATAAAAATTGATCGTTCGGAACTTGAAGCATTTGATTCGAAGGTTTGGGATTCTCAAGGCTCTGGCAAAACAATACCTGAGGAAGCAGCTTCAAATCTTGAAGGGCTGTGGCTGGAAAGAACCGGAGGCGTGGGAATTCCTTATGCCGATGAATTCCCGGAAGATAGCTCAGTTAAAGAGGGCGCCTCCAAGAGAGTCTTGGTTAACGCTTATGAGCGTAACCCTGAGGCTAGAGAGCGTTGCATCAGAAAATGGGGGCTAAGTTGTGCTGTATGCAACTTCCACTTCGAGTTGTTTTATGGGCAACTCGGCAAGGGGTATATACACGTTCATCACTTGAAACCTTTGTCCGAAATACGTGAAGAATACGAAATCAACCCCGAAGAAGATTTGCGTCCAGTTTGTCCCAACTGTCACTCGATGCTTCATAGGAATAAGCAGGTTCTTTCAATTGAAGAACTTCAAATGCTGGTGCGCATCTATGGCGGTCGTGTACACAGCTAACAATCGCATTCACGCGGACAAAATAAAGCTGCGCCGCTTCGCTTTGCAGATTTATTTTTCCGGTGATGCGTGGCGTTCGGCG
>OMKS01000334.1_pt1 | contig 44005 bp, 45 predicted proteins | sample 1674721 | NCBI WGS metagenome assembly OMKS01 (sample SAMN06264996, study PRJEB25208) | sediment metagenome | isolation source: hot spring sediment | place: USA: California | collected 2014-09-02 | reverse complement strand
TGGGCTCGGAGATGTGTATAAGAGACAGTCTCTGCAAACCGCAGAGCGTATCTGTTTGGTGGGTGGTGGGATGGGAATCGCCCCCCTCTTCTTTCTGGCCCGGGAATTGTTGCGGCGGGCCGAACCTCCGGCGGAGATCGTCGTACTGCTGGGGGCCAGAACGGCCGCCGATTTGCGCCAATTGGGGCGTGAATTCGAGATGATGGGGTTGCAACCCCATTTGGCCACCGACGATGGTACCCTGGGCCATGGCGGTTTGATCCCCGAGCTGCTTCCCCTCCATCTTACCCGGGATAAATATCAGGTCTACTGCTGCGGTCCGACGCCGATGATGGCGGCGGTGGCGGCCCATTGCGCCGCTCGGCAGTGGCCTTGCCAGGTCTCTCTGGAGACCATGATGGCCTGTGGGATCTCCGCATGTCTAGGCTGCGCGGTTAAAACATCAACCAAACCAGACGGCTACATGCATGTGTGCAAGGATGGGCCGGTGTTTGCGGCCACCGATGTCGTGTGGCCATCTTGAACAGGGCTAATTGGAAAAAATCATGACCGGGTGGACAAAATGGCGGCCAGCACCAAGGTAAACAGCAGCACCAATTCCGACCCCCAGGTAACCGTGGAGCGGATCTCCCCCGCCGACGGTCAGCCGGATCTCGCGGTACGGATCGGTTCGCTGCGACTGAGCAATCCGGTAATGACCGCCTCGGGTACCTTCGGCTATGGGGCGGAGTTTTACCCCTTTGTCAATCTGCATCAGCTGGGGGCGGTGGTGGTTAAGGGGATATCCCTTGAGCCCCGGGCGGGGAATCCTCCTCCCCGGATCGTGGAAACCCCCTGCGGCATGCTTAATGCCATCGGCCTGGAAAACGTCGGGGTGGAGCAGTTTCTGGACCGCAAACTTCCCTGGCTCCAAGGCGCCGGGGCCACGGTGGTGGTCAACATTCTGGGCAACAGTATTGAAGAGTACGGCCGGCTGGCGGCCCGCCTGGACCAGGCCGAGGGGATTGCCGCCCTGGAGGTCAATATCTCCTGCCCCAACGTCAAACAGGGCGGGGTGGCCTTTGGCACCGACCCGGCCATGGCGGCGGCGGTAACCACAACGGTGCGGCAGGCCACCAGTCTGCCCTTGATTGTCAAACTATCACCCAATGTCGGTGATATCGGCGCCATGGCCCGGGCGATTGAAGAGAGTGGGGCCGATGCCGTTTCGCTAATCAACACCCTGTTGGGCATGGCCATTGATCTGCGCAGCCGTCGGCCCAAACTGGCCAATGTGGTGGGCGGGTTGTCGGGGCCCGCCATCAAGCCGGTTGCTCTGCGTATGGTCTGGCAGGTGGCCAACTGCGTGAAGATTCCGGTAATCGGAGTCGGTGGGATCACCAACGCGGTCGACGCCCTGGAGTTCATCGTGGCCGGTGCCACCGCCGTCCAGATCGGTACCGCCAACTTTATCAACCCCGGCGCCAGCCAAGAGATTGTCCGGGGGATCGAGGATTATCTGCGGGCCCAGCGTTTGGAATCCGTGGCCGCCCTGCGGGGCTCCCTGATCCTGTCGTGAGAGATCGACAAACCGATGGCGATTTTGCAAGGAGATGCCGCCATGCTTGTCATGGAGAGAATTGAGCCCCACCTGGACTGGGAGCAGATCGATACCGTGCTGCTGGACATGGACGGAACCCTGTTGGACCGCCACTTTGACGACTACTTCTGGCACTCCTATCTGCCGGAAAATTACGCCCTGGTTCACGACCTTGATGTTGATGAGGCCCGTCACCGGTTGCGCCGTGAATATGAGCGCCGGGAGGGAACCCTGGCCTGGACCAACCTCGACTACTGGTCGGAGGTGCTGGGCCTGGACATCCCCGAGTTGAAGCGCCGGGTGGATGTCCTGGTGGCTGTTCACCCTCATGTTTTTGATTTTTTGAAATTTTGTCGTGAAAAGAAAAAGCACCTCTGTTTGGTTACCAACGCCCACCCCAAAACCCTGCAAATTAAAATGGCCAGGGCCTCTCTGCTTCCCTACTGTGACCAAGTGGTCTGTGCCGAGGAGATTGGGTTGGCCAAGGAGGAAGCCGCTTTCTGGCCCTTGTTGCAACAACGGCTGGGCTATGACAACCGGCGGACCATGCTGGCCGACGACACCGAGCGGGTGCTGGAGGCGGCCCACCGGGCGGGGTTGGCATACCTGATCCACGTGGCCCGGGCCAGCAGCCGAACCACAGTTTCATTTTCCCGCAAATACCCTTCGATCATCTTCTTCAACGAGTTGCTGCCGCGGGAATAAAACTTAGAAGGTCATCCTGATGTGGCTACCGATCTGATAAAGCGAGGCGGGGTGGGAGCTGGAGGAGAGGGGAGCGGCGTCGGTGCCGCTGTTCTGAGTTGAAGCGGCGGTAACGGCGGTGTCTTCAATGCTTACATAGCCCAAATGGGCCTCATAGACCAAATTGTCCAGCAAGCGGTAGGTGGCGGCCAAATCAACCCCCCAACGCCGGCTTTGTTCCACGGGCCGCAGGCTCCCCTCATCGCCGAACCGGGTGCTGGTCTTCGCCAGGCCCAGGGTTCCGCGGATGTTCAACTGCTCGGAAAGATTGTAACCCAGATAGAGAAACACCGCGTGGCCGTCATGGCTTCGTTCGTCCAAGCCGGTATCATAACTGCCAATCGGGGTGAAAATATACATGGGGTAGGGGGAGACGCCGGGTTCAGGGTCGTGTTGGGCGAAGCTGCTGCGATAAGCGTAAAGCATCCCGGCACTTAAGTCGTCATACCTTCCCCCCGCCTCTAAACTCAAATTCAGGTTTTCACCCGGGCGCTGGGGAGTCAGGGAATAGCCGTCGCCGGTATTGGTAAAACGACTCACATCAAGCCGAGTCGTTCCGTAGTAGGATCCATAGCCCAAATCAGCGATGCCGGTGGTGGATTGGCGTACCGGTAACTGGGCCAGGTAGGAGGCGTTGGAATCCTGGTCAGCGGCAGTCAGATGGGATGATTTAAGTTCGGTTGTAAAAAAACCCAGATGAAAACGAGTGGCCGAGGAGGGAGAGCTGTTAAGGGATTTGGGTTCTCCACTCAAAACGGGAACCAAGCGACTGAGCAAAGGGGTGTAGAAGCGGGCACCGCGCCCCGCCTCACCGTCAGCCGCCAGGGCAAGGGGCGGCGCAGCTGCCAAGGCGGCACAAAAACCAGCCGCTATCATAAAAGTTTTTAATCTCATGGCCTTAGCAGGTCGCTCGATATATCGGAACCGCTTTTGCCTCCCAGTTGCAGTTTATACAATAAGTCCGAACCCTACTCTAACCGCTATCAGCGATCATGGTCAAGCAGGATTTGCCGAACTTATTGGTTCGTCTACCCACCGGTTAGTTGTAAAGAGCCAGCAAAAAAAGGGCGGCAACCACGGCGATAAAAAAATAGCCTACTCTGCTGCAAACCGTGGGATCTTCCGGTTCGTGATGGTGGTGGGTTTGGTCAGCCATTTGCTCCTCCGCGAGAAAAGGTTTATCGGGGTTTATGCTCCGGGTAAAGTCTGAGGATGTCGGTCTCGTCGGCCCGCATAATTCCACGTTCGCTGATCAAGCCGGTGATCAGACGGGCCGGGGTGACATCAAAGCCGTGGTTTAAGGTGGGAGTATTGGCCGGGCAGATCAGCACCCGGCCCTCCTGGCCGCCATCGGTTAAACCATGCGCATAGCGTAACTCATCGCCGGACCGTTCTTCAATGGGAATCTGTCGCAAGCCGTCGCAAATTTGCCAGTCGAAGGTGGAGGAGGGCAGGGCGACGTAGAAGGGCACGTTATTATCATAGGCTGCCAGTGCCTTAAGATAGGTCCCGATCTTGTTGGCCACGTCGCCGCAGCGGGTGGTCCGATCGGTGCCGACGATTACCAGATCAACCGCCCCCTGCTGCATCAGGTGGCCGCCGGAGTTGTCGCTGATCAGGGTGTGGGGCACGCCCTCGCCGGCCAACTCCCAGGCGGTAAGCCGGGCGCCCTGGAGCCAGGGGCGGGTCTCGTCCACCCATACATGTACCGGGATCCCAGCCCGGTGGGCGGCGTAGATTGGGGCGGTTGCCGAACCGTAATCGACAAAGGCCAGCCAGCCGGCATTGCAGTGGGTAAGAATATTTAGCGGCGCTCCCCCTTTGCGGCGGCTGATCTCTCGCAGCAGATCCAGGCCGTGTTCGCCGATCCGGCGGCAGAACTCGGCGTCCTCGTCGGCGATGGCGCAGGCCAGGGAGAAGCTGGCTTGGCGCATGGCGTGGACGGTGGCGTGACCCTCAAGGTTTTTAAGCTGCCGGCCCACCGCCCAGGCAAGGTTGCCGGCCGTGGGCCGGGTGGCAAGCAGGGTGGCCGCAGCCTTTTGAATAAAGGGCCAGGGGTTGGCAGCAGGGGCGGCCAGGGTGGCGCTGTAGATGCCGAAGGCGGCGGTGGCTCCGATCAACCCCGCCCCCCGCACGTACATCTCCTTAATGGCCTGGGCGAAATCATCCACCGTCCGCAGCTCAACTTCCGCCAGGCAATGGGGCAGCCGGCGTTGATCGATTATTCGAATCACCCGGGAATCGGTGGGATCAGGCCAGATGGTCCGGTAGTGATCTCCGTTAACTTTCATTTTTCTCCTACTCCCTTACCCGGGCCAGGGTCAGAACTTCGATGGTTGCAGCCCCGGCGGCGGCCAGCATCTGGGCGCATTCATTGACGGTGCTGCCGGTGGTGAACACGTCATCAACCAGTAGAATTCGGCGGTTTTTTACTTTGTCCGGTTGAGGGAGGGTGAACGCGCCCCTTAGATTCAGGCGTCGCCGCCGCCCATCCATGCCGGTCTGCGGTTCGGTCCAGCGCTGCCGGAGCAGCAGATCCGTCCGGATCTTGTTTTGGTTCCAGGGGAAAAGAATCCGGGCCAGGAGCAGGGCCTGGTTGAAGCCACGTTGCCGCAGGCGCCTCAGGTGGAGAGGCACCGGCAGAATATAGTCACATACAGCCAGTTGAGCAACGGCTGGAGCATGGCGGGCCAGGGCGGCAAAGGTGGCCAGTCCGGCCAGATCGCCGCCATATTTCCAGGCCTGAATAGCCTTGGCCATGGGTGGATCGTAAAAAACCGCCGCTCTGGCCTTTTGGTAGTGGGGGGGCTTGCGCAGACAGGTTCCGCAGTGATGATCTGCCCCCGTTCCGCCGGGCAGAGGCAGCCCGCATCGAGAACAGAGCGGTGAAGCAAGTAGATGGATCTGCCCTATGCAGTCGCCACAGAACAGGGGTGGCAGCGAATGGGGCAGGGGGGCCTGACATCCCAGACAGCGTGGCGGGAAGAGGAGATCGAAAAAAGCCCGGGTCCAGGCAGCCGACCCACGGCGGACCATTCCCTCCCTGGCGCTCAAAACGGGAAGCTGGCTTAAGGGAATGGTGGTCATCAAGCAACAACAGGACCGTTAAAGGGTAAGGGAGGCCAGCACCTTTTTCACCAGGTTGCCGTCAGCCTTCTTGCCGAAATGCTTCATGATCGGTCCCATGGCCTGCATCGGGCTCTTGAAGCTGCGCAGATCGATGTTAGCGCGGACCCAGGATCTGATCTCCTCTTCATTGACCGGTCGGGGCAGGTAGGTGTGGAGAATCTCCAGGTAGGGAGAACTCCCCCTGTTCTGCAGCTCTAGAGTGGTTTTTTCCGATTTCACCAGGCCGCCGATTACCCCCAGAATGTCATCGTCGCTGATTTCATCATCTTTCTTGAGCCGGGTACTCTTTTTGCCCGACTCTAAAGTTATCGGCACCGTCAACTTGGGAAACTCGCTGATGATTTGGCGAATGGTGTTTTTGCGGTCCTCGTCTTTGCTGCGAACCGCCTGCTTAAGGTCCTCTTTCAGTTTGCTGAGCAGAGAAACCCCCAGCTCTTCACTCCAGCCCCAAGAGGAATCATTGTTCTCCATTTTGCTCTCCCCTGGTTAATCTCTCGTCAGCGCTTGCCAGTTTAATCACTGTGGCCGAAGAGAGCTAGTTGACCGTAAAAATGGCAAATCGTCAAGGCAAAGTCCACACCGTCCGCGGACGCGCTCCAGCTTAGAACATAAAAAAAGGCCCACGAAATAGATCGTGGACCTTTTGCTGCCGCTTTGGCTCCCGGGGAGGGACTCGAACCCCCGACAGGGTGGTTAACAGCCACCTGCTCTACCAGCTGAGCTACCCGGGAATGTAAGACGGCGGCAATATAGCAAGGTCGGGCTTTGCCGTCAACCATATTGTCGCCGATACTCTATTTTGGTGCTGCCAGAAGCCCTGCGGCTAAAGGAGAGTGCGGACCGCGGTGGCGGCCAGATCCAAGGCCTGGCCGGGCATAACGCCCAAGGCGATAATAACCAGGATCAGGGCGATACCCAGAATCTTGGTGGAACCATCGAGCTGGATAGCGGCCGGGCTTTCCGGCTCGGTGGTATAGGCCACCCGAACCACCGAAAGGTAGTAGTAGATGGCGATGGCGGTATTGATCGCCGCCAGGATTACCAGCATCAGGTAGCCCTGGCTCAAGGCGTTGGTCAGCAGCATAAACTTGCCCATGAAACCGACAAAGGGGGGAATGCCGGCCAAGGCGAACATTCCCACCGCCAGGATCAGGGCCAGCAGCGGGGCCCTCTGATGCAGGCCGCTGAGATCATCGATCCTGACGTTCTCACCGTCCCGGGAAACATTACAGATCACCAGGAAGCAGGCCAGGCTCATCACCACGTAACCGGTGGCGTAGTAAAGCGCGGCGGCATAACCGGCCTCGCCAAAGGTGAGCACGCCCACCAGAATGAAGCCGGCGTGAGCAATCCCGGAAAAGCCCAGCATCCGCTTGATATCCTTCTGCACCAAGGCCGAGAGATTGCCGTAGAACATGGAGAGCAAGGCCAGGACGGTGAGCAGGCTGACCAGGGTGCTATTGCCAGGAGTCGCCAGGGTGGAGATCTTGACCAGCATGGCCGCGGCCGCGATTTTGGGCAGCGAGGCGATGAAGGTGGTGGTTTCGTTGGAGGCCCCCTGGTAAACGTCCGGTACCCAGAAGTGGAAGGGGAAGATGGCAAGTTTATAAAAAAATCCAGCCATTACCATCACCACCCCCACCATGACCGCCGGGTTGTCCAGCATTGCCACCAGGGCGGGCAGCATTACGCTGAAATGGGTGCTGCCGCTCATGGCAAAGAGATAGCTCATTCCGAACAGCATTACCCCGCTGGCTACCACCCCAAAAATTACGTATTTCACCGCCGCTTCCATCTGAATACGCAATCCCTGGCGGTCATCACGCATCGGCACCAGCAGGTAGAGGCAGAAGGAGGAGAGTTCCAGGGCCATGAACATGGTCAGCAGTTCGGCGCTGCTGATCAGCATCATCAGGCCGGTGGTCGAACCCAACAAGAAGAGGTAATACTCGGGCCGAATCGAGTCCTCGATGTCCTTGGGATTCCGGCCAATGATCAGGACGGCGCTCAGGCCCAAGGACAAAATCAGTTTGATGACTTGCGAAAAGAGATCGACCTGATAGGCGGCAAAAAAGATTGTCCCCTCTTGGCCCAAGCAGAAAAAACTGAGCAGGACCGTGCCAAATGCGAAAATCAGGGCGGCGGTTCGTGCCTGTCGTCCATCGGCCCTGGCCACGCTCAGGTTGAAGAGCACCAGGATGCCCAGGAGCATAAAAAGTTCAGGTAAAAAGAGAAGAACCTTCATTTATCGACCTATTCTCGCTTCATGGGGTTAAGGCAGCAGTAACTGGCTCAGAGTCATGCCGCCGTTGGCGGCCCCGACCTGTTCCAGCAGATGGGCAACACTGACCTGCATCACCTCCAGAAAGGGTGCGGGTGAGAGACCGATCCAGAAAACAAAGAGCAGCAACGGAGCCAGGACCGCGATCTCGCGAACGTTGATATCCAAAAGGCCATGATGGCTGGGATTATCGGTGCCACCCCAAATCACCCTTTGCAGCAGGCGGAACATATAGGCCGCCGCCAGCACCGCGCCGGGGATGGCAAAGGCGGCCAGCAGAATCGAGTGGTTAAATCCGCCGACCAGGATCATCAGTTCACCGACAAAGCTGTTGGTGCCGGGAAAAGCCAGCGAGGAGAGGGAGAAGAAGCCGAGAAAGACCACATAGAGCGGCATGAATCGGCCGACCCCGGCGTTCAGGGCCAGCTCCCGGCTATGGGTCCGCTCGTAGAGCATTCCCACGCAGAAGAAGAGGGCGCCGGTGGTAATTCCGTGGTTGATCATCTGCAGAATCGCCCCTTCAACACCCTGGGTGTTAAGCACAAATATCCCCAGGGTGACAAACCCCATATGCCCGACGCTGGAATAGGCGATCAGTTTTTTCATGTCTTCCTGGGCCAGGGCGGTGAACCCCCCGTAGAGGATGCCGATGATCGACAGCCACAGGATATAGGGCATAAAGATAAGGGTGGCCTCCGGGGTGATCGGCAGACAGAAGCGCAGAAAACCGTAAGTTCCCATCTTGAGCAGTACCGAGGCCAGGATCACACTGCCGGCGGTGGGTGCTTCCACGTGGGCGGCAGGCAGCCAGGTGTGGAAGGGAAACATCGGCACCTTGATGGCAAAAGCCAGAAAGAAGGCCAGGAAAACCCAGATCTGGAAGGTGGTGGAGAAACCCTGCTCCATCAGCATGGGGATGCTGAAGGTCTGGGGCTCGGAGGTGAGGAAGAGGGCGATGATCGCCACCAGCAGCATCACCGAGCCGGCCAGGGTGTAAAGGAAAAACTTGATTGAGGCGTACATCTTGCGCGGACCGCCCCAAATCGCGATCAGCAGGTACATGGGAATCAGCATCGCTTCCCAGAAAATGTAGAAGAGCACGATGTCCAGGGCCATGAAAACCCCCAGCATGGCGGTCTCCATCAGCAGCAGGCAGAACATGAATTCCTTGACCCGCTTCTGGATATAGCGCCAGGAACCCAGCACGCACAGCGGCATGATCAGGGTAGTCATCAGCACCAGCAGCAGGCTGATCCCGTCCACCCCCAGGGTGTAGTTGATATTCCAGGCCGTGATCCAGGAACGATGCTCCCCGAACTGGTAGAGATGGGTGGAGCTGTCAAAGAGAAAAAAGAGCGGCAGAGAGATCAGCGCGGTGAGAACCGTAACGATCAGAGACCAGCTGCGGCAGGCATTGTCTCCCGGCATCGCCAGTAGCAGCAACGCACCGAGCAGCGGCAGAAAGACCAGGGTGCTCAGATATGGAAACCCTTGATTTATAAGCAGAAAATCCATAAGGCTAAAACCTCGGTCAGTTCGAGAAGAGGTAAAGGATCAGCAGCACTGCCACGATGGATACGGTGTAAAAAATATTGACCTGCAACCGGGCCGCCTGCATGTGCCGGACCTGATCGCCGACTCCGCGCACGCCCCGAGCGATGCCGTCCACCACTCCGTCGATGGCGTGCCAGTCAAACCACGACCAGAAACGGGAGATGGTCATCAAGGGGTTAAGCCCCCAAGTGCTGTAGGCGTTGTTAACCGCCGCGTCGGCACCTTGGAGGGGTTTACGGGCCAGCCAGAGGAAGGCGCGCCCAACCTTGCGATAGAACCAGTCCAGATCCAAGGTGATGGTGGGCTTGGGTTTGAGCAGGCCGCGGACAAAGTAGAAGGCCAGGGCGGTGAAGGCCAGGAGCTGGAGACTTTCAGCCAGCTGGTAGGTCTTGTAGGGCTGGAAGGCTGCCGCCGCTTCGGGAAAGGGGAGCATGGCGTAGAGATAGGGATAGTAAACCCCCACCAGGATGCAGAAGAAGGCCCCCAACCCCATGGCCAACTGCATGTGCCAGGGTGGATCGCCGGCCCTGTCCCAGGTCTCCTGGCTGCAGCGGGACTCGCCGAACCAGATCAGATAGGGCATCTTGAGCCCGTTGTAGAGGAAGGTCCCGGCCGAGGCCGCCAGCAGGATGAAGGTGGCCCCGTAGAGGTGGGCGTCAAAGCCGGCGGCAATGATCATCGACTTGCTGACAAAGCCCGAGAAGAGCGGCATGGCGGCGATCGAGGCGCAACCCACCAGGGTGAAGATCAGGGTGCGGGGCATCTTCTTGTAGAGCCCCCCCAGGGCGGTGAACTTGCTCTGGCCGGTCATGTGCAGCACCGAACCCACCCCCATGAAGAGCAACCCCTTGTAGAGGATATGGGCAAAGGCATGGGCCGAGGCCCCGTTGATCGCGATGGTGGTGCCGATCCCCACCGCCGCCACCATATAGCCCACCTGACTGATGATACTGTAGGCCAGCAGCCGGCGGGCGTCGTTTTCCAGGATGGCGTAGATCACCCCCACCACCGCCATGATCACCCCCAGGTAGATCAGGATCTCCAGGCCGGCAAAACCCCGGGCCAGGGCGTAAACCGCGGTCTTGGTGGTGAAGGCGCACATGAAGACCGCGCCGACCACCGAGGCCTCGCCGTAGGCGTCGGGCAGCCAGGAGTGCATCGGCACCGCGGCGGCGTTGAGCAAAAAGCCGATCAGGATCAGCCAGGTGGCCATGGTGGGTTCACCGACGGTCAGCAACTCGAAGGCCAGGCTGCCGCTGGCGTGGTAGTGGAGGATGATCCCGGCCAGCAGGGCCAGGCCGCCGGCGGTATGGACCAGCAGATAGCGGTAGCCGGTGGCCAGCGACTGGGCCCGGCCCCGGAACCAGACCAGGAAGACCGAGGCGAAGGCCATCACCTCCCAGAAGAGAAACAGGACCAGAAAATCCCCGGCGAAGATCACCCCCAGAGAGCCGGCCACGTAGAACCAGGCGGCCATGTGCTGGTAAGGGTCGCGGACATGAAGAGCGTAGAGGGTGCCGATGATGCACATCAGGCTCATGATGTAGGCAAAGATCAGGCTCAGGCCGTCCACCCGGCCGAAGACCAGTTGCCAGTCGGCAAAGGGCACCACGCCGAAACTGCCGTGGCCCATGGAGAGGACGGCGCCGAAGGCGGCGAGGGGTACGGCCAGCAGGAAGGGAACCCGCAGGGCTCCCCGGAAAAAGGGGACGAAGCAGGCACCGATGATCAGGATCAGGGCTGGATGCAGCCAGATGTTACTTATCATAGTAGTCCTCGTCGGTTTGCAGCATCCCGCCGATGATTTTAGCCACGACAATGATTACCAGAGCCGCCCCCAGGCCGAACATCGACCAGAAGCCGGGCAGCTTTTCCGCCGCGCTGTGGGCATAACTCTTGTCCAGCAGCAGGACGTCCCAGAGCAGCAACAGGGCCAGCAGGGCCAGTCCCAGCTTGGCGAGCAGCGGCAGATGCCGGCGCAGGGTATCGATGAAGTCGACGATCATGGCAGCCTCACATTATGGTCCCGGTCACCAGCTTGACAAACTGCATCATGAACTCGGGGTAGATACCGATCAGCACGGAAATGGTCGCCGCGATCACGATGGGAATCACCATGGTCAAGGGCGCCTCCTTGATCCCGCCGGTGCGAACTTCCCCGGCCGGGGGTTTACCGAAAAAGGCCTTGTAGGTGATGGGGGCAAAATAGCCCACGTTGAGCAGGGTGGAACTGAGCAGTACCAGGATGATCCCGATCTGGCCGGCGTCCATCGAGCCGACCAGCAGATACCATTTGGTAATGAAGCCTCCCACCGGCGGGGCCCCGATCATCGACAGGGAGGCGATGGCAAAGGCCCCGAAGGTAAAGGGCATCACCCGCCCCAGTCCCCCCATCTCGGAGATATTTTTCTTGTGGGTGGCCACGTAGATCGCCCCGGCACAGAAGAAGAGGGTGATCTTGGCAAAGGCGTGGTTGGTGATATGGATCAGCCCCCCCTCCACCGCCGCCGGGGTCAGCAGGGCCACCCCCAGGATGATGTAGCTCAGTTGACTGACGGTGGAGTAGGCCAGCCGGGCCTTGAGGTTGTCCTTGCTCAGGGCGATAATCGAGGCCATCAGGATGGTGAAGGAGACAAAGTAGGCGGTGATGATCCCCAAATTGAGATCATCCATCAGATCGACACCGAACACGTAGAGCATTACCCGGGTGGTGCAGAAAACCCCCACCTTGACCACCGCCACCGCGTGGAGCAGGGCGGAGACCGGAGTGGGAGCCACCATGGCGCCGGGCAACCAGCCGTGGAACGGCATCACCCCGTTTTTGGCGAAACCCAGGATGCAGAAGAAGTAGAGCACCGTCACCATGACGCTACTGGCCCCCTCGGGCAGGATACCGGTAGAGACGTTGTCGGCGAAGTCCAGGGTGCCGGTGAGCAGATAGATCAGGATCATCGCCGGCAGCACCAGCCCCTTGGCGGTGGTGGTCAGGTAAACAATATACTTCTTGGCCCCGTCGTAGCCCTCCTGGTCCTGGTGGTGGGCGACCAAGGGATAGGTCCCGATGCTGACGATCTCATAGAAGAGGTAGAGGGTGAAAAGATTGTCGGAGAAGGCCACCCCCATGGCGCCGAAAAGGGCCAGGGCGAAACAGGCGTTGAAGCGGGTCTGGGCGTGTTCATGCAGGCCGCGCATGTAGCCGGCCGAATAGGAGACCGCCAGGATCCAAAGGAACGAGGCGGCCACCGCGAAGATCATCGAGAAGGCATCCACCCGCAGGGTTACCGATATCCCGGGCAGGATCTGGAATATCGGGTAAACAATTGTTTTGCCGGCCAGAATCAGTGGGGCCATGGAGGCGATGATCGTGAACATCACCACGGCGGCCACCGTCGACCAGGTTTCCCGGATGTTGGGGTTGCGACCGGAAAGCATTACCAGAATGGCGCCGGTGAGGGCGGCCAGCAGGGCCAGCAGCGGTTTTATTGATACAATCGGTTCCATTGGGCGTAGTTCCTCGTCAGCCTGCCAGTTCCACCGGTTCTTCGGGGTCGATTGACTTGTAGTTGCGGTAAACGGCGATGACAATACTCAGAATGATCGCCGCTTCCGCCGCCGCCAGCCCCATGATAAAGAGGGCAAAGATCTGTCCCACCACCGGGTCCGGGGCCAGAAAACGGTTGAAGGCCATAAAGTTGACCGAAGCGGCGCAGAGGACCAGTTCGGCCGAGATCAGTATCCCGATCAGGCTGCGGTTTTTAATGATCCCGTAGAGCCCGAAGCCGAAGAGCAGGGCGGCGATCAGCAGGTAGGCCTGCAACTCGTTATAAAGGTTGAGAATATCCATCGCTACGCCTTGCTCCTTCCCCGGCGACCCAGCACCAGGGTGCCGATGATCGCCACCAGCAGAATCAGGGAGATCAGCTCGAAGCTGACCACGAAGGTGGTCATCATCGAGCGGCCCACATCATCCAGGGCGCCGGTGTTGAGCCTTGTCGCCGCTTTCGGCCAGGAGGTTTTGAAAGCCAGGGCCGCCAGACCCCAGGCCATCAGGGTTCCAGCGGCAACAGCCCCCGGACCGGCCAAGGGGTGCATCCTTTTGAACTTTTTAACCCCTTGGGGTTCGGCCAGCATCACCGCGAAGACGATGGCGACACAAACCGCCCCGGCGTAAATCAAAAGTTGCATCAGGGCCAGAAAGGGGCTGCCGAGGAAGTAGTACACTCCCGCGACCCCCACCAGACAGAGGGCCAGTCCGGTGACGGCCCGGATCAGGGTGGCGGCGTGGGTGGCGACCAGGGCGCCCAGGATGATGATCAGGACAAAGCCGAGAAAAACCACTCCGGCCAGCCCCTCCACCGAAAGTAATGGGGTCATCGCTTTCGTTCCTCGAAACGTTTTAGCAGGTCAAAAATATACTCCTGGCGGGTCAGCCCGGCCAGATTGTATTCTTTGGAAAAATCGAGGGCACCGGTGGGGCAACCCTCGACACAGGAGCCGCAGAGGCTGCAGGTCGTGAAATCAAGCTGGTACTGGGTCAACACCTTCTTCTTGCCCCCTTCCGGCTTCTTTCCGGCCAGGGAGATGCAGCCCGAGGGGCAGTTGCGCTGGCACATGCCGCAGACGATGCATTTGTTGTTGCCCTTCTCATCGGCCACCAGCTCGATATGACCGCGGTAGCGTGGGGTCATCTTCACGCTCTGGCGGGGATACTGCATGGTAACCACCGGCTGCAGCATGTACTTAAAGGTGATCCCCATGCCTACCAGCAGACTCTTGCCGCCTTCATAAAGCTCTTGGAAATAACCGCTCATCTAGAACACCTTCAAAAGGGCTGCGGTGACGATCAGGTTGACCAGGGCAAAAGGCACCAGCACCTTCCAGGAAAGATTCAACAGGCCATAGATGGTGGTTCGGGGAAAGGTCCAGCGGATCCACATGACCACGAACACCAGCAGATAAGTTTTGATCAGCAACCAGTGAACTCCCGGAGCCCAGCCCAACGGGCATTGCCATCCGCCGAGAAAAAAAATGCTGGTTAAAGCGCAGCCGACAAAAACATAGGCGTACTCGCCCAGGAAGAAGAGGCCGAAACCCATGCCGCCATATTCGGTATGAAAACCGGCCACCAGCTCGCTCTCGGCTTCACCCAGATCGAAGGGAGCCCGGTTGGTTTCGGCCAGGGCGCAAATAAAGAAAATCAAGAAGGCCACCGGCAGCATTACACTCCCGTTCCAGGGGAAAATTTTCCACTGCAGGAGATTGCCCTGCTGGCCGACGATCTCGTTGAGGTTCATGGTACCGACGATCATCACCATCGTTACCACCGTGATCAGCATCGGCACCTCATAGGCCACGTTCTGGGAGACGGCGCGGGTGGCGGAGATCACCGAATATTTGTTGTTGGAGCCCCAGCCCGCCAGCAGCAGGGCCAGTACGTTGACCGAGGCGAAGGCGAAGATCACCAGCATGCCGAGATTAAGATCGCGGGCCACCAGGGCAGGGCCGAAGGGAATGGTGACGAAGACCATGATCGCGGTGGTCATGGTCATCAGCGGAGCCAGGCGGTAAAGCAGGCCGTCAGCTCGCTCCGGCACCACCAGCTGTTTGCTCATCAGCTTGATGCCGTCGGCCAGGGACTGGATAATGCCAAAGGGCCCCACCTCCTTGGGGCCGATCCGCCGTTGGATATGTCCGGCCACCTTCCGCTCCAGCCAGACCAGAAAGGCAGCATTGAGGCCGACAAAGGCCAAGGTGCCGACGATGTAGGCCAGAACCCGGAATATTTCAGGATATCCGCTCATTTCAACAAGGCTCCTATCGGTCGATCTCCGGAATTACCAGGTCAAGGCTGCCAAAAAGGGCCAGGGCGTCGGCCAGCAGCAGACCACGGGCCGCCTCGCCAAACAGGCTGACGTTGGAAAAGGAGGGGGAACGCAGCTTCAGCCGGTAGGGGGTGGTGGTGCCGTCGCTGACCAGGCGGACCCCGAATGCCCCTCGGGCTGCTTCCGCCGCGAAATAATAATCCCCCTTGGGGGGCTTGACGGCCTTGGGTACCTTGGCGGCCATCACCGGCCCCTCCGGCATCTTGTCCAGGCCCTGCTCGACAATCCGCAGGCTTTGCTCGATCTCGTCCAGGCGCACCAGATAGCGGGCCATGGAGTCTCCCTGCTCATAAACCGGGATATCGAAATTCAGCTCCGAATAAACCGAGTAGGGTTCCTGTTTGCGCACATCGTAAGCGATCCCCGAGCCCCGGGCCACCGGGCCGGTGGCTCCGTATTTGCGGCACATCTCCGGGCTGATCACTCCGATCCCCTCCAGTCGCTGGCGGAGAATAATATTTTTGCTGACCAGATTGTGGTACATGGGCAGCTTTTCCCGCATCCGCTTGACGAAGTTGCGGGCTCCAACGATGAAGTCGTCGTCGATATCGTTGTAAACCCCGCCGAAGCGAAAATAGCAGTAGGTGAGACGGGAGCCGGTCACCGACTCCAGCAGGTCAAGGATCTGTTCACGATCATCCATCACGTAAAGCAGGGGGGTAAAGCCGCCCAGATCGAGGACGAAGGCGCCCAGCCAGAGAAGATGGCTGGAGATCCGGTTCAGCTCGACGGTGACCACCCGAATATATTCGGCCCGCTCCGGAACCTCAATTCCGGCGGCTCTCTCCACCACCCCGGCGTAGCCGTGGTTGTAGCAGAGAGCGGAGAGGTAATCCAGCCGGCCGGTGTTGGGCATGAATTGGGGATAGGAGCGATTCTCCCCCATCTTTTCGTGCATCCGGTGGATATAGCCCAAGACCGGTTCAGCCTCGACAATATACTCCCCGTCCATGGTCAACTTGACCCGCAGGGCCCCGTGGGTGGCGGGATGCTGTGGCCCCACGTTGAGGATGAAAGTTTCGTGGGCGGGATCGGCGGCCAAGGGTCTCATGGCTGGTAATCCTTGCGTAGGGGGTGAAAATCGGCATCCTCGGGTAACAGGAAGGGTGAAAGGTCGGGATGCCCTTCAAAGACAATACCGAAGAAGTCGTGGGTCTCCCGTTCGTGCCAGTTGGCGCCGGGGTAAACCTGGGAAATTGTCGGCAGTTGCGGGGTATGACGGGGAACCCGGGTACGGATCACCACGCGGCAGAGTTGGGGATAGTGGTTGAAGTCATAAACCACCTCGAAGCTGTCCTCCACCGGCTCGGCCGGAGTCGCGGCGGGCGCAACGGGCTGTTCGGGGGGAGGCTCACCGCTTTCCGCCGCTTTCTTGGCGGCTTCGGCCGCCGCCTTCTTGGCCGCCGCCGCGGCCTTCGCCGCCTCTTTGGCCAAAGCTTCCTGCTCTCCCAGCCAGTCGACGCCGGTGACCGCTTCCAGGAAAAAATTCTCCCGGTCGAGAATCTCCGCCGCCGCCACCACCTGTTCGGGGGGGATGGTTACGTTGAGATGGTAGCCCCGGGCAGCGTAATCACACTCCTCAACTCGCAGGGCCAAAGAACTCAAGGCTTGTTTGACGGCTGTGCTTTTCATTGCGGTTCAACCCTCGGCCAGCGCCGGCTGCCGGTCAGCTTCTCCTCCAGCAGGAGCAAACCTTCGATCAGGGCCTCGGGTCGGGGCGGGCAGCCGGGGATATAGATATCCACCGGCAGAATCTTGTCCGCGCCCTCGACGATCCCGTACTGGCCTTCAAACTTGAATGGTCCGCCGGAGATGGCGCAGTTGCCCATGGCGATCACCCACTTGGGATGGGGCATCTGCTCGTAGAGGGTGACAATGGCCGGGGCCATCTTCTTGCTGATGGTGCCGGCCACGATCATGACGTCCGCCTGCTTGGGGGCGGGGCGAAAAACCCCGATCCCGAAACGGTCCAGGTCAAACCGCGAGGCTCCGGTGGCCATCATCTCGATGGCGCAGCAGGCCAGACCGAAGGTCAGGGGCCACAGCGAGTTGGCCCGTCCCAGGTTGAGCAGTTTGTCCAGGGTCGCGAAATGGACTACTGGTGGGTGCTGTAAATTTTCCGTTCCCACTTAAACACTCCCTTTTTCCAGGCATAGACCACGGCCAGCGCCAGAGTATCGATGAAGAGGAAAATAACGATGAAATCCAGCAAATTTGAGCCGAGGATTGTTTCTCCGGCGTAGATCAAAGCCACCGGCAGCAGAAAGAGGATATCAACGGCAAAGGCGAGAAAGATCAGGGCGTAGAGATAATAAACGACCCCGAAGCGGATCCAGGCCTCCCCAATGGGCGGCATGCCGCACTCGTAGATGGACCTGGTCTGGGGTTGCAGGGTTCTGGGGGCCAGCAGCTTGGAGATGATGACCGGCCCGCCGGCCATGGCCATGCCGCCGAAGAGAAAGGCCACCACGTACAAGAGATCTATCAGATATTCCTGTTCCACTCTTTCCTCCTCTCTGTTCCCCCGAACTGCTCAGGAAGAAAAAACTTAAGCTGTTCTTTAGTCCTGCTCCGGGCCAAGGTCAAGCAAAAAATGAATAGCTATTCATAAAAAACATTTTTCAAGGTAGCGAACATCTCCCCGATTATCAGCACAGTGGGCGGGAAAGCGCAAGGGAAAAACGTTATTGCCCGAGGGGGGCGGCCAGGCGTTGCAGGAGCCGGCGATGGATATCGTCGAAGCCCCCGTTGGAGAGGATGGCGACCAGGTCGCCGGGGCGGGTGGTGGCGGCCAACTCGGCGAGGATATGGTCGGTGGTGGGGAAAGCCCGGGCTTGCTGGCCCCGGGCCTCAAGGTCGGCGGCCAGTTGTTGCACCGAGAACCTTTCCGCCTCGGGGATCTGTTCCAGTCCCTCCGGTACCCGGAGCAAAACCCGGTCGGCGGCGGCAAAGGCCGGGACGTAGGCCTCCTGAAAGACCCGGCGGCGGCTGGAGTTGGTGCGGGGCTCGAATACCACCAGCAGGCGGCGGTCGGGGTAGGCGGCCCGCAGGGCGTTGAGGGTTTCCCGCACCGCCGTGGGGTGGTGGGCGAAATCATCGATCACCGTCACCCCGCCCACCTCCCCCCGAACCTCTTGGCGCCGGCGCACGCCGGTGAAGGAGGCCAGGCCGGCGGCGATGGCCGCCGGGGCAACTCCCAGCTGATCCAGCAGGGCGATCACCGCCAGGGCGTTCAAGGCGTTGTGTCGACCGGGCATCGGGCTGCGGAAGCGGCCAAAATCGCGCCCCTCCTTCTCCACCGTAAAGGTGGTTCCGGTGGGTTGGATCTCAATTTCCCGCAGCCGCCAGGGCAGATGCCGCTTTTCGCCGTAGCCCAGCACCGGGCAAGGGGCCCGGCGGCAAATTTCGGCGCTCTCCGGGTCGTCGAGACAGGCGACCAGGGCGCCGTGGGGCGGCATGATCGCCACCAGACGGGCAAAGGCTGCCTTAACCGCCGCCAGGTCGGCGTAGATGTCGGCGTGGTCGAACTCGATGCTGGTGATGATGCAGAGTTCGGGTCGATAGTGCAGGAATTTCGGGCCTTTGTCGAAAAAAGCGGTGTCGTATTCGTCACCCTCGCTGACAAAGAAAGGGCCTTTTGCCGCCCGGGCTCCGCGGCCGAAGGCCTGGACGATGCCGCCGATCATGAAGCCCGGCTCCAGGCCAGCGTGATGGAGCATGGTGGCCAGCAGGGAGGCGGTGGTGGTTTTGCCGTGGGTTCCCGCCACCACCAGGGATCGTTTCTCCTTGAGAAAATAGTGGCTGAGGGCTTGGGGGAAGGAGAGGTAGGGAATTTTGAGATCGGCCAAGGCCAGGGCCTCGGGGTTGATCGCCCGGATCACGTTGCCGACAATTACCAGGTCGGGGCGGACGGCCAGATTTTCCGGTCGGTAGCCCTCCATCACCTCGATGCCCGTCTCGGCCAGATAGTCGCTCATCGGTGGATAAACCCGCTGGTCGGAGCCGCTGACCCGCATTCCGGCGCTCTGCAGCATCCCGGCCAGGGCGGCCATGCCGGTACCGCCGATCCCCATCAGGTGAACATGCCGGACTTGGGCCGGCGGGCGGTTCAGGGCGGGATCCAGCGGGCTGGTCGGGCGGGACTGCGACTCAGGGGCGGACGGCATCGCGCACCGTGCGGTGGATTTCGTTGAAGGTTTCGGTAAAGTTGGCGGGGGAGAGGCGACCGACCTCGATGAACTTGATCACGATCTCCTTGGTCACCTTGAGGATCGCTTCATCTCCCACCGGGCGCTCGCGGGGCTCACCGGCCGTGGTCTGGTTTTTGGCGGGAATGGTCATGGTCGAACTCCAGGGGCTGGCAAAGAGGGGGAGAAGAAAGAAAGCCCCCGCCGCTTTCGGAAGAAGGCCAATTCGACTGACGGCGGCAGAGGCCCCTGGTCTCGAGAAAAACCGGTCAGGCCCTCCCCGACGGAACCAGCTGATAAGTGGAAGAAAAGGGGTTCGGATTTAAAAAGTGGTGGAGCTAAGCGGGATCGAACCGCTGACCTCTTGAATGCCATTCAAGCGCTCTCCCAGCTGAGCTATAGCCCCACGTGGACGGCCCCCCGTTTACCACGACCCGGCTTGGCCTGTCAAGTTTTTTTCGCGGGAAAGTCCCGTCATTTTAGTTGCCAGGCTCAAGAGACTCTGCTAGACTCACCCTGTTTTGCATGCTTTTGATATGTTAAGACTTGTTAAGCGTTTGGCTCTCCAGACAACCATCACCATAGAGGACCACCATGTTCCTTGATTCGCTGTTCGGTTTTCTCTCCAATGATTTGGCTATCGATCTGGGCACGGCCAACACCCTGGTTTTTGTTAAAGGTAAAGGGACCGTGTTGCGAGAGCCGTCGGTGGTGGCGGTCCGCAAGGATGCCCGCACCAACAAGGTTCTGGCCGTGGGCAAGGAGGCCAAGATGATGCTGGGTCGTACCCCCGGCAACATCGCCGCCATTCGGCCGATCAAGGATGGCGTCATCGCCGACTTCGAAGTCACCGAGGCGATGTTGCGCTACTTCATCAATAAGGTCCACAACCGCCGTACCCTGGTGCATCCCCGGATCATCATCAGCGTTCCTTCCGGCATCACCCAGGTGGAGAAGCGGGCGGTGAAGGAGTCGGCCGAATCGGCCGGGGCCCGTGAGGTATACCTGATCGAAGAGCCGATGGCCGCCGCCATCGGGGCCGGCCTGCCCATCACCGAGCCCACCGCCAACATGGTGGTGGATATCGGCGGCGGCACCACCGAGGTGGCGGTGATCTCTTTAGCCGGGGTGGTTTACGCCAGCTCGGTGCGAGTGGCCGGTGACAAGATGGATGAATCGATCCTCCACTACATTAAGCGCAAGCACAACTTGGCCATTGGCGAGCACACCGCCGAGGTGATCAAGACCACCATCGCCAACGTGATGCCGGAAGAGCCCTACGAAAGCATGGAGGTCAAGGGCCGGGATCTGGTTTCCGGGGTGCCCAAAACCCTGGTGATCACCTCCGACGAGATCAGGCAGGCGATCACCGAGCAGGTTGATGCCATTGTTGAGGCGGTCAAGATGGCCCTGGAGTTGACCCCCCCGGAACTGGCCGCCGATATCGTCGACCAGGGGATCGTGCTCACCGGCGGCGGGGCCCTGCTCCGCAATCTGGACCGCCGGTTGCGCGAAGAGACCGGAGTGCCGGTAATCATCGCCGAGGATCCCCTTTCCTCGGTGGTGCTGGGCTCCGGCAAGGCCCTGGAGAATATCGATGTCCTCAAGGATGTTTTGACCGCCTGAGTTGACCGAAGCAATGTTTAAACCTGGCAGCCGATCCGCCCCATGAGAAAAAGAGGAAAAAGTGCCCGTCAGGCTCGCACTTTGCTGTTGTTCGGCGTTGTTTTCGTTCTGGTTCTCATCGTCATCGTCTCCTCCCTGGGGCGCCGGGAGTTCAACCTGGTACATCGTCTGGGCCTGGAAGTGGTTGGGGCGGTACAGGCGGTCGGCACCGGAGTCGGCGGCTACTTCGCCGGCATCTGGACCGACTACCGCGAACTGATCGGGGTCCGGGACGAGAACCGGCGGCTGCGCGAGGAGCTGCGCCACTACCAGGCCGCCACCACCCAATACCGGGAGGCGGTGGCCACCAACGTTCGTTTGCAGAAACTGCTCGGGCTGAAGGAGTCGCTGCCCGATCCCACCATTACCGCCCGGGTCATCGGGCGCGATCCTTCTCTATGGTTCAAGACCCTTACCATCGACCGCGGCAGCAGTGACGGGGTGGAGCGCGGCATGCCGGCGGTCACCGTGGAAGGCATCGTCGGCCAGGTGATCAACACCTCGCCCAACTATGCCAAAATACTTCTGGCCAACGATCCCAATAGTGCCGTGGATGTTATTATCCAGAAAAACCGGGTCCAGGGGATCATCAAGGGGGACGGTAACGAGTTCGTTCTCCACTATGTGCTGCGCAACTCCGACGTGGAGAAGGGGGATCATATCATCACCTCGGGTCTGGGTGGGGTCTTCCCCCAGGGTTTGCCGGTGGGTCGGGTGGCAGAGGTGGTCCGCTCGCCAAGGGGGATGTTTCAAAGTATCATGGTGGAGCCGGCCGCCGACTTCTCCCGGCTTGAACATCTGATCATCATTATGAAAAAATCTCCTCTTACGGAATAGCCGCCGCCATGAAGTCTTTGGTTTTTTTTGGCATCGGCATCATCTTTCTGGTTCTGCAGACCACCATGTTTCACCGTTTCCCGGCCTGGATCGGCCAACCGGACCTGCTTTTTCTTTTGCTGGTTTTTGTCGCCCTGCAGCTGGGCACCTTCCGCGGTCTGGTGCTGACCCTGCTGCTGGGCATGATGCTGGATATCTTCTCCGGGGTTCACCTGGGGGTCTATCCCCTGGCCTACCTGTTGCTCTTTTCGGTGATTAAGGCGATCTCCCGCAACCTGGCCCTGAAGGATTCGGTTCACCAGGTGCCATTGGTGATGGTCGGCTTCCTCGGGTTTGCCGCTTGCGTCCACCTGCTGGTTTCCCTCCTCTCTCCGGAAAACGAGACCTACTGGGCCTGGCCGCAGCTGTTGCAGCACATTGTTATCCTGGGCGTTGCCTGCCTGCCCTTTTTTCACTGTTGTCAGTGGCTGCAGGATCTGCTGGAGAACAAACCGCCGCTCTCCCTCTTTGTTTTCAAACGGCGTCCCGCCAACCGTTTCAACAGGGTCTGAGCCATGCTGCGCCCCTTGGGCAACATCAACAAAATGGATCCGGCCGAGCTGAAAATGCTCAAAAAACGGACCGACATCGCCACGGTGGTGGTACTTTGCGCCGTGGCCATCCTGCTCTTGCGGCTTTGGTACCTCCAGATCCAGCAGGGCGGCGAATATATGCAGCTTTCCGAGAGCAACCGGATCCGGGTCCAGCAGCTGGCCGCTCCCCGGGGCAATCTCCTGGACCGCCACGGGGAGATCATAGTCACCAACCGGCCCCGCTTCAACGTGATCTGGATCCGCGAGGACGCGCCCCACCCCGACGAGGTGATTAAGCGACTGGCCCGGATTCTCGACCTGGATATTTCCGAACTGCTGGATCGCATTCGGGCCGGGGCCGAACAGCCCCGCTTCATCCCCACCCGCCTCAAGGAGGATATCGACTGGCGAACCCTGGTCCGGATCGAAAACAACAGTTTCAATCTGCCCGGAGTTCAGATCGAGGTTCAGCCCAGCCGGGACTACCTTTACGGCAATATGGCCTCCCATCTGGTGGGCTATCTGGGCGAGATCAACCGCCAGGAGTTGGCGGAGCGGCCGGGGGAAGGTTACCGCTCCGGGGATCTCATCGGCAAGATGGGGATCGAAAAGCTGTTTGAGCCCTACCTGCGAGGAGAGAAGGGCCGCAGTTACGTGGAGGTGGATGTTCGCGGTTTCGCCCAGAAGCAGTTGCAGGTTCAGGAGCCCCTGCCCGGCAACGATATTCAGCTCACCCTGGATGTGGAGATTCAGCAAGTGGCGGAAAAGACCCTTGAGGGTCAGGCGGGGGCGGTGGTGGTGATGGAGGTGGATTCCGGTCGCCTGCTGGCCCTGGCCAGCGCCCCCCACCTGCCCCTGGACCAGTTTGTTGACCGGATTCCGCTGCCGGTCTGGCGCGGCCTCCTCGACGACCAGCGCGCCCCCTTGTTGAACAAGCCGGTGCAGGGCCAGTACGCCCCCGGCTCGATCTACAAGATCATCACCGCCCTGGCCGGCCTGGAAGAAGGGGTGATCACGCCCGAGACTACCTATTACTGTTCGGGCAGTATTGTTTTTGGCGGCCGTCGTTACCACTGCTGGAACCGCAATGGTCATGGTCATGTCAATCTCAAGCAGGCGATGACCGTCTCCTGTGACGTCTATTTCTACCAGTTGGGTCAGCGGTTGGGAGTGGATACCCTAGCCCGTTACGCCCGGATCCTGGGGCTGGGGAGCAAAACCGGAATTGTGCTGGAACACGAAAAGGAGGGCCTGGTGCCCACCGCCGCCTGGAAGCTTCAGCGCCACCGGGAGCCCTGGCAGGATGGCGAAACCCTCTCCCTGGCCATCGGCCAGGGGTTCAATCTGGTCACCCCCTTGCAGGTTGCCCGGATGACCGCCGCCGTGGCCACCGGCGGCCGGCTCTATCGGCCCAAGTTGATCGCCGCCATCCGCGATCCCGAAGGCAACGTTATCCAGGAGTTCGCGCCCGAGCTGGAGAGCGATACCAGCACGGTCAAGAAGCGAACCTGGAGCCTGCTGCAGGAAGCCATGGAGGCGGCGGTGGCCGGCGAGCGAGCCACCGGCCGGAGCGCCCGGATCGAGGATATCAGGGTGGCGGGGAAAACCGGCACCGCCCAAGTGGTACGTTTGTCCCATTTCGAACATCTGGAGGACGATGACGAGATCCCCTACCAGTTTCGCGATCACGCCTGGTTCACCGCCTATGCCCCGGCGGATAAACCGGAAGTGGTGGTGACCGTGCTGGTGGAGCATGGCGGCGGGGGCGGCCTGGTGGCCGCCCCCATGGCCAAAACCGTCCTGGAAGCCTATTTTCGCCAGGCGGCTCAGAAGCAAGAGGGGGACGCGGCCCCCTCCCCGGGAGGAAGTGGATCGCCATGATACGTTTTGATCGCCGTTTGGTGCAGAATTTCGACTGGGTGATGGTCGCCGCGGTTCTGGTGGTGGCCCTGCTGGGGTTGCTCAACCTTTATAGCGCCACCCACCTGAGCCGGGGGTACGGCTCCACGGTCTTTATCAAGCAGGTCTACTATTTCCTGGCCGGTTTCGGGTTGATCTTCCTGATTGTCCTGGTGGACTACAAGATCCTGATCAAGTGGAACTACCCCCTCTACGGGATAATGCTCATCCTGCTGCTGCTGGTCCTGCTGGTGGGGGGGGAGGTGGCCGGATCCCAGCGCTGGATCAACCTGGGTTTTTTCCGTCTCCAGCCCTCGGAGCCGGCCAAGTTGCTGCTGGTGATCACCCTGGCCAGTTACTACTACCGCAAGGACACCGGCAAGGGGTTTACCTTAAAGGAGCTGCTGCTGCCCATGGGGCTGACCGCCGTGCCGGTACTGATGATTCTCAAGCAGCCCGACCTGGGGACCGCCTTGATGCTGGTCTTCATCTTTGTGTCGATGACCCTGTTCGTCAAACTCAAGTGGTCCACCCTGGGGGTGCTGGCCGGCATCGGTGTTTCGTTTTTGCCCCTGGTCTGGCAATTTTATCTCAAGCCCTACCAGCGTCAGCGGATTATGACCTTTCTGAGCCCCGAAAGTGACCCTTTGGGCAGCGGCTACCATATCACCCAGTCCAAAATCGCGGTGGGCAGCGGAGCCACCTTTGGCAAGGGTTATATGCAGGGAACCCAGGCCCAGCTGGATTTTCTGCCCGAGCGCCATACCGACTTCGCCTTCTCGGTCTGGGCCGAGGAGTGGGGTTTTATCGGCTCGCTCTTCTTCCTGGCCTGCTACTTTTTCATCGTTCTTTGGGGGCTCAATATCGCCCTTTCCGCCCGGGACAAGTTTGGGGTTCTGCTGGCCTTCGGTGTCGTTTCCCTCCTTTTCTGGCAGGCCTTTATCAATCTGGGGATGGTTTTGGGGCTGCTGCCGGTGGTGGGGATGCCGATGCCGCTCTTCAGCTACGGCGGTTCTTCGCTGCTCACCACCCTGGCCGGAATCGGGATCTTGATCAATATCCGGATGCGCCGTTTCACCACGCCCTAGCGGGCGTGGCTCAGCACCAGTTCGGCCAGGGCTTCAATCAGGCGGGGATGGGTGTTGAGGGCCGGGGAGCGGACCAGGCGGATGCCGAGGTCGTGGGCCAGATCACGGTACTGGATGTCGATCTCGTAGAGGGTCTCCACATGATCCGAGACAAAGCTGATCGGCACCATCAGGACGTTTTTGACCCCACTAGCGGCCAGTTCGTCGAGCATTTCCGGGGTGGAGGGGGCCAGCCAGCGGACCGGGCCGCTGCGGCTCTGGAAGCAGAGCCGGCCGCCGAAGCCGAGCAGCGGTTCGACGGCGGCGATGGTGCGCTTGATATGATCCAGGTAGGGGTCGCCGTCCTCGATGAAGCTCACCGGCAGACTATGGGCGCTGTAAACCAGGGTAAACGGATCGTCGCCGAAGGCGGCGGCCCCCTCCTTGATGGTGGCGGCCAGGGCGGCGGCGTAGGCGGGCTGGTCAGGCCAGGCGGCTATCTCCCGGCAGGAAAATTTGTAATCGGTGGCGGCCAGAGCCCGGCGCAGATCATTAAACGATGAGCCGCTGGTGGCCCGGGAGTAGTGGGGATAGAGGGGCAGGGCCAGCAGGTCGCGCACCCCGGCCCGCTGAAATTCGGCCAGGGCCTCCTCGGCCAGGGGGTGCCAGTAGCGCATGGCGCAACGGACCATGAAGTCACCCTCCCCGGCCAGGCGGGCGGCCAGGGCCTGGCCCTGCTCGACGGAAATTCGGGCCAGCGGTGAACCGCCGCCGATCAGTTGGTAGGCGGCCCGGCTTTTGGGCGCCCGGTTTTTGACGATCTTGCGGGCGATAAACTTCTGCAGAAAGGGAAAGGGTCCCAGGCGGATAATCTCCCGGTCGCTGAACAGGTTGAGCAGGAAAGGCTCGACATCATCCAGGCTCTCCGGCCCCCCCATGTTGAGCAACACCACCCCGCTCTTTTTTCCCGCCATTCAAATCTCCTCCGCTATGGTCGCCAGTTGGGCCAGATCTGACGGCGTCAGGGACAGCCCGCCGAACAGGCGTTCCTCCAGGCGCTTGCAGATCTGAAAGTTGTGCCGGATCTGTTCCTGCCGCCGGGCATCCCTCGGGGCGTAACGGCGGATGATATCGTCGCGTCGTTCATCCAGGGTCACGATACTGGCATGGCAGACCCGTTTGTCGGCATAGTAGACGATCTCCCGCTCGTTGCAGCGGCCGTTGCCCCCCGAACTGAGCAAGACATGCTCGGCCACCAGCGGCCCCACCTCGTCATAGCCGTGGCGGCGGCAGATCTCCCGCCCCATCCGGGCGTGGTTGCAGTCATCCTCCAGGCAGAGCGCCTTGGCGATATCATGGAGCAGGCCGCCGGCCAGGGCCAGTTCGACCCGGATCGGCTCTCCCCGGGCCAGCAGGGCGGCGGCCAGGGCCTCGGCCACCCGACCGACCAGCAGGGAGTGGGCCCTGATATGCTCCGGCATCCGGTAGCGCTCCATCAGGAGCCGGCAATCTTCCGGGGTGGGGATAGCCATGAAATCCTATCCTTTGGCGCTCAACCGGTGGACGGTTTCCACCATGAGCTTGGCCTGGGCCGGGGGGATCTCGGGCAGAATGCCGTGGCCCAGGTTGAAGATATGGCCGCTGGCCGCCTTGCCCTGCTCGAGAATGGCGGCCACCCGCTGCTCCAGCTTATCCTGGGGCAGCAGCAGGGCGCAGGGATCGAGGTTGCCCTGGAGGGCGATGCCGGGTCCGACGATCCGGGCGGCCTCATCCAAATTGATCCGCCAGTCCAGGCCCAGGACATCGGCCCCCACGGTTTTGCTCTGGTCAAGCAGGGTGGCGCCGTTGTTGGCGAAATAGATCAGCGGGACAGTGACCCCGGACTCCTTAAGGGCGGTGATGATCCGCTTGGCGTAGGGGTGGGCGAATTCGGCGAAATCGCGGGGAGCCAGCACCCCGGCCCAGGAGTCGAAGAGCTGCAGGGCCTGGGCTCCGGCTTCCACCTGGGCCTTAAGATAGGAGATGGTGCTGGCGGTGATCTTGTCCAGCAAGCGGGCATAGAGGGCCGGCTCGGTGTACATCATCTTCTTGGTGAGAAAGAAATTTTTGCTGGAACCGCCCTCGATCAGGTAGGTGGCAATGGTGAAGGGGGCGCCGGCGAAGCCGATCAGCGGCACCTTGTTGGCCAGTTCCTTGCGCAGCAGGCGGATGGCGGCCATCACGTAACCCAGCTTATCTTCCGGGTCGGGGACGATCAGTTTGTTTACCGCGGCCTCGTCCCGCACCGGCTGGGGAAAGATCGGCCCCCGGTTTTCATGGAACTCCAGGGGGGACCCCATGGCCTCGGGCACCACCAGAATGTCGGAGAAGAGGATGGCGGCATCCACCCCGATCAGGTCCACCGGCTGGATGGTTACCTCGGCGGCGGCCTCCGGGGTTTTGCACATCTCAAGAAAGGTAAAACGACTGCGCACCGAGTGGTATTCGGGGAGATAACGCCCGGCCTGACGCATCATCCAGACGGGAGTGTAGTCAGTGGCTTCACCCCGGCAGGCTTTCAGAAAAGTGTCGTTCATCTTTCTTCCTTTTTTAAGGTGTTTTTTCCCTTGTTCTCCAGGTGAGTGGGAATGTAGCTGCAAAAGGGCTCCTCGGCCAGATAGTCGCCGGTGACCGCGTAGGCGCGGGCCCGGCAACCGCCGCAAACATTGACGTACTCGCAACTGCCGCACCGGCCCTTATAGCCCTTGAAGTCGCGCATCTCCTGGAAAAGCTTGGAGTTTTCCCAGATATCCTTAAAGGACTGCTCCTTGAGGTTGCCGGCGGGCAGGGGGAAGTAGCTGCAGGGCAGGACATTGCCGTCCACATCGATCAGGGAGATAAGCTGGCCGGCCAGGCAGCCCTTGGCTCCGCCGGTGGAAAACTGAAGGGTGCGCCGCTTGAACTTCTCCCCCTCCTGCTTGGCCTTCTGCAGCACCAGGCGGTAATAGTGGGGGGCGCAGGTGGGGCGGACCAGCAGCTCGTCCTCCTCCTTCTCCATCTCATAATGCCAGGTCAGCAGCTCTTCGTACTCCTCGGGACTGATCAGCTCCTCCATGATATTCTCACCGCGGCCGGTGGGCACGATCATGAACATGTACCAGGCCTTGGCCCCCAGCTCCTTGGCCAGCCGGTAAACCTTGGGAATCTCCGTCTGGTTGCGTTTGGTAAAGGAGGAGTTGATCAAAAAGGGGATATCGTGGGCGCGAAAAAGGTTGGCGGCGTTGATGGTGCCGGCAAACGCTCCAGGCTGACAACGGAAATCGTCATGGACCGCGGCATCGGCTCCGTCCAAACTCAGGGAAACCATCCGGATCCCCGCCTCCTTAAGGCGGCGGCAGATCTCCTCGGTGACCAGGGTGCCGTTGGTGGCCAGGCACATCCGCAGGCCTTTGGCGGTGCCGTAGGAGGCGATTTCGAAAACATCGTCCCGCAACAGCGGTTCACCGCCGGAAAGCACCACCACCGGCTCGGCGTAGGCGGCGATATCGTCCAGGATCCGCTTGGCCTCCTGGAGATCGAAGTCGGGATGCTCCTTGGCCTCCAGCTCCGAAGAGGAGCGGCAGTGAACACACTTGAGATTGCAGCGGCGAGTGATCTCCCAGGCCAGCCACTTGGGGGCGAATTCCATTTTTTATCCTTGCGCTTATGGGTGCAACGGGCCACTTTGTCGGACAACGAGGTCAATTATAACCGGACAACAAGAAAAAACAACGATAACGGCCAACTCTGCCCCCATCCATGTTCTTTTAGGTTGATCTTTGCCTGGCTGGCGGTCGCAAACTGTGCTATGCTGGCGAACTTCCGCTTCGTGTTGGTCGGGGTTTAATTGTGTCCAAGAGTTTGCCGGCAGGTTTCCAGGAATGAAAATCGCCCTGATTCAAATTAATCCGCTGATTGGTGATTTTGTTTACAACAGCGAGTTGATCGCCGACGGCTGCCGAAGGGCGGCGGCCCTGGGTTGCGGGTTGGCCATCCTGCCGGAGCTGGCCCTCAGCGGCTATCCGCCCCAGGATCTGCTGGAACGGCCCGCTTTTCTGGCCGATCATCAGCGGGCCCTGGAGCGGCTGATCGACCGGGTGCGGGGGATCGGGGTGCTGTGCGGGGCGATCACCGCCAACCCGGCGCCCGGGGGCAAGGGGCTGTATAACTCGGCCCTGCTCTTCGCCGAAGGCCGATTGCTGGCGGAGGTGGCCAAGAGGTTACTGCCCACCTATGATGTGTTTGATGAAACTCGCTACTTCGAGCCCGGCCCCGTTGCCGGACCCTGCCGTTTTCAAGGCTTGAATCTGGCGGTCACCATCTGCGAGGATCTCTGGAACGACCGGGATCTGTTTCCACGCCCGGCCTACCGGTGCGATCCGGTGGCTGAATTGCTGGAGCCGGCGGCCAGCGGGGCGGGAATTGATCTGTTCGTCAATATCGCCGCTTCCCCCTTCGGCATGGGCAAGAGCGCCCTGCGGGAGAGACTGCTGCGCCGGGTTTGCACCCGTTATGGGGTGCCCCTGGCCTTTGTCAACCAGGTGGGGGGGCAGGACACCTTGGTCTTCGACGGCGGCAGCCTGGCCCTGGACCGGCGGGGGCGGGCGATCTGCCGGGCCGCGGATTTCGCCGAGGATCTGGTCACCTTTGATCTTGCCGCCCCAGCTCCGGCGGAGGTGGAGGGGGAGTTGCCCGGCGGCGGCCCCGGTGGCGGCACAGAGGAGCAGATTCTGGCCGCCCTGACCCTGGGCACCCGGGACTATGTGCGCAAGTGTGGTTTCAGCCAGGCGCTGGTCGGGCTCTCCGGCGGTATCGATTCGGCCCTCACCGCGGTGGTGGCCGCCCGGGCCCTGGGGCCGGAGAATGTACTGGGGGTGGCCATGCCCTCCTCCTACTCCTCGGCGGCCAGTCTGGAGGACGCCCGCCAACTGGCAGCCAATCTGGGGATCGAGTTTGCCGAACTGCCGATCACCGAGGTCCAGGGCAGCTACCTGCAGAGCCTGGTCCCCCTGCTGGGGGAGGTTCGCGGTCGGTTGGCCGAGCAGAATATCCAGGCCCGGATCCGGGGCAATTTCCTGATGGCGGTGGCCAACCACCAGGGCCGATTGGTGCTTGCCACCGGCAATAAATCGGAGATGGCGGTGGGCTACTGCACCCTCTATGGCGATATGAGCGGCGGTCTGGCGGTCCTGGCCGACGTGCCCAAGACCCTGGTTTACCGGCTGAGCCGGTTGGTCAATCGGGGGGGGGAGCTTATCCCCTGGCGCACCATCGAGCGCCCCCCCAGCGCCGAACTGGCCCCCAATCAGCGGGATGATGACGATCTGCCCCCCTATGAAGTGCTGGATCCCATTCTCCATGCCTATCTGGAGGAACAGCTACCCTTGGGGGCCATCGTTGAGCAGGGTTTCGACCCGGCAGTGGTGGAGGAGGTGGCGGGCCGGGTGCGCCGCAGCGAACATAAACGTCGGCAGGCCCCTCCCGGCCTGAAGATCAGTGGCAAGGCCTTCGGGCCGGGCCGCCGTTATCCCATCGCGGAAAACTACAGAGAAAGGATTGTCCGATGATCTTGATCCCCATTAGCACCAGATCCCAACAGGGCCAGGAAAAACTGGCCGTTCTGGCCGACCGTTTTCAGCTGGCCGACGAGCGGGTTCGCCAGGCGGTGACCGAAATTATCGCCCAAGTAAGAAGCAGGGGTGATGCCGCCCTGGTGGAGTACACCCGCAAGTTTGACGCCCCCGAGTTCAGCGCCGGCCAACTGGCGGCTACCCCCGGGGAGATCGAGGCGGCCCATAGTCAGGTAACCCCTGAATTTATGGCCGATCTGGAGTTGGCCTGCCGGCGGATCCGCGAGTTCCACGAACGGGAGCGGGAGCAATCCTGGCTGCTGACCCGGGATGACGGGGTGATCACCGGTCGGCTGGTCAATCCGGTTGACGCCGCCGGGCTCTACGTCCCGGGCGGCCAGGGCGGCAGCACTCCCCTGGTCTCCTCGGTTTTGATGAACGGGATTCCGGCCGGAATCGCCGGGGTGCCCCGCCGGGTTATGCTGACCCCCCCCGACGCCCAGGGCCGGATCAGCCCGGCCCTGCTGGTGGCGGCCCACCGGATCGGCATCAGCGAAATTTACAAGGCGGGCAGTGCCTGGGCGGTGGCCGCCCTGGCCTACGGCACCGAAACCGTGCCGGCGGTGGATGTGATCGTCGGACCCGGTAACCAGTATGTCACCGAGGCCAAGCGCCAGGTAGCCGGACGGGTCAGGATCGACATGATCGCCGGCCCCAGCGAGGTCTTGATCGTGGCCGACGGTAGCGCCCGGCCGGAATACGCCGCCGCCGATCTGCTGGCCCAGGCCGAGCATGATCCCCAGGCCCTGGCCATCTGCATCTGTACCGAAGCCGCTTTGGCCGAGCGGGTCGCCGCCGCCGTCGAGGAGCAGCTGCCGGAGCTGGAGCGGGCCGATATTGCCACCAGATCTTTGCGGGATAAGGGCTTGTTGCTGGTGGCGGCCGATCTGGAGGAGGCGATCACCCTGGCCAATGGGATCGCCATCGAGCACCTGGAGTTGATGGTGGCCGATCCCTTCGCCTGGCTGCCTCGAATCCGTCACGCCGGCGCCATCTTCCTGGGCAGCCACACCCCGGAGTCGGCCGGGGATTATCTGGCCGGACCCAACCACGTACTGCCCACCATGGGTACCGCCCGTTTCTCCTCGGCCCTGGGGGTGGAGACCTTCGTCAAGAAAAGCAGCCTGATCAGCTACTCCCGGGAGGCGTTGCTGGCCGATCTGCCGGCCATCGACCGACTGGCCCGCCTGGAAGGGCTGACCGGCCACGCCCGCTCGGCGATGATCAGGAAGGGGTAGCCGCCCCGGCGGTGTTCGGTATGTCCAATGGCGTTGTGAAAAGATGGCACCGGTTGCCGGGTTGGGTCCTGATCGCCTGCCTGCCGCCCGCGGCCCTGCTGCTGAGCTGGCTGTTGCTGGCCCGGCTCGATTTTTTCTATCCCCTCTGGTATAGGGTCTTGGGGATAGAGGACCATATCGCCCTCTATGCCCCGCAAAATCGCCACGGCCGGGCCGATTTTGTCCAGACCTCTCCCGCCGAGCATCAGCGCCTCTTCGGCCTGATTGTCCAGGCGATTTGCGGCCGGACCGAGCTGGCCGCCATCGAGTATCGCGACCAACAGGGGCGCGTCATCGGCCAACTGCTGCAGGCCGACGAGATTGGGCATCTGCAGGATGTGGCCCGGCTGGTGAAGCTGTTGCTGGTGGTCGGCTGGGTGTCGCTGGCGGGAGCGGTGGGCCTGGTTCTGCTGCTGCGCCTGCGGCGCTGGGCCCTGCCGCCGCCCCGGAAAGTAGTGGGGGCCACGGCTCTGCTGCTGGGGGCTGGGGGGTTACTGCTGGCCCTGATGGGACCCCAGCAGACTTTTGATCTGCTCCATGAGTGGATTTTCCCCCCCGACCATCCCTGGTTTTTCTATTACCAGGATTCGCTGATGACCACCCTGATGAAGGCGCCCCAGATCTTCGCCGCCATTGCCGCCACCTGGGGCGGTTTGGCCCTGCTTATTTGCGGCCTGGCCCTGGCTGGAATCAAACGGATGATTCGCTGACGATATGGAGAATTTTCTGATTACCATCACCTGCCTGCTGGCGGGGGTCGGCTTGCGGCGGCTGCCGCAGATGCCCCAAGGGGGGGCCACCGTGCTTAATCTGGTGGTGATCAATATCTCCCTGCCTGCTTTGGTTCTGCTGAAAATTCCCGAACTGGTTTTCTCCCGGGAGGTGCTGGTGCCGGTGATCATGCCCTGGGTGATGCTGGCCGCCTTCGCCCTTCTGACCCTGTTGCTTACCCGGGTGGCCGGCTGGAGCCGGCCGGTCACCGGCTGCCTGCTGCTGCTGGTGCCCATGGGCAACACCTCCTTCCTCGGTATTCCCATGGTTACCGCCTTTTTCGGGGAGGAGGGGGTGCCCTACGCCCTGCTTTACGATCAACTGGGCTCATTTCTGGCCCTGTCCACCTACGGGGCGCTGGTACTGGCCCTGTACAGCGGAGAGGGGCAGGTTAGTGCCCGGCAGGTGTTGGGTAAGATTGTCCGTTTTCCTCCCTTCATCGCCCTGCTGATCGGCCTGGGGATGCATCTGGCCGGGGGGGCGGCCGCCCCCCTGACCTGGCCGTCCCCCCTGGTGGCCCTGCTGGACACTCTGGCTGCCACCCTGGTTCCCCTGGTGATGTTAGCGGTGGGCTGGCAGATGACCCTGCGTCTGCCCCGGGAGCTGCTTTCCCCCCTGCTGGGCGGGCTTACCCTCAAAATGGGGGTGGCTCCCCTGGTGGCCCTGCTGGGCTGCCTTTTCCTGGGGCTGGGCGGCGAGCCGACGCGGGTGGCGATCTTCGAGGCCGGCATGCCACCGATGATTTCCGCCGGCGCCCTGGCCATGCTGGCTGGGCTGGCGCCCTCCCTGGCCGCCGCCATGGTGGGCTATGGCGTGCTGCTGGCCTTCATCACCCTGCCCATCCTCCACTGGCTGATCATGCTGTTGGGGGTGTAGGGTAAGCGGGGCGGAGATGGGGCATAAAAAAACCGCCCCGAGGGGCGGTTGTCGGCGGTGGTCGGAGGTCCGTCGCGGGGATTTCAATTATTGATCAACTGATCAGGCGGTTGTCGGCGAGCAGGCTCTGCAGCATCCGGTCGGCCACGGCCTGGGCATCGACCTGATACTCGCCCCGCTCGATCTGGCCCTTCAGGGCCCGGATCTTTTCCAGGCGAACCTCCGGGGTTTGGGCCAACACCTCCTTCACCCGCTGGATATCCTGGCTGCTGCTGGAGAGATCGACCCGATCGCCGGCCTGGGGTGAGCCGGCCGGCGCACCGGCCGCCGCCGTTTCCTGGCTCCGCTTCACCGGCAGCTTTTCGGTCTTCAGCTGGGGAAAGATATTGGTAAGCTTCATAGTAGTCACTCCCGGGCCGCCCCATGGCCGTTTGCGCCGGCCATCGCTGGGACACTTATAAGATACGCCGTCATCCGTCGGCGCTCACAACATTGCTCTCCTGTGTAACATATCGGTTGGCGCAAGACAAACTTTAATCTTTTTTTAACACGCCAGTTCATGGGGTAACGGTGATCGGGGCGGCGCTTTATGCCGGCGGCTCCCAGCCGGATCGTTGCCAAGATCGGGGCTTACCTGGTATGATCCCCGGCCATGACCATCCAGGAACCGCTCTATCTCATCGACGGCAGCGCCTACATCTATCGGGCCTACCATGCCATCGGGCCGTTGACCAACTCCGGCGGCTTGCCCACCCACGCCGTTTACGGTTTCACCACCATTCTGTTACGGGTGATCCGGGAAAAGTCGCCCCGTTTTCTGGCGGTGGTTTTCGACGCCAAGGGGCCCAATTTTCGCCACCGGCTCTACCCCCAGTACAAGGCCAACCGGCCGGCGATGCCCGAGGATCTGAGCTGCCAGATCCCCTACATCAAGGAGGTGGTGGCCGCCTACAATATTCCGACCCTGGAGCGGGAGGGTTTTGAGGCCGATGATCTGATCGCCGCGGCGGTGAGGCGGCTGGCGGGGCCGGAGCAGCCGGTGGTGGTGGTCTCCGGCGACAAGGATCTGCTGCAACTGGTGGGGGATCATGTCACCCTCTGGGACCCCATGAGCGATAAGATTCTGGACGTGGAGGGGGTGACCGGCAAATACCAGGTGCCGCCGCACCAGCTGCTGGACTATTTCTCCCTGGTTGGGGACAGCTCCGACAACGTGCCCGGGGTGCCGGGGGTCGGACCCAAGACGGCGGCCAGGCTGATCGGCAGCTTTAGCGACCTGGATCGGCTCTACGAGCGGATTGAGGAGGTTACTCCCCCTAAATTGCGGGAAAAATTGCTGGCCCATCGCCAAGAGGCCATGCTCTCCCGCGATCTGATCCGGCTGGCCGACGAACTGGAGGTGCCGGCCCGGCCCGAGGACTACGCCCCCGCCCCCCCCGACCAGGGGAAGTTGCGGCAACTTTTTCAGTTTCTCGATTTCACCCGCCTGATCAAAAGCGAGTTGAGCGCCGAAAAACTGGCGGCCAATCGGTTCCGGCTGGTGCGCGACCATGAAGAACTGGTCGCTTTGGCGGCCCGGCTGCGGGAGAGCCCGCTGCTGGTGATCGACAGCGAAACCACCTCCCTGGACCCCCTGCAGGCCGATCTGGTGGGGATTTCGCTCTGCTCCGGTGTCCCAAGGGAAGGGGTAGAACGGGAAGCCTGGTACCTGCCCATCGGCCATCAGGCCGACGGCAAACCGGTGGCCGGCCAGCTTCCCCTGGCCCAGGTGCGCGAGATTCTAACCCCCCTGCTGACCGATCCCGGCACCCTCAAGCTGGGGCACAACCTCAAGTTCGACCTCCAGGTCCTGCAGCGCCACGGCTTTCCCCTGGAGCCGCCCTTGGCCGATACCATGATCGCCTCCTATCTGATCGATCCCTCCCGGCGCTCGCACAAGCTCGACGATCTGGCCGAGGAGCTGCTCCAGCGGCGTTTGACCAGTTTTGCCGAGGTCACCGGAGGCGATAAACGGCCCGACGCCTTTGCCCACGTGGCACTGGGGGCGGCCGCCGATTACTCTTGTGAAGACGTGGTGGCCACCCTGCTGCTGTGGGAGCAGTTGCAGCCCAAGCTGGAGGAGTTGGAGTTGACCTCCCTTTTTAACCAGGTGGAGATGGCTCTACTGCCGATTCTGGCCCGGATGGAGCGGATCGGCATCATGGTGGACCGGGAACTGCTGGCGGAGCTGGCCGAGGAGTTCGGCCGCGAGTTGGCCCGGCTGGAGGAGAAGATTCAGCAGCTGGCGGGAGAGCCTTTCAATCCCAATTCCCCCCGCCAGCTGGAAGAGATCCTTTTTGAGAAGCTGAAGTTGCCCCGGGGGCGCAAAACCAAGGGCAAAACCGCTTACTCCACCGATATCAAGGAGTTGGAGCGGCTGGCCGCCTACCACGACCTGCCGGCCACGGTGATCGCCCAGCGCAACCTGAGCAAGCTCAAGTCCACCTACGTCGATAAGCTCGGTGCCCTGATCAGTCCGCAAGACGGCCGGATCCACACCTCATTCAACCAGACGGTGACCGCCACCGGCCGCCTGAGCAGCAGCAATCCCAATCTGCAGAACATTCCCATCCGCACCCCGGAGGGGCGCCGGCTGCGGGCCGCCTTCATCGCGGCTCCGGGCCAGCTCTTCCTGGCCGCCGACTACTCCCAGATCGACCTGCGGGTGCTGGCCCATTACGCCCAGGATCCGGTCCTGCTGGAGGCCTTCGGCCGGGGGGAGGATATCCATACCCGCACCGCCGCTGAAATTTTTCGAGTTAATTCGGCCATGGTCACCCCCCAGATGCGGCGGGTGGCCAAGACCATCAACTTCGGCATCATCTACGGGATGAGCGCCTTTGGCCTGGCCGAGCAACTTCACTGCAGCCGCAAGGAGGCCCAGACCTTTATCGACCGCTACTTTGAACTCTACCGGGGGGTGCGGGAGTTCATGGGCAGCATTGTCGAACAGGCCCGGCGGGACGGCTACGTCTGCACTTTGCTCAAGCGCCGCCGACAGCTGCCGGAGATTGCCGCCGCCAACAAGACCCGCCGGGAGTTCGCCGAACGGACCGCGATCAACACCCCGATCCAGGGAACCGCCGCCGATATCATCAAGCTGGCCGCCATCGCCTGCGATGGTGAGCTGCGGGCCGCCGGGCTGAAGAGCGAAGCCCTGCTCCAGATCCACGACGAACTGATCTTCGAGGTTCCGGCCCGGGAGCTGGAGCCGGTCAGCGAGCTGGTGCGCGGGGCCATGGAGGGGGTGATGGAGCTGGCGGTGCCGCTGCTGGTCAACCTTAAAAGCGGTCCCAATCTGGCCGAGATCGAGGTTTGAGCCGGGGTTCTAACCGGCGAAGATGGAGTGGAGGATGACGAAAATCACCGGCCAGATCATATAGAGCACGGCGGGGAGCAGGGGCTGGCGCAGGGGGTGGTTGAAGTCCACGATCCGCTGGGTCTTGATGGCCGCCAGCAGCAGCAGGAAGAGCAAAAACGGCGGCAGATAGCCGGAGGCCGCGTAGAGATTCTCCTCCAGCACCAGGTAAAAAAAGGCGTGGCCGCAACCGAAGGCGAACAGCAAAAAGAGGCTGGCGGTCTCGAACAGGACGCTGAGGGCTTTGGCAACCTTGTAAAGGCCGCAGCAGGAGAAGAGGTAGCCGACCAGGATCAGGCCGCCCCCCAGCAGGACGGTATGCAGGGCCAGCGTCCGCCGGTCGGATGAGAACCCCACCAGCGCATCGTAGATGGTCTCATACGGCATCTCCTGGATCACGAAGAGCCAGGAAAAAATAATTGCCAGCAGCAGAATATTTTTCAGCATGATCTCGCTGGGGGTGTGGCTTGACCCTGGGCCGCCCGGTTCAGGGGAGGTCTTCGAGCAATCCCACCGCACGCTCCACTTTCTGGATAAAAGCCAAGCCTTGCCCCTTGCCGAGGAGCCGGGCCGCGGCGGTTACGGCGTTGAACACCCGATCGGTCTCATCTCCCTTGGTCATGATCAGGATCACCTCTTTTTCCGGAACGATGAATTGGGCCAGCAGGCCCAGCCGCTCCCGCACCCCGGTGCCGCGGCCATAAAACATGGTCGCGCCTTGGGCGCCGGCGGCCAGGGCCTCCTTGATCACCTCGTCGGATTTTCCGCGCTGCACGATGCAGGTTATCAGGTGTAAATCGTTCATGTTGGTCACTCCCCCGTTGGGCGGCGGATTTTGGTGAGCCGGCACTCCCCGGGTCCCTGACGCCCTTGAACTGCCGATAGATTCGCAAGTACGATACCACAATTATCTCGTAATTAAAAAAATCTTTTTCCCCACCCGGTATACCGGGCCGGGCCGGAAAACGATTGACTGAACGGGGGAAAAAAATTAGGATGTTCGGCTGTTTAATCAGTTAGCAACGAGATTGCACCGGGATCAAGAACCCCGGAGAATCAACCAACATCAGGGAGTCAACATGCTCGCTCTTTTGCGCCGCAAGGCCCGGTCGCCGATTATCCAGATCGCCATCGTCGTCATCATCCTGGTTTTCATCTTCTGGCTGCCCCAGATGGGCGGCGACGGCGGTTCCGGCACGGTGGCGGTGGTCAACGACGAACCGATCTCCGTCCGGGAATTTCAGCGCCGTTATGACGACCTGCTGGCCCAGTACCGGGACCAGATGGGCGGGGTGATCCCCCCCGAGTTGCTGGAAGCCCTGGGGGTGCGGGAGCAGGTGGTCAACCAGTTGATCCAGGAAAGGCTGCTGCTCCAGAGCGCCGTCCAAACCGGTCTGCCGGTGACCCGTGACGAGGTGCGCCAGGCGGTGCACGCCATGGGTGAATTCAGTGAGAACGGCTACTTCAGCCTGGATATTTACCGCCAGACCCTGGCTAGGGCCCGGATCGGGGTGCAGGAGTACGAGGCCGGGATCCGCACCGATCTCCAGCGCCGCAAAATCGTCGAGCATCTGGTGAGCTTTGCCCGGGTTGGCGAGTCCGAGGTGCGCGAGCGCTTCCACCGCGATCACGATCAGGTCCGGCTCTCCTATTTGCGGCTGGCCGCGGCCGATTTCCGGGCCGGGATCAGCCCCACCGAGGAGGAGCTGAGTGAGTATTATGAGGCCAATGCCGAGCGTTATCGGGGCGAAGCCCGGTTGCGTCTGGACTACCTGCTCTTCTCGCCCGACAGCGATTCCTCCCTGGTGGTGGCGGAAGAGCAGATCGCCGCCTACTACCAGGAGAACCATGACCAGTTCAACTTCCCGGAGCAGCGCCGGGCCCGCCATATCCTGATCCGCAGCGGCGCCGCCGATTCCCCCGAGTTGCGGGAGAGCCGGCGCAGCCAGTTGCAAGAGGTGCTGGAGCAGGCCCGGGCCGGGCGGGACTTTGTTGAGCTGGCCTTGCTCTACTCCGAAGATGCCACCGCCGCCGACGGCGGCGACCTGGGCTACTTCAGCCGGGGAGAGATGGTGGGGCCCATCGAGGAGGCGGCCTTTGCCCTGCAGCCCGGGGAGATCAGCGGGATCGTGGAGACCAGTTTCGGTTTTCATCTGGTCAAGCTTGAGGAGATTAAACCGGCCCGTCGGATTAGCCTGGATGAGGCCCGCCAGGATATCGCCCAAAAGCTGCGGGTTGAGCGGGGCCGGCAGTTGGCCTTTGCCCGGGCCGGCGACGTTTACGAGGAGGTTCTGACCTCGGGCAGCCTGGCCCGTGGGGCGGAGGCGACCGGGGAGCAAGTGCGGAGCACGGCCATGTTCAAGCGCAGCCTGCCGCCCGCCGAACTGGCCCGCCGGCAGGAATTGGTGGTTGCCGCCTTCCGCCTGAACCAGGGGGAGTTGAGTTCCATTGTCCCCACCGGCGACGGTGGTTATGCCATTCTTTTCGTGCCGGAGCGGGAAGAGCCCCGGATCCCGGCCTTGGCGGAGATCCGGGCCCGGGTGGCGGAGGATTTCATCAATGCCAGGGCCAGGGAAGCGGCTCGGCAGGCGGCGGAGGGCGCTTTGGCGGCACTGACCGGAGGGCGGGAGTTGGAAGCGGTGGCCGCTGAACTGGGCCAGGGGGTGCGGCTGTCGGGCTGGTTCGCCCGGGCCACCGCCGCCACCGCCGAGCTGCCGTCGTCAGTGACGGCGGCCGGTTTGCGGCTGAGCGAAAAATCACCCCTGCCCTCGCGGGTGCAGGCGGCTGATGACCACTACTACATAATTCGTCTGGCCGAGCGCCGGCCGGGGGATGAGGCGCTCTTTGCCCGCTGGGCCGAGCCGATCCGGGAGCAACTGTTGCGGGCCAAACAGGAAGCCCTGGTCGATAGCTGGGTCAAGCACCTGGTCGGTCAGGCGGATATCCGCCTGACCAAGGGTGCCTTCTAGCACCAGAGGCGGCTAGAGGATCACCAGCCCCAAAGCAGGTCCCGGGCCACCCAGCCGCTGAGACCGTTTTCGTGTTTGACTTTGACCCAGCCGCTGCGCCGCTCCTGGGTCTGCAGGACCACTCCGTATTTGGCCTGGCCCACCACCCGGTAACGGGTGCCCGGGCCACTGCGGATGTTGACGATCCTTGCTTTGACCACCAGGTGGGCCTTGCGCCCCACCAAGGGCTGGTAGACCCAGCCCTCGTCGTTTTCAAAATCCCTTACCTTAAGCCAACTGCCCTGGGTGCCGATCACCATCAGGGGATAGCCCCGTCCCAGCTCCCAGAGAATGGGGTGGTTGGTGCCCGGGCCGCTGCGCATATTGATTTTGGGACGGTCAACACTGACCATTCTGATGGCCTGGGCGGCGGTGGCAGTGCCGATCAGCAGACAGGACGCCAGGATTAGAGTAAGGCAAAGTTTGAAATTGCGGTGAGATATCCTGCTCATAAGCACTTCCCGGGATGTTGTTTTTTACTGACGTAAGGCCGTCTTGTTGGGGGCGGGCGCGGGAGCCTGGCCGCCCACCGGCATACCGCCGATCTCCAGGGAGATGGCGTTGAATTTGCAGGCCTGATTCATGCAGGCCAGGCAGGTGATGCACTCGGCGTCATCGGGGGATTCGTTGAACTTGACCCCCATCGGGCAGACCTGGTGGCAGGCCTTGCAGTTGGTACAACGTGAGGCGTCCAGGCGGAGTTTGACCAGCCGAACCTTGGTGAACAGGGCGTAAAAGGCACCCAACGGGCAGGTGGTTCGGCAGAAGGGCCGGCTGGCGTAAATCGACCAGGCGATGAACATTACCATAATGATAAATTTATTCAAGAAGAGAAGGCCGACGGCCTGACGCAGACTAGGTTGCATCAGCAGCAAGGGCAGGCCGGCGGTAAGGGTGCCGGCCGGGCAGATATATTTGCAGAACCAAGGTTCTCCCGCCCCGAACTGATCGAGAATCAGGAGGGGAAAAAGAATCACGAAAAAGAGGAGAAAGCCATATTTAAGGTAGCGCAGTCCCCGGGGAATCCCTCCCTTGCGGGAGGGGATCTTGTGCAGCAGGTCCTGGATCAGGCCAAAGGGGCAGAGCCAGCCGCAGACCGCCCGACCCAGAACTCCGCCCATCACCCCCATGAAGCCGGCCACATAGAGCCCGAAATAGAACTGGCCGCTCTCCATGGCGAAGCGCAGGCCGCCGAAGAGCTGTTGCAGCGCCCCGATGGGGCATGAAGTGGTGGCGGCCGGGCAGGAGTAGCAGTTGAGCCCCGGGGCGCAAAGGACTTTGAGCGGTCCCTGGTAGATGGAACGGGTGACGGGGAAATCCCAGGACCCGTTGACCAGCAGGGTGGAGAGGACCTGAACCCAGCGACGCACCGTCTCCATCTAACCGATCCCGATGCAGCTGAGGCAGACCCGGATCGCCTGTTCCAGGACCCGTTGCGGCTCCCCGGTGCTGATCCCGATCAGCCCCAGGATCGTAAAGGCCAGAATCACCAGGAAAGGGGTTTTGCGGACGGCGAACTCTGGTTTGCGGCGTAAACTCTTGCGGGCCATGGCGGTAAAACTCCCGGTCGGCGGCGAAAAGGCCAGGGGGATCAATCGATGGAGCGGGTCGCTTCGAGATGGTGGGAAAACTCCTCTTCCACCTGGTCCTGGTCGCCAAGGTTGTGGGTGATGATGTTTTTGAGGTGGATAAAGCTGTCCAGATCGATGGCGAAAAAGCGCAGGGCCAGCCCATCCTTTCTGACTCGCACCACCTCACCCTTCATGTTGAGATGGAGGTTGCTGGTGCTGCCGATAAGATAGAGCTCCACCTCGCATGGTTCCCCGATCCGGCGCCCGGTCACCCCATGCACCGAGACCCCCTTGAGGCTGAGATCGGAGGTTTCGCAATGTTCGCAAAAGCTATCGGCGAAACGCAAGGTGATGGCGGCCTTGAAGGGGACCCGGCTGTAGGCGCGACGGTTGACAGCTTCCATACTTTATCCCTCGGTGGCGATCAGAAAACCTTCCCGCTCCAGCAGTGAGCGGTGATTAAGCAGGGGGTAGGAGTTTTCGTCGTCCAGGGTGACCTGGCCGCCGATATCTCCATCGGCGGCGGCCTGCCAGTGGCTGATGGCGCGATCTTGGGCCGTGATGGTGCCGAAGATCACCCCGTGCCGCTGGTCATAGCTCAGCACCACCAGATGTTTGGCCTGTTCGTCGGGCAATTGGGGTAGACCGCCGCCCCTGGGCATCACCAGCGGCAGGTTCAATTTTTTCAAGTGACGACTGGGAATAGCGGCCAGCGGCCCCTTGAAACGGCTGGCCAGCCGCTGGAGGAAGCGGCCGAAATCCTTGATGGGGATCTGGTGGGAGGCGATGTAGATCCCGCGCCGGCGCGGCTCGAGGGTTTCCACCAGGGCCACGGCGCCGGCCGGCAGGGCCAGGGTGTATTTGTTCCCCATCAGGAGGGTCAGGCAGCGGTCGTTGGCCGCGGGGGCATACTCCCGCGTGCCGTTGTTGGTTGCGGCTGGCGCCGCTCCAGCGGCGCTTCGCCGAGGGGGCGCGGCTGGAGCAGCATTGGGCCCCGGGGTTGGAGTTGCCGCCTTGGCCGTCGCCGGGGCCCTGGCCGGCTCCCTCCCCTGCCGCCGGTCGGCCATGACCCGGCGCAGGCTGGCAAACTTTTTATACATCCGTTTGCCCAGCTCTTCCTCGCGCTCGGGAATAAACTTACCCTCCTCGTAAACATTGACCACATGGGCCAGAGCTTCCTTGAGAAAGTCCAGGCAATCGGGATCGGTGTGGACCTGGTGCTGTTGAATATAGCGGATCACCCCGTCGGCCATTCCCAGGATGGCCAGAATGTTCTTGCGGCTTTTGAAGCGGAGCTTGAGACAGGCGATGGCTTCCTGCAGGGGCGCGACGCGCCGGGCGGGCAGCTGGAGATCCTGGGCGATGATTTCAGCCTTGAGGATGCGGATCGATTCGTCGATTGATATGCTCATGGCGTTCCGGGTTGTTGCCACATTTTTGCAGCGGATTACACCGATTCGATATAACATAATCGGATGGATTATCCCATCCCTTATTATCTTTCGCTCTCCTCAGCCCTGCTGCTGGGGGCGGTGGTCGGCAGCTTCCTCAACGTGGTGATCGCCCGCCTGCCCCCTTGGATGGAGGGCGCCGCCGAGTCCATCGTCCGTCCCGCCTCCCGCTGCCCCCAGTGTAAACAGGGGATCCGCTGGTACGACAATATCCCCCTGCTCAGTTTTATCATTCTGGGCCGCCGCTGCCGGACCTGCGGGGCGCCCATTTCCTGGCGCTATCCCCTGGTGGAGGCTGCCATGGCCCTGCTTTCGGCGGGGTTGCTGGTCCGTTTCGGTTTAAGCCCCGAATACTGGATCTACTTTATCTTCTGTGCCGCCCTGTTGGCCATCTTTTTTATTGATCTCGACCATCAATTGATACCGGACGTGATCAGCCTGCCCGGCATCGGCCTGGGATTTGCCGTGGCTCTGCTGCCCGTGGGCATCGGCTGGCTGGATTCCTCCCTGGGTATTTTGCTGGGGGGGGGGATCTTCTACCCTGTCTCTTATACACATCTCCGAGCCCACGAGACCGTACTAGATCTCGTATGCCGTCTTCTGCTTGAAA